>Ga0307373_10000972_pt1 | contig 54464 bp, 44 predicted proteins | sample OX2MG_FD_202534 | JGI IMG/M metagenome (GOLD analysis project Ga0307373, IMG submission 202534) | Soil microbial communities from Risofladan, Vaasa, Finland - OX-2 | ecosystem: Environmental > Terrestrial > Soil > Coastal area > Acid sulfate soil | place: Finland: Risofladan, Vaasa | collected... | reverse complement strand
GGGGGCCGACGGTGCCACCAGCGGCCACGGGCGCGTGCGCTCGGCCAGCCGGGCCAGCTCCAGCAGGACCTGCTCCTCGTGGTGCCGGCCGATGACCTGCATGCCGACCGGGGCCCCGTCGACGGTTCCGACGGGGATCGACACGGCGGGCAGGCCGGCCAGGTTGGCCGGGATGGTGAGGGCGCCGTTGTTGCCGATGGCCCGGTCGAAGCCGTAGGTGGCGATCAGGTCGACGTCGCCCACCGTGGTGGGCATGGGGCCGGCGGCGGCAAAGGCGACGTCCGGGTTGGTGGCGGCGAACACGACGTCGGCCTGCTCGAACAGGTCGGCCATCTGCTCGTTCAGGGCGATCCGGAACAGCTCGGCCTTCCCGGCCGACTCGATGCTGTAGTGGTGGGTGGCGAGGTTCATTCCGATCTGGATCTCGGGGGTGAGGTCGTCGTTGCAGTCGGGGAACCGGTCCCCCAGTTCGCCCACCAGGCCGACCAGGTTGGACAGCGCCCATTCGAGCCCGCCCTGGGGGAGCTGCACGACCACGTCGACCCGGCGCAGGCCGGCATCGGCGATGAGCGCCTCGGCCGCCTCGACGACCAGCGCCGCCACCCGGGGCTCCACGACGGCCGCGCCGAGGTCGACGGACACGACGGCCCGCTTGCCGGCCAGGTCGAGCGTGCCCAGCCCGGACTCCCAGCCGCCGACCGGGGGGAGGCTCAGGTTGTCGCGTGGGTCGAAGCCGTTGCACACGTCGAACCACCGTGCCGTGTCCCGCACCGAACGCGACACGCAGCCGAGGGTGACGGTGAGCGGAGGCTGGAGCGTGGCCGGGCCGCGCGGGATGCGGCCGTAGGTGGCCTTCAGGCCGAACATCCCGGTGAAGCCGGCCGGGATGCGGATCGAGCCGCCTCCGTCGCCCCCGGTGGCGATGGGCAGCAGCCCGCCGGCCACGGCGGCCGCCGAGCCTCCCGACGAGCCCCCGGGGGTGCGCTCCGTGTCCCACGGATTGCGGGTGACACCGTGCAGCTTGGTCGAGGTGCAGTTGACGCCCCCGAACTCGGACGCCGTGGTCTGGGCGGCGAGCACGGCGCCCGCGGCACGCAGCCGGACGACGTGGGTCGAGTCGAACGAGGCGGTCCGGTCGGCGAAGACCAGCGAGGCCTCGGTGAACGGCCACCCGGCCACGGGCTCGAGCTCCTTGACGCCGATCGGCACACCGCCGAAGGGCAGGGACACGTCGGCCGCCGCCGCCTGGGCCCGGGCCGCCTCGGTGTCGAGGTGACTGACGGCGTTGAGGCCGGACGACCCGATGGCGGTCAGGGACGCCTCGAGCGCCTCGGTCGGACTCAGGGTTCCCGCCCGGAAGGCGTCGACCAGCGAGCAGGCGTCCTCGAGCCACGGTTCGGTCATGGCACGGGACGTTACCCCTGCCGTGTCCCGGCCGCCCGGCCGCCCGGCCGTGCCCCGGCCGTGCCCCCGCCGGGACCCAACCGCGTTTAGCGTGAGGGGATGACCACGAGCGACGACGCGGCCTCGGCACCCCGGCATCCCTTCACCCTGGCCGTGGACATCGGCGGCACCGGACTGAAGGCGTCGGTGCTCGACGCCTCCGGGGCCATGGTGGCCGACCGGGTGAAGATCCCCACCCCGTACCCGCTGCCCCCCGACAAGCTCGTGGAGTCGTTGGAGCGGCTGGTCGCCCCGCTGCCGAAGGCCGAGCGGGCCTCGGCCGGGTTCCCGGGGATGGTCCGGGACGGGGTGGTCCTGTCCTGCCCGCACTTCGTCACCGTCAGCGGGCCGGGCAGCGCCGTGGACCACCACCTGGTGCGCCTGTGGGACCGGTTCGACCTTGCGGCCGCGCTCACCCGGGTGTTCGCCATCCCCACCAAGGTGGCGAACGACGCCGACATCCAGGGGGCGGCGGTCGTGACCGGCCACGGCCTCGAACTGGTCATCACCCTCGGCACGGGGTTCGGGACGGGACTGTTCTACAACGGCGAGCTCCTGCCCCACCTCGAGATCGCCCATCAGCCGTTCCGCAAGGGCGAGGACTATGACGCCCAGCTGGGCGAGGCCACGCGCAAGGAGATCGGCGAGGACCGGTGGAACAAGCGGGTCACGAAGGCGATCGCAAACATGCGGGCGCTCACCGCCTTCGACCACCTCTATATCGGCGGCGGCAACTCCCGGCGGGTCCTGCGCCACCATCTCCCCGACGACGTGACGGTGGTGGACAACACGGCCGGCATCCTCGGGGGGTTCCGGCTATGGGTGCCCCCGCGCGGCGCTGCGGCCGACGGGAGCCCGGGCACCGCCTGAACCCCGTCCGGTCGCCCGGTTCGCCGCCGCGGTCCGGTCCTGCCCGTCAGCCCTGCCAGCGACGCCAGCGCCGCTCGACCTCCTTGAGGTCGCGCTTCCAGCCCCGGCGGGTCTCGGCCGCCACCTCGCGCTGGAGTGCCACCATCCGCCCGGCGGCATCGGCGAGGTCGGCCTGCTCGGCGGCCAGGGACTCGAGCCATCCGATGGCGAACACCGTGTCGTGGAGGTCGCCCAGCCTGCTCTGGAGCCGTTCCGTCGCCCTGGCCGTCTTGCGGGCCGGACCGCCTTCGACCAGGGCCAGGGTCTCGGACCCGTAGCGAAGGTCCTTGAGCCGGATGCGGAGCCTGTGCAGGTGGACGGCGGACGGGTCCTTCCTGGCCTTGCGGGCCGCGCCGCGCACGTCGTGCCAGGAGCGGTGCAGCATCGGCGGGAGGACCTCGGTGGCCGGTCGGGCCGCCTTGGCCTTGAACTCCGGCCCCTCCCACAGTTCCATGATCCGCCCGGTCAGCTGGAGTCGGCGCGGACCGGACCGCTCGAGGGCGATCTCGGAGTCCACCTCCTCGCGGCGCCAGTTGAGCACCGACAACAGTCGCACCACCTCGTCCGGCTCGAGCACCTCGGGGCCCCGGACGGCGACGACGCCGGCCAGCAGGTCGAGGTCGCGCGAACGACCCAGCTCGTTGCCGTACCACGCGAGCTCGGCGCGCAGGGCGGTGCCCCGTCCCGGATCGAGGAGCAGACGGAAGGTGCGCAGGTTCGAGCGGATCCGCCGCATGGCCACCCGGCTCTGGTGGATCCGCTCGGTCGGGTCGTCCCGCCGTTCGGTCCCCCGCAGCGATGCCGCAGTCGACTGCGCCCACATCGGTCGGGGCCCGAGAGCGAGCGCGAGCGCGTCGACCGGGTGGCTCCGCCCCTCCCCGTCGTCGGACTCGACGTCGAGGTCGTTCAGCAGGAAGGTGCGGGCCGACAGGGCCAGCACCCGATGGAGGACCATGCCCGCCGACGGGTCGGGAAACCGGTCGTCGGCGGTCCGTTTCCGACCGCGCCGCCCGGGCGCGGTCGGAAACGGTCCCTCGTCCCCGTGGTCCTCGAGCGGTCCGGTCGTCATGGGCGGCCTCCGCGCCCAGCCTAGGAGTAGGCGGTCCCCCCGGGTGGTCCGGGGCAGCGACGTGCCCGGACCACGTGCCGCCGGCGGGTCCGGGCCGGGGTCGGACCGGGCCCGGTACGCTCGGCCCATGCACGCCGTCACCATCGTCGAGGGGGAGCTCCGGTGGAACGAGCACCCCGACCCCGCCCCCGGACAGGGGGAGGTGCTCGTGGCCGTGGCGGCGGCCGGCGTCAACGGCGCCGACCTGCTCCAGCGCCGGGGCGTCTATCCTGCTCCCCCCGGCTCACCGGCCGACATCCCCGGACTCGAGTTCGCCGGCACCGTACTTGCCAACGGGCCGGGGTCCGACCGGTTCTCCGTCGGGGACCGGGTCATGGCCGTATGCGGTGGTGGTGGCCAGGCCGAGCAGGTGGTCGTCCACGAGTCGCACCTGCTGACCGTGCCCGACGCCGTCGATCTGGAGCACGCCGGCGGGTTTCCCGAGGCGTTCTCGACGGCACAGGATGCCCTGTTCACCCAGGCCGAGCTGTCCGAGGGCCACACCGTCCTGATCTCAGGCGCGGCCGGAGGCGTGGGCACGGCCGCGGTGCAGCTGGCCGCGGTGGCCGGTGCCCGGGTGGTGGCGACGGTCCGGAACCCGGACCACCACGATGCCGTGCGGTCACTGGGCGCGGATGTCGTGGCCCTTCCCGACGCCGTAGCCGAGCACGGGCCCTACGACGTGTCGCTCGAGCTGGTGGGCGCACCGGGGGTGGAGGCGGTGCTGCCGTACCTCGCCACCGGTGCACGGGTCGTCGTGATCGGCGTCGGCGGGGGCGCCCGCGCCCAGATCGACCTCCTGGCCGTCATGGGCTCGCGGGCGACGATCGGGGGGTCCACGCTCCGGTCCCGCGACGTCGAGGAGAAGGCGGGCGTCGCCTGGCTGGTCGAGTCGCGTGCCGTGCACCTGCTGGGCGAGGGGGCGGTGGTCGTGCCGGTGGCGGCGACCTTCCCGATGTCCGCCGCCGACGCCGCCTACGAGCACTTCGCGGCCGGCGGCAAGCTCGGCAAGATCATCCTCGTCAACGGCTGAGCGGCGCGCACCGCCGCGCTCTGCGACCGTAGGCTGCCGCCGTGCCCGAGTTCCTCCCACCCCCGTCCGTCGGGCGCCGGTTCGCCGGTGGCCAGCGCGTCCGGCTGGGGGACACCGACCCCGAGGGCCGGCTGCGACCCGACGCCGCAGCCCGCTACCTGCACGATGTCGCCGGCGACGACTGGGACGAAACGGGCATCACCACGGGCGGGCTGTGGGTGGTCCGCCGCACCGCCATGCGGCTCACGGCGGAGGGCCGATGGCCGAACCTGGGCGAGGCGGTGACGGCGACGACGTGGTGCTCGGGCATCGGGGCCGCGTGGGCCGAGCGGCGGACCGACCTCGCCGTCGGTGGGGTGGTCCTGGTGGAGACCGAGGGCCTGTGGGTGCCGCTGGACGGGTCGGGCCGGCCCCGACGCATCCCGCCCGAGTTCCGTGCCGCCTACGGGGAGGCGTCCACCGGACGGAAGGCACCGGGGCGGGTGGCGGTCCCGGCCGTCGCGTCCGATGCCGAGCGGCGCCCGTGGCCGCTGCGCCGGGTCGACCTCGACGTGGCTGGACACGTGAACAACGCCGCCAGCTGGACGGCGCTCGTGGAGGTGGCCGCCGGACCGGTGGCCGCGGCGGTGCTCACCCACCACAGGCCGCTGGAGTGGGGCGCGCCGGTCACCCTGGCGACGGCCCAGGGCCGCGTGTGGCTGCTGAACGGGGACGACATCCGGGTGGCCGGGGAGTTCATCCCGCTGGTGTGACGGCGGTCCGGGCGGACGGTCGATCGACCGACGCCGCGACTACGTGGAGACGACGACCGACGAGCCGTGGCCGAACAGTCCCTGGTTCGCCGTGATCCCGACCCGGGCGCCCTCGACCTGACGACCGGTGGCCTGGCCCCGGAGCTGCCAGACGAGCTCACACACCTGGGCGATGGCCTGGGCCGGAATGGCCTCGCCGAAACAGGACAGCCCGCCGCTGGGGTTGACCGGAACCCGACCGCCGAGCGTCGTGTCGCCGTCGCGCAGCAGGCGTTCGGCTTCGCCCTGCTTGCACAGTCCGATGTCCTCGTACCAGTCGAGCTCGAGGGCGGACGAGAGGTCGTAGATCTCGGCCAGGCTGACGTCCTCGGGGCCGATGCCGGCCTCCTCGTAGGCGGCCAGCGCCACCGACTGCTTGAACGTGGGCCCGACCGAAGCCGTGGTGGCGGACGAGTCGGTCGAGAAGTTGGGCATCTCGATGATGGCCTGCGGGAACCGTGGCGTGACCGTGGACACGGCGTCGATGGTGACGAGTCCCCGGGAGCCGGCGTGCCGCTTGGCGAACTCCATCGAGCACAGCACCAGCGCGGCGCCGCCGTCCGAGGTGGCGCAGATCTCGAGGAGGCGCAGGGGGTCGGCCACCATCGGGGAGGCGAGGACCTCCTCCGCGGTCACCTCCTTGCGGTAGCGGGCGTACGGGTTCTCCAGTCCGTGACGGGCGTTCTTGACCTTGACGGCGGCGAAGTCCGCTTCGGTGGCGCCGAAGAGCTCCATGCGTCGCCGGGCGTAGAGGGCGAAGTAGGTGGGGTTGGTGGCGCCCATCAGGTGGAAGCGCAGCCAGTCCGGGTCGTCCTTGCGGTCCCCGCCCACGGGCGTGAAGAAGCCCTTGGGGGTCGTGTCGGCCCCGACCACGAGGGCGACGTCGCACAGCCCGGCGAGGATCTGGGCCCGGGCATTGCTGATGGCCTGGGCGCCCGACGCACAGGCGGCGTAGGCGGACGAGACGCGGGCGCCGGTCCAGCCCAGTGCCTGGGCGAACGTGGCGCCGGCCACGAATCCCGGGTAGCCGTTGCGGATGGTGTCGGCGCCGGCCACGTACTGGACGTCCGTCCAGGGCAGGTCGGCCTCGCGTAGCGCGTCGCCGGCTGCGGCCAGCCCGTACTCGACGAAATTGCGGCCCCACTTGCCCCACGGGTGCATCCCCGCGCCGAGGACGGCGACCCTCTTGTCGTCCGGCATCTCAGGCCTCCCTCGCGTCCGGGGCACCGGTCGGGCGCCACTTCCACACCAGGTACTCGTGCTCGTCGTCCTCGTAGAGCGTGTCGAGCACCAGCTCGACCTCGGTCCCGATGCTCAGGTCGCCCACGCCCACGCCGGGCACGACCTGACCCATGACCACCATCTGCTCGGCCGCCAGTTCGACGGCGGCCAGGGCGAACGGGACGTAGGGGTCGGCGGCCACGTAGGGCTTGGGCGGCTCGTAGCAGGCGTCGGTGTAGGACCACACCCTGCCGGTCCGGCTGAGCGGGGCTTCGGCGAACTCCCGACCCTGGCACTCCGGGTTCCGGCAGAAGAAGGTCTCCTTCGGAAATGCGAAGTTCCCGCAGCTGGTGCACTTGGAGCCGAGCAGCGTCGGCGCCTGTTCGTCGAGTGTGAACCATCCCTCGATGGCGGGCACCCGTGTCTTCGTCGTCATGGGACGGATCCTAACGGACCGTCAGAAACGGGGTCCGCGGGACCCGCGGGACGGCGCCGGTTCAGCCGCTGACCACGAAGTGTGCGCTCACGGTCCGGCGGACGGACGTCCCCATCGTCTGGGAGATGGTACCGGTGACCTTCCGGTGCCCGACGGTGCCGACGAAGCGGGCCGGATCGGTGGGGGCGGGTCCGCCGGACGATGGGGGCGTCACGGTGGCACGGACCGGAGAGCCGCCGTAGGTACCGGCGACGGTCAACCGGATCCCAGAGGCCGCTGCGGCCGAGGCAGCCGGGTCGGCCTGGTCGGCTGTCGTGGGGATCCGGACGTAGACGGTGAGGTCGAACCGCGTCCCGGCGAACGTGCCCCGGTAGTGGAAGGCGGGGATCGTGCCGGTCGGGAGGCGCCCACCGACGGAACCGTTCGTTCCGTACACACCGGAGGGGACGACGACCGTGGCGGTGCCCGTGACCGGGTGACCCTCGATGTCGGCGGAAAACGGCTGCGGTTCCGTGCGGGACGTGGCCGCCGAGTAGTCCTGGACCACCGGGGTCCACGTGAACGTCGCCGTACCCGGCCCGTCGTGGATGCCGGCGCCGTCCTCCACGAGGAGGACCACGGTGAGCGCGCCGATGACGAGGGCCACGATGACGAGGACGACGACGATCCAGGTACGTGAGTTCCGGCGTCCGCCGCCAGCGTCGGACCCCTCTACCGCACGGGCGTCGTCGACAGGGATGTCGGGCCGGTCATGGGATACGTCGGATTCCGCCATGCCCCATCATCGCCCGGCCGTTCCGGCCTCGGCGCGATCGGCGGCCGTCCCCTCTTCGGACCATCGGGCTCAGGCCTGCGGTGGCCCGCCCAGCCCGCCCCTCGCCCGCGACTCGGCGATCCGGTCGGCGTCCCAGCCGAGCAGGTCGGCCAGCACCTCGTCGGTGTGTTGGCCGACGGTGGGGGCGTGGCTCGGGACGGGCAGCTCCTCGCCGATGAACCTGATGGGCGAACCCAGCTCCTCGGCGCCCAGCTGCTCGACCGGGTACCAGTGGAACCGGTCCTGGAACTGCGGGTCTTCGGCGATCGTCTTGGGCGAGTTGACCGGCGCCACCGGGAAGTTCTTCTCCACCCCGAAGTCGATCCACTCGACGGCGGTCCGCGTCCGGAAGACGTCCCGCAGCTCGGCCCGCAGCTCGAGGTTGCCCCGGGCGTGGTCCGCGTACTTGGAGCCCGGCCACTTCTCGAACAGCTCGGGCCGGCCGACGGCCTCGCAGAAGTTCTTCCAGAACGCCTGTTCGGATGCCATGAAGAGGACGTACCGGCCGTCCTTCGCCTCGTAGACCTGGTAGCGGACCCCCTCGACCATCCCGGCCGTCCCGGGCTCCCTGCGCTCGTAGTCGTCGGCCTTGTTGCCGGTCACCTCGGACTCGGAGCGTTCGTACGCCCTCCACGTCTCGCTCCGGTACCAGTCCATGGCGGCTGCCGCGTCGGACTGCGCGATCTCGAGGAACGAGCCCTCGCCCGTGGTCTTTGCCCGCAGCACGGCGGCCAGGATGCCGAGTGCCCCGAACAGCGGTCCGGCGTGGATGCCCATGGACGCGTGCTCCGGCAGGTAGGCGAACCCGTCTTCGTTCACCTGGGGCGAGACGATGCCGGCCCAGGTGTCGAAGGCCACGCCGTGTGCCGGGAGGTCCCGGTACGGGCCGGTCATCCCGTAGCCGCTGATCGTGCAGAACACGATGTCGGGCTTGAGAGCGACCAGGTCGTCGTAGCCCACGCCGCGGCGGGCCAGGCCACCAGGTCGCATGGCTTCCACGACCACGTCGCACGTCTTGACCAGTTCCTTGAACGTGGCCACGTCCTCCTCGGTGCGGAGGTCCATGACGATGGAGCGCTTGCCGCGGTTGAGGTGGAGGTGCATGAGGGAGACGCCCTCGATGATGGGCCACGTCATGTCGCGGATGTAGTCGCCTGCCGGCGGCTCGACCTTGACGACCTCGGCACCGAGGTCGATCAGGGGCATGGTGATGGCGGCCGGCCCGAGGGCGGAGACCTCGAGGATACGGATGCCGTGGAGGGGGGCGTCTGTGGGCATGGCCGGAGATTATATCTGACGGACCGTCAGAACTGCCCGGGCCCAGGCCCGGTCAGGCGCCCCGCAACGACGCGGCGTCGAAGCCGACGACCGGGTCGTCCAGGGGCAGGACCATCTGTGCCCCCAGGTGGCGGTGCTCGTCGGCCACGAGACGGACAACGGTGCCGTAAGCGGTGAAGCCCACGGCGTGGTGGGCGAAGTCCATCGGCCCTTCGGTCACCTTCACCTCGACCACCCCCGACCCGCCGAGGGCGATGGCTGCCGCCTGCATGCGCTCCATGGCCGACTCCCGGGCCGAGTACATGGCCTCGGTGTAGTTGGTGAGCTCGACGTTCTGGCTCGTCTGCTTCATGGCCGAGCCCAGTGACCGACGGGGGGCGTAGACGAAGCTGGCCCCGGTGGCCAGTCCCAGCGGCGCCCAGCCGGCACGGTGCAGGAGCGAGTAGTCGCGACCCGACAGGTCCGACACGAAGGCGGGCCCGGCACCACGACCCGGGGCTCCGACCGGGCGCACCGCGGTGCCGGTCAGGGCGACATCGACGTGGTGGCGTTCCACGCTCCACTCGACGTGGACGCCCACCACCCCGTGGCCGCCGGCATGGGTGCATGCGTCGAGGATGCGGGTGGTGGCGTTGGCGAAGGACCGCGCGTAGGCGGACGAGGCGGCGCCGATCTCGCCCTCGCCCCAGTTCCAGACCCCGATGGGCACCCCGTGGAGCGACACGCCGCTGACCAGCTCGAGCGGCTCCCAGCCGATCGAGTGCAGCACCAGCTCCTCGTCGATCGACAGGTCGGAGGTCATGCGCCCCCCGGACGCCGTGGCCGGCCGGGCGAGGGCGCGGGCGGCGGTCCGCATCTCCTCGCGGGGATCCGCGGGGACGTCGCCGGGGTCAGTGCCGAGCGGGTCGGTCATGACAGGCGCACCGTGGGTCGGGCGACCGGCATCGGGTCGAAGGCCTTGAACCGCCGCACCCGGTTGCCGCGCAGGACGCACTCGATCTCGGCGTCGCCCTCGCCCAGGTCCCGCTGGACGGTGCTCAGGGATGCGCCGTGCAACGAGTCGTCTACCAGCTGGCGCCGCACCCGCTCGGTGGCGATCTGGCGCGCCATGGTCTGGGCCTTGGCCGTCTGGACGATCTCGGCGCCCTGGACGAAGCCGCCATACATGGAGGTCACGCCGTCGGTCAGGTACTGGGTGATGCAGTTGGCCCACACCCGCACCGATGCCACGGACGCGGCGACCGACACCGGCGCGTACCCGGCCTCGATCAGCTTGGTCAGGCGCTGCCCGGCCAGGTAGGTGGACCACGGCCGTCCGAGGTGCGGCGGTTCGCCGTCGAGCACCCGCACGGCCGTGCCCTGGATCCGGAACTCGACGACGCCCATGTCCGCCAGCGGTGCCGACGAGTCGACGACACCGACGATGCCGTGGGCACCGGCGGAGGCCGCCTCGTCGAGCATCCGGTCGTAGGCGGTGGTGAAGCCTGTGGTCCACGCGTCCTGCACCCAGGCCTGCTCGTAGTTCTGGCCCCATGCCCGATGCTCTGCGGACACCATGCCGTGCGGGCAGCTGAAGCCTTCGCTGTACCCGCGAATGCTGCCCTGCCCGCCGAAGCCGGCGAGTCCGAACGGCGACGCGCCGTAGAACTGCCACTGCATCACGCAGAAGCCCTGGGTGAACCCGACCGGCTCGAGGCCCATCTGGAGGCAGGCGGCGAAGTCGGGTACGGTCAGGCCCGAAGTGAAGGCACCTTCGGCGAAGCGGCGTACCGCAGCTTCGGGCAGGTCACCGGGCACGTCGGCTGGCACGGTCATCAGTTGTCGAGCGAGATGATGGTGGTCGGTCGGGGCAGGGTGACCTCGTCGGAGGTCTTGACCACGGCGGTCCCGAGCGACAGGAACTCGATCGTGTGACTGCCCCACTGGTGGGACTTCTCCTCGAGCCGGACGCCGACGATGCCCGATGCGCCGAGTTCGTTGGCCTCGTCCTGCATGCGGGTCATGGCCAGCTCGCGGGCCTCGTACAGCGCCTGGGTGAAGTTGGGGAGCTCCACGTTCTGGCCGGCGCTCCCCATGGTGGCCGCGAACCCGCGATGGGCGATGTGGTAGACGCAGGTGCCCATGACCAGGCCCTGGGGGATGTGTCCGGTCTGCATCAGGGTCCAGAAGTCCTGGCCGGACAGGTCCGAGGTGAACGGCTTGCCCAGCGCGTTGCGGTGCGACACCCCGCTCTCGGCCTTGACGGCGGTGCCGACGGCGATGAACTCGGCGGCGTCCTTCCCCCACTCGTAGTAGTTGACGTCGAGGCGCACGCCGACCACTCCGTCGGCGCCCAGTGCCAGGGCCTCCTCCTCCATGCGGGTCATGGCCAGCTCCCGGGCGTTGTACATCGCCTCGGTGAGCTTGGTCAGCTCCTGGCTCTGGCCCCACTTCCGGGTCTGGATTCCCGTGTGGTAGATCGACGAGCCCATGACGAAGCCGATCGGGTGGAAGCCGACCTCCTTGATCAGGAGGAACTCATTGACCGACAGGTCGGACGTGAACAGGCCGTGCTCCAGCTCCTCGAGCCGCCGGCTGGCACCCTCGGGCAGGTCCTGGGGGACCGGGCCCCCTTGCTCCGGTTCGTCGCTCATCCGTCGCCTCCAATCACCATGTGCTCGAGCGCCAGGCGGACCGCCTGACTGTGGTCCGCCTCGGCCTTGAGTCCGGCCAGCAGCCGGCTCAGCCACGCGTTCATCTCGACCCGCTCGGTGCGGATGCGGATGCCGCCCGAGGTGTGGCCGACCGTGCAGCGGAGTACGTCCCCGTCCACCTCGGCGTCGAACTGGTCGTCCCCCATGGCGATGGACACCGAGGTAACGTCGTCGGACTTGCGGAACCGGCCCCCGGCGCGCTTGGCCTGCAGCCGGGTCCCGAGCGCATCGGCCAGCTGGTCGACCAGGGCCTTGAGCAGGATGCGGACGTCGGCGCTGTCGGCCCGCAGCTGGGCGGCCGCCAGCTCCAGGTCGAAGGAGTCCCCGAGGTCGCTCACCCTCCGCACCCTACCGGTGGGGCACCGACCGCCGTCGGTCGGGGTGGCGGCCGGCGATGGGGCTGCCGGTGGGCCCGTCGGCCCGGGATCGTGGGAACTCTAGGACCGGGGCCGATCCTGGTCGGGTAGAGTGTCTCGCTGACATGTTCTCCCCCACGTGGTTCGGGCGACCCGGTGGGCGGATGCCGACAGGTCGGTGACCAGCGCTCGTAGCTCAACGGATTAGAGCATCTGACTACGGATCAGAAGGTTGCAGGTTCGAATCCTGCCGAGCGCGCCATATCGTGACGGTGTTGTCCCTGGTCAGACGGTGGATTGGGGGCGAGCGCAGAAGTAGGGATCCACCGGTGACCCTACTTCTGACCCTATTTTTGCCTGATGGGCGTCTGGGGCCAGGGATCGCTACGCGAACGTCGGCCAGGGGTCTTCGAGATCCGTATCGCGGTCGGCGTCGATCCCGTCTCGGGCCGCACGGTCCAACGTTCGTTCTGGTTCCACGGAACACTCGAGGACGCCGAGGAGCGCCGGAGTGAACTCGCCACGCAGTTCGCCGAGTACCGGGCGGTCCGTCGTGCCGCACCGTTCCTCACCGTTGGCGAGCTGCTGGAGCGGTGGATGGCCGCCCATCACGACTGGAGGCCTTCCACCTGGAGCTCAGCCCGGTCCAACGTCAAGGCGCTCACCGCGGATCCCATCGCCGAAAGACGGGTGTCGTCCTTGCGGCCCGAGGTCGTCCGCCAAGCCATGGGCAGGTGGAAGGGGACGGGTGCCAGCGTGTCCGTCGTGTCGGGTCGGTTCCGGGTGCTCCGTTCGTCCGTCGGCTGGGCGCAGTCGGAATCGATCATCGAGCGCAATCCGATCAGGGACATGCGGGGGCCGCCCCGCCCCGGCACTCGCATGCACGTGCCGGTGGGGGACGTCGCCACACTGATCGAGGCATCGGAGACCCTGGTGGAGAAGGCCGAGGCGGCACTCGACGGCTCGACGGGCTCATTGCACGCGCTCCACAAGGCGGAACAGGTCCAACTGCTGGTCCGGCTGGCTGCCGACTCCGGCGCCAGACGGGGAGAGATGGCCGCCCTTCGCTTCGGCGACCTGGACGGCAGAGTGCTCACCATCGAGCGGGGGGTCTCAGGGGAAGAGGTTGGTCCCACCAAAACCCGGCAGGTGCGCCGGCTGACGCTGGGACGAACGACAGTCGAGCTGTGGAGGGTCAGTGAGGCGGCCTGGCTACGACGAGCCACGGGCAAGAACGAATTCGGTGAATGGCTGTTCTCCCGGGACCTGGACCATGGTCGGCGCCTTACCACCAGCGGACTCGGCCACTGGTTCGCGGAACTTCGGGACGAGGCTGGTCTGGAGGGCGTCAGCCTCCACCGGCTGCGACATACGGTCGCCACCTATCTGGTTGGCCGGGGAGACCTCCTCCAGGCGCAGCAACGGCTCGGGCATCGGGACGCCTCCACGACACTCCGGAACTACGCCCACGCGATGCCATTGGAAGACCAAGCGGTCGCCGACGACATCGACGAGATGCTGAGGACAGGCGGGAATCTTCGGGTCGCAGCTGCTCAAACCGCCAACTCAACCATGATGCGACCCGTGTGGATTGATCCTCGAGCCGCCACCCAGTCGGACCCAGGTCCGTCCCAGCTCCGGCCCTCGGAGCTGGGGGGCAGGCCCTCGAACACGGCGAAAGCCGGCTTGACTTCCTGTCCAGCTAAGTAAAGTTCTGGCCAATAATTTTAGTTAGGATGTCCACGAGGAAAGCGCTGTTACTGAGGAGGCCCCTTCATGCGACCAGACGCGTTCAGCTCGCAAGCTCGTGGAGTGGTCCGAAAGACGCCCACCGGCTTCTACGCATTCTTCCCGGAGCCGCTACCACGACGGCTCGACCTGCCTTCGGAGGTGGTCGTCCTCCTTGACGAGGCGACAGGGGCGGTGCACCGACTCGGTGGAGTGGGCCGCCTCATCCCGAACCCGCACCTGCTGATCGGACCCCACCTCCGGCTGGAGGCGGTGCTCAGTTCGCGCATCGAAGGTACGAGAACCGACGTCGGGCAGCTCCTCCGTTTCGAGGCCGGCGAGGCGCCGAACTCGGATGATGCAGACGACGCCCGAGAGGTCCAGAACTACATCCAAGCCATGGAACTCGGGCTACTCCGCGTACACGAGGGATTTCCCATTTCGATCAGGCTCTTCCGCGAAATGCACCAGATTCTCCTCTCGGGGGTTCGCGGCCAACATCGGCGTCCTGGCGACCTACGGGAGAGCCCCGTCTGGATTGGTGGCACCACACTCGACAACGCCGTGTTCGTACCGCCGCCACAGGACGACATGAGGATCGCGCTGGACGATCTCGAGCGCTTTCTCCACGAGCACGACCACCCACTCCTCGTGCAGCTAGCGCTCGCCCACTACCAGTTCGAGGTCATCCACCCCTTCCTCGACGGGAACGGCCGGATCGGACGGCTTCTCATCCCGCTGATGCTGGTGCTGCGCGGTGCTCTATCACAGCCGCTCCTCTATCTTTCCGCATACTTCGAGCAGCACCGCAGCGAGTACTACGACAACCTCCTCATCACGAGCCAAACAGGTGATCTCATGCCATGGCTCACGTTCTTCCTCCGAGGCGTACGGCGACAAGCCCGCGATGCCGAGGAGCGCACCGTTCGGCTGGTGGAGCTCCAGCACGACATGCGCAATGCCCTCCTCGACGAAGGAAGGCCCAATTCGGTGGTCCGGCTAGCGGAGTACCTCTTCTCGGTGCCAGTGGTCAGCGCATCCCGTGTATCCCGGAACCTCGATGTGACCCGTCCGACCGCGCACTCCGCCATCGAAGCACTTGTCGAGCGCGGCGACTTGCATGAGGTCACGGGAAAAGAGCGCAACCGGATCTACGAGGCCCCTCGGATCTTCGATGCCGTCTACGGTCCCGTGCACCTCCCTGACGAAGACTCGGTACCCGATGCGCAGCTCTCCCTGGGCCTCGACAGTTGACCGGAATTGTTCTGGCTGCGGCAGGTGGCGAAGAGGGTGCAGGCCGATGTGTCGAACCTACGGTGTGGATCGTGCAGGTGGAGGCGAAAGGTGGGTGAACGTGAGTGACGCTGACTCTTCAGAGTCGGAAGGCCCCCTGAGCGAAGTCGAGGAACTGCGAGCGGAGAACGCTCGGCTCCGATCGCTGCTCGGCCTCGACCAACCGTCCAGGCGCGAAGACCTTGAACCTTGGGAGCCTTCGTTGCTCCCGCAGCCCGTCGAAAGAGCAGTGCCTCGCGAAGTCGACCAGAGCTCGTCAGCGGAATCGAAGGTTGCCCTGTTTCGCTTCCTGTTCGCAGGACGGGAGGATGTCCATGCAGTCCGATGGGAGAGCGCACGGACCGGCAAATCCGGCTGGAGCCCGGTCGTCGTCGGCGGATGGGCCAATGCCAAGAAGCCAGGGCGTACGTATGAGCCTCTGACCAACGACGTGGTGGATGCGCACCTCTCTGGTGGCGCCCACGTCGGCCTGTACCCGCTTCTTCATGGGGACGAGTGTCGCTTGCTCGCGTGCGACTTCGACGGATCAGGGTGGGCGCTGGATGCCCTCGCATACGTAGACGCCGCGAGTTCTCTCGGGATTCCTGTAGCGCTGGAGCGTTCCCGGTCGGGCGACGGGGCGCACACATGGACGTTCTTCTCCGGGCCCGTTTCGGCCGCATTAGCCCGCCGCATCGGCGTGCATATCCTCCGCGAGGCGATGGAGGCCAGAGCTGCATTGGACTTGGCCAGCTACGACCGCCTATTCCCCACGCAAGACCTCATGCCCAATGGTTCCTTTGGGAATCTGATCGCCCTTCCGCTGCATGGCGACTGTCGGAGAAGGGGTACGACGGTGTTCCTTGACGTGGCGAGCCTCGAGCCCTTTGAGGATCAGTGGGCATACCTGGCATCCGTGCCTCGAATGTCGCCCGAGGCTGTGACTTCCCTGGCTGAGACCCTGACGCCGGTCACGGCTGGCCCTGAGGAGACCCGGTATCAGCGTCCCCGGGCGCAGACCACTCAGCAGGAGCCGCCCGAGTCGATCCGGGCAGAGTCCCGGGCGATGCTCGAGGTTGATCGTATCGGCGTGCCGCCGGCCCTCCTTGCTGCGCTCAAGCACCTCGCGTCCTTGCACAACCCGGAGTACTACGAGAAGGAGCGACTCCGGTTCTCGACTTGGAACACCCCGCGCTTTCTACGTTGCTATGGCGAGACTATCGACCGTCTCCTGTTGCCGAGAGGGGTACGGGATCAGGCCGAGCGCGTCGTCGCCGATGCCGGGAGCACGCTCAAGGTGGTGGAAGCTTGCGGAAATCCTGAACCGATCGACGTCCGTCTCGAGGCGAACCTCACCGATCGGCAGAACGGAGCGCTTCAGACGCTCATTCCACACGCTCTGGGGGTGTTGGTGGCACCACCTGGGTCGGGAAAGACGGTCATCGCATGCGCGCTCATTGCCCACCGGAAGCTACCCACACTCGTGGTTGTCGACCGTCAACCACTCATTGAGCAGTGGCGTGAGCGCCTCCGGGAACACCTCGGGATCGAGGCAAAGGAAATCGGTCAACTGGGCGGAGGTCGCAATCGGGCCAAGGGCATCATTGATGTTGCCATGGCACAGAGCCTCGCTCGACGTGACGACTTGGAGCCGGTGACCAGTGGCTATGGACTGGTGATCGTCGATGAATGCCATCACGTCCCGGCGGTCACGTTTGAGCGCATCGTGCGGCAGATTCCTGTCCGCAACTGGCTGGGACTGACCGCGACGCCGTATCGCCGAGACCACTTGGAGAGTCTCATTTCCATGTACTGCGGACCCGAGCGTCATCGAATGACCACCGACGAGGTTGAAGACGCCAGGATCCAGCGTGTCCTGATGGCGCACGCCACGTCGCACGATCACGTGGGTGCAGAGGATGCCGGAATTCAAGAGATCTTTCGAGCCATTGTTGAAGATGACGAACGATCCAGGCAGATCTGTGGCGACATTGCCGCTGCCGTCGTGGATGGACGTAACTGTCTGGTCTTGACGCAGTGGACCGAACACGTCGAGAGGCTTTCACGTGAACTCGAGGATCGGGGGATCGGAACAGTCGTGATGCGTGGAGGCATGGGTAAGAAGGCTCGGGCCGCGGCAATGGAGGAAATGCAGTCTCGGGCTGCCGATGGCGGGCTCGTCCTCGTTGCGACTGGGAGCTTCCTTGGCGAAGGTTTCGACTTCCCGGACTTGGACACGCTCTTCCTGGCATTTCCGCTGGCGTTCAAGGGCAGGATCGTTCAGTACGCCGGACGAGTGCTGCGACCAACGGCATCGAAGTCGAGAGTTGAAGTCCATGACTACGTGGATGTCAACGTTCCCGTTCTGGCCCGGATGCACGCGAAGCGGCTTGTCGCGTACAAGTCGCTCGGATTCCCGATCGAGAAGCGAGCTCGCCAATCTGCAAGGTGAGAACCGCCGTGAGAACAAAACGGCCGCGAACCGTGGAAAGTGACGGACAATTGTGGTGCACAATGGTCAAATCAAATTGGAGGTCGTCCCAGTTCAGATGGCATACAGGTACGTCGCGGTCACTCGCGGTATATAGTGAGAAAAGGGCCGAGTAGATCTACGGATCAGAAGGTTGCAGGTTCGAATCCTGCCGAGCGCGCCAGATAAGTCCAGGTCAGAAGCCTGCCAAGGGTGGTTGCGGGCGCAACAGAGCCAACATTACCTGTGCGGGCGTCTCGGGGGAACCGCGAAAGCCCATGTCAGGGGACTCATATGGCCCCTGTTCCCCTCTGACGAAAAGCCAACATCGGCTTCGGTCCTCGATGGAATGCTGAGAAGCCAACTGGGACGCGCTGGCACACGGTCCGCCTGATGGCCGCAATGCTCGGCGTAGCGCGTGCCTCAGATCCAGTCGCCTGAGCTCGGGGAACCTCGAGTACGCGAGCGAACACCTGGCCACGCCCGATCGGGACTCGACACTGTGGGGCAGCGGGAGGATCGCCATCACTGGTTTGGCAACTGGGGTTCGGCAACTGGGCCGTCGCCGCCACCGAACCACGTCCGACGTCACACCTGCGACGTACGATTCTCATGTGCCCAGACACCCGCGCCCCGTTCGGGAGCCCTCCCGTTCCCCTGGGGGGGAAGTGCGGAGCCGATGAACTACGACGAGATCGCTCTCTTGAGGAGCCAACATCCGGCGTGGGCGCTCCTGCGCTCGAACAACGTCGCTCTCGTGCTCAGTTTCCTCGGTCGGGTGTTCGTCGAAGGCAATGCAAGTGGGATCTCGGCGAGCGACCTGGCTGCTCAGTTGGACGACGAGCTGTTCGCGCTCAACCAGCGGCTCGGGGAAGATGCCTTTCCGAGGTCGGCAACCGCCTACCTCGACGATTGGGCATCGCTCGAACACGGCTGGCTACGGAAGTACTACCCGGCAGGTGCTACTGAAGCCCATTTTGACCTGGCCCCCGCAGTAGAGAAGGCGCTTCTCTGGGTCCAGGATCTTCCGGCTCGCGAGTTCATCGGTACCGAGTCACGCCTGAATACGATCTTTGAGCTGCTGCGCCAGATGGTCTTCGGCGCTGATGACGACCCCCAGCGCCGCCTTTCCGAGCTTCAGCGGCGGCGAGCGCAGATCGATGAAGAGATCGCCCGTGCCCAACGGGGGGAACTCACCATGCTCGACGCAGTGAGTCAGCGGGATCGATACCAGCAGTTCGCCCGCACCGCCCGGGAACTGCTTTCTGACTTTCGAGAGGTCGAAGAGAACTTCCGCGGGCTCGATCGCTCACTCCGCGAGCAGATCGCAGGCTGGTCGGGCTCCAAGGGCGCACTCCTCGACGAGGCACTGGGGAGCCGTGCCAGCATCACCGAGTCGGACCAGGGCCGTAGCTTTCAGGCTTTCTACGACTTCCTGCTGTCCCATCACAAACAGGCCGAACTCACCGAGCTACTCGAGCGACTCCAACAGATCGAGGATCTGGGCGGTCAGGACGGGCGGCTGCGTCGGATCCACTTCGACTGGATCGATGCCAGCGAGCGCACCCAGGCAACCGTTCGTCTCCTATCCGACCAACTCCGCCGCTTCCTCGATGATCACGTGTGGCTCGAGAATCGCCGGGTCTTCGACCTGCTCCACTCCATCGAGGGCAAGGCACTCCGCGTCCGCAACCAACCCGATCCGGTAGTCGCCATGGAGCTTGACGACACAGGTGTCACCGTCGGCTTGCCCATGGAGCGTCCACTCTTCCGTCGTTCGCGCCGCAACCAACTCGAAATTGAATCGATGGAACATGGGGACGATGACTTCGACGCCTCGGCCATGCTGAGTCAGCTGTACGTCGATCGGGACATGCTTGTGCAGCGGGTGTTCAGCTCGCTCGGAAGAGACGACCAGGTCGGACTCCGTGAGGTGCTTGCGGGTGAGCCGCTGGAGCAGGGCCTGGCTGAGCTGGTCGGCTACCTGTCGTTGCAGGAGCCCGGCCTCACCGTCGTATTCGACGACGAACGCCGCGATCAGATTCAGTGGAGCACCGGGGAAGTCGAGCGAGCGGCCGACCTGCCCGCAGTCTCGTTCAGTCGGGACCGTCCGGAGCCGTCGTGACGGACACGCCGATCGACGCGCCGAATGAGCCGACGGACCTGTCGCTGGTGTTGGTCCATCTGATGAAGGGTCCGCTCTACCGGGATGTGCACGAGAAGTATTGGGGCCTCTTGCTCGGACTGCGGAACCAGGTCGGCGACTATGTCTCCGTGCTCGGTTTGAGTGTCGTCGTCGACGAGGCGGAGGGATATGCCTACCTGCGCAGTCAGGTCGTCGACCAGGACGCGACCGAGTTTCCGCGGTTGGTGGCCAGGCGCACGCTGCCGTTCAAGGTGAGCGTGCTCCTGGCCCTGTTGCGCAAGCGATTGGCCGAGTTCGATGCCAGCAGCTCAGATGTCCGCCTGGTTCTCAGCCGCGACCAGATCATCGAGCTACTCCGCCTGTTCATGCCCGACAGCACCAATGAAGCGCGCCTGGTGGACAACATCGACACCACGGTCAAGAGAGTCTGCGAACTGGGCTTTCTGCACCCGCTCCGAGGTGAGCAGGACAAGTATGAAGTCCGACGGATTCTCAAGGCCTATATCGATGGGCAGTGGCTGTCGGAGTTCGACGCGCGACTTGACGAGTATCTGTCTGATCTGGATGTGTCGGAGGAGTCAGCGTGACGTCCTCGCTGTTCAGCCCGATCGAGCTGGAGGACCAACGCCCCGACCGACTGCCCGGCTGCCGCCTGCAGCGACTCGAGGTCTACAACTGGGGAACCTTCGACCGGAAGATCTGGTCGTTTGAACTCGCCGGCCGCAACGCACTCCTCACCGGCGACATCGGCTCGGGAAAGTCGACCCTCGTCGATGCCGTCACCACCCTCCTGCTGCCTGCGAACAAGATCTCCTACAACAAGGCCGCCGGCGCCGAGACCCGAGAGCGGGATCTACGCTCCTACGTCCAGGGGCACTACAAGTCGGAACGCAATGAGACGACAGGGGCCTCACGTCCGGTCGGACTTCGAGACGACCGGCAGTTCTCGGTCATCCTCGGGGTGTTCGCAAACACTGACTTCACCACGACGGTCACATTGGCCCAGGTGTTCCGGACGAGGGATGTCGGCCAGCCCGAGCGGTTCTTCGTGGTCTCGGATTCCGAGTTCTCCATCAACAAGGAGTTCGCCGAGTTCGGCTCCGAGTTCTCCGTCCTGAAGCGAAGGCTTCGGGATGTCGGAGCCCGCCTGTACGACACATTTCCTGAGTACGGCCGAGACTTCCGACGGCACCTCGGCATCGAATCCGAGCAGGCCATGGAGCTCTTCCACCAGACCGTGTCGATGAAGGCGGTCGACAATCTGAACGATTTCGTCCGCAGCCACATGCTCGAGCCGTTCGACACCAGCGCCCAGATCTCCGATCTGATCGACCACTTCGACAACCTGACCCGGGCCCACGACGCAGTACAGCGCGCACGTGCCCAACTCGAGCTCCTCCAGCCCCTGGTTGCCGACATCGAGGTACATGATCAGCTGTCGGAGCAACGCGCCTCTCTCGAACGAGAGCAGCAGGCCCTGCCGCTCTACTTTGCCGACCGGATGCGCCAGGTCCTCGACGGGGAGCTCGCGGGGCTGGAGACCCGGGCGCTCGAACTCGGCCAGTCGCTCGAGTCGCTCGAGTCGGCAATCAAGTCGTCGCGCCAGGAGGAGAGCCAGTTGCGTCTCCAGATCGCCGGAAGCGGAGGTGATCGGTTGGCCGCCATCGACCTGGAGATCGGACGTCGCGAGAGGGAGAAGCCGGTTCGGAAGGACAAGTTCGATCGTTACAACACGCGTCTGGCGGAGGTGGGCATGGCACCGGTATCGGAGGCGGCGCAATTCGCCGCCACCCGCGCCCGGGCTGAGGCCAGAAGAGCAGAGCTGGAGAGCGAACACGCCGCTCTCCAGAACGACCTGAGCGAGCGGCGGTTCGAGCAACGCTCGATCGACGAGGAGTCGAAGCAGGTCAATGACGAGCTGCACAGCCTGCAGTCCCGTCGCAGCAATGTTCCCCGGGCAAGTCTCGAATTGCAGCAGCGCCTCGGGGACGACCTCGGTATCGATCCTGACGACCTCCCGTTTGCCGGAGAGCTCATCCAAGTACTCGAAGAGGCGCGTGAGTGGGAAGGCGCGGCGGAACGGGTTCTGCACTCGTTCGCACTCTCCCTGCTCGTCCCGGAACGCCACTACGAAGCCGTGGCCGATTGGATCAACGACCACCACCTCGGTACCCGGGTCGTCTATTTTCGGGTCCCACCCCGCCTCGCCCGATCGACCCCTCCGGAGCGTCCGTATGCCCAACCGCTCCTGGTCGACATGCTCGAGATCAAACCCGACACGGGATTCGAGCAGTGGTTGGAAAGCGAGCTCGGCCGTCGTGCCAACCACGCGTGCGTGGACACCATGGGCGATTTCCGTTCCGCCCGGAAGGCGGTCACCCGGGCGGGGCAGATCAAAGACAGGGAACGGCACGAGAAGGACGATCGCAAGAGGATCGACGACCGTCGGGAGTACGTTCTGGGTTGGACCAACCAAGCCAAGGTCGAGGCGCTCGTGGCCCATGCCACCTCACTGCACCGGCGGATTTCGTCGGCCACGCAGGTGATCGCCGAGCTCGTCGGGCGGGAGAGATCAGCATCGTCCCAACTTCAGTCATTGGCCGGGCTTGCCGAGCACGACCGATGGGAGGAGCTGGACTGGAAGGCGCTGGTCAACGAGATCGCCGCTCTCCGAGCCGAGCAGGACCGTATCGCCTGCTCGTCGGACACACTGGCCCTCTTGACCACCGAGTTCGAACGTGTTCGACAACAGGTGAGCATCGCCGAGGAGGAGCGGAACGGGTTGCAGCGCGAGCGGGGTGCCGTGGAGGGGCGCCAACGGGCAGCCGAGGGTGAGCGCGACCGCTTCGCAACATTGCTGTCCGACGGTGATGCGCTCGAGCACGCCTCTCCGTCGTTCCCATCGATCGACCGGATGGTGACCACGCTGCTCGAGGGCCATGCGCCTGATGCAGTCGTACTCATGTCCGCTCAGCAAGAGATCGGCGCTTGCCTTGCCGATCGGCTCAACGAGATCACCAGGCAACGGGGGAACCTCGAGGTGCGCATCGTCCGTGCAATGGGTGGCTTCCGGACGAAGTACCCGACCGAGACGTCCGAGTTCGACGATTCCATGGGCTCGGCCGGCGAGTACCGTCAACTCCACCAGCGGGTGGCTACCGACGATCTCCCCCGCTTCGAACAGGAGTTCAAGAACTACCTGAATCAGAACACGATCCGGGACATCGCGGGGTTCTCCGCTCAGCTCAACAAACACGAGCGCGTGATCCGTGACCGCATCGAGACCATCAATGATTCGTTGAAGGGCATCGACTACAACGAGAATCGCTACATCCGGCTCGTTCCCGACCAGACGTCGAATATCGAGGTGCGCGAGTTCCGGGCTGAACTCCGGGCCTGTACGGGCAATGTGGTCGGTGCTGTCACCAACGATCAGTATTCGGAGGAGAAGTTCCTCCAGGTGAAGAAGATCATCGAGCGGTTCAAGGGTCGCGAGGGAACTGCTGATCAGGACCGCAATTGGACCCGCAAGGTGACGGACGTCCGTCAGTGGTTCGTATTCTCCGCATCCGAACGCTGGCGTGCCGACGACGTCGAATACGAGAACTACACAGACTCGGGCGGCAAGTCGGGGGGGCAGAAGGAGAAGCTGGCCTACACGGTCCTGGCTGCGTCGCTGGCATACCAGTTCAAACTGGATTGGGGCGTCGAGCGATCGAAGTCCTTCCGGTTCGTCGTGATCGATGAAGCGTTCAACCGGGGTTCGGAACTCTCAACCCGCTACGCCCTCGACCTGTTCACGCGCCTCGGCCTCCAGCTGCTGATCGTGACCCCGCTACAGAAGATCCATGTCATCGAGCCACACGTCGCCGCGGTCGGTTTCGTCGATAACCCGAGCGGCAGCTACTCACGTCTCCAGTGCCTGACCATCACCGAGTTCCGGAACCGTCGTGAGAAGCACGGCAACCGTGCCGATCCTGAGGCTCCCGAGGACGTGGCCGCAGCTGACGTTCCATGACGACCTGGACGAACGTGGACGAGCTGGTCGCGACCCTGCACAAGCGATGGAAGTCAGGCCGCTTCTTACGTGAGTACGCGGAGGGCCTGCCGTGGGCACCGATCGAACTACCGGTGAAGTCACCGACGGCCGATGAACTGCTCCATCGATTCGACGACGTCGTGCTTTGGGAAGAGCGATTCTGTCGGGACGGCCGGACCAAGGCCGGTGTGGCACGATTCGCCGTCGAGTACCGCACGATCGGGGGGCGGAGCCTCGGATCGAATTCGGTCCCGGCACGGATCCGAATCGAGAGCTTCGACCAACTGTGTGCGCTATTGGACACGACCACCGACGTGCGGAGCCTCGATCAGATCATCGATCAGACGAGCGGTACCGTGCCGGATCTCGTCCCGTGGGTGCGCGCCCATCCGCTGAAGGCGATCGACAACGGAGACGTCTGGAGCGATCTGCTCGCCGTCGTTGCCTGGATCAGGGGGGCGAACGCTGAGCTGCCCTACCTGCGGCAGATCGACGTCGAGGGCGTAGACACGAAGTTCGTAGACCGTCACAGGAAAGTGCTCGACGAGCTCCTCACGGTGGCCTTGCCTGAAGGACGAATCGACACGGACCACTCCGCGGGCGATTTTGCCCGTCGCTATCGCTTCCGAGCCAGACCCGAGTACACGCGCTTTCGTGTACTCGGGTCAGAGTCGGCCCTGCCCGAGGCGTGCACCGAATTCACGTTGCGCACGGAGGAGCTTGCGTCACTGGAGTTGACCTCCCGGCTCCTGTTCGTGGTGGAGAACGAGATCACCTACCTGGCATTTCCTCACGTACCCGATGCCCTCGTGGTGTTCGGATCGGGATTCGGACTCGCCTCGCTGCGGCCGCTCCCGTGGCTGGCCGGGAAGGAGATCGTGTACTGGGGCGACATCGACACGCACGGATTCGACATCCTCAATCGACTCCGGTCGCGATTCGACTCGGTTCGATCGATCCTGATGGATGAAGCCACATTGCTCGCTCATCGAGGCCAGTGGGTCTCGGAGCCCAGTCCGACCAATCGACCCCTTCCGAATCTGATCGAGGCCGAAGCGGCACTCTATGGCGATCTTGTCGAAGACCGGTTCGGTCCCAGGATCCGCCTCGAGCAGGAGCGTGTCCGACCTTCCCTGTTGGAAAGGGAATTGGGGCCCCTATTGGCCTGACCGGGATACTCCCGCGTGCGACTGGCACCCGCCTCCTGATTCTGATCAACGTTCGTAGTCGGAAAGATCCCCGGGGGGTGCTATTCTCTACTCGTGGTGCCACGAATAGCGAATGGTCCTGACGACTTGGCAGAGGCCCTAGTGGAGGCAGGAGTCGAGGCGCGCTGGCTGGGGGACGATTCGGTCGAGATCGGCGGGACGCCCTTTGCGGTCGAGCGGGTGAAGGTCGTCCGGGAGCGCGATGGTGCACTGTTGGCACACGTCCACGACGCGTCCGCTCGCCCTCCGACGATCATCGTGGCCGATCGCATCTCCGAGGCGGCTAGGGCGCAACTGAGTCGGGCCGGTCTGGCCTGGCTGGATCGCCGGGGGCACCTGTGGATCCGCACGGTGAGGGTCTTCGTGAACGCCGATGTTCGGCCCAGTACTGGCCCACCCGCTCGCAGGGTCATGGAGATCTTCAAGGGGACTGGCCTCGATGTCGCCCTCGGCCTGCTTCGGTTCCCGCTCGAGCCACACGGCGTGAACCAGCTCGCCCGGGAGATCGGTCGCTCTCCTGGTCGGGTCTCCGAGATCCTGACGGCGCTCCGGCGCCAGGGACTGGTCGGGTCGGACAACCTTCCGATCAACCCCGAGCTGTTCTGGGCGGTTGCGGAAGAGTGGAAACCTCGCTGGACGCCACTGTCCTCTCCACCACCTCCCGAGCCGCCGGAGCGGTACCGACTGACCGGCACCATGGGTGCCCTGGCACTCGACGTCCCTCTTGTCGCGGGAGCGGCGGGGACGTGGCCACGCCTCTACGTGGCCGACGACGTGGACCTTGCCACGGTCGTCGGCGCCTACGGCTCGGCTTCAGGGTGGACAGGGTCCGAGGTGGCGATATGCCCGTCCCGGTATGGCTTCGCCTGGACGTCGTCGGCTCATCGGGACAGGTATCCGGTGGCGAACGAGCTCGTCGTAGCCCTCGACCTCGCCCAGGACCGGGCGCGGGGTCACGAAGTCCTCGAAGGTTGGGATCCGAAGGAGTGCACACGTGTCTGGTGAGCTCCACTTCGAAGGTCCAGGGATCGGCAACCTGGTGGCATCGCTGGCCGCCTTGACCGAATCGGCACCGAGCGCCCAGTTTGCCGTCATCGGCGGATTGGCGGTCCTTGCACGCCTGGGAGGAGCACATCGGGTCACCGACGATCTCGATACCGTGGCCACCCAACACGGCGATGAGCCGACCGTGGTGGAGGCGGTGATTGCCGCCCAAGGAGTTGGCGGCTTGCTCAAGGGAACCAAGGTTGACTGCATCGCGGTGGGTGACGTCGCGGCGGCCGAGCTCTCGGTAGAGCATCTTCCCGATGTGGAAGAAGACCGCATCTTCGTGCTCGCCCACCGTTGGGCATTGGATACAGCTGATGATCTCACCCTCATCGCTGAAACGGACGGCACGATCGTCGCTCGGGTGCGCTGTCGATTCGCCGCCCCGGCGAGCCTTGTGGCCATGAAGCTCCAATCAGCACCACGGCGAAGAGGGGCACGGGCAGACAAGGCCGGGGGTGACTATCTCGATCTATTCCGGCTGGTGTCCCACCCGGCCATGACCCGCTCGATCGCCATTTCATTGCGCGCCGCACCGCACGACCTCGGCTCGTGGTGCTCACTCGAGATCGCCAGGCGCATGATCGAGAACGCTGACCGGACCGTGGGTCTCATCGTCCGGTCGGGAGTTGCGGAGTCGAACGTTCCCACGGCGGCGCAGTGTCGCAGGGCGGGGGAGTTGTTGATCGACTGGATCCAACGGGTTCCTTGAGCGTGGCCACGAAGCCGAGGCCTTCGGCCGTACCCTCGCCCGCGGAATGGGGGAGATCACCACCTGGCATCCGGTCGGCATGTGCGACGGGCCCACCGAGGCGGTCGATAACGGAGTCGACCGGGTGGACCGCTGGGCGATCGGCTTGGCTTCCTTTCGCAGTTGCACGATCGAGTCCCTTCTCTACGCCAGTGAGCCGAACAGGGGCGATTCTCCATCCGGCCATCCGGCCATCCGGCCATCCGGCCATCCGGCTTTCCGACCATCTGACGTCCCGTTGGTCGGGTCCCGCGCGGATGCGCGTACGGGTACCAGAGCAGGGGCCTTCATCCCGGCGCCGATGCACGAGGGCTCCGGGGTATGACCACGCCGGTCGGGAGCGCCTGTTACGGCCGTCGTCCGCTGCCATCCCGCACGTGACCCCGGATTCGGTGCCGGGGCCTTGGGAACGCCATGATGCGTACGATGAACGAGTGGAGGGTGACGTGACCACCGAATCCCGCAAGGGTGCGCTGGCCCGCGTGCGGAGCGCGCTGCGCGGCGGGGGGAACGATTCCCCCTCGGACGTCCCCGTCCGTGACGACGTCAGCGACGAGGACATGGTCGGCGACGACTTTGCGGACACCCTGGCATCGGTGTCCGCCTTCCTGACCGGACACGACATCGATGCCGAGTACTACCTGGCCATCAACGTCGACATCCGCCGTGCGGGCATCGATCCGCTCCGTCACTTTCTGCAGTTCGGCATGGCGGAGGGGCGCATCTTCCATCCCGCCCTGTCGGTCGAACCGGCCGACGGCTCGACCGCCTACTCGGAGGACGTGTCGCCGGCCTTCCGGGTCGACGGTGGTTCCTTCGTCCTGCGGATCGTGGACGAGCGGCGCGACCTGGATGCCTACCTCGGGCCGCTCAACCGCGAAGAGGAGCTCCGGATGGCCTCCGTTCGCTTCCGGGAGTTCCTGTCCGAGTCGGGGATCGACGCGACGTACTACATGGCGGCGCATCCGGACATCGGCCGTTCGGGACTGGAACCCGTCGAGCACTACCTACGGCACGGCATCCCGGAGGGTCGGCTGTTCCACCCCCGGGCCCGGTTGGTGGTGTCTCCCGCCGACCAGGACCAGCCCGAATGGGAGGACGCGGACGCCGTGGTCCGGATCGGAACAAACGACTACCGGTTCTTCACCCTGCCGCTCCTCGAGGCGGTCGCCGACACGGTTGTCGATCAGGCCAGGGACCAGTGGGCCCACGAACCGTCGCTCTTCGCGTTCGGCCTCCCGGCAGTGCAACATCTGCGCATGGTCGTCGCCGGGAACTACCCGGCGCGGTTGGAGTTCGACGTCGGGGAACTCCTGGGTCTCATGGACGGTTCGTTCGGCGCGGTGGTCGTCGTCTCCGACCTGGCGAGCGAGTACTCCCTTCGGCGGGTGAGCGACCTGACGTGGGCACTCACCCGACTCGGCATGCGGTCGCTGGTGGTGTGTACGGACGCCCCCGTCGAGGACGACCAAGGCAACCGAGGCGGCGTGGACCGCGAACTCGATGGCGATGCCGTGGTGGTGGATTGGGACCGGGTGTGTCGACTGAACAGGGTGTCGATGCTGGCACGGCTCGTCAACGCGGTGAAGCCCGAGGTGATGCTGGTCATCGAAGCCCCGACCGGGTTCGAGGCCGTGGTCGAGTTCGGAGTCGGCTTGTCCAGTGTCACGCGACTCGCATGCTTCTACGACTCGACGGGGAACCTGCCCGGTGGTGGTGGAACGGCGGCGTAGTATGCGGGCTTGACCGCGCCGTACGCGCGCACGCTGACGGCGACACGGGCCGCGGCGGGCATCATGGACGGCCTCTGGGGCCCGGCGTCAAGGGCCGCGGTCACCGTGCTGCCGCAGCGGGTGGCGGTGGCGGACGAGACGGTGATGCAGGCGCGCTTGGGTGATCGGGTGAAGCAGATGGCGCAGCGCGCGGACGGTCGTCACTGGCTCTGGTGGTCACCGCCGGAGGTACGGCCCGCGGACGGCCCGCTGGAGCGCCTCGCTGCGGCGAGGCCGACCGACCGGTTCGACGTCCTCGTGCGCGACGGGGAGGGCAGTCCGGTTTCCGGACGCTTTCCGGACAACGTCCGATCCGTGGGGCCGGACGACGTGGCGGCGTCCGTCGCCGAGGTCGACGGGATCATCCTGGCGGACCCGTCCGCCGGCTCGGCCCGGATGATCCTGGAGATGAGCCAGTACCTCGTGCCGCTCGTGCTGTGGGACTCCGAGGTCTTCCGTGAGGTCCTCGACCCGGAAGCGGCCGTGTTCGCATGTCCGGCCGGGGCGGACGACGAGTCCGACGTGGTGCTGTCGGGCGCCTTGGACCTCCTGTCACGGATGGGACCCGGCGAGGTCGGGAACCTGGTGTCCACGGCCTGGTCGCTGGTGCGGGAGCGACACTCGGACGAGGCGTATCTCGTCGAACTGTCCGGCGTGCTCGGTCTCGGCGATGACTGACGTCAGCGTGGTCGTGGTCTTCCACGGCGAGCGCTCCCTGGCGATTCCGGCACTGGCCAGCATGGCGGATCTGGTGGACGTGGCTCGGTCGGCCGGCCTCACCGTGGAGGCGATCGCGGTGCTCGACCGCGGCGACGCGCTCACGCGCCGCGTGGTCGAGAAGGCGGGTGCGTGGCTCGACGACTGGGACGAGGTGGATTTCGGGGACCTGGGACGCTCCAGGAACCACGGCGCGCGACGGGCGGGCGGCGAGTACCTGGCATTCCTGGACGGGGACGATCTCTGGGGATCGGACTGGCTGGCCGCGGCGCACCGCATCGCCACGGCACCCGGCCAACCACCGGAGGCGATCTGGCACCCGGAACATCTACTGTTGTTCGACCGGGAGGACTTCGGCCACCCGAACCTGGGGGAGTTGCCGCATCCCGGGACCCGCTCGTTCTGGCTGACCCACCGGCCGAGCACCGATCCCGGGTTCGACCGGCGGATGCTGCTCTTCGAGAACGCGTGGTCGGCCAATGTTCTCGCGCCCCGGTCCCTCTACCTCCGGTACCCCTACCGGGCCGTCGACAGGGATCGCGCCCACGGGATCGAGGACTGGTCGTGGAACATCGAGACGGTCTGGGCCGGCGTGCCCCACCTGGTCGTGCCCCAGACGGTCCATCTGATCCGGCTGAAGGGGAACGGGTCCCTCAACGCGCGGAACCAGTCCGACGGCCTCCTGCCGTTCATCCCGGACGGGGTCGGCTTCGGGGGGTGACGGCGTGGGCCGGGAGAGCGGGACCTCCACGAGCCGGAAGCGACGTGCTCGCGCTCGCTAGGGTCCAGGACGTGCCTCCACCTCGCCCCGCCGGCGCCGCCCAACGGGTCGCCTTCGATCTCGAGACCACCGGGATCGACCCGTTCCGGGACGTCCCCGTGTCCTATGCGCTGGTCGTGCACGAAGCCGGCGCCGACGCGAGCCGGAACGGACCGACGGTCGACGCGGGGTTGATCGATCCGGGGGTCCCCATCCCCGCCGAGTCGACGGAGATCCACCACATCTCCGACGACATGGTCGCCGGGGCCCCCGATCTCCGGACCGCGACCGAGCACGTCGCATCCGCACTGGTCGGCACGTGGGCTACAGGTGGTGCCGTCGTCGGTATGAACGTCAGCTACGACCTGACCCTGCTGGACTCGGTGCTCGGTCGCCTCGGCCTCGACAGGCTGGAGGACCGGGCGCCGGGCCTGGGCCCGGTCTACGACGTGCTCGTGATCGACCGCACCTTCGACCGCTACAGGAAGGGCAAGCGACGACTCGTCGACCTGTGTCGTCACTACGGGGTGGACCTGGACGAGGACGCGGCTCACGATGCAGCCGTCGACTGCGTGGCCACACTGGCCCTCCTCGACGCGATGCTCGAGCGCTATCCGGAGTTGGCGGCGCTCGCCGCCGACGCGGTGTCGGACCGGATGCGAGCCTGGTACCGGACGTGGCTGGGGAGCTTCTCGGACCACCGGATGCGGAACGGGGACGAGCCGATCGACGACGGTCAGTTCGACTGGCCCATCCACCGGCCCGCACGCGACGTGCCCGGGCGGTAGCGACTGTCGTTCGCGTCCGGATCCTGTCGCCGGACACCGTCCGCGCGGCGATTCACAGGGGACACCCAACGGGGACGCAGTCGAGCGTGACGTGGGCACCCGAGAGTGGTGGCGTACCGGGAACGACCCGGGCAACCGACCAGAGGAGTACCCCATGTCCACCACAGGAGACCGCCTGCGCCGAGTGCTCGTCAGCGGCGCCGTCGTCGCCGGCGCCGGTCTGGGTGCCGCGAGTGTGGCGGCGGCCGCCACCGGCTCGACCACCGCCCCATCGGCCCCGGCGTCCGGAACCGCCAACCCTGCCACGGATCCGGCGACCGCCCCCCGCGGGCGCTGTGGATCCGGCCGCCATGACGCACGGCCCGGGGGAGACGCTGCTCACCGGTGCGCAGCTGGCGAAGGCGACCGCGGGGGCTAACGTTCTGTAGCCAACGTATACAGATAGGAATCGCCGCATGAGCAGCCCGGAAGACCCCGTCCTGACCGCAGGTCCCGAGGCCCTCGGTGCGTCGAGGGCACCACGCGGGGCGCGCCGGATCGCCCCCGGCGTCCACTTCCTCGCCGGTTTCGGCAACACCACCATCGTCCTCGGGACCGAAGGGGCGGCTGTCGTCGACCCCGGGCTGTTCACCAACGGTCCCCGGGTGGTGGAGGAGTTGCGGCGGCTGACCGACCTGCCCGTCCGCTACATCGTGTACACACACGGCCACTACGACCACGCTTTCGGCACCCCCGCCCTGCTCGACGACGCGGCGGCGCGGGGGCACGATGCCCCGGACATCGTCGGCCACGTCAACGTGGCCCGGCGGTTCGCCCGATACGCAAGGACCGCCGGCCACCTGGCCGGGACGTTCGACGCCCAATTCGCCGTCTGGGACCGGCACGGCGGAGACCGACGACCACACGTGGGTCTGGATCCCCGGCCCCGAGGTCATCGTGGGCGGCGACTTCATCGTGTCGTCGCTGCCCAACGCGGGCACACCGTTCCGGGTCCAGCGCTACGTCCTCGAGTGGGCCGAGGCGCTCGAGGAGATGGCCTCGCTCGAGCCGGTCGCCATCGTGTCCGGCCACGGCGGTGTGTTCCGGGAGCACGGCCCGGACATGCTGCGAACGACGGCCCGGGCGCTCCGTTACCTCGACGACGAGGTGGTCCGTCGGTTGAACGAGGGCCAATGGCAGGAGCAGATCCTGGCCGAGGTGGAGCTACCGGACGACCTCGCCGCGAGTCCGTATCTCCAGCCGCTCTACGGGTGCACGTCGTTCAACGTCCGGGAATCCCGCGCCGCTACACGGGGTGGTACGAGGGGAACCCCTCGATGCTGTTCCCGAGCAGCCGGGCGGACGTCGCCCACGAGGTGGTCGGGCTGGTCGGGGGTACCGCACCCTTCCTCGACCGCGCCCGCGCCCTGGCCGCCTCCGGTGCAACGGAGGACGTGCAGCGGGCACTGCACCTGGTCGACTTCGTCCTGGCCCACGGCGACGACCGGATCCACGAGGCCCACATGCTCAAGGCCGACCTGCTCGACGAACGCGCCACCGGTGAGCGTTCCTTCGTCGCCCACAACATCCTGGCGTCGGCCGCCGTCCTCGAGCGGGAGCACGCTGCCGCCGCACGAGGTTCCTGAGCGGCAGGTCGTCCCGGCCCGTCCCGGTCAGCGTACCGACGGGCTCGCCGGCAGGATGAAGCGGTGGCCGGTCACCGTCGCCGGGACGAGGAGGATGACCTGTCCGGCGGCGCCCGCGTCGGCGTCGCCCGTCATCGGACCTGCCGGCGCGAGCTGGGCCCGTCCCTGCATCTGGACCGTCCACCCGCTGGCCGACTCCTCGTCGATCCGGTCTGCGGCGAAGGCCACCACCGCGTCGTGCACGGCGGCCGGGGGACCGAGCCGCCCCACGCTGATGGCCACCGACCCGCCCCCGACCGCGTAGCGGACCGGCACGATGGTGGGCAGTGCGCGGACGGACAGCGCCAATCGGCCCACGGATGTCGTGGCCAGCAGCTCCCAGCACGCGGCGGGGCTGAGGCCTGCCTCGGATCGCTCCATGGGTGAACCGTACGGAGTGGGCCCGGCAGGTCCTAGGGCCGAACGTCCCAACTGCACCACGTGTTGCTGCTCACGGGTCGGCTCCGTCTGCCCCCGGTTGCGGTCGGCGGCACCCGGTGCGCCGGTACCGACCCCGACCTACCGTCCGACGTGCACCGCCACCGGGGCACCCGGGGCGTCCTCGACGGCGCGGGGCCCGGCGAGCTGCTCGAGGTTGCCCCGCTCGAAGACCAGGCCGGCGAAGACGGCACCGACCACGAAGAAGCCCGACGACCACAGGAAGGCGGTGGTGTAGCTGTGCAGGGCGGCGGTGGCCGCGTTGGCGGCCGTGGGCACCTTGCCCACCAGGTAGGCGGTGGCCGCCCCGGCGGCCAGCGTGTTGAGCAGCGCCGTCCCGATCGAGCCGCCGACCTGCTGACTGGTGTTGAGGGTGGCCGAGCCGACGCCGGCGTCGGTCGGGCGCAGCCCCAGGGTGCCCGTGCTGAAGGAGGGGGCCAGGCTCAATCCGAACCCGAGGCCGAGCAGGATCAGGTACGGGAGGACGTGGCTGGCGTACGAGCTGTGGAGCCCGACCCGGTGGAGGAGGAACATGGCCAGGGCGTCGAGTCCCAGGCCGATGGGCACGATGGTCTTCGGCCCGACCTTGGGAAGGAGGATCCGGTTGGACACCTGCGCGGTGGCGGCGAGTGCGGCGACCATCGGGAGGAAGGCGAAACCGGTCTTCACCGGGCTGAAGCCGAGCGTGTCCTGCAGGTAGTACGTGAGGAACAGGAAGACGCCGAAGATGCCGATGCTGGCGAACAGCATGGCCAGCAGCGAACCGCCGCGGGTGCGGTCGCGGACGACCCGGGGCGGCAGGAGCGGGTGGCGGACCCGGGTCTCCAGCACGGCGAAGGCGGCCAGCAGGGCCACGCCGACCAGGAGGAAGGCGATCGTGTACGGGTTGGACCAGGCGGTCGTCTCCGCGTGGGAGAGGCCGTAGACGAGGCTGAACAGGCCGGCGGTCACGAGCAGCACACCGGGGATGTCGAGCGGGTCCCGGTCGGCCGCCTTGTCGTTGCGCAGCCACAGTAGGGCCCCGGCGGTGGCGACGGCGGCGAAGGCCAGGTTGACGAAGAGGGTCCACCGCCACGACGCGTAGGAGGTGAGGACGCCGCCCAGCAGCAGGCCGAGGGCGCCGCCGGCCCCGGCGATGGCCCCGTAGATGGCGAACGCCTTGTTGCGCTCGGACTGGTGCACGAACGTCGTGGCCAGCAGGGCGAGCACGGACGGGGCGAGCAGGGCGCCGAAGGCGCCCTGGACCGTGCGGGCGACCACGAGCATGGCGAAGCCGGTCGATGCGCCGCCCAGGGCCGAGGCGAAGGCGAAGCCGACCAGCCCGATGAGCAGGGCCCGCTTGCGCCCGATGATGTCGCCGATGCGCCCGCCCAGCAGCAGCAGGCTTCCGAAGGCCAGCGAGTACGCGGTCACCACCCACTGGCGGTCCGCGTTCGAGAAGTGGAGGTCGTGCTGGGCGGTCGGGAGCGCGATGTTGACGATCGTGTTGTCCAGGATCACCATGAGCTGGGCGATGCCCAGAACCGCCAGGATCCACCACCGGCGGACGTGGTTCCGGTCCCGGTCGGACATGGTCGGCGGCGTCAGGGTGTCGGACATGGAGGCCTCTCCGTCTCCCGGGCCGGGAGGTCGTCGGATGGTGTGTGCAGTCCTCCCCCACGTGCGACCGCCCCCGGTCCAACGCCGCGGACGTCCCGGTATTCCCTCGGGCGGATCCGCCGGAGTCCGCCACGGCGGTTGCCCCGGTGGATCCGGCAGGTTACAGATTCGTGAACATATACTCGCCCCCAGACACGCGGAACGGGATCGGGTAGGGGTGCGGACAGCACCCCGCACCGGGTCGGCACGGGTGTCGGTCGCATCCCGACGACGGGTTCAACCCGGGTCGGGTGGCGGTGTCCAACCGGGCACCGTCCCGGAGAGGCCGGTTCACGCCGGCCGGAAATGGGGGAACAGCATGCGGATCACGAAGAGCCGGGCCCTGGTGCCCCTGCTGCTGGTAGGTGGGCTACTCGCCGCCGCGTGCGGTTCCAGCAGCTCGTCGTCGACCACCACGACGTCCGGGAGTTCCTCGGGCAGCGGCACCGTGTCGGTCACGACGTTCAACAAGGACTTCACCACGATGGCCAATCTCAAGAGCGTCGCGGCAGCTGGCAAGGGCAAGATCGCCGTCATCCTGCCGGACACGGTCTCCTCGGCCCGCTACACCGAATTCGACGCGCCGTACCTGGCCAAGGCGTTCAGCGAGGCCGGCCTGAGCACCTCGGACACCATCATCCAGAACGCCCAGGGCAGTGACTCGACCCAGCTGACCGACGCGCAGTCGGACATCACGGCCGGAGCCACCGTCCTCGTCGTCGACCCGCTCGACGCCGGCGTGGGGACCTCGATCGAGACCTACGCCAAGGCCCACGGGGTCCCGGTCGTGGACTACGACCGCCTCGTGCTCGGCGGCAGCCGCAAGTACTACGTGAGCTTCGACAACGTGAAGGTCGGGACGCTCATCGGCCAGGGAATGGTCTCCTGCATCGCGTCGTGGAAGGTGGCCAGCCCGAAGCTCGCCGTCATGGTCGGCTCCCCGACGGACAACAACGCCACGCTGTTCGCCCAGGGCTACAACGCCGTGCTGCAGCCGCAGATCGCCTCCGGCGCCTACAAGGTGGTGGCCCGTCCGGCCGGCACCTGGGACCCGCCGACGGCGCTGACCGAGTTCCAGCAGGCCTACACGGCCAATCCGACGATGAACGCCGTGCTCGTCCCCAACGACGAGAACGCCGCGCCGATCATCTCGTACCTGAAGACCCTCAACATCCCGGCCAAGAAGTTCCCGGTGACGGGCCAGGACGCCACCCTGGTGGGCCTGCAGAACATCATCTCGGGCTACCAGTGCGGCACGGCCTACAAGCCGATCTACCTCGAGGCCCAGGCCGCTGCGTCGCTCGCCCTCTACATGCGTGCCGGAAAGGTCCCGCCTGCCGGTCTGGTCAACGGAACGGTCAAGGACACGACGGCCAACGTCAACGTTCCCTCGTCGCTCCTGCACCCCGAGTGGGTCACGCCGACGAACATGCAGTCCACCGTGATCGCCGACGGGTTCGTGCCCGCGTCGCAGCTGTGCACGGGGGCCTACGCGGCCGACTGCACCACCTACGGCATCCACTGAACCAGGTGGACGCACGGTTCCTGACCGGCTCTCCGCGACGATGAGCGTCGTCGCGGAGGGCCGGGCGACCGGCGGCCCCGGAGGGGCCGCCGTCCCCCTCCTCGGCCTGCGGGGCATCTCCAAGCACTTCGGTGCCGTGCGGGCGCTGAACCACGTCGACCTCGACGTCCCGGCCGGACAGATCACGGCGCTGGTCGGCGACAACGGGGCCGGCAAGTCGACCCTGATCAAGGCCATCTCGGGCATCTGGGCCCCGACCGGCGGCCAGATGACCTGGGACGGCGCGCCGGTGGAGATCCGCACCCCCAAGGAGGCGGACCACCTCGGGATCGCCACCGTCTACCAGGACCTCGCGCTCTGCGACAACCTGGACATCGTGCAGAACATGTTCCTCGGGCACGAGGACCTGTCGCACCGACTGCTCGACGAAACGCGCATGGAGCTCACGGCGAAGCAGACGCTCGCCGACCTGTCGGTGACCACGGTCCAGTCGGTCCGGCAGCTGGTCGGCTCGCTGTCGGGTGGCCAGCGCCAGTCGGTGGCCGTGGCCCGGGCCGTGATGCGCGACGCCCGCCTGGTCATCATGGACGAGCCGACGGCCGCCCTCGGCGTGTCCCAGACGGCCCAGGTGCTGGACCTCATCAAGACCCTGGGCGCGCGCGGCATCGCCGTCATCGTGATCTCCCACAACCTCAACGACGTCTTCGAGGTAGCCGACCGGCTCGCCGTCCTCTACCTTGGCCGGCTGGTCAGCAGCGGTCCCATCGTCGACTACGACCCCCAGCGGGCGGTCGAACTCATCACCACCGGGCGCAGCGCCGGCGACCCGCCCGGCGATCCGCCCGGTGCCACGGAGACGGAGGGCTGACCGGATGTCACTCGACGAGGACCAGTCCGGACCGGCGAGCGCCCGCCCGCAGACGTCCGACGTACCGGGCACGGCCTCGGCCGAGCCGGACACCGACACCGCGGTCGACGTCGACGTCACCGTCGACGTGCCGGAGCTGAGCGGCTCGCTCGGCGGATACGTCCGTTCGCTCGGCAAGAAGGTCCGCAGTGGGGAGAGCGGGGTGCTCCCGGTGCTCGGCGGGCTCATCCTCCTGGCCGTCATCTTCCAGGTCCAGGACTCGGTCTTCCTGTCGGCCGGCAACCTGGTCAACCTCCTGGTGCAGGGCTCGGTCTTCGTGCTGCTCGGCATGGCCGAGATCTGGGTCCTGGTCCTCGGGGAGATCGACCTGTCGGTCGGCTACGTGGCCGGCATCGGCGCCACCATCACGGCCATCCTCTCGACCACCCACGGCCTGCCGTGGTGGGTCGCCATCCTCGGCGGCATCGCCACGACCGCCGCCATCGGGGCCCTGATGGGGACCATCGTCATCCGCCTGCGACTCCCCTCGTTCATCGTGACCCTGGCCGGGCTGCTCGGCTGGGAAGGGGTCCTGCTCTACCTGGTCAACGCCAACGGGACGGGCGGAACGATCCGGATCACCGACACGGTCCTGCTCGACCTGGCCAACGGGAACATGAGCGTGGCCGCCGGTTGGGTCGTCATGGTCGCCGCCGTGGCCGTGTTCGGCCTGGTCACCGTCCTGCGGGACCGCCATCGGAGGGTGAGCGGGCTGGTGGCACCCCCGCCGGCGATCACGGTACTGAAGGTCGCCGTCATGGCTGCCGCCGGCGTCGTCCTCGTCCTCGTGTGCAACACCAACCGCGGCGTCCTCATCCCCGTCCAGGGCGTGCCCTACGTCGTCCTCGTCGTCCTCGGGGTGCTGACGGTGTGGACGTTCCTGCTCGGTCGCACCCGCTTCGGCCGGTATCTCTACGCCATCGGCAACAACGCCGAGGCGGCGCGGCGGGCCGGGATCAGCCTCGGGTGGAACAAGCTGTGGGCGTTCGTCCTGACCGGGTTGACCGCCGGCATCGCCGGCATCGTGTACGCCTCGCGCCTGGGGTCGATCTCCAACAACATCGACGGCGGGACGCTCGTCCTCTACGCCGTGGCCTCCGCCGTCATCGGGGGCGCGAGCCTCTTCGGCGGCCGGGGCAAGTTGATCTACGCCCTGCTCGGCGGACTGGTGATCGCCACCATCTACAACGGCATGGGCCTGCTCGGCCTGGCCGCCTCCTACCAGTACATGGTGACCGCGCTCGTGCTCCTGGCCGCGGTGACCATCGACTCGCTGGCCCGGCGGGGGCGCACCGACATCTGACCCTGGAGGGCGGGCCGGTCGAGACGGCGCCACCGGGCCTCGTTCCGACGCCCGGCCGTCAGCCGACCGTGGCCACCCGGCGGCTGCCCACCCGGTGCAGGTGCCGTAGCACGTCGCGGTAGGCGTGCCACGGGGACTGCTCGGTGTAGGCGATGCTGTGTTCGGCACAGAAGGGTCGCACCACCGCCCGGGCCCGGCGCAGGTTGGCGCGCGGCATGGTCGGGAAGAGGTGGTGTTCGATCTGGCTGTCGAGGCCACCGAACAGGTAGCCGGACAGTCGCGGCCCGGACAGGTTGCGCGAGGTCAGTACCTGTCGCCGCAGGAACCCGAGCTCGTCACCGGCAGGCGGTGACGGCATGCCGACGTGGTTCACCAGGAAGCTGATCCCCAGGTAGAAGCCGAACAGGGCCTGGGTCACCACGACGAAGAGGGCCGCCTTGAGCGGCGCCAGGACCAGGAACGGGGCGACGAAGAAGAGGGCAGCGTGCACGACCAGGAGGACGGCCTCGACCAGCGCGGGCCGGTCGCGGCGGCGCACCAGCGCCCGGATGCTGGCCACGTGCAGGTTGAGCGCCTCGAGGAACAGCAGGGGCACCACCGTCACCTGTTGGGTGCGGGCGAACCCCCGCCCGAAGCGGCCGCGGCGGTCGACCTGGCGGGGGGTGAAGACGAGGGCCCCGGCGACGATGTCCGGATCCTTGCCCTCGTCGTTGGTGTGACCGTGGTGCCGGGTGTGCTTGCCCAGCCACCAGCCGAAGCTGAACCCGCTCAGCAGGTTGGCCAGCACCAGGCCGAACGCATCGTTGCCCCGGCGGCGGGACCAGACCTGGCGGTGGCCGGCGTCGTGGCCGATGAAGCTGATCTGGGCCATGACGAAGGCCACGGCCACGGCGAGGACGAGGATCCACCACGAGTGCCGGAGTGCGACGACGGCGGCGGCCAGCACGACGAGTGCCCCGACGGTCGCCGGGATGCTGACGGCGTAGTAGCCGCCGCGCCGGCGGAAGAGTCCGTGGGCCCGCACCCGTCGGGACAGCTCGGCGAACTCCTCGCGGGCGGAGGTCCCGATGGCGGGTACGTCGGAATCGGTCTGCATGTGTCCTCTGGTGGGGGTGGGGCGACGGATGGCGACGGAGCGGCTGGGGCGACGGGTGCGGATGACGGTCGTGCGACCGCCCGGACGGGCGGCGGGGCGTCCGGCGCCCGGGGGCGACGGGATAGGACGAGGGTGGCCTCCGGCCGGTCGGGTGCTGGTGCCCTGTGGAGGCCGGGGCCCCTCAGCGGACGAGGGGCTTGGGACCCGACTCCTTCTCCCGCTTGGCCTGGCGCTTCTCCTTCAGCGTCTTGCCGGACTTCTTGGAGGCGGTCTTGCGGGGAGACTTGTCGCTCATGGTCAGCCCCCTTCCCTGGGTCCACCGTACCCCGTTCCCGCCATCCGGGCTGCCCGGGGCCGGCCGTGCCCGACGGGTGGGCCGGAGGCAGTCCTAGGATTGAGGGTGGACCGGCCGTGCCGCATGGCGGCCGGCACACGTCAGGTCGGCGGGGAGCCGACCGGGGAGGGGAGCCGATGACGACCGCACTTCCGGCCCGCGAGGAGATCGGCGCCACCTGTAAGTTGATCGACGACCACTGCCAGAGCATCTACACCTGGCAGTACGAGCGGAGCCGCCCCCAGCTGGTCACGCTCTACAACAAGGCGGCCGAGTCCCAGTGGGCGAGCGTCACCGACCTCGACTGGTCGACCGACGTCGACCCCGAGGCGCTCGTCGACCCCGAGGCGCCGAACCTCCGGCTGATGCGCGAGGTGACGAGGATGCCGGGATCCCCCATCGCGAGCTGGGGCGAGCGGGAGCTGACCCGGCTCGGGGTCGAGATGCTGACGGCACTGCTCAGCCAGTTCATGCACGGCGAGCAGGGGGCCATGATGACGGCTGCCAAGATCGTCGACACGGTCCCGTGGATCGACGCCAAGTACTACGCCGCCACCCAGACGATGGACGAGGCCCGGCACACCGAGGTCTTCGCCCGGTACATCGACGAGAAGGTGGGCACGGCCTACCCGATGAACCCGGACCTCGAGGCCCAGATCACCGGGCTGCTGGAGGACAGCCGGTGGGACATCGCCTACCTCGGCATGCAGATCGTCATCGAGTCCCTGGCGTTGGCCGCCTTCGGCGACATGGCCCGCCGGACGACCGAGCCGCTGCTCAAGAAGCTCCTCCGCTACGTCATGGCCGACGAGGCCCGCCACGTGGCGTTCGGCATCCTGTCCCTCGGCGAGTACTACCGGGACCTGTCGTCGGCCGAGCTCAAGGACCGCCAGGACTTCCTCCTCGAGCACACCGTGCACGCCCGGGCCCGGTCGACGACCCCCGAGGTGTGGGAGCGGATGGGGGTGTCGGCCCGGGCCGTCGTGCCCTTCGTCGCCGAGGCCGCAGCCGCCATGCAGGCGTCGCCCTTCCAGAGCTTCCAGAACGGCTTCTTCGCCAAGCTGGTCCCGAACGTCCGCCGGCTGGGTCTTCTCGACGCCAACGACGGCCACCTGCGCCGGGCATGGGGCGAGGCCGGCCTGCTCCGGTTCGAGTTCGCCGACGACACCCTCGCCGACTACGAGGCCTACGACGCGGTGGCCGCCGACCGCGCCGGCGGGGCGGGCTGAGGCACACCCGTCCCCGGGGGCCGCCGCGCCGCGCGCCGTCCCCGAAGGTTCATCCGGCCGACAGGTCCGGTTCACCGATCCGTGTACTCCCGTTCAACCCGGCTCTCTACGGTGCCACCCATGAACGAGTTCCCGAGCGTCCCCGTCCCCAACTGCCGCCCGCTCCCGACGGTGCCACCCGGCGCCATCCGGAGCCGGCGACTCCCCCGCGTCCTGGCCGCCGCGGCCGTCGCCGTGACGGCCCTCACGTCGGCCGTGGCGGTGACCAGCGCGGCCGGTGCGGACGGCCCGGGCCGGGGGCCCGGTGCGGTGCGCGCCGCGGTGCCGGCCGGTGCCATCCGCCACATCGTGGTCATCAACCTGGAGAACGAGTCGTACGCGTCGACCTTCGGGCCGGGGTCGGTCGCCACCTACCTGAACCAGGTGCTCGTCCCGAAGGGCGAACTCCTGTCGGACTACCACGCCACCGGTCACGTGAGTGCCGACAACTACCTGGCCGAGGTGTCCGGCCAGGCGCCGAACCTGGTGACGTCCAGCGACTGCATCACCGACCTGTCCACGTTCGCCGGGTCGTTCAACGACGTCACCCCGGGGATCCCGGACCCCAACCGCGCCGCCTACCCGGGGCAGGTGGACGGCCAGGGGTGCGTCTACCCCTCGTCGGTCCCGACCATCGGCAACCAGCTGACCGCAGCCGACCGGGGGGACCACGGGCCCACCTGGCGGGCGTACGTGGAGGACATGGGCAGCGACCCCGCCCGTGACGGCGGCACCCCCGATCCCCTGGGCGGCACCGACTGCGCCCACCCGACCCAGTCCGCCGGGCTGGCGGCGGACGGGACGAACGGCGCCGAGGGCCCGAACGCCACCGGCAGCCAGGTGCTGTCGACGACCACCGACCAGTACGTGGACCGGCACAACCCGTTCATCTACTTCCACGCCGTCACCGACGACGCCGCCTACTGCGCCGCCCACGTGGTCCCACTCGGGACAGTGTCGGTCGGGACCGGGGGACGGCCCGACGCGTTCGCGGGCCACCTGGCCGACGACCTCGCCCGCCAGTCGACGACACCGGCATTCTCCCTCATCACCCCGAACGTGTGCGACGACGGTCACGACGCCAAGTGTGCGGGCACCAACACCGACGGGACGACGACCGGCGGTCTGGTCGGGGCCGACGCCTGGCTGAGCCACTGGATGCCGCTGATCCTCGGGTCGCCGGCCTACCGGGACGGGTCGATGCTGGTGACCATCACCACCGACGAGGGCTCGGTGTCCGACGGGTCGGCCGCGGCCGGCGAACTGCCCGGTCCGGGTAGCGCCAACCCCGGCTACAGCCCGCTGCTCAACGTCCTGAGCCCCGCCTACGGTGGCAAGACGCTCTATCAGGTGCTGGGCGTGACGGGGATCACCCCGGGCGTGGCGCCCGTCGCCGGCACGCTGCCCGGTGGCGGCCTGGTCGGTGCCCTGTTGCTCAATGCCCGGTGGATCCGGCCGGGGACGGTGAACGCCGCGCCGTACAACCACTACTCGGCGCTGCGCACCTACGAGGACCTGCTCGGCATCACCACCGGAGGGTCCGACGGCCTCGGCCACCTCGGTATGGCCGGAGCCGCCGGCCTCGCCCCCTTCGGGACCGACGTCTTCAACGCCCGGCCGACCAGGTGGTGCGGGCCGACCGGGCCGGGCAGGGGACCCCGCGCCGATGGCCGCGACGGCTGCCCCGGGGGGCGGAACCGGTAGCCCCCACCTGCCCGGCGGCGGCCCCGGCGCATCGGGGGCCCCCGGTGTAGCGTCGACTCCGTGCACGACCGGCTGAGTCCGCTGGACTCCTCGTTCCTGGCGATCGAGGACGGGGTGAGCCACATGCACATCGCGTCCATCGGGATCTTCGAGGGACCCGCCCCCCGCTACGACGACCTCGTGGCCATGATCGCCGGCAAGCTGCGGCACGTCCCCCGCTACCGCCACGTGGTCGAGCGGGTCCCCGCCGACCTGGGCCGACCGGTGTGGGTGGACGACCCCCACTTCAACATCGGCTACCACGTGCGGCACACCGCCCTGCCGGACCCCGGGGGCGAGCGCGAGCTGCGCCGGCTGGTGGGCCGCGTCATGTCCCAGCAGCTCGACCGGTCCAAGCCCCTGTGGGAGATCTGGATGATCGACGGGCTGGAGGGCGACCGGTGGGCGATGGCGTCCAAGACCCACCACTGCATGGTCGACGGCGTGTCCGGCACCGAGCTGCTCTCGGTGATCATGGACCTCACGCCCGAGGCCTCCCCGCCGGAGCCGGTCGAGTGGGACCCACAGCCCCCGCCGAGCGCGCTCGGCCTGGCCGTCGGCGCAGTGGCCGACATGGTGAGGAGCCCCTACGAACAGTTGTGCGCGGCGCGCTCGGCCCTGCGGGTGCCCCGCAACGCCGCCGGTCAGCTGCTGGCCGTCGGCAGGGGGATGACCTCGATGCTGGGCCTGGTGCGGCCGACGCCGGTCTCGTCGCTGAACGGGCCGATCGGCCCGCACCGGCACTGGTCGTGGGCGTCCACGTCGGTCGAGGACGTGCGGGCCGTGCGCCGCGAGCACGGGGGTACGTTCAACGACGTGGTGCTGGCGTGCATCTCCGCCGGGTTCCGGGAGCTGCTTCTGTCCCGGGGCGAGTCGGCGGACCGGGTGGTGCGGACCATGGTGCCGGTGTCGGTGCGGCCCCGCGGCGCGGGCGGCCTGGCCGTCGGTGACGGGGTGCCGGCCAACAAGGTGTCGGCCATGTTCGCCGAGCTGCCCGTCCACGAGACCGACCCGCTCGAGCGACTGCGGTCGATCTCCGCACAGATGGCCGGACTGAAGGACTCCCAGGAGGCGCTGGCCGGCGAGGCCCTCACCTCGCTGTCCGGCTTCGCCCCACCGCTCCTGCTCGCGCTCGGCGGCCGGATCGCCACCAAGGGGTCGCAGCGGAACATCAACACGGTCACCACCAACGTGCCCGGACCGCAGGTCACCCTGTACGTGCTGGGCCGCCGCATGCTGCAGGCGTTCCCGTTCGTGCCGCTGGGCGCGCAGATGCGGGTGACGGTGGCCATCTTCTCCTATGACGGCCAGGTCAACTACGGGGTAACCGGCGACTACGACGCCGCGCCCGACATCGACGTGTTGTGCCGCGGGGTCGAGAAGGGGTTGGCCGAGCTCCTGGTCGCCTCGTAGCCGGGGCCGGTGGGGGTGGCCGGGTACGGCGCCCTCAGGCGGCCGCCGACGCCGGCGCCGGCGCGGGGTAGAGGTGCCGGGCGACGGCCGGAGCGACGAACGGAGCCCACCCACCGACCGATTGGGCCAGGCGGTCGGCCACGACCCAGAGGGCGGCCGGGTTGTGGCCCAGGCCGCAGTGGCTGCCGGGGACCTCGACGTTCTCGCGGTGGACGCCGTCCGGCTGGAGGCAGGTCTGCCACGCCACCACGCCATCGCCCTTGGTGTAGACCGCGGTCACCGGCATGGACAGCTGGCCCCGGTCGGCGTCGACATCGGGCAGCTCGGCATGGGGTACGTGGAGGTGGGCGAAACGCTCGAAGCTGCGCGCCGCATGGCTGGAGATGGGCGAGTCGCCGCGGAACGGGCTGCCCAGGGTGACGATCCGGCGGATGTGGTCGGGACGCTGGTGGCCGAGTCCGCGGGCGAACATGCCACCGAGACTCCAGCCCACGATGCTGACCGGCGAGCCCGAGGACTCCGCCAGGCGCTCCACCAGGGCCGTCATCCCGTCGAGGATCTCGGCGGTCGGGCCGACGTTGCGCCCGAGGCCCCAGCCGTACGTGTGGTAGCCGAGGGTGCCGAGATAGGTGCGCAGCACCAGGGTCGAACGGTCGTCGGCCAGGAAGCCAGGCAGGACGAGGACGGTATGGCCGTCGCCGCGGGGAGCCCGGCGGAGCAGCGGTGCCGCGGCCACCAAGGTCGCGAACTCGAGCGATGCCCGGGTCGGCTCGGTGAGCAGCAGCGCGCGCGAAGGCGCCCCGATCCGGGTGACGTGCTTCATGTCCTGGCCTCCCCCCGACTGGTGCCTCCGGCCGAAGGTGCCGTGACCAGCGCATCCCAGCGTAGCGCTGGAACGTGTTCTCGTGGGGCAGCTCCGGCCCGGGCCGGCTCACGACGCCGGTGGCACCCCGCCCCCGGACCGCAGCACGGCGAGCTGGACGTAGCGGGAGACGTCGCTCGGGGACACGATCCCCACCAGGCGCAGGTCGGGGCCGATGACCAGGGCCCGCCCGTCGGGCGCCCGCTGCATCCGCACCAGCAGGTCGGGAACGGGCTCGTCGGGTGCGGCGGCCGGCACGTCGGCGAGCGGGCAGGCGGTGTCGATCAGCCGGGTGGACCGGCGGAGGTGCGGGGGCACCTGGCGGACCCGGGCCAGGGTGGTGAGACCCTCGAGCTGCCCGTCGGGACGGACCAGGGGGAAGGTCCCGAACCGGAAGTGGTGGAGGCGCTCGTCGACCAGCTCGGCGACGGTGGCGCCCGAGGGGAAGACCACCGGGTCGCGGGTCATGAGGTCCCGGACGTGCACGGCGGCCAGGCTGGAGCGCAGGACCACGTCGTTCTTCTCGGCGCGGGCGGCCGACAGCAGGAAGATCCCGAGGAACACGAACCACAGACCGAAGATGCTGACCGTGAAGAACTCGAGTGCCCCGAGCCCGACGAGCACGTAGCCGAAGACCTCGCCGGCGTGGGCGGCCGTGGTGGCGGCCCGGACCCGGTCGCCGGAGTGGTGCCACAGCGCCGCCCGCAGCACCCTTCCCCCGTCGAGGGGAGCCGCCGGCATCAGGTTGAACCCGCCCAGCAACAGGTTGACCCAGGCCAGCCATCCGACCGCGCTCCCCGCCAGGCCGACCGTCCCGGCCGCCCCGTGCAGCAGGATCCCGGCCGTGCCGAAGGCCCCGGCCAGGACCAGGCTGGTCAGCGGGCCGACGATGGCGATCCGGAAGTCGGCGGCAGGCGTCAGCGCCTCCCCCTCGAGCTCGGACACCCCGCCGAAGAGCCAGAGGGTGATGGCCCGGACGCGGATGCCGTTGTGGGTGGCCACCACGGCGTGGGACACCTCGTGGGCCAGCAGCGACGCGAAGAAGAGGAGGGCGGCGATCAGCGCCGTGACCCAGTAGAGCGCCCGGCCGTCGTTGGGGTGGTAGCCGGGGAGCACCAGGTCGGCCAGCTCCCACACGATGAGCACGAAGATGGCGAGGACGCTCCAATTGGCCCCGACGGGGACCCCGGCCACCGTGCCGAGCCGGACGTTCTGGTTCATGGCGCCTCCTCCCCCTCGTGCCGCGCACGCCCGGGCCATCCGGGTGGCGACGTCGCAAGTGTCCCCCGACCAGGGGCCGGGCGGTAGAGCCGAACGGCCCTGGTCGGGGGATGCGACGCGGGTGGACGTTCGGCCCTGGTCGCCACGTCCCCGGTGGGGGAGACTGCCCGGGTGGGCATCGACCTGCAGCACGTCACCATCCACGGGCACAGCGTCGGCTACCGGATGGCCGGGGACGGCCCGGCACTCCTCCTGATCCACGGGATCGCCGGCAGCTCGGCGGCGTGGCGCGAGGTGATGCCCGTCCTTGCGGAGCGCTACACGGTGATCGCCCCCGACCTGATCGGCCACGGGCACTCGGCCAAGCCGCTCGGCGACTACTCGCTGGGCGCCTACGCCAGCGGGATGCGGGACCTCCTCGGCGCCCTCGGGGTGGACCGGGCCACGGTGGTGGGCCAGTCCTTCGGCGGCGGTGTGGCCCTGCAGCTCGCCTACCAGCATCCCGAGTGCGTCGAGCGTCTCGTGCTGGTGGACAGCGGCGGGCTGGGTCGGGAGGTGAGCTGGCTCCTCCGGTTCCTCACACTGCCGGGCACCGAGTACCTGATGCCCCTCCTCTTCCCGTCCTTCGTGCGCGAACGGGGCAACGCGTTGAGCAGGCAGCTGCACGCCCGCGGGGTGCGCATGGGCCGGCTGGCCGAGATGTGGAACGCCTATGCGTCGCTGACCGAGTCGGCCAACCGGAAGGCGTTCGTCCGCACGCTGCGGTCCGTGATCGACCCGGGCGGCCAGTCGGTGAGCGCCGGCGACCGGCTGTACCTGGCGGCCCCGTTGCCGACCCTCATCGTCTGGGGCGAACAGGACACGGTCATCCCGGTGGCCCACGCGTACGCCGCCCACGAGGCGATCCCGCACAGCCGGCTCGAGGTCATCGCCGGGGCCGGCCACTTCCCCCACGTGGAGGACCCCGGGCGTTTCCTCGAGATCCTCCTCGACTTCCTGGAGACGACCGAGCCGGCCCGGTTCGCCGCCGCCGACCTCCAGCACCTCCTCCGGCAGCGGGCGCCGTCGGCGCCCGTGGACGACTGATCGGCGACGTGCGGAACCCGTGTCCCTCGCCGAGCACGACCCGACGGCCCCCGACCACCCGCCCGAGGCCGGTATGAACGACGGCACCGACACCGACGAAGGCACCGACACCGACGAAGTCGGCGGTGCCGACGGCCTGCGGCCGGCAGAGCGCGGCGATGTGTCCCCGGACCTGTCCCCCGAGGGCATCGAGCACTACGTGGTGACCGGAGCCGTCGCCGACTCGGTGGCCGAGCGCCTGTCCGTGGTCCGCGACGTCCTCCGGCGTTCGGACCCGGCCGACCGGGTGGCGGTGGCCGAGTGGCTGAACGCGGTGATCGCCGGTACCGCGCCCGACGAGCTGCCGGCGCTGCGCCGGGTGCTGCTGGAACAGGACGAACCCGTCTACGGCACGCCGCCCATGAGCGCCCAGGACGAACTGGTCGACGCCTGGCAGTCGGGCGTCTACCCCTACCGCAACCTGATGTCGCGCAAGTCGTACGAGCGACAGAAGTACCACCTGCAGGTGGAACTGCTGAAGTTGCAGGCCTGGGTGAAGGAGACCGGCCAGCGCATCGTGATCCTGTTCGAGGGGCGGGACGCGGCGGGTAAGGGCGGGACGATCAAGCGCTTCATGGAGCACCTCAATCCCCGTGGTGCGAGGGTGGTCGCCCTGGAGAAGCCGACCGATGCGGAGCGGGGCCAGTGGTACTTCCAGCGCTACGTGCAGCACCTCCCCACCAAGGGGGAGATCGTGCTGTTCGACCGGTCCTGGTACAACCGGGCCGGCGTCGAACGGGTGATGGGGTTCGCCACCGAAGACGAGGTCGCGGAATTCCTGCGCCAGGCACCCGAGTTCGAACGGAACCTGACCCGCAGCGGCGTGCACCTGGTCAAGTTCTGGTTCTCGGTGAGCCAGGACGAGCAGAGGCGCCGGTTCCAGGAACGCGAGCGCCATCCGTTGAAGCAGTGGAAGCTCTCGCCGGTCGACCTCGCCTCGCTCGAGCTCTGGGACGCCTACACGGATGCCAAGAACACCATGTTCCAGGCCACCGACATCGACGAGGCCCACTGGACGGTCATCAAGTCCAACGACAAGAAGCGCGCCCGACTCAACGCCCTCCGCTACGTCCTGCACCGCATGCCCTACACCGGAAAGGACCTCGAACGGATCGGCCTGCTCGACCCGCTGCTGGTCGGCCGGGCCAGCGACGTCTACGAGATCGGCGAGCTGAACCGCTTCCCCACCTGACGGATCCGGCGGCCGGCGCCCGGGACGGTTAGGTTTCGGACGTGCGTTCGGCGCACCGACCGGGTCGGGGGACCCGGTCCGCAGACGAGGATCCGGGGGGATCATGGACCGACGTCGTGACGTGACCGTTCGAGCCCGCCGGACCAGGGTGGCCGCATGCGGTCTGAGCCTGGCACTGGTGGCCGGCCTGATGACAGCGTGCTCGTCGACCAACTCGGCGACCACCGACGGATCCTCCTCCACCGTGCCGGCGATCCCGGCGTCCGCGTTCGGGGACCACACCGGGGTGACGCCCACCACGGTGACCATCGGCAACGTCACCACCCAGCTGGCCGGCCTGTTCACCGGCGGACTCGTCGGCACCGAGGCCTACGCCGCCTACGTAAACGACCAGGGCGGCGTGAACGGTCGGAGGATCGTGGTCTCGGGCACTGACGACCGGTTCCAGGGGGCGCTGAACCGGCAGGCCACCCAGAGCGTCATGCAGAACGACTTCGCCAGTGTCGGCGGGGTGACGCTCGAGGACAGCTTCAGCGAGCCGCTCGTCGCCGCCGATCCCGGGTTCCCCGACGTGACCGGCTCGCTGGACCCGGCCACACAGAAGCTGCCGAACAACTTCAGCCCGGCACCGGCCTCGGACGGCTGGCCGACGGGTCCGCTCCTCTACTTCAAGCAGAAGTATCCGACGAAGATCGCCCACACGGCCACGATCATCGCCAACCTCCCGACCACGGAGCTGGCCTGGGCCAACGAGAAGAAGGCCATGCAGCACCTCGGCTACTCGGTCCTGCTCGACCCGGCGCTGCCACCCACCACGACGGACTTCACCGAGCAGGTGGTGGCCATGAAGAACGCGGGGGTCCAGATCCTCTTCCTCGAGCAGGAGCCCCAGAACTACGCGTCGGCCATCTTCCGCGATCTGGCCCAACAGGACTTCCATCCGGTGGTGGTGCTCGGCGCCCCGTCCTACAACCCGCAACTCGTCGCCAACGCCGGTGGGGCCGGTGCCGTCGACGGGGCCTACCTGGAACAGCCCGCATCGCTGTACCTGGGCGAGGACGCCAGCCAGATCCCGGCGGTCACCACGTTCAACACGTGGGTCCAGAAGGTGTCGCCCGGGTTCACCCCCGACTTCTTCACCCTGGTGGGCTGGCTGTGCGGCGAGCTGTTCGTCGATGCCCTGCGCAACGCCGGCAAGGACCCGAGCCGCGGGTCGCTCCTCCAGGCGCTCCGCAAGATCACCGCGTTCCAGAGCGGGAACCTGATGCCGGTGAGCAACCCGGCGGGCAAGGTGCCGGTCACCTGCTACCTGCTGGGCCAGGTCTCGGGGGGCCGGTTTCAGCGACTCGACGACCCGCCGGTCACCGGACCGGACAACGGCTTCCGGTGCGACGGCACCTACTACCGGGGGTAGTCCGCCCGTGGCGGCCGGCCACGTGCCTCAGGGGAGATCGCCCGGGACGACCCCGTCCACGGTGAGGTCGCTGTAGGTCATCGACGTGCCCGGCTGCAGGTGACCGGCGAACCAGCCGGCCCGACCGGTGGCGGGCGCGCCGACGGGGATCGTGGCCTGACCCCCCTCGGTGGTGCTGCCCCAGTCGGGCCGGGTCCGGCCGGTGGTCCAGACCACGAACTGCACGACGTCCGACGAGGTCACCGTGCGGGCACACAGGTGCAGCGGGTAGACCGCGGGCGCCATCGGCAGTGTCGGCACCACGGTGTAACCGAATTCGAGGAACGCGCTGTCGGCTCCGGCCCGGGTGTCCCAGACGTGGAAGTTGAACACGTCGAACGCCCCCATCCACACGTTGCGGGTGACCGTGAGCCCCGACACCTTGCCGTCCGCCAGGGTGTTCAGGCGGAGGACGACACCCTGCTGGTCGAGGTCCCGTCCGTTCACGAACGTGGCGCACACCGTCCGGTCTGCGCCGACAGGACTGCTGGGGCTCCAGAAGAACTCCCGGTTGTTGACCGCGCTCGACCGGGGCGCGGTGACCACGACCGTGCCCGGACGGGGGCTCGAGTACGTGTAGGCACCGCAGTCGGGCGTCACCCGGTTGACGCAGGTCATGGCGCCCTGCTGTGCCGACGCCGTGCCCGGCGACTGCGGACCGGTGCTGCACCCGGCGAGGGTGCCGCCCAGCGCCGTGGCGAGCACGACCGCCCGGACGCCACGGGTGGGTCGGTCGACTCCGGGCATCCCGCCGACCCTACCGCCGCACCCCGGCCCACCCGGGGGAGCGACGCCCCGTGGGAGGCGGTTCAGACGCCGTGACCGGCCTGGGCGGACAGGCCGAGCCTCCCGACGAGGGGCAGGACGAACGGCTGGAGCCACTGGCCGCCGGCCTTCGAGATGTGGACGCCGTCCGGCCACCGGACCTGGACGCCGTCGATCGCCAGCTGGAAGCTCCCGTGCGGGTCGAGCTTCCTGTTGAGGTCGAGGAGCGTGACGGTGGAGCGCCGGTGGGCGGCCACGCCGGCGACGATGGCGTTGAACGCGTCGACGCGGGACTGGTCGTTCTCGGGGAAGGCGGCGCTGCCCGGCGCCTCGTCGGCGGCGTTGATGTCCGGCATGGTGAACAGGACGACCCTGGCCCCGTGGGCCGAGAAGATGTCGACCGCCTGGTTGATCTCGTCGGCCAGATGGGCGTTCCAGGCGGGCTGGCCGACGTGCACGATCTGGCCCTTGTAGACGTGGTCGCAGAGGTCCCAGCGTCCGACCAGCATCCCGACCACGTCGGGTCGGGTGCTCGCCACGTCGCTGGTCCACAGGGGCCGCCAGTGGGTGCAGTCGGAGACGGGCTGGTCGACCCGGCCGCCGATGATCACCGGGATGTTGTCGAGGTCGCACCCGAGGGTCTCCCGGTTGATGAACCGCACGCCGTAGTGGCGGACGCTGTCCACCTGGAGCCCGATGGCCAGGGTGACCGCCATGGAGTCGCCGACCAGCATGAACCGCACCGGCCGCGTGGTGAAGGCGCCGGCCCGCGACAGGGCGACGTGTTCGGACGCGGTGAGCGTGCTCCCGGTGGCGACGGGGGCCGGCGTGGGGACGACCGACCCGACGACGACGACCGCCACCGTGGCGGCCAGCGCCACCGTGGCCGGGGCGATCGACCGGAGCGTGCGCCAGAAGGCGCCGTACATGACCGGGCGCTCGATCAGGGCGAAGCTGACGCCGGCCAGGCTGAGGGTCGCGGCGGAGCGGAGGGCCAGGAGCGACGCACCGGTCAGGCCCGTGCGGGCGGTGTCGACGTAGATGTAGACCGGGAAGTGCCAGAGGTAGGCCCCGTAGGAGACGGTGCCGATCCACACCAGCGGGCGCAGCGAGAGGAGCCGGGCGATCGGCCCGCCCGGCACGCACACCGCACCGATGATGATGGCCGCCGCCGATCCGGCCGACAGCAGGAAGCCGCCCCGGTAGTCGAAGCCGGAGGTGCCCCGCAGGGCGTAGGTCAGGGCGAACGTGCCGGCGAACCCCACGAGGCCCAGCACGGTCAGGAACCGGCGGCTGCGCTCGGTCGTGGCCGCGGGTGCCATGTCCCGGGCGCCCCGGCGCATCTGGACCATCGTCAGGGTGGAGGCGAGCACGGCTCCGAGCAGGATGGACTGGGCGTGCGTGTCGGTGCCGAAGTAGAGGCGGGTGAGGTTCGCCGTGGGGCTGAACAGGAGGGCCATGGCCGTGGCCGAGGCGACCGTGCCGGCCGCGGACAGGACGAGGAGGTTGCGCACCCCCTTGGCGAACGAGCGCGACAGGTGCAGCACCGCCAGCACCACGAGCGGCCAGACCAGGTAGAACTGCTCCTCGACGGCCAGGGACCACGTGTGGGTCAACGGGGAGACCGCGCCGTTGGCCACGAAGTAGTTGCCGCTGGCCGCGATCTGCCACCAGTTGGAGAAGTAGAAGAGCGCCGAGAGCGCGCTCATGCGGAACTCGGGGTAGAGCCCCGGAGGCGCGACGAAGCGGACGTAGAGGGTGACGGCGGCGAGCACGACGAGCAGTGCGGGCAGCAGGCGCCGGGCCCGCCGGAGCCAGAACGCCCCCAGCCGGATGCCGCTCCGCTTCCGGTACTCGGACAGGAGGAGCCCGGTGATCAGGTAGCCCGACAACACGTAGAAGATGTCGAGGCTGAAGAACCCGCCCTGCAGCCAACCCACCCCGAAGTGGAACCCCATGATGATGAGGAGGGCAACGGCGCGCAGGCCGTCGAGCGCGGTGATGCGGTCGTCGCCGGTGGCGGAACTGCCGGGGCCGGAGGCCGGCGTGGTCGACGTCACCGCAGGGCTCCCTCGCGGATCACGGATGCGTCCGTGGGCCGGTGCCCACCGTGACGGCGGGACGGAAGGGGCCGGACCGGGTGCCTGCCACGACCCGCGCCGCGCCGCTTCGACCCGCGGAACCGGTGCATCCTTCGCCTACCCCCACGGCGTCCAGGATACCGGTGCCCGTATCCGGGTTCCGGTCGCCCCCGGCCGTGCGGGTCACGGCACGCCGGACAGCCGGGCGCTCCCGAGCGTCGTGTACCGGGGGCCGTCGGCGGTGCGTCGGGAGCCCACGAGTTCGAGGGCGTCGACGGCGAACGAGCCGGTGAACCCGACGGCGGCCACCTCCGCCCGCCCGGGCCGGTCGGCCGCCGCCGGGCCGGCCCGGGCCAGGGTCAGGTGGCCCCGGAAGGGCGCCTCGCCCGAACGGCCGGCGGGGACCAGGGGGAGCGTGGCGGACCGCACGCCGGCGGCGACCCCGTCGAGCCCGCCGGCCGGGAGCTGGAGGACCCGTCCCCCGGGGAACCACGCCGCGGCCGGACCCAGGACGCAGCGGACCGGTGCCACCACGGTGCGCGCCGCCTCCTCGAGGGCACCGACCAGTGACGGCACGAGCCCTCCGTCGACCTCGTCCAGGAACCGGAGCGTGACGTGCCACTCGTCGGGCCGGACCACGCGGACGTCCGGGTGCACCGGAAGGTCGAGAGACGACAACCGCTCCCGGGTCGTCCCGTCGGGCCACACGGCCACGAACATGCGCACGCCAGAGTGTGGCCCACGACGATCCGGCGCGCGCCATCCGGCTCAGGCGGCCCCGTCCAGGTCCGGGGTCAGGCCGACGACGTCGAGCACGTTGGTCATCACCTCGCCGAAGGCGTCCGGGTCGGCGATCAGCCAGCTGTGCGTCCCGGGCACGGTGACCACGTGGGGGTCACCGAGGGCCAGGCACATGGCCTCGAACGAGTCCTGGGTGACGATCTGGTCGTTGCTCCCCCACAGCACCACGACCGGGAGGCCCCGTCGGCGGAGCTCGTCGAGTTCCGCGGTCAGGTCGACCCGCCGGGCCAGGCCGGCCGCCTGCCAGAAGGCACGGGGGTCCCGGAACAGGTTGGGCAGGGCCTCGGCCACGATGACCGGCAGGACCTTGCGGGCCTGCCGGACCGGGAAGATGTCGGCGGGCAGGTGGATCCCCCAGTCCCACAGCGGGCGCTCGGCCATCGACCGGATGGCCGACCCGTGGTGCATCCACGCCGAACCGCCGATCGAATTCACCAGGACGAGCGCGTGGGTGCGGTCGGCGTGGTCGTAGGCGAATCGGATGGCGACCCCGCCGCCGAAGGAGTGGCCCATGATCAGGGCCGGCCCGTCGACGCCGACCTCGTCGAGGAACTGGTCGACCCACCGGGCGTAGCCGGTGAGGTCGGGCGCGCGCCGCGACAGTGCGGCCGTTCCCCCGAACCCGGGGAGCGCCGGCGCGACCACGTGCACCCCGGCGGTCACCAGACGGGAGAGGGCGCGCTTGTAGGCCTTGTGGTCGAGCCCCCACCCGTGGAGGAAGACCACGTCGGGCCCCTCGCCCGCCTCGGCGTACACGGCGGGCCGGCCGTCGACGTCGGTGCGCTTCCACGTCAGCCAGCCGGCCTCGCGGGCGGCGCGGGGATCGGGTGGGTCCGGGTCGGACCGCGGTGCCAC
>Ga0307373_10000971_pt1 | contig 54489 bp, 50 predicted proteins | sample OX2MG_FD_202534 | JGI IMG/M metagenome (GOLD analysis project Ga0307373, IMG submission 202534) | Soil microbial communities from Risofladan, Vaasa, Finland - OX-2 | ecosystem: Environmental > Terrestrial > Soil > Coastal area > Acid sulfate soil | place: Finland: Risofladan, Vaasa | collected... | reverse complement strand
CCCGACGTTGCGCAAGCGAGTGGTTTACATGCAAATCTGCCGTCTAGGGCGATCACAAACTGAGGAGAACTCTCACCGTATGCGAAGGGCAAACCGATGGTCTCTGCTCCGCTCTGAGTAGCCAACACTGCACGAATGTCCCAGGGGTGAGGTTCGGACCAGCTGACGGCTGCACTTTCAGCGATTGCCGCCATCTGTTGCAGGGTCGATGAGGTGACCGCTGGCAAAGTCGTCGTGGCCGTTGTTGTGGTGCTCCGCAGGCTTACGGGAACGTCACGTTTTGCAGCGCCTATTTGGGCGGTGCACGCAGAGAGAGCTAGCAGTGCAGCCACAACAAGTAGTGCAGGCGTCCGCCTCACAAAGACATCTTCGCGCCAAATGCGGAGGCGTGCACCGGTACTTGACGGACCCGGTCGGGCCACGAGCCGAGCGACACCTGCTACCCGATATTCGGATCCCGGATGCCCGGGTCCGGTCCGAGAACGGGTGCTATGCGGCCCCGTGCCCCGAGCGTGTTGGTTCGTTGAGGCGCCCGTAACCAGAGATTTCTCGATCGGTTAGAAAACAGCGTGCAGACTGGCGGTCATGACGTTGGTCGAGCCAGAGCCGTTCCGTTGGATGCTCCCAGGGGAGCGGCGCATCGCCATGTGGGGCACGTACCGAGTCCGAAAGGTCCAAGGCGATTCCAGGAAGCTCGTTGCGGGCGGCTACATCATCCTCGCAGCCATCTGGGGCAGTGTCGGAGGAATCATCATGGTCGCCGCGATCGTCGTGATGACGGCCACAAAGGGGAACCCCAATCCGTTCTTGTACGCCGCTGGTTTTGTCTTCTTGGGCATCGGTTTCATCCGTCAAATTCAAAGCCGGAATGCCCGAAGGAACGGTGAGCCGTAGGCGAGACCCCGGCAGCGTCCAGGGCGCACATACTCGGGGCTATGCGCTGCCGGTGTCTTCACTTGCGTCCGACGGGTTGCACCGGATTTGGGTAACTGGGCCGATTGGCGACACGCTCAGCATTCGCGTCGCTGAGCGATAGCAGATCGGTCAGGTCGGAGGCGAGTCCGTCACCGTCGGACTGACTCGGCTCTGGCAGAGGAGCGTCGCCCATCCGGGTCCGGGGGTGATCTCGATCGGTCCGTTGCCCGCGTTATGGCACAGTCTGCCGCTCCCCAGATCCGTCGATATGCGCTATTACGTAAGGTGTGGCGAACCCGTTTGTGCAGAGCATGGCCAGCAACTTCGTGGAAGCGCTGCGCATGATGGAGGCGGCGCTTACGGATTGTCCCGACGATCTGTGGGAGAGGGACTTGTGGCCGGACGAGGCGCCCACGGGTCCGACGCCGCACGGAGGATTACACGGCTCAGCCCCCTGGTTCCTGACTTACCACGCGCTATTGACCCTCGACTACGACCTCAGCGCCGAGTTCGAGCCGTGGGAACCGCCACGACCCTTTGACGAGAACACCTACGCCTTTCCTGACCGTATGTTCACCAAGGCCGAACTGCTCGGTTACATCGACTACTGCCGCAGGAGGGCGCGAGCAACGCTTGACGCGCTTACCGAGGACGTGGCGGCTCGGCCACTCCCTCCCGCCCATCGATACCACGGCATGCTGTACGGAGTGATTGTCGGCCGCATGCCTCTGCACGTCCTTGAACACGCCTCCCAGATCCGCCAGTTCCTCACTGCCGCCGGAGTCAAAGTGCAACCCATGCCCGGTGATCGTGGGTACGCGCGGTGACCGGTGATGGTAATGCTGCGCGTTCGGACCCACCGCAGAGGGCTATCCCCATGGTGCAGGTCGGGGACGCTCGCGACCGCAAGCGCGATCCCGTATCCCTGAGCCGATGTCCGTGAACGAGGGTGCGCGCAACGCGCCGGTCCCGACCGAGGTCTGAGACGCATCGGTGAGGGTGGTACGGCGACCGATAATCGGATTACCGAACCCACTGCCGCCGTCGCCGTCCAGGCCGGATGTCGGTCGGTAGCGCACTTTTCTGAGCGGGTGACAGCGTCCAGGGATGATTGGGCGACCCAAGACGTCGATCAAGGGATTGGGGCTGGGCCTGGGCGGGGTGTCCCGGTCGTCTGACCTCCGAGGCCCTCGATGCGTAAGGGTGATTTCTTCGCGACAACGGCATAGAGAATGTAATCACCCGGTTTACCCGTCCAGCACCAACCAGCCTTCTCGGTTGCTCTTGACTCCGGGAATGCGTCTGCAAAATCCAGAGATGGAGTTGCTCCACCAACGATGAGCTTTCTTACGTCGCCCACGCTGCTTGTCGCCGAGTTGAGTGCTCGTGCGCCGAATGCTCGCCGACAAAGGGATTGCGCCGCCGGGATCGGGTTCGACTTGACGGTCGCCGTGACACCACACGAGGTGGAGCCCACCGAGGTCAGAATCAAAGCTGCTAGCAACAATAGTCTCATGGATTGTTAGACGATTCTGGCATCTCGATAGTTCCAGCGGGAAACGCTGTAGGGCGATGGCAGCGACCGCCCGGTATTGTCGCGGCTTCACGTCGCCCGACGGGGCCACCCCAACCAAGGTCAGACCGGTCGGGATCACCCACGTTGGGATGGTGTTCCAGGGGTTGCCGTCGGGGCCATGCCACCGACGGTCACGAGATTGCCGACCGCCCGGGATTACGCTGGGTCGCGAATATGGGATGTCATGCCGTCGCTCCGGACAAGCTACGTGGAACCACGTTCGCCGCGGCCTGACCGGGATCAAGGTCACCGGTAGCCTCGAATATGCGCCCACTTGAGCCCTCGTCGAGATGGGCCTGATCTCGACCGGGAACGGAACGGCACTTATGCGCTGCCAACGTTGGACGTGTAACGACCCAGTGTTGGGCAGGTCTACCGTTGACGGGCACGAAGTCCAGCGAGGGTGAGGGGCAAAGCATGACCACTCTTGAGAACCGGCCGAACACCGCGCTTCTTGTCATCGACGTGCAGAACGGCGTGGTCGAGGGGGCTTACGAACGCGACGCAGTCGTCGCTAATGTTGGCAACCTCGTCGAGAAGGCTCGGCGGCAGCGGGTCAGCATCGTCTGGGTCCAGCATTCCGATGAGCAGCTTGCGAGAGGGAGCGACGCCTGGCGGATCGTCCCCGAGCTGACTCCGGGCGACGACGAGGCACTGGTTGAGAAGAACTACGGCGACTCCTTCGAGGACACCAATCTGGAAGCTGTTCTGTCGGGGCTCGGTGTCGGGCGACTCGTGGTAGTTGGCGCCCAGACAGATGCGTGCATCCGCTCGACGCTCCACGGCGCGCTCGCTAGAGGGTACGACGCGATTCTTGTCAGCGACGCGCACACTACGGAGGACCAAACGGAATGGGGGGCGCCCTCGCCGGATCAGGTCATCGCGCACACGAACCTGTACTGGACCTACCAGACGGCTCCGGGAAGGACGGCCGGGACGATCGAGACCAAGGATGTCGAGTTCAGCCGCACGTCCTAACCGAATTTCGCCGGTCCACCTCGCCAGGCGATACCGAGCGGGTCGGCCACAGCTCCAGGCCCCACATGGCGAAGGCTCCCGCTCGGGCCAGATCGATTCATGAAGCGCACGGGATCCCCGAGTACCGGGTGTCCTACGCCACAGTCGGCTTTGGGCCGGAAGGCACATCCGTCACTTCGCCGAGACCACCACGGATCTGGAATTTGGCGCTGACTGTCGTACCGTGGACACGGTCAACTGGAGCAGGGGGGTCGAGCGTGGTCCCGAACCCCGGTGCGGATGCGAGGAAGAAGGAATCATGTTGGACGCGTCGTCGATCTCATTGGTGCTCGATGTCTATCGACCCGAACGGGCCAGTCTGCTGGATCTACTCCGTGGGCTGAGCAAAGAGGACTGGCAACGCCCAACCGAGTGTCCCGCGTACACTGTCAAGGGAGTGGCGACCCATGTGCTGGGCGATGACTTGTCGCTATTGAGCCGACAGCGTGACGGCGCCGAGGACGGAGTCTCGCTTCTAGCCGCCGAGATGTCTGGAGCGGACTTCCGTACCCTGCTCGACACCTTCAATGACCGATGGGTGGCCACGGCGCAGTTCTTCAGCGCGGAACTGCTGATGGAACTTCTCCGCAGCACTGGTGAATGGACAGCCGCATACTACGAAGCCGTCGATCCCAAAACACCCGGTGAGTCGGTGGGCTTATTCGGGGCTCAACAAGAGGCCGCCTCCCCGTTCTGGCAGGCCATTGCTCGGGAGTACTTGGAGCGGTGGATACATCATTCGCAGATCCGGCGCGCACTTGGCGTCTCGTCGCTTGCAGAACAGCAGTTCTTGGTGCCCGGGATCGAGGTTGCCGCGGCTATCGCCCGGATGGAACCGGTCATCCCGACCATCCCGGGCGAAGACTGGACTCTCGGGCCGGTAGTGCTCGGAGTAGCGCAACAGGCCGCCGACATCCTCACCCGAGCGCACACCAGCGACGAAGTGCGAGAGCTTGTCAGTGGCCCCGCCGACGTCGTCACGCTATTCGCAGCCGTGGCCGGGTGCCCGTGAACTTCCCAGCCGCCGCCGAGGTCCGTTGATCTGCCTCCCCAGGCGGTAACACCCTGATTCGTTACCGGGGCGCGTGACGACGATTTCGGATCGGGTGGTCGTGCCGATCCTGGGTTGGGATCGTCAGCTCGCGCCGATGTGCGAGGTATCCGATATCGCGCCAACAGGGAGTGGCAACCAGGAGCCGCAGGCTCCGACGCCCAGTGTCCCGGTGACCGTGACCGGACCCGTCAAGGCGACCCTCCGGGCGGCCTGTCGGCCGGCCATTGACGGGCCCTCCCGTCGCTGTCTTGGGGCCGGTGGCCTTTCGGAGGCTTCCCGGGATCGAATCCGTGGCCCGTAGGGCCGAAAGAAGGTTCCTCCTCGGTAGCCGGCTAGAACTAAACTAAAGGAGCGGAGGATTCGAGCACCGGTCGTCAAAACACGATGGGCGGTAGCGCTTTGTCAGATTGATCTCGGGCATGGCCTCCGGGCACTGGCGAACGTGACCGTACAACGTCACCCTGCAACGTCACCCTCCCTGGTCGTGGCACTGCGCATCGGCGGAGAATTGGCATCGGCGTGCAGCCTGTTCGCTTCGAGTCCGGCCCGGCATGCGAGGACCCTCACCCATCTCAGCTCTCCTTCGCTCCTGATCTACCGCAGGCCGTCTCTGGCCTTCCGCTGCGCCCCCGCAGCCTGTCTCCCAGTCGCTCACCCCTTCGAGCGCTCCCGCTGACTGTGTCACACCTATCCACCACGCTGAACACGATTGCAAGGGCGCTCCTTGCCGGCGCAGAAGCGCTGTGGGGATCCCCGGCTTGGGTGCCGTTCTGTCGCCCCATGGCAAGCATCTTGTCGTTTCCATGATCCGCTGAACCGGTACGCGACCCACAGCGCAGGCGTCCCGTCGCGCTCGGCACACGCTGACCGGCCGGACATCGAGTCCGGCTCGGCCAGCGATTCGAATGCACCCGTCGGCTTCGCCAGCCCTGTACAGGTACTCCACACACGTGCACTCCCCGTGCGAACGTCACCCTGGCCATCTCCAAGACACGGTCTGCCGGAGTGGTCAGGTCTCCCCCGAACGGCAAAGAGCATCGATGATGCAACTGTGTGGACTCGATGACCAGGTCTGGCGGAGGAGATCCGGGGTGGTGTTGACGCGGCCGGTGCGGGCTCGATGCCCGCCCGGGCGCTGTAATCGTTCGGACGCTGGCGTGAGCCCGGTCACAATGGACCAGCACAGGGCGCCGGAGCCGGCGATCAGCTTCGGGCCGCGCCATAGCCCGAAGCCGATCCCGGCTCGAGGCACGACGGGCATGCACCAGACAATCACCCTGCCGCGCTGAAAGAGAAAAATTTCCGAACCTCCGCGAGGGTGACGTTGGAGGTGACGTCGATCCGGATGATGGATCGCGCCGACACCTTCTCGACCGGAGACCGACCATCAACATGAACCACCGCGCCCGCCGCCAGACCACCCGCCCGACGGCGACGATCCACCCCATCGCCGCCGATCCCTCGGGCTTAGACACAGCTCCGGCCGGACCCGGTCCGGGCCATGCCGACGAGACGACCCCACCGCCGAGCATGGGGCGCTTGGTCCTGACTGTCGACGAAGCCGCCTACCTCCTGAACATCTTCCGTAGCCTCGCCTACGAGCTCATCGCCCGCGGAGAGCTTCCGGCTCTCCGGCTCGGCCGCCGGATCGTGATCCCCCGGGTCATGCTGGAGGAACTGCTCGGCACCGCCATCCGATGACGAAGGCGGCTCACCCCGATAGGCGTATACTAGGCGTATGCCACGGATCCAGGTGTATCTCCCCGACGATCTCTACCGTGCGGTGAAGGATCGGGAATTGCCGGCGTCGGAGCTGTTGCAAAGCGCAGTGCGATCCGAGCTGCACCGCCAGGAGCTGCTCGAGGAGACCGACCGCTACCTCGACGAGCTCGCCGCCAAGGTAGGCGAGCCCGAACCTACGGCGGTGAAACGGGCCGAGGCGCTGTCGCGCCGGATTCGTCGCCAGGGCAGCGCCACCCGCGCCTCTTGAGCACCCTCGTCCTCGACTCGGGGGGAGTCACCCGACTTTCGCGCCAGAACCAGGACGCGGCGGCGATGATCGCCGTGTTCAAGCGCGACGGCATCTGGCCACCGATCGTCCCGTCGGTCGTGCTCGTCGAGACGCTCACCGGACGGCAACGAGCCGACGCTCTGACCAACCGCTTCCTCAAGACCTGCGACATCGTGGAAGACGTGGCCCAGCACCTCGCTCGCCGTGGGGCCGCGCTGCGGACCTCGGCCCGACGAGGATCGGCGGTCGATGCAATTGTCGTAGCGATAGCCGAACCTGGCGGCACCGTGCTGAGCGGGGACGTGGGCGATCTTCGGGCGCTCGCTGCCTACGCCAACGACGTGGAGGTGCACCGGGTGTGACGTCGTTCATCAAACAACGATGGACAGCGCGGGAGCACCTTGGTGACGGTGAACGCCTACGTGTCGTCTTCACCGTTGTCGAGGACCTCCCCCAGCATGTCGGCGACCGGCCCGTCGGCTGACTCCACAGCGTGCGCGTAGACCCGGAGCGTCATGGCCGGGTTGGCATGGCCCAGGCGATTGGCCACGGTCCGGATGTCGTGGCCCCTGGCGATCGAGGTGGTGGCCGACCAGTGGCGCAGATCATGGAGGCGCCACCTTTTGTCGACGCCGGCTCGGTCACGCGCCCGCCGCCACCACGCCGCGATCCGCTCGGGGTTCACCGGGCGTTCCCCTACCGACAAGATCCATGGGCCGTAGCTCCCCTGGAGGTCCTTCAGGTCTTCGAGTTGGCCGACCGTGGTCTGGTCCAGCGTCACGGTGCGACGGTTGGCCGTCTTCGTCGGGTCGTCGCGCAACGTCGGACTCTGGGGCGAGCCCTGCTTTCCATGGCGGATGATGGCCATGCTGGAGTCGATGGCGAGGCGGTCACCCTCCAGATCGTCCCACCGCAACGCGGCGAGCTCGGAACGACGGGCGCCGGTGACAGCCGCCAGCCTGAGCGCCACCGCGGCGGCCGGCTCCACTTCGAATTCGTCCACCAGCTCGCTGACACCCAGCAATGTCCGACGCACCTCGTCTTCCCCCATGGCCCCTCGGGGGGCCTGCTTGCGCCGTCCCAGTTGTGCCACCGCCACCACGTTGGTCGTCACCCAACCCCACCGCACCGCCTGGGTCACCGCGGCGCGCAGAGTCTGGTGCTGGTTGCGGATCGACCCTTCGCCGACGCCGGCCCGGGCGAGGCGGGCGTGCCAACGGTCGACGTCCACCGCCGTCAGCCGGACCAGGCGGATCTTGGCGATGGGGTCGGTTTTCACCATGGCGACCCGGCTCTTCTGGTTCTGGGTGGTCGACACCGCCCAGGCGGGCTCGTTCTGCTCGGTCCACAGGTCGAGCAGTTCGGCCATGGGGAGCTTGGCGGCACCGGAGCTGCGGCGCACGGTGAGCTCGGCCGCCACCCGGTTGGCGTCGCGCTTGGTTCCCCGGACGGTCCGGCTCACCTGGGTGGGACGGGCCTGGGCGTCTCGGCCCGTGAAGGCCCGGACCTCCCACACTCCCGGAGAGCGCTCCCGCACCGTTGCCACGGACGGTCACGCTAGCCGAGTAGGGATAAAGTAGGGATATTCGGTGGATTTCCCCCGCGAGCCAAGCTCGGGCCTCAGGGAGAAACCCTATCCGAGCAGCCTCTTTGCGATGACGACCCGTTGGATCTGGTTGGTGCCCTCGTAGATCTGGGTGATCTTGGCGTCACGCATGAAGCGCTCGGCGGGGAACTCGTTGGTGTACCCATAGCCGCCGAGGAGCTGGACCGCATCGGTGGTCACGGCCATGGCGGTGTCCGAAGCGAAGCACTTCGCCATGGCTCCGATCATCGTGATCTCGTTGTCGGGATCCCCCGAGTCGATCACCGAGCAGGCCCGGTAGACGAGGGTGCGGGCCGCCTCTGTCCGCATGGCCATGTCGGCCAGCATGAAGCGGAGTCCCTGGAATTCCGAGATGGGCTGACCGAAGGCGTTGCGCTGGGTCATGTACTGCGCGGCGTAGTCAATGGCACCCTGGGCGATCCCGACGGCCTGGGCACCGATGGTGGGTCGGCTCCGGTCGAGGGTGTGCATGGCGATGGTGAAGCCCTGGCCTTCTTCACCGATCCGGTTCTCGACGGGGACCCGGACATCGTCGAAGACGACTTCACCGGTGGGGCTGCCCCGGAGCCCCATCTTGTGTTCGAGCTTGGCGACTTTGACTCCCCAGTCCGTTTCAACCACGAAGCAGGAGATCCCCCGGTGGCCGGCGTCGGGATCGGTCTTGGCGAAGACGGTGTAGGTGTCCGAGATGCCGGCGTTGGTGATCCAGTACTTCGTCCCCGACAAGATGTAGTGGTCGCCGTCGCGGACAGCCCGGCATCGCATGGCGGCCACGTCGCTGCCGGCGTCGGCCTCGGAGAGGCAGTAGCTGGCCTGAGCCTCGCCCGAGGCCACCCGGGGGACGTACTTGTTCTTCAGGTACTCCGATCCCCAGTTGAAGATCGGCATCATCCCGAGCTTGGAGATGAGCATGGTCACACTCGTCGACGCGCAGACCCGGGCGAGCTCCTCGACCATGATCGCCTGGGTGACATGGTCGGCGCCCGCGCCGCCGTAGGCGACGGGGATCCCGAGAGTGGGCAGCTCCATCTCCACCGACGCCTTGAATCCGTCCCAGGGGAAGGCCGCGTCACGGTCGACTTCCCCGGCGTGGGGCGCGATCCGGTCCTCACACATCTGACGGACTGCCCGACGAAATTCCTTGTGGGTGTCGGCGAGCGCGTAGGCGGGGATCTGGTCCATGGCCTCAGTCTCGCATTCCGGGCATCGGAGCCCGGACTACCCGTTGGTGGCGAGGTGGTCGAGGAGGAGTCGGTTCAGGTCTTCCGGGGCGGTCTCGGGGATCCAGTGGCTGACCCCGGAGAGGACCTCGAAGCGATACGGGCCCGACACCCACTTCTCGGTCGCCTCCGCCGCGGTTCGTCCGAGGGCGATGTCGTTGTCCGACCAGACATAGAGGGAGGGAACGGTGATCGAGCCGACGTCGATAAGTGCATGAGGCTCGGTGGCTCGGTACCAATTGAGAGCGGCGGTCATGGCCCCGGGCTCGAGCATCTTGGCCACGAACCGACCCACCTCGTCGGTGTCCGAGGAGAGCCCACTGGCGTCGAACATGGCCCGGAGCCCGTCGCCCGATCCGTCCTCGCCGAGCAGGGCCCGCTCGGCCACGCCGCCCTCGGCCCGGAAGACCTCGATGTACGAAGACCGCTCACGCTGGTCGTGATCACCGGCACTGTCTTCTCCACCGCCGCCACCATCGGTGGCTCCGCCATCGCCGGCATCGCCGCCACCGCCGCCGAACGCCGCCGCGAAGGCGCGGGGATGGGGGACCGACACAGCCGTGAGGGTCCGGACCCGGTCGGGATGGCGACCGGCCACGACCCAGGCCACCATGGCACCCCAGTCATGGCCCACGAGGTCGAAACGGTCGAGGCCGAAGTGGTCCGCGATGGCGAGGACATCAGCCACGAGCTCACCGATCCGGTAGTCCTCGATCGCGTCCGGGCGCGCGCCCGGTGAGTAGCCGCGCTGGTCGAAGGCAATCCCCCGGTATCCCGCGGTGGCGAGCGCGTCGAGTTGGTGGTGCCAGGAGTACCAGGTCTGGGGAAAGCCGTGGAGAAAGAGGACGGCTCGCCTGTGACCGGGTCCGGTCTCCCACGCGTCGAAGGTGAATCCCCGCGCCGAGACCTCGACCGGTTCCATCGGCTCCGGGATCAGGAAGCTGGTGCGGGGACCGACATCATCGATCGCCACTCCGACAGCCGGCCCCGGACATCGGTCGGAGCCATCCGCAAGGTGTCCTCGGCGACCGCACCGGCGATGGCCCGCTGCTGGTTGTAATGGTGCGCGGCGGCCTGGAAGAACGGGGCCCGCCATGTCACCAACTCCTCGGGTCCGTCGCCCAGGAAGCCGAAGAGGACCAGGGCCAGCTCGATGTCCTTGGCCACCGGGGCCCGACCGAACAACGCGGCCCGCCGGCTCCCCACCGCGGCACAACCCACCAGCGCATCCTCGGCCGTGATCCCTCCCGAGAGCTCGAGACGGTCTTCGAATTGGGTGTGGGCGAGGAGCAGTGCGTAGCCCTGGTCAGGCCCGGGAACCCCGAACTCTCGGCCCCGCCTCTGTTCGGGCCCACGCAGATCCGAAACCCGTCCGGCGCGCCAGTGGGCCGGGGGCCGCAAGCGGTACGACGGTCGGACCTGGTCGGTCTCGACGATCGGCACGAAGTTGGGCTGGGTCATCGGGGGCTCTGGCGCTCCTGTTCGGCCTGTTCGGCCTGTTCGGCCTGTTCGGCCTGTTCGGCGTGTTCGGCGTGTTCGGCGTGTTCGGCGTGTTCGGCGTGGAGGAGACCGTAGACGATCGAGTCGAAAAGGGCCTGCCAGGACGCCTCGATGATGTTCTCCGAGACACCGATCGTCGTCCAGACACGCTCCCCGTCACTGGAGTCGATGAGGACCCGGGTGACCGCACCGGTCCCCCGGCCCGTGTCGAGGACCCGGACCCGGTAGTCCACCAGATGCACCGCCGAGAGCTTCGGGAAGTGTCCCCCGATGGCCTGGCGCAAGGCCGAGTCCAGTGCGTTGATGGGGCCGTTCCCCTCGGCGGTGGCGACCACCCTTTCGTCACCGACCCGGATCTTGACCGTCGCCTCGGTGGTGTGTCGGTCGGCCCGGTCCGTGTGGTCGTTGATGACCCGGAAGGACTCGACCTCGAAGAAGGTCTGGTCCCAGCCCGTGGCCTTGCGCAACAAGAGCTCGAGGGATCCGTCGGCGACCTCGAAGTGGTAGCCCCGGTATTCGAGGGCCTTCAACGTGTCGAGGACTCCCGACAGCGCGTCGGAGTCCAGTTCGAGGCCGAGCTCCTGGGCCTTGAGGGCCAGGGTCGACCGACCCGCCATCTCCGAGACCACGAACCGGGTCCCGTTGCCGACCGAATCAGGCGGGATGTGTTCGTAGGCGTCACGGCGCCGGGCGATGGCACTCGTATGAAGCCCGGCTTTGTGGGCGAAGGCGGCGGCACCCACATAGGGCTGTTGGGGGTTGGGGGCGACGTTCACGAGCTCGGCGATGTGGTGGGAGACCGGCGTGATCCGCTCCAGCCGGTCGGGGGGGATGGTCCGGACGTTCAGCTTGAGCGACAGATTGGGGATCGCGGCGGAGAGATCCGCGTTGCCGGTCCGCTCCCCGTAGCCGTTCACGCATCCCTGGACATGCGTCGCCCCGGCCCGGACCCCGGCGATGGAGTTGGCCACCGCACAGCCCGAGTCGTTGTGGAAGTGGACCCCTACCTGACACTCGAAGTCCGAGACCACCTGGGCCACGATCCGCTCCACGTCGTGGGGCAGGGTGCCGCCGTTGGTGTCACAGAGCACGAGGGCCTCGGCCCCGGCCTCTTCGGCGGCCCGGAGGATCCGGACTGTGAAGGCCGCGTCCTCGCGGAAGCCGTCGAAGAAGTGCTCGGCGTCGAAGAAGACCCGCAGATCATGATCCCGGAGGAAATTCACCGAGTCGGCTGCCATCGCCACGGCTTCGTCGAGGGTCGTCCGCAACGCCTCGGTGACATGCAACTTCGACGCCTTGGCCACGATGCAGACCGCTTCGGTGTTCGCCTTCACGAGTTGACGCAGCACCTCGTCGTCCTCGGCCCGCACCCCGGCCCGGCGGGTGGAGCCGAAGGCCACGAGGGTGGCCGTGGACAACCGGAGCTCGGCCGGGGCCCGGGCGAAGAACTCCTCGTCCTTGTGATTGGCCCCGGGCCATCCCCCTTCGATGAAGCTCACACCGAGATGGTCGAGCTGCTCGGCCACTCGGAGCTTGTCGTCCACAGTCAGCGAGAGGCCCTCTTGTTGGGACCCGTCGCGCAGGGTGGTGTCGAAGATGTCGACGGCATCGGGCAGGGCCGGCAGGTCGAAGCCGTGACTGGCCCTGCTGTGGCCGGCTGTGTGGTCACCGGCGGGACCGTGACTGTGCACAGGACTCGGTTGGCGGTTGACGACCTTGCTCCGCCCCGCCCCCCCACGGCGCCCAGCGCCGACACCGGACCCGGCGTCAGTCGACATGTTCGAGCCAGTCCTTGTACCGGTCCACTTCTCCCCGGACCGTGGCGAAATAGGTGTCTTGGATCTGCTTGGTCACCGGGCCCACCCGGCCGGTGCCCACCGTCCGGTCGTCGACCTCCCGGATGGGGACCACCTCGGCGGCCGTGCCGGTCAAGAAGGCTTCGTCCGCGGTGTAGAGGTCTGTCCGGATGAGTGTCTCGGTGGCGACCTCGTAGCCCAGGTCCGTAGCGATGGTCCGGACCGAGTCCTGGGTGATCCCGGCTAGCGCGGTCGAGTCCGACGTCGGAGGGGTCACCACCCGCCGGCCCATGACCACGAAGATGTTCTCACCTGTGCACTCCGACACCCGTCCGTCTGACGCCAGGAGGACGGCCTCGTCGTAGCCGGCCTTCAACGCCTCGACCTTGGCCAGCGACGAGTTCACGTACATCCCCGTCCCCTTGGCCGCGGTGGGCACGGCGTTGGGGTCATGGCGCTGCCACGAGGACACCTTGAGCCGGATGCCGTTGGCCACAGCCTCGTCGCCGAGGTACGTCCCCCACGGCCAGGCCGCGATGGCCACGCTGACGGGACAAGGCAAGGGGTTGAGGCCCATCTCGCCGTAGCCGAGGTAGACGATGGGTCGGAGGTAGCACCCGTCGTCGAGCCCGTTGACCCGGACCACCTCTTTGCTCGCCGAGACGAGCTCGGCCGGGCTGTAGGGGATGTCGATCATGAAGACCTTGGCCGAGGTGAAGAGCCGGTTGATGTGGTCGGTCAGCCGGAAGACGGCCACGCCCCGGCTGGTGGGGTAGGCCCGGACGCCCTCGAACACGCCCGATCCGTAGTGGAGCGAGTGGGTGAGCACGTGAATCCGCGCCTTGTCCCAGTCGACGAGCTCGCCGTCGAGCCAGATCTTCTCGGTCGGTGTGATGGGCACGGGATCAGAGCCTTTCTGCAATGGCGTCGCCGACAGCGACGGTGGACGAGACTTGGGAGCCCGAAGGTTGCGACGTCTGTTCGGAGAGGTACCCGGTGACGGCCTTGGTGACCCGTTCCGCGGCGTCGAGCTCGCCCAGGTGCTCGAGCATGAGCGCGGCAGAACGGACCGCGGCGACCGGGTTGGCCGTCCCGGTGCCGGCGATGTCGTGGGCGGCGCCGTGGACGGGCTCGAACAGTGACGGCCCGGTTCGGGCCGGGTTCAGGTTGGCCGACGCCGCGAACCCGATCCCTCCCGCTACCGCGCCGGCCAGGTCGGTGAGGATGTCACCGAAGAGGTTGTCGGTCACGATGACGTCGTACCGTTCGGGCCGCTCCACCATGTAGATGCAGGCCGCGTCGACGTGGTTGTAGTCCCGGGTCACCCCCGGGTACCCCCGAGCCACCTCCTCCACGACCCGCTGCCAGAGATCTCCGGCGAAAGTCAAGACGTTCGTCTTGTGGACGAGGGTGAGGTGATGACGTTCTCGGCGCGCCGCCAGGTCGAAACCGAACCGGACACACCGCTCCACGCCCATCCGGGTGTTGACCGAACCCTGGGTGGCCACCTCGAAGGGGGTGTTCCGACGGAGGAACCCCCCTTCTCCGGCGTAGGTCCCCTCGGTGTTCTCCCGGATGACCACGAAGTCGGAGTCGGCCGCGATCGCCCCGGCCATCCCGACGAACGGCCGGAGGTTGACATAGAGGTCGAGCTCGAACCGCAGCCGGAGCAAGAGACCCCGCTCCAAGAGCCCCGTCGGGACCTCGGTCGACCCCACCGGCGGCCCCACCGCTCCGAGAAGGATGGCCTCGAAACCCCGGAGCTCCTCGAGAGTGGCGTCTAGAAGCACCTCGCCGGTGCTCAGGTAGTGGGCCGCACCCAGGTCGAAGTCGGTCGTCACGAGAGAGACACCGGCCGCCGCCACTACCTTGAGGGCCTCGGCCAGCACCTCGGGGCCGATGCCGTCGCCGCCGATCACGGCCACCTTGTGGGTCGAGTCTCTGGTCATCGTCTGTCGGTCATCCTGTCGGAGTCTCGTCCTCGGCGGCTGGGGTCGGGCCTGGGGTGGTTACCGGTGGGCTCCGCTGAGCATGGCCCGGAAAATGAAAAACCGCCCACAATGTGGACGGTCGGCGAGGCGCACACCAATCGGGTGTGCGCCTATTCGATGACGATTACGGAGCTGCTCGGGGTTCCCATCGGACAAGCAGTCTCCCGCGCCCCGCCGCGCCCGTCAACCGCGCCCGTCAACCAGACCCGTCAACCACACCCGGGAATCGACCGACCGATCCGGGCTTGGGCCGGCCCCGTCGTCGAGTCAAGGAGGACCTGGTCGGGCCCCTTCGAGGCGCCCCCGACCCACCGGAGGCCCTCGACCGAGCCGATACCCTTTCAGGACATGGCCGACACCGAATCCACCAGCCTGACCCAGGCCACCTTCGATCGGCTCCAGGCCGAGCTCGAGGACCTCACGACCCGGGGCCGGGTCGAGATCGCCCGCGCCATCGAGGCTGCCCGGGCGCTCGGCGACCTCTCCGAGAACGGCGACTACCACGCCGCCAAGGACACCCAAGGAAAGATGGAGTCCCGGATCCGCCGGCTCCAGCACACCCTGGGCCACGCCGTCATCGTCGACAACGAGGCGGTCGGGAGCTCCGAGACCGTGGAGGCCGGATCGGTCGTCGCCATCCGGTACGAGGGTGACGAGGAGATCGAGCGGTTCCTGGTGGGATCGATCGAGGAGCGCCACGACGAGCTCAACGTGGTCTCCCCGGGATCGCCCTTGGGCCAGGCCCTCCTCGGCAAGACCTCGGGCGACGTGGTCGAGTACGAGGCCCCGGGCGGCACCCTCCGGGTCGAGATCGTCCAGATCGGCAGCTGACCGATGTCTCGATCCGTCGACACACAGCGGCCCCGTCCACTCAGCGACAAGGTCTGGGAACACCACCTCGTCCACCAAGCCGACGGTGAGCCCGATCTCCTCTTCATCGACCTGCACCTGGTCCACGAAGTCACGTCGCCTCAGGCCTTTGACGGCCTCCGGCTGGCGGGCCGGCCCGTCCGCCGTCCCGACCTCACCATTGCGACCGCTGATCACAACGTCCCCACCACCGACATCGACAAGCCCGTCGCCGATCCGGTGTCGGCCCGCCAACTCGAAGTGCTCAGCGCCAACTGCAAAGAGTTCGGGATCACCTGCTATCCGATGGGCCATGCCAACCAGGGGATCGTCCACATCATCGGGCCCGAGCTCGGCCTGTCCCAGCCCGGCATGACCATCGTCTGCGGCGACAGCCACACCTCGACCCACGGAGCCTTCGGCGCCCTCGCCTTCGGGATCGGGACCTCCGAGGTCGAACACGTCCTCGCCACCCAGACGCTCCCCCAGATGCGGCCCGAGACCATGGCCATCGAAGTCGACGGCGACGCGCCCGCGGGGGTCACCGCCAAGGACATCATCCTCGCCATCATCGGCCGGATCGGCACCTCCGGCGGCATGGGACATGTCATCGAGTACCGGGGCCCCGCCATCCGTGCCCTCTCCATGGAAGGCCGGATGACGATGTGCAACATGTCCATCGAGGCCGGCGCCCGGGCCGGGATGATCGCGCCCGATGACGTCACCTTCGACTATCTCGAAGGCCGTCCTCACGCGCCGACCGGCAAGATGTGGGAGCGGGCCCTCGACGACTGGCGGAGCCTCGCCACCGACGACGGCGCGGTCTTCGACAAGACCGTAACCATCGACGCCTCGGACATCCGCCCCCATGTCACCTGGGGCACCAACCCGGCCCAGGTCGTCCCGATCGACGGGGTCGTCCCGGACCCCTCGAGCTTCGCCGAGCCCGCCGAACGCGAGGCGGCCGCCCGGGCACTCCGCTACATGGGGCTCACGGCGGGAACGGCCATGCACGACGTGGCCGTCGACACGGTCTTCATCGGGTCTTGCACCAACTCCCGGATCGAAGACCTCCGGGCCGCCGCCGAGGTTCTCCACGATCGCCACATCCGCCCGGGACTCCGGGCTCTGGTTGTCCCGGGCTCCCACCCGGTGAAAGCCCAAGCCGAGGCCGAAGGGCTCGACAAGGTCTTTCTTTCCGCCGGCTTCGAGTGGCGCCAGCCCGGTTGCTCGATGTGCCTGGCCATGAACCCCGACAAGCTCGCCGTGGGTGAACGCTGTGCCTCGACCTCCAACCGCAACTTCGAAGGTCGCCAGGGACGGGGTGGTCGAACCCATCTGGTCTCTCCCGCTGTCGCGGCCGCGACTGCGGTGGCCGGGCACTTCGCCACCCCGAAGGACCTCTCGTGAATACGGGGCCGGTCGTAAAGTCGGGGAGGCCGTCGTGAAGCCTGTCACCGTCGTCACCGGTCGGGCTGTTCCCCTCGATCGTTCCGACGTCGACACCGACCAGATCATCCCCTCGGACTGGCTCAAGCGGGTCGAACGGACCGGATTCGGCGCCGGCCTCTTCTCGGAGTGGCGCGACGACCGGGCCTTCGTCTTGAACCAACCCGACTACGCGGGCGCTTCGATCCTCGTGGCGGGACCGAACTTCGGCACGGGCTCCTCCCGGGAGCACGCCGTCTGGGCGCTGCTCGACTACGGATTCGAGGCCGTCGTGTCGCCTCGCTTCGCCGACATCTTCCGGAACAACTGCACGAAGCAGGGACTCCTCCCCGTCGAGGTCGAGCCCGCGCTCGGCCGGGCTCTTCTTGACGCGGTCGTGGCCGACCCGTCACTCGAGCTCACCATCGACGTCGCCCGGGGCTCTCTCGAGGCACCGGCGGCAGGACTGACAGGGTCGTTCCCTCTCGACGAGTTCACGCGCGAGCGGCTCCTCAACGGCTGGGACGACATCGGGCTGACCCTCCGCCACGGAGACGACATCACCGCCTACGAACGCATCCGTTCACCCTGGCTCCCCACCGCCACCTGAACCGCCACCTGAACCGCCACCTGAACCGCCACCTGAACCGCCACCTGAACCGCCACCTGAACCGTGACCTGAACCGCCACCTGACCCTCCTCTCGGGCCCTTCTCGGTCGACAGGCCGAAGCGTCGAAGACGTTCGTCGCATAACGTCGAGGCCCGCCGCATCAAACGCAACGCCGTCGGACCCCTGACGCGATCGAACCCAAAGCGCTGGGAAAGCGGAGACAAGTGCAACCGAGCCGCAACCCCACGACAATCGAATGACAAGCGAGCCATTGAGGAGGCACCGTGCTGAAGGACTTCAAGGCATTCATCTTGCGAGGGAACGTGGTCGACCTGGCCGTCGCCGTTGTCATCGGCGGCGCCTTCGGTCTGGTGGTGGCTTCCTTTGTGAAGAACCTCCTCACGCCGGTGATCTCTATCCCGGGCAGTTATTCCTTTGCCAACCTCACCTTCACGGTGCACCACAGCGTCTTCTACTACGGTCGGTTCTTCAATGATCTGATCTCGTTCGTGTTGATCGCGGCGGCCATCTTCTTCTTCGTCCTCAAGCCCATCAACGCCCTGGCGGAGCGCCGGAAGAAGGGCCAAGAGGCCGAGCCGGGAACCCGGGACTGCCCCGAATGCATGAGCGAGATCCCCGACCGGGCACGCCGCTGTGCCTTCTGTACCGCGGAGGTCCAACCGGCGGCGTAGTCTCGGTTCTGCCGATAAACGAGTCGAGAGCCGCGTCGCGCCCGCACGGACGGACCGACAGCCGCGCCGGTTAGGGCCCGATCTCCGATTCGCGCTGGTCGTTGCGGGCCCGGATCCGAACGAGACGATTGACCGCAGCCAAATAGGCCCGAGCCGAGGCTTCGACCACATCGGTCGAGACACCCCGCCCGGAGACCTTGAGCCCTTGGTCCTCGAGTTGGACGACCACGTCCCCGAGGGCGTCGACGCCCCCCGTCACCGAGGAGACGTTGAACCCGATGAGCCGTGACTCGACCTTGGTGGCGGCCCGGATGGCGGTGCAGGCGGCGTCGATCATCCCGTTGCCTTCGGCGGCGGCCTCCACCTTGTCCCCGGACCGGCTGACGACGACCCGGGCCCGGGGCATGCCGACCGTCCCGCCGGCAACTTCGAGGGCCTCGAGATGAAAACCCTCCACCAGGTCCTGGCCGAGCTCCTCGGCGACGATCGCCTCGAGGTCGGCTTCGGTGATCTCGACCTTCCGGTCGGCGAGCTCCTTGAACCGGATGAACGCCTGGTTCAGCAAGTCGCCTTGGACCCGGATCCCCATCTTCTCGAGAGTGTTGGCGAAGGCGTGGCGACCCGAGTGCTTGCCCATGACGATCTGACGACCGACCTGGCCCACACTGGCGGCGTCGATGATCTCGTAGGTCGACCGATCCGCCAACACCCCGTGCTGGTGGATTCCCGACTCATGGGCGAAGGCGTTTCGGCCCACCACGGCCTTGTTGTACTGGACGGGATAGCCGGTGAGCCGGGCCACGAGCCGAGAGGCGCGCGCCAACTCCTCGGTGCGGACTGTCGTGGTGATGCCGGGGAACTGGTCGGCCCGGATCCGAAGCGCCATGACGACCTCTTCGAGCGCGGCGTTCCCGGCCCGCTCGCCGAGGCCGTTGACACAGACTTCGACTTGGCGGGCCCCGGCCTGGACTCCGGCCAGGGTGTTCGCCGTGGCAAGCCCGAGATCGTTGTGGCAGTGGGTCGAGAGGATGTAGTCGCCGGGGACTTCCTTCCGGATGTGTTGGATCAGGGCACCGAAGTCCCAGGGAATGCCGTATCCCACGGTGTCGGGGATGTTCAACGTGGTGGCCCCCGCCTCGACCGAAGCCCGGAGGACCTCCAGCATGAAGTCGAGAGGCGTCCGGGTTGCATCTTGGGGGCTGAACTCGACGTCGTCGGTGTGTTCTCGGGCTCGGGCGACGCCGCCACGCGTCTCCGCCAGGACCTGGGCCTCGTTCATCTTGAGCATGTGCTCCATGTGCTGGGGGCTCGTCGAGATGAACACGTGGATCCGGGCGCGCGCCGCGTCGCGCACCGCCTCCCAGCACCGGTCGACGTCGGAGAGCTGGGTCCGCGAGAGACCGCAGATGGCGGGGGCGTCGGGCCCGTTGCCCACCGACCGGGCGATGGTCTGAACCGCTTCGAAGTCTCCCTGGCTGGCGACGGGGAACCCGGCCTCGATGTAGTCGACACCGGCCCGGGCCAGTTGCTCGGCGATCTCGAGCTTCTCGGCGACATCGAGCGAGATCCCCGGCGACTGCTCGCCGTCACGAAGGGTCGTGTCGAACACGACGAGGTGGCCCGCGTCCCCACCGCCGGGAAGCAGTCCCTGTCCCTCTTCGGGCTGGCTGGACGACTTCGGGGCTCGCTTGGCGCTGGGCTTCTCGCTCATCGGATGTCCTCACTCTCGTGTTCTCTGTTCTTGGCGCCGTGTTCTTGGTGCTGTGTTCTGCTTCTTGGTGCTGTGTTTCTGGGTGATTTGGTGATGTCGAACTGGGCTTCGGCCAAGAAGAAACCCCCTGGCCATTCGGCACAGGGGGCGGGCTCGGCGAGCGCGATGTGGCGCTCGCCGTCAGGTAAGAAGCAGGTTCATGTTGAAGCGGTGGTCACCCATGTGAGTCTTCATGCTTCCAAACCAAGGCGCCCAGGTCAAGCACACCCCACCTCGGCGGGGATCTACTCTTCAGGGAGTGAGAGGTCTGATGCGAGGTCTGGGCTGGTCGATCGTCGTGATTGCCGTGGCAACTGCGCTTGGCGTCATGGTGCGAGCCGTGCTCGGAAAGGTCGCCGGAGAGCCGGGTGTGCCAACCCCCCGACGCGGCAGTTTCGACACCTGGCCGGCCGTGCCGCCGGCGCCCGGTCGGCCCGCGCCCAACGGCTCGCACGTTCCCACGGGGAGCTGAGCTGTAACGCTGACTGGTGCATGGCAGCGCCCGAGCGACACCTCGGCACAGTGGGTCTCAGAGCACAGTGGGTCTCAGAGCACAGTGGGTCTCAGAAATATGTCGTGGCCAGAACCTTGCAGGTGCCACGGGCGGTGGCAACCACCGCGGAACGAGAAGCGTTGCCAGTTGCTGATGTGTTCGGCTCGGGTCCAAAGAGATAGACCAGTGCGGGAGTTCCTTTGAACGTGGCCGTGGCGAGAAGCCTCAGGGTGCGCGTCTCACCGGCGGCGTCCATAGCCGAGGAGAGGCACCGCTCGAACTGAGCCGGCGTCGTCCCCGACTCCCGGCCTGTCTTGCTCAACCCATTCACTGTCGTGGCCGTGGCGTTCGCGCTGGGCAGCTTCTCCTGATTCTCCTGTTTCTCAGGCGCCGCGGTTGAGTACTCGTCCTGCGCGACCATCATGATCAGAGACCGCAAACGGTTGATCGAGCTCAGTGCGCCGAGATCGGAGACATGGGCGGTGACACTCTCAGTCGGACCGGCCGCGGCCGATCCCCGAACACCGTGATCTGCTCCCACTTGTTGGCGGTTCACCTGGCTGGTCCCTTCCGAAGCCCTGCTCTGTGAACTGCTGCTCTGACCGACAAGGGCCAGGGGTACTCCGACGGCTGCGGCCAGGACCAAGACAGCCGCCACCGCTCCGACCATTACCTCTGGACGACGCCGAGAGATCCGGGCCGGCGCCGGGCTTGCCAGCCGACTTGGGGCCGGGCTTGCCAGCCGACTTGTGAGAGGGCTCAGCGCAGCGGTCTCGCCGATCGCGGCACGATGACCATCGCCCACGGTGCCCAATACGGCTTCGATCGACGCCCCTCGAACTGCGGGATTCACCGGTTCAACCGAAGCCCGTAGCCGGGCCCGCACCGACCCGAGGGCTTCAAGACGTCGACGACAGGGATCACAGCCCGCGAGGTGATCACCCAAAGTCGCCGCGACAATGCCGTCGAGGTCAGCATCGACGACTCCGTCGAGATGCGACGACAACTCTTCGTCGGTCGGGTGCCCGTCGGTCAGGTGCCCGTCGGTCATCGGATGAGGTCTTCTCCCCCAGGTTTTCGCGATTGTCGATTCGGCGGCGATTGTTCGGTGATGGAGTCTGGTCTTGTGACGTCCGACGGAGAGGAATGGTTCCCGGCGTTCTCTCCCTCGGTCTCTCCCGGTTGTCGAGGGCCCACGGTCGTATCGGTGTCGGTGTCCCACGTAGCCGCCAAGGCGGTTCGAGCGCGGGCAATGCGGGAGCGGACCGTCCCGACCGGCACTCCCAGGATCTCCGCGATCTCGTCGTAGGGAAGGTCACAGACATCTCGAAGGACCACGGCGGTCCGGAACTCGACACCCAGCGATACCAGGGCCCTGTCGATGTCCGTGCGCGCGGCCACGATGTCGGCAGGGTCTCGACCACTGCCAACCTGAGACCCGACCATGCCCGCAACATGGGCGCCTGCGGCACCAGCACCACCGACACCGACACCGACACCGGCACCGGCACCGGCACCGGCACCTCCGACAGTTTCGGCGACGTCTGCCGCGAGTCCGGTCAGGGGCCGTCGGCGACGGCGACGGATCTCGTCGATACAGGTGTTGGTGGCGATGCGGTAGATCCAGGTGGCGAATGAGCTGCGGCCGTCGAAGCTGTGAAGTGCCTTGATGACGGCGACCAACGCATCCTGGGTGGCGTCGAGAGCGTCGGACTCGTTGCCGAGCATCCGTCGACACAGCGCATGGACACGGTCATAGTGAGCGGTGACCAGAGTCTCGAGTGCCTGGCGGTCTCCACTCCGAGCGGCGTCGAGAACCCCGGTCTCGCCATCTCGAACCTGGCCGCGGTGGTCGTCGATGCGACAGAGGCTAACCGCCGGCTCCCCCGACTTCCCGACGTCTCGGCGACGTTACGGACGAACCCAGCCCGAAATTCAGACGCAGGTGATGCGGTGGATGTCGAGAATGCCGTCCGCCGCCTGGAGGGTGGCGAAAACCTCGTCGGGGATGGCGCGGTCGGTGGAAAGGACCATGAGGGCGGTGCCCTCCTCGGTGCGGGACTGGTCGACGTTCATCGAAGAGATGGAGACGCCGGCCTCCCCCAAAGCGACACCCACCACTCCGATCATCCCGGGACGATCGTCGTTGCGGACGATGAGCATGTACTCGGCGGGAGGGACCTCGACGGCGTGGTCGTCGACAAGGACGATGCGGGACTCGGATCGAGTTCCCGTCAGGGTGCCGGCCATGGAGTGGTCGGGCGAGCGGAGGGTGATCAGGTTCACGTAGTCGCGGGCCGTGGCGGTCGAGACCTCGCGGACCTCGAGGCCGCGTTCCGCGGCCAGTTGGGGTGCGTTCACGTAAGAGACCGGCTCCTCGGTGCCGGCGGAGAAGATGCCCTTGAGGACCGCCAGGGTGAGGATCGAAGTGTTGGAACCGGCCAGCCCGCCCTGGTACTCCACCTCGAGACGTTCGGGGAGCCCGTCATTGAGACAAGCGAAGAAGCGGCCGAGCTGCTCGGCGAGGCGGAGATAGGGGCGGACGGTCTCTGAGACCTCAGAGGCGGCGACGTTCACGGCGAAGGGAACGAAGTCACCGGCGAGGGCCAGGTTGACCTGCTCGGCGATGGTCACGCCCGCCTTGTCCTGGGCTTCGGCCGTGGAGGCGCCGAGATGGGGGGTCACCACGACCGTCGAGAAGGCGAAGATCGGCGAGTCGGTGCAGGGCTCGGTGGCAAAGACGTCGAAGGCTGCACCCCCGACCCAGCCCGAAGCGAGGGCGTCGGCCAGGGCCTGCTCGTCGACGATCCCACCGCGCGCCGCGTTGACGATACGGATGCCGGGCTTGGCTTTGGCGAGAAGCTCGGCCCCGATCAGGCCCGCCGTCTCCGAGGTCTTCGGGAGATGGATGGTGAGGAAGTCGGACTCAGCGACGAGCTCGTCGAGAGAAAGCATCTCGACGCCCATGTGGCGGGCCCGGTCGGGAGAGACGTAGGGGTCGTACGCGCAGAGGCGCATCCCGAAGGCGAGGGCCCGCTGGGCCACGAGCGCGCCGATCCGACCGAGGCCGACGACACCGAGGGTCTTGCCGTGGAGCTCGACACCCTCCCACTTGGACCGTTCCCACTTCCCCGCCATGAGCGCGGCATGCGCCTGAGGGACGTTACGGGCCTGGGCCAGGAGGAGGGCCATGGCGTGCTCGGCCGCGGAGAGGACGTTTGACTCAGGGGCGTTGACCACCATGACGCCACGCCGGGTCGCCGCGTCGACGTCAACGTTGTCGAGCCCGATCCCGGCCCGTCCTACCACCACGAGGTCAGTGCCCGCCCCTAGGACCTCGGCGGTGACCTGGGTCGCGGAGCGGACGATCAGGGCGTGGGCGCCCGCGATGGCCCCGAGCAACGCCTCGGGGTCGAGATCCAACTGGACGTCGGCCTGATGCCCGGCGTCGGCCAGAGTCTTGAGCCCTCGCTCAGCAAGCTTCTCCGTGATGAGTACCCGTGCCATATGGCTCGTCGTCCTTACTCGTTTGCTCGACTCGTTGCTCGTCGGGTGCTTACTCGGCGGTGGCGAAAAGCTTGGAGAGGCGGGTGACACCTTCGACGACGGCGTCGTCACCGAGCGCGTACGAGAGTCGGAGGTATCCCTCGGCACCGAAGGCTTCGCCCGGGACCACCGCCACTTGGGCTTCCTCGATGGCGACGGTGGCCAGGTCGGCCGATGACGAGACGAGACGGCCCGCCAGGCGGCGGCCGAGGAGGCTGCGGACCGAGGGGAACGCGTAGAAGGCGCCCTCGGGCTCGACGCAGGTCACGCCGGGACAGTCGTTGAGCATGGTGTGGATCGTGACGCGGCGACGGTCGAAGGCCGCTCGCATCTCCCCCACCGCCACGAGGTCGCCGGTCAGCGCGGCCAACGCAGCGCGCTGGGAGACGTTGGAGACGTTCGAGGTGGCGTGGGACTGGAGGTTCGAGGCAGCTGCCACCACGTCGGAGGGGCCGATCATCCAGCCCACACGCCACCCGGTCATGGCGTAGGTCTTGGCCACGCCGTTGATCACGATGGACCGGTCGGCGAGCTCGGGCACGGCCACCGGCATGGAAACGAAGGTGCGACCGCCGTAGACAAGATGTTCGTAGATCTCGTCGGTGACGACCCAGAGCCCCCGATCGGCTGCCCAGGACCCGATGGCGAGGACTTCTTCGGGTGTGGAGACCGCCCCGGTGGGGTTGTTGGGCGAGACGAAGAGTAGAACCTTGGTGGCCGGGGTCAGGGCTGCCTCGAGGGCGTCCACGGTGAGGTGGAACCCGGTGGACTCGTCGGTCGGCACCGCCACCGGGACGCCGCCGGCCAGGGCGATGACCTCGGGATAGGTGGTCCAGTAGGGAGCCGGCACGAGCACCTCGTCACCGGGGTCGAGGAGTGTGGCGAAGGCCTCGTAGACGGCTTGTTTGGCGCCGTTGGTGACGAGGACCTGGGACGGGGCGACGTCGAGACCCGAGTCGCGGGCCGTCTTGGCCGCGATGGCCTCGCGGAGGGGGGCGATACCGGCGGTAGGGGTGTAGTGGTGGTTGACGGGGTCGTGACAGGCGGCGACGGCCGCCTCGACGATGTGGTCGGGGGTGGGGAAGTCAGGCTCCCCCGCACCGAACCCCACGACGTCGGCCCCGGCCGCGATCAGTGCCTTCGCCTTGGCGTCGACGGCGAGGGTGGCCGACGGAGAGACGGCCGCGACCCGGGCGGAGATGCGGGCCCGGGTGGACGACGACGAGCCGACCGCAGGGGAGCCGGCGGGGGACATGGCGGCGGTTTCTCGGGGGGACGCCATGGCTGCCATGCTTGCACACGTGACGAAGAGCTCTGCCAAGGTCGACATCCGGATCCCCGACGGTTTGAAGCCGTCCGACGGGCGGTTCGGGAGCGGTCCCTCCAAGGTGCGGTCCGAGCAGGTCGCGGCGTTGGTGGCGACGGGGACGGGGTACCTCGGGACGAGCCACCGTCAGGGAACGGTGAGGTCGGTGGTGGGCCGGCTCCGGAGCGGGTTGGCGGAGCTCTTCTCGCTCCCCGACGGCTACGAGGTCGTCCTCGGCAACGGCGGGACCACGTGCTTCTGGGACATCGCCACCTTCTGCCTCATCGAGCGCCGGAGCCAGCACCTCTCGTTCGGCGAGTTCTCCTCCAAGTTCGCGGCCGCGGCCAAGGCGGCCGCCCATCTCGAGGACCCCCAGGTCATCGAGTCACCGCCGGGGACCCATCCCGAGGCTGTCGGTGTCGACGACGTCGACCTCTACGCGCTCACCCACAACGAGACCTCGACGGGTGTGGCCATGGAGATCCGCCGTCCGGTCGGCCCAGCCGACCCGGGCCGGACGGGGCAGATCGTGGCTGTCGACGGGACCTCGGCGGCGGGAGGGCTCCGGGTCGATCCGAGTCAGTTCGATGCCTATTACTTCGCTCCCCAGAAGTGCTTCGCCTCCGACGGCGGGCTCTGGGTGGCATTGCTGTCTCCGGCCGGCCTCGACCGGGTGGCCGGGCTGGCGGAGACGAAGCGGTGGGTCCCGGCCTTCCTCGACCTCGGCATCGCCATCGACAATTCCACCAAGGACCAGACCTACAACACGCCGGCGCTCGCCACCCTCTTGCTCTTCGCCGAGCAGGTCGAGTGGATGGTCGCCGGCGGGGGCCTCGACTTCTCCGCGGGCCGGTGCGACCGTTCCGCCGAGATCCTCTACACCTGGGCCGAGCAGTCCGACTTCGCCATGCCCTTCGTGGGAAAGCCCTCGGAGCGGAGCCACGTGGTGGGCACCGTGGACTTCGTCGACGGTGTCGACGCGGCTGCGGTCGCCAAGGTGCTGCGGGCCAACGGCATCGTCGACACCGAGCCCTACCGGAAGCTCGGCCGGAACCAACTCCGGATCGCCATGTTCCCGGCCATCGATCCCGAAGACGTCGCCGCGCTGTGCGCGTGCATCAACCACGTGGTGGGGGCCCTCGCTTCGTAGCTCTCGGGCGCCGATGGGACTTGCACACCGGGTTGGCTTGGAGGAGGCGGTTGGGTCAGGTGGCCGGGCTCACCGAGCTCATGTTGAAGTCCGCCACCCGGAGGGGGGGCATGGCGGTGCGGTTCATCCATTCGCCCCACTCCCTGGAAAGTGCCCGGGTCGCGGAGCCCGCTTCGGTGGTGCGGGCGAGGACGTCGATGGGGCTCTCGTTGAAGCGGAAGTTGTTCACGGCCCCGACGACCTCGCCGTGCTCGATGAGATAGACGCCGTCGCGGGTGAGCCCGGTGAGCAACATCGTCACGGGGTCGACCTCGCGGATGTACCAGAGACAGGTGAGGAGTAGCCCCCGTTCGGTGGAGGCGATCATGTCGTCGAGCGACGAGGTCGCACCGGGGAGCGACAAGATGAGGTTCCCGACCGGCGGCGAGGGCTCGACACCGGAGCGGGCCGCGCCGGCACGGTGGTATTGGAGCCGGCGCAACCGTCCCCCTTGCATCCAGGCCGTGGGGCCGACGGCGAGGCCGTTGTCGAAGACCGAGACGTCGGTCCCCGAGGCGGTCGTGACGAGGAAGGGCGAGGACTCGAGGCCAGGTTCCCCCGGGTCGCCGCGGAGCTCGAAGGGTAAGGGGCACAGGATGTCGCCGACCTTGGTGCCCCCCCCTGGAGACGAGAAAGGACTGCGGCCCTCCTCGGCGTCCCGGCCCGACATGGACTGGGACATGGCCACCATGAGATCGGCGGTGGCGTCGGGGGGGAGGAGGACCTCGTAACGACCGGGGGGGAGCTCGATGGTGCCCCGTGCCCAGGCCAACCGCTGATCGAGGCGGGCCTCGAAACCGGCGACGTCGATGTCGTCGAAACTCGAGGTGCCCGCGCCCGACCAGACTGACCGGGTCCCGTCCGCGCTACGGGCCACGAGCTCCATGGTGCCTGCGGGCTGGACGTGACGGAGCCGGACGCCGGTGGAGGTCCCGAGATAGACGGTCTCCACGCCGTGGGTGGCGAACCCCGCCAACCGGTTCCCCGCCGAGCGGGCCCGGCCGAAGGCGTCACCGAGTCCTGTGATCACCCCACCCAGTGCGGCCGGCGACGTCGGGACCGGAGGCTCGTCGAAAGCGCCCGCCGCGCCCGCCGAGCCCAGTGCCCCCACCGAGCCCACCGAGCCGTCGGGGTCGATCAGCGGTGCGGCGTCGTCGGCGGGGGGAGCGGCGGCGGCCTCGGCCTCCGATGCCCGGACCAGATCGGTGACCTCGACCTCGCCGCTGGCAGAGGCGATGCCCACGGCCAACCGGGCGAAACCCGCAGACCCGTCAGAGCCCGCAGCCCGGAAGCTCACCACCGCGACCCGGCGGTCGCGACGGACGCCGTTGGTCGTCGTGGTGTTGTTGGCGAACCGGACCTCGGCTTGGCTCACCTCTTCCACGATGACAACACAGCCCTCGGCGACACTCGCGGCCAGGGCCCGCTCGACGACCTCTTGGGGAGAGGTGAGATGCCGTTCACCGGAACCGGAGGTCACCGGGATGCCTCGGCCCGGGTGTTGAGGACATTGACGGCGCGAAAAAGGGCCGAGGGACAGCCGTGGCTCACCGGGGCGACCTGGCCGGGCTGGCCCTTGCCGCAGTTGAAGGCACCGCCCAGGACGTAGGTGGACCGACCGCCGACGGCTTCGAGGGATCCCCAGAAGTCGGTGGTCTGGGCCTGGTAGGCGACGTCTTTGAGCTGGCCGGTGAGCCGGCCTTTGTCGATCCCGTAGAAGCGCTGGCCCGTGAATTGGAAGTTGTAGCGCTGCATGTCGATGGACCAGCTCTTGTCGCCCACGACATAGACACCCCGGTCGACACCCGAGACGAGGTCGTCTGTGGTCGGCCCCGGTCCGGGTCCGGGGGCGGGCTGGAGAGAGACGTTCGCCATCCGTTGGATGGGGACATGGAGGGGTGAGTCGGCGAAGGCGCAGCCGTTGGACCGGGCGAAGCCGTTCTCCGCCGCCATCCGGCGGTCGAGTTGGTAGCCGACGAGGACGCCGTCGCGGACGATGTCAAAACTCTGGGCCGCCACCCCCTCGTCGTCGTAGCCGACCGAGGCCAGGCCGTGGGGTGTGGTCCGGTCCCCGACCACGTGCATGACCGGGGAGCCGTAGCGGAGGGTGCCGAGCTTGTCGAAGGTGGCGAAGGACGTCCCCGCGTAGGCGGCCTCGTAGCCGAGGGCCCGGTCGAGCTCGGTGGCGTGTCCCACCGACTCGTGGATGGTGAGCCAGAGGTTGGAGGGATCGATGACGAGGTCGTAGGTCCCGGGTTCGACCGATGGCGAGGCCACCTTCTCAGCGAGGAGAGAGGGAATGGTGGCGAGCTCGGTGTCCCAGTCCCAGCCCTCGCCGGCGGTGTATTCCCAACCTCGGCCGACCGGAGGGGCGATGGTCCGCATCGACTCGAAGGAGCCCGAGGCCTCGTCCACGGCCACCGCTTCGACCACCGGGTAGATCCGGACCCGGCGTTGGGTGGTGATCGTGCCCGAGAGATCGGCGTAGTGCTTGTCCTCCACCACCGCCAGGACCCGGGCCGCGACGTGGTCGACTCCCTCGGCGACCATGAGCCGGCCGGTCCAGTCCTCGAGGAGAGCAACCTTGTCGGCCATCGACACCGTGGTGGGGTCGATCTCGTAGGGCGACGACCAAGTGACCTCACCGTGGGCGGGCTCCTCGGCGAGGTCGACCCGTCTGGACATGGCGGCCGAGGTCGCCTTGGCCAGTCCCTCGGCCTCGTCGGCGAGACGGGCTGCGGATTGCGCGTTGAGCTCGACCGTGGCCGCGAACCCGAAGGACCCGTCCCGGACCACATGGAGGCCCACGCCGATCTCGGTGTCGTCCACCGTCGTCTCGACGTGTCCGTCCCGTAAGGCCACGAACTGAGACCGGATCCGCTCGATCCGGACTTCGGCGTGACTGCACCCGAGCGCGGCGGCCCGTTCGAGCGCGGCCGACCGGACCTCCTCGAGGGGAAGGCCCGCCAGGCCCTTCCCGCCCGAGGCGCCCACGTTCGATGTGGTGGTGCCGTTGTCTCGGGACATCACGCCCGGGACCTCAACCGCCCGAGACCTCAGCCGCCCGGGACCTCAACCGCCCGAGACGTCCTGGACTCGCTTCTTGCCCGCAGAGATGAAGGGCATCATGGCCCGGAGCTCGGCGCCCACCTTCTCGATGGGATGGTTGGCCCCCGCAGCCCGGAGCTCCTCGAAGTGCTTCCGGCCGGCCCGGTTCTCGGCGATCCATTCCTGGGCGAAGGCCCCGGACTTGATGTCGTCGAGGATCTGGGCCATCGCGGCCCGGACATGGTCGTCGATGATCCGGGGCCCCCGGGTGACGTCGCCGTACTCGGCGGTGTCGGAGATGGAGTAGCGCATCCCGGCGATGCCCTCTTCGTACATGAGGTCGACGATCAGCTTGAGCTCGTGGAGACACTCGAAATAAGCCGACTCAGGTTGGTAGCCCGCACCCACCAAGGTCTCGTACCCCGCCTGGACGAGGGCGGTCAGCCCACCGCACAAGACGACCTGCTCGCCGAAGAGGTCGGTCTCGGTCTCCTCCTCGAAGGTGGTGTCGAGGACCCCGGCACGGGTGGCTCCCAGCGCGTAGGCGTATGAGAGGGCGAGATCGTGGGCTTTGCCCGAGGCGTCTTGGGCCACGGCCACGAGGGAGGGGACTCCCCCGCCCTCGGTGTAGGTCCTCCGGACGAGATGTCCCGGTCCTTTGGGCGCGACCATGGCCACGTCGACACCAGCGGGCGGGACGATCTGGTCGAACCGGATGTTGAACCCGTGGGCGAAGAACAGGGCGTCGCCCTCGCGCAACGAGGGCGCGATCTCGGACTCGTAGACCGAAGCCTGCTCGGTGTCGGGCAAGAGCATCATGATGAGGTCGGCTTCGGCCGCGGCCTCGGCCACGGACAAGACCCGGAGCCCCGCCTCTTCGGCCTTGGTCTTGGACTTCGACCCCGGTCGCAACCCGACCCGGACATCGACACCGGACTCGGCCAGATTCAGCGCGTGGGCATGCCCCTGGGACCCGTAGCCGATCACGGCCACCTTCCGGCCCTGGATCAGGCTCGCGTCGGCGTCGGACTCGTAGTACAGCTTGGCCATCTCAGCCTGCCTCTCCCTGGGGGTCGCTGCGGTACATCGGGCGGTAGATCGGGCGGTACATCGGGCGGTAGATCGGGTCGGTGCCGGGGATCAGGTGGGGGCCGGCACCGGCGACAGCTTAGGCAGGGCCACCAGGCCCGTCCGCTGGAGCTCGGTGATGCCGAAGGGCCGAACGAGCTCCTCGAATTCGTCGATCCGGCCCGGGGTGCCCGCCAGCATCACGGTCACCCCGTCCGGTCCCTCATCGACGATGGCGGCGTCGAACGAGTCGACCAGATCGGCCAGTGGGGCCCGACCGCCCGAGACCGTCACCAAGAGCATCTCCCGCTCGACGGCCTCGTGGGGAGCGAGCTCGGTGATCGAGACGACGTTGATGAGCTTGTCGAGCTGCTTCATGATCTGCTCGAGGGGAGCCGACTCCACGTCCACCACGATGGTGATCCGGCTGAACCGGTCGTCATCGGTCGGAGCCACCGCCAACGAGAAGATGTTGAACCCCCGGCGACTGAAGAGCGAGGCCACCCGGGCGAGGACGCCGGCCTTGTTCTCGACCATGGCGGTGACGATGTGGTGGCGGGGCGCGCCGAGACCGGCCATCTGACTGCCCGGGATGTGACCACCGGCGGGCGGTGGCGCAGGCGGCGGTGAGGGCGGGGTCATCGTCCCCCCTCGCCGGCGGCCGGGCCCACGATGATGTCGTCGTTGGAGGCGCCGGCGGGGACCATGGGATAGACCTTCTCGAAGGCGTCGGTCCGGAAGTCGATGACCACGGGCCGGTCGTCGATGCCGTTGGCCTTCTCGATGGCGGGGGCGACCTCTTCGGCGGACTCCACCTTGAACCCGACACAGCCCATGGCCTCGGCCCACTTGACGTAGTCCGGGAGATCGGGCGAGAGATAGACCTCGGAGTACCGCTCTTCGTAGAAGAGCTCCTGCCATTGGCGGACCATGCCCAGATAGGCGTTGTTCAAGATGGCGACCTTGATGGGGATCCGTTCCGCCGACGCGGTGACGAGCTCCTGGGCGGTCATCTGGAAGCAGCCGTCGCCGTCGATGGCCCAGACCATCTTGTCGGGCCTGCCCACCTTGGCCCCCACCGCGGCGGGGACCGCGAACCCCATTGTCCCTGCGCCCCCGGAGTTGACCCAGGTGTAGGGGTTGTCGAACTTCCAGTACTGCGACGCCCACATCTGGTGCTGGCCCACCCCGGCCACGACGATGGTGTCGTCGGGGGTGGCGTCTCTGAGGGTCTCGACCACGAACTGGGGCTTGAGCGCGCCGCCCTCCTCCTGGTCGTAGGCGAGGGGGAAGTCCTTCTGCCAACCCCGGACCTGACCGAGCCAGGGCCCGAGGTCGGGCCGCGACGCTGCCAACGACCCCGCACTCACTCCTCCCCCACCGACGGGGCCACCACTCACCGACGTGCCGTCGACAGGTCCCAACCCCAAAGACTCCAGGGCCCCGATGAGCTCCTCGATCACGGAACGACAGTCACCGGCGACGGCGACGTCGGGCCGGCGGACCTTGCCGAGCTCGGCGGCGTCGATGTCGACGTGGATGACCTTGGCGTCGGGCGCGAAGGCGGAGATCTTGCCGGTGACCCGGTCGTCGAACCGGGATCCCAGCGCGATGAGGAGATCGGCCCGCTGCATGGCGGTGACGGCGGTGTAGTTCCCGTGCATCCCGGGCATCCCGAGACAAAGGGGATGGCGGTCGGGGAAGGCCCCTCGGGCCATGAGGGTCGTGACCACGGGGATCCCGGTCCGCTCGGCGAGCTCCCTGAGGGCCTCGGCGGCCCGGGCCTTCAGGATCCCGCCCCCGGCGTAGATCACGGGACGTTCGGCTGCCAGGATCAGCTCGGCGGCCGATCGGATGGCGACGGGGTCGCCCTCGGTGACGGGCTTGTAGCCGGGGAGGTCGAGGGCGTCGATCGACGAGGGCCAGTACCAGTCCATCATGGCGTTGGAGACGTCCTTGGGAACGTCGACGAGGACGGGGCCGGGTCGACCCGTCGTGGCGACGTGGAAGGCCTCGGCCACCACCCTCGGGAGGTCCTGGGCATCGGTGACGAGCCAGTTGTGCTTGGTGATGTCCATCGTGACCCCGGTGATGGGGCATTCCTGGAAGGCGTCGGTCCCGATGGCGGTGGTGGCCACCTGGCCCGTGATCACGACGATGGGGATCGAGTCCATCATGGCGTCGGCGAGGGGGGTGACGATGTTGGTGGCCCCGGGCCCGGAGGTGACCATGGCCACGCCCGGCCTCCCGGTGACGTGGGCGTATCCCTCGGCCATGTGGCCCGCCCCCTGCTCGTGGCGGACCAGGACGTGGCGGATCGACGAGTCGAGGATGGGGTCGTAGACGGGCAGGATGGCGCCACCGGGGAGGCCGAAGATGACCTCCACGTGTTCCATCTCGAGGCTCTTGATGAGGGCCTGGGCCCCTGTCAGTCGCATGGTCTTCTCTCTCTCGTCCGGACCGGAAGTCTCGTGAGGATGGGGGCCCCGGTGGTGCTGAGGCCGGGTCGGTGATGGTGCCTGGGGTCGGTGGGCTTGACCGGTGGGCTTGACCGGTGGGCTTGATCGGTGGGCTGATCGGTGGGCGGGGGTCGGGCGTCAGGGGAACCGTGGCCGGAAAATGAAACGACCTCCCGCTGGGGAGGTCGCAAGGCGCACGGAACCGCGGTCGCGGCGACGTGCGCTACCGGAGAACTACGAGAAGGCGGTCGGTCGTAAAGGTCTCTCCGTTCATGGTCCGGACAGTCTGGCACGCGCCAGACGGCGCGGCAACCCCCTCTCGGTCGGTGTCAGCGGGACCGAGTCGGAGAAGTCGGACGATTCAGCAGAGCCCGGAATGGGCAGTGGGGACGGACCCTCGTAGGGTTGTCGCCCATGGACGAGCTCACCGCCCGTCGGGCCAAGTCGTTCGGGCCGGTGGCCAGTACCTACGACCGGGTCCGTCCCGGGTATCCCCCCGACGGCGTCTCGTGGCTCCTCGAGGAAGCGGACGCGGCGGGGATCGCCCGGGCCCGGCGGCGGAGGGTCCTCGATCTCGGGGCGGGGACGGGCGCGCTGACGAGGGACCTCGTCGGTCGGGGGCTCGATGTCGTGGCGGTCGAGCCCGATCCCCACATGCGGGCCGTCTTGGAAGCCCGGGTCCCGAGGGCCGAGGTCCGGGCCGGGAGCGCGGAGGAGTTGCCTGTCGACGACGGGGATGTCGACGTCGTGATTGGGGCCCAGATGTGGCACTGGGTCGACATCGACCGGGCCACCGCCGAAGTGGCCCGGGTGCTCCGGCCGGGGGGAACCCTCGGGCTCTTGTGGAACCTCCGTGACGAGCGGGTTGAGTGGATGGCGGAGCTGGGGTCGGTCTTCGGTGGGGACGACGTCCATCATCGCCGGGCCGCTGATGTCTCCATGCCACCGGGCGCGCCCTTCACCGCCACCGCGGCCCGTGACTTCCGGTGGTCTCAGGAGCTCGCCCCCACCGACATCGTCGACCTGGTCGCCACGAGGAGCCAGGTCCAGGTCATGGCCGACAGTGAACGCTCCGAGGTCCTCGCCCGGGTGGGCGACTTCGTGGCCAGCCATCCCGCCGTGGCGGGTCGGGGCCGGATCGTCGTCCCCTACATCACGTCCTGCTGGCGGGCCACCCGGACCTGAGGGAACGCAGAACTCAGCACCGGTTGGATGGAGCCCGCTGGCGCTAGGGCTCGGTGACCGCGCCCCGCTCAGCGCCGGTGACGAGTCGGGCGTACTTGGCGAGGACGCCTGTGGTGTACCGGGGCTCGGGCAACTTCCACTGGGCACGGCGCCGGGCCAACTCCGTCTCGTCGACCACGAGGTCGATGGTCTTGGTGGTGACGTCGATCAGGATCCGGTCGCCGTCGGCCACCAAGGCGATGGGCCCACCGTCGACGGCTTCGGGCGCGACGTGTCCCACACAGAACCCGTGGGTCCCCCCCGAGAACCGGCCGTCGGTGACGAGCGCGCAGTCACCACCCCGGCCCGCGCCTTTCATGGCGCCGGTCACCGCCAGCATCTCCCGCATGCCGGGACCACCCTTGGGCCCCTCGTAGCGGATGACGACGACACTGCCGGGCTCGATCTTTCCGGCCAGGATGGCATCGAGAGCCCCCTGCTCCCCGTCGAAGACCCGGGCCGTCCCGTCGAACCGGGGTGTGTCGATGCCCGCCACCTTGACCACTCCCCCGTTGGGCGCCATCGACCCCCGGAGGACTGCGATCCCGCCATCGGCGTGGATGGGTTTCGAGAGAGGGTGGATGACCCTGCCGTCGGGACCGGGCGGGTCGAGGACACCGAGGTTCTCGGCCACGGTCCGACCGGTGACGGTGATGCAGTCGCCGTGGAGGAGCCCGGCCTCGAGCAATTCACGCATCACGACGGGGACACCACCCACACCGTCGACGTCGACCATGTGGTACCGGCCGTGGGGTTTGGTGTCGGCGATGTGGGGCACCTTGGCCGCCACCCGGTTGAAGTCGTCGAGATTGAGCTCGACCCGGGCCTCGTTGGCGATGGCGAGGAGATGGAGGACCGCGTTGGTCGATCCACCCAAGGCCATGATCACGGCGATGGCGTTCTCGAAGGCGGGTTTGGTCATGATGTCTCGGGGTCGGATGTCCCGGGCCAAGAGGTCGATGACGGCCCGACCGGACTCGAAGGCGAAGTCCTGACGTCGGGGATCGACGGCCGACGGTGACGCCGAGCCCGGGAGGGACATCCCGATGGCCTCTCCCACTGAGGCCATGGTGTTGGCGGTGAACATCCCCGCGCAGGATCCGGCCGTCGGACAGGCATGGTGCTCGATGAGCGAGAGCTCTTCGTCGGAGAGGGACCCCGTGGCATGGGCACCCACGGCCTCGAAGACACTCACGATGTCGAGGGCCTCCTCGTCAGGTCGGCCCGGGATCTTGCCGGGCAGGATCGACCCCCCGTAGAGGAAGACCGAAGGGAGGTTCACCCGGGCCGCGGCCATGAGCATCCCCGGGAGTGACTTGTCGCATCCCGCGAAGGTGAGGAGCCCGTCGAATCGCTCGGCGTGCATCATCGTCTCGATCGAATCGGCGATGACCTCCCGAGAGACCAGTGAGGCCCGCATCCCCTCGTGTCCCATGGAGATCCCGTCGGAGACGGCGATGGTGACGAACTCGATGGGGAACCCCCCCGCCTCCCGGACCCCGTCCTTGGACCGCTTGGCCAACCGGTCGAGGGGCATGTTGCAGGGCGTGACCTCGTTCCACGACGAGGCCACGCCCACCTGGGGCTTGGTCCAGTCGTCGTCGGTCATCCCGATGGCACGGAGCATGGCCCGGGCCGGCGCCCGGGTGGGCCCGTCGGTGACCTCGTAGCTCCGGATCTTCATGCCGTGACGCTCGTGATTCTCTCCGGCGTGACCGGACTCACCGGCAGAAGACTGATCGTCGTCGGTTGCCATGGGGCCCAAGGTTAGGGCCGGGGGCCGATCCCCTGTTCCCCTCGACCCTTCTCGGGATCATCGATGTCATCGATGTCATCGTCACGATGGTCCCTGCCGTCACCGGGAGGGGGCCCCTCACCGAGTGCCCGGGCCGCGTCGACGTCGATCACGACATCGGGCCCGAGTCCCTCTCGGACCACCGCTCCGAGTCCCGCCTCGAGCGCGTCGACCCCGATCTCCACCCGCTGGCCACTGACGTCCTCGAAGACCAACGTCCGCCCGCCTCCACCACCGACTCCCCCGGCCCCACCGCCCGAGCCAAAGGGACCAGAACCACCGAAGCTGGCGAAACCGCTCATACCGCCGAAAGGCCCCTGATCACCGAGACGCACGGTCCGAACCTGTCCGAGGTCGACGACCCGCCAACGACCGAAGAACCGGATTCCTATCCGACCCGGTCCCGCCGTCACCGCGGCCCGGAGTCCGATCCCGATGGTCCCGATGAGCCCGGCGAGGGGAAGGGCGCCGAAGAGACAACCGATCACGCTCCACGCCACGGGATGGCCGAAGGCCCAGACGAAGAACACGGTGATGAGAAAGACGACGGCCAATAGTCCGACACAGATCTTGGCGACCCAGAACAGTGCCGCCCGTGCGAACGGAGACTCTCGCAACCTCCACATCGCGTCGGGACGCCGCCCGATGCCCTCTCTCACGCTCACGACACCAGGCTATGGCCCCCGATGGTCGGTCATGCCGCGCGCCACCTGGCCATCGGACCGATGGAGGTCAGCCGGGTGGGAAATCGGGCGGCGTTTGCCACTCCCACTTCCCGGGCCCACCTCCCAGGACGAAGCCCCGGTAGGTCTTCATGGCGTGATGAAAATGACATAACCGGGCCAAATTGGCGAGCTCCGTGGGCCCGCCCTCGCCGTAGTCGGTCTGCCAATGGTCGATCTCGAGACCCATGGCAACGTCACACCCCGGTACGACGCAAGTCTGGTCCCGTTCTTCGATGGCGGTCCGGACATGGGCAGAGATACCACGGCCGAGATGGGTCACCGACACCACGTCGACGGCGTCGACGATCACCACCTTGAGAAAGGCCTCGGGGAGCAGTGTTCGCGCCGTTGCCACCGGCACCGGGCCCACCCCCGCGATCTCACACACCTCGCCACCATCGACATAGCCCCGACGCAGCGCTCCGGCGTCGACCCGGACGTGGACCACGGTCGACGCCCGGGACTTCGTCGTTCCCGAACCACCGTCTCGGGTCACGAGGTCCACCAAGGCGTCAGCGCCATAGGCGCCTGACGACTCCCGGTTGTCGACCTTCCTGGCCTCGTCGAACAACTCGTTGGCCCTGGCCTCGACCGAGGACAACAACCTCGCCCCGGCGTCGGGGGTGAGCTTGAACTCACCCCGGAAGGCCCCGTCGACGTCACTCCAGTGCCGGAAGTACCGACTGGCCCGGATGGCCTCGTACCGGCCGTTCTCGGTCTCGGCGGAACCCGACACTGCCCGCACCCGGCGGCACCGGTCTTTCAGACCCTTCATCGTCCCCGTGGTGGCGGCCTCGAGCAGCTCACCCTCGACCGACCGATCCCGTGCCGCCGCGGCGGCGATCTCCCGGACCTGCGGCGCCGACAGCTGACCGTTTCGAAGCGCCTCGGCTGTCCGGGGCAAACATTCGAGACGCTCGGCGGTCTCGAGCGAGCCGAAGGCATCGCCGAGGCCGGTCCCGGATTCCTTCGCCAACCACGACGCCGCACTCCGATGGCCCTCGTTCTTCCACGTGTCGGACTCCGCCACCCGAGGGGAAAGAAGCAGCTGTCCGGCCGACCCCAACCGGGTCAGCTCGGCGAAGAGCCGGTAGAGCTCGGTGGCCTCACCAGTGGTGACCAACTCGGGCTCGAGCGCCGCCAGGTAGGCCGAGATGTCACTGACCGCCTTCCTCGGTACCGCCAACGATTCCATGGATAGAGAGTGTCAGAAGGATGTGACAGTCACCAGAGTTTCATGGCAATTAGTCAGAAAGGAGGAAAGGCTCCGAAGAGAGCTCTAGAGATCAGACGTAAGCACCATCACCGACCTGTCCCGGAGAGCCGAGGCCCCCCGGAGCCCGCTCAGCCCCGAAGCCGCCGGAGCTCCGCGGCCACGGCCTTGCCGTCGGCCCGGTTGTTCGAGGCCCGCATCACGTGGCCCGTGAAGAACCCGACGAGTTTGTCCTCGCCCCCGAGATACCGCTCCCACTCCTCGGGGTGACCGGCCACGACCTCGGCCACGACACCGGCCAGCGACCCACTGTCGAGGGCCTCGAAGCCCCGCCGCCGGGCGATCTCAACCGGATCACCCCCGTGTTCGAGCATCTCGATGAGCACGCTCTTGGACTGGGTCGCGCTGAGCTTCCCGTCCTGCTCCATCCCCAACAACGCCACGAACCCACCCACGTCGATCCTCCGGGCGGCCTCGGGATCGGTCGACGCCTCGTTGGAACTCCTGGCCAAGGCCAGCCCGGTGTCGATTCCCGCGCCCACCGCCGCCGTGACGAGACCGTCGAGCCCGTGCTCGACGACCGTGGCGATCTGGTCGGCCCGGGCCCGACTCACCACCTCGGGGCCGAGCAGCCCGGCGAGCTTCTCCCGCCGCTCGGCCGGCATGGGACCGATCGACGCGGCGACCTCGGCCTGCCAAGCGCCGTCGGGCACCACCGGCACGAGGTCGGGCTCGGGAAAGTACCGGTAGTCGAAGGCTTCCTCCTTCGACCGCAGGGCCGAGGTGACCCCCTCGTCCTCGTTCCAGTGCCTCGTCTGTTGCACCACCTTGTCCCCGGCCTCGACCAACCCGATCTGCCGCTCGATCTCGTACTCGATGGCCCGACCGAGCGACCGCAGCGAGTTGAGGTTCTTGATCTCACACCGCGTCCCGAGCTCGAAGGTCCCGGCGCGCCGCACCGACACGTTGGCGTCGACCCGCATGGACCCCTCTTCCATTCGACCGTCCGATGCCCCGGTGGCGACGAGGATCCCCCGGAGCTCCGACGCGTAGAGCCGCGCCTGGGTCGACGACCGCATGTCGGGCGCGGACACGATCTCCACCAACGGCACCCCGGCCCGGTTGTAATCCACGAGCGAATGATCCGCGTCGTGGATCCGCCCACCTCCGCCGATGTGAGACGTCTTGCCGGTGTCCTCCTCCATGTGCGCCCGCTCGACCCGCACCCGGCTGTCGTCGGGGAGCTCGAGCCAACCGTTCACGTTGATGGGCGCGTCGTACTGGCTGACCTGATAGTCCTTGGGCATGTCCGGATAGAAGTAGTTCTTCCGGTGAAAGATCGACGGCCGGATCTCACAATGCAGCGCCAACCCGATCCGCATGGCGTACTCGACGGCCCGGATGTTGAGCACCGGCAACGACCCGGGCAGACCGAGGCACACCGGGCAGATGTTGGTGTTGGGCTCGTCCCCGAAGGCGTTCCGGCATCCGCAGAACAACTTGGTCTCGGTCTTCAGCTCGCAGTGCACCTCGAGCCCGATGACCGGCTCCCACGCTGCGTTTCCGGCGCTCTTGGAGGCGCCGTTGTTGGAGTCGGCGCTCATCGGGCGTGCACCCGGGGAGGACCGAGGACCGGCGCGCTCGCCTCGAGCACCGCAGCCACCTGGAACATGACGGGCTCGCCCAACGCCGGCGCCATGACCTGCACCCCGACGGGCAACCCACTCTCGTCGGTGCCGTAGGGGACGCTGATGGCGGGATGCCCTGCCAGGTTGGACGGCACGGTGCAGACGTCGGAGAGATACATCGCCCAGGGGTCGTCGACCTTGGCCCCGATGGCGAAGGCGGTGGTCGGGGTGGTGGCGCCGACCAATACGTCGAACCGCTGATAGGCAGCCCCCAGCGCGTCGATGATGAGCGTCCGCACCTTCTGGGCCTGGCCGTAATAGGCGTCGTAGTACCCCGCCGACAAGGCGTAGGTCCCGAGCATGATCCGACGCTTCACCTCGGCCCCGAACCCCGCAGCCCGTGTCGCCGCGTTCATGGCTTCGGCGGTCTCGGCCTCGACCCGCAACCCGTACCGGACCCCGTCATACCGAGACAGGTTCGACGAGGCCTCGGCCGGCGCCACGATGTAATAGGCCGGCAACCCGTGGCGGAACTCGGGGATGGAGTAGTCCTCGACGTTGGCCCCCGCTCCCGCCAGGGCGTCGGCCGCCGCCCGCACCCGGGCCTCGACGGCCCTGTCGACACCGTCGACGAGCTCGTTGACCAACCCCACCCGCAATCCCTCCACTCCGTCACCGAGCGCGGAGACCGTCCGGGGGACGGGCCGTTCGAGACAGGTCGAGTCCATGGGGTCCTGCCCGCCGATCACGTCGAACAACACCGCGCTCTCGGTCACCGTGGTCGTGAGCGGGCCGATCTGATCGAGCGAGCTGGCGAAGGCCACGAGCCCGTACCGAGACACCGTCCCGTAGGTCGGCTTCATCCCGACGACGCCGCACAACGCCGCGGGTTGCCGGATCGATCCCCCGGTGTCGGATCCGAGCGCGAGGGGGGCCAACCCCGCCGCCACCGCGGCTGCCGATCCCCCCGACGAGCCCCCCGGGACCCGACCCGGATCGTGGGGGTTCCGCGTGGGACCGAAGGCGGAGTTCTCCGTGGACGACCCCATGGCGAACTCGTCGAGGTTGGTCTTCCCGATGATGATGGCGCCGGCGGCCCGGAGGCGCTCCACCACCGTGGCGTCGTAAGGAGGACACCAACCGTCGAGGATCTTCGACGAGCACGTGGTGGGCACCCCCCGCGTGCACATGTTGTCCTTCAACGCCACCGGCACGCCGGCCAGAGGACCGGGGTCTCCTCCGGCGGCGACCTTCAGGTCGACCGACTCCGCCTCACGCCGCGCCCCGTCGTGCAACACCGTCACGAAGGCGTGCAGCTCCCCGTCGATCTCGTCGATGGCACCGAGGTACCTGTCGACGACATCGGCGGCTGACACCGACCCGGCCCGGACATCCCGGGCGATCTCGAGGGCCGGGCTGGGCCTCGCCCCAGGACCGGGGTCGGTCGGACCGGGACCGGTCACAGGATTTCCCTGAAAGTCACAGTGTCCCTGCGAGTCATAGGGCCTCCCCGAGGATGGGCGGCACACGGAAACGGCCGTCCTCGGTGGCCGGCGCCTGACTGAGCACCTCGGCCCGGTCGAGCGACGGCCGGGGCTCATCCGCGCGCGTGACGTTCCGCAGCGGCAATGGATGCGCGGTGGGCTCGACCCCCTCGGTGTCAAGGGCTGCGACCTCCGCGGCGTGTCCGATCACACCGGCAAGCTGCACCGCATAAAGATCGAGCTCGTCGTCGGTGAGGTCGATCCGGGCGAGACGCGCCACGTAGGCGGCGTCTTCGCGCGTGAGGCTGTGTTCATTGGGCTCGCCGGTCTCGGGCTCGCTCGTCTCGGGCTCGCCCGCCATCAACCCGCCGTCCCTGCCACCATCCCGTCGGCCGAACCGGAGCTCAGCACCTCGCGGACGAACTCCACCGTCCGCGCCACAACAACATCGGCGTCGTAGTCGAGCGTGGCCACGTGATAACTCCGTTCCAGCCACACCCGCTCGATGGGACCGGTGACACCGGCCAGGAGCACGTCCCCCGACGACGACGGCACCACGTGGTCCTGTCGGCTCGAGAGCAACAACACCGGGCATCTGATCCGACCGAGCTCGCCGGCGACCTCGTCGATCCCGGCGAACAGACTGAGCGCGGCCGCGATGGGCGAGCCCAGATAGGCGAGCTCGACAGAGCCCTCCTTGGCGATGTCGGACCCCACACCCGGAGCCACCTCGGTGCCCGAGTCGAGTATCCCCTGTAGCACCTCCCGGAAGCTCTCGGCCGGCGGGTCGACGAACGGATTGACCACCACCATCCCCGCGATCTCGGGATGGTCCTCGGCCAGCCGGCAAGCCAGTGTCCCTCCCATCGACAGCGCCACCACCACCACGGCGTCGCACCGTCCCGCCAGATCCCGGTACGCGGCCTCGGCGGCCGTGGCGTAGTCCGACCACCGCGTGGGGATCATGTCCTCGACGGCGGTACCGTGCCCGGGTAAGAGCGGGAGCTCGACACTGCACCCCTCCGCCGCCACGGCTTCGGCCAGAGGCCGCATGGACTGGGGGTTGCCTGTGAAACCGTGCAGGACGAGCACGCCGCGCCCGTCACCGTCGTGGCTGAAGGGCTCGGCACCTGGAATGACAGGGGCGACCACGTCGAGATGCTAGGCGACGGACCGCCCGGGCCTGCTCAGACGTACCATCGGGCCCGCCGGGTATGGTGCGAAGCGAACTCCGACGAACGACCAAGGAGCACACCGACGATGGCCCAGTACGCCTTCCTGAGTGACGAATGGGTGGACGAGGCGCGCAAGATCCGCCAGGAGTACGAAGGCCGCGCCGCGGCCACGACCCATCAGATGCGGATGAACCTGGTCGTCACCGACGTCCCCTTCGGCGACGGCTCGATCGACGCCCACCTCGACACCACCGAGGGTGCCCTGAAGCTCGACAAGGGCCACATCGACCCGGCCGATCTCAAGGTCACCCTGGAGTACACCACCGCCAAGGCCATCCTCGTCGAGGGCAATCCCCAGGTCGGCATGCAGGCCTTCATGGCCGGCAAGATCAAGGTCGAGGGCGACATGGCCAAGCTGATGATGCTCCAGGGCGCCCCGCCCGACGAGAACGCCCAGGAGGTCGCCCAGCGACTCCGGGCCATGACCTCGTAGGCCTGGCCGACCGAGTCGGGCTAGGTCTGGCCGACCGAGTCGGGCTACGCAGAAGCCGGGTCGGGCAGTACCACCGGCTGGCGCTCGGTCACGTCGAGGGCTTCGAGCGCCTCGACCGACGGCGCCATGTTCCTCGGAGTCGATCGCGACATCACCGCGCCGGCCACACCCAACAGCGCAACGGTCCCGCCCACCAGGTAGGCGATGTGAAAGGCGTGGAGTCGGTCCGACGCCACGTGATGTCCCTTGAGCACCGCGTCGTAGACGGTCTCCATGACCTGGATCCCGGCCACGGTCCCCAGCTGGTTCATGAGCTGCTGTGAGGCGGCCGCAGTCCCGAGGTCCTCGGGGGCGAACTCGTTGGACGCCGTGGCCGACAGCGACGGCGACGCCACCCCGAGGCCCATCCCCGACAACGCCAACGCGATCTCCACCAACGCGATCCCCGTGGAATGCCCGGCCAGCGCGAACACGCCCATCGACAACACCACCGCCGTCGTCCCCACCACGGCCAAGGTCCGCTCCCCGATCCGCACGGCCAGGTACCCGGCCAAGGGCGCGATGGTGGAGAAGACGATGGGCCGCGGCAGCGACAAGAAGCCCACCACGGACTGGTTGTGGAGGTACCCGAACGAGTACTCGAGCAGCAACGGGGTGAGGAAGAACCCCCCGAGGTAGGCGAAGTTGGCCGTGCTCTGGGCGATGACGGGGAAGACGAAGTTCCGCTTCCGCAGATACGAAAGCGGGAAGATGGGCTCCGAGGCCCGACGCTCGGCGGCCCGGAACACGATCCCGCACACGACCGAGGCCGCCAGGAGACCGGCCACGATCGGGCTCGACAACCCGTAGGTCGGCAGGAACGTGAGAGCCAGGAGAAACGCACCGACACATGCCGCGATCGACAATGCCCCGGCCCAGTCCAGATCGAGCTCCTCCCATCTGACATGCCGTCGTCCTGCGGCTCGCTGCGGCAACACGGCCATGGCGAGCACGGCCGAGATCAACAACAGCGGGACCTGAAGGAAGAACATCCACCGCCACCCGAAGGCCTGGATGACCGGACCACCCAGGGCGACACCGATCACCGGGCCCCCGGCACCCACCAATGACCAGAAGCCGAGCGCCTTCACCCGGTCGCCGTGGTCGAACACCGACAGCACGAGGGCCATCGAGGCCGCGCCGATGGACGCCCCCACCATCCCGCCCAGGATCCGGGCCGAGATGAGCACGCCGATGTTCGGTGCCAGCGCGGACAGGGCCGCGGCGACGGTCTCGGCCATGATCCCGGCCATGAACAGCCGTCGATGACCGAACAGGTCACCGGCCTTGCCCACCAACGGCGCCACCACGCCGTAGGCGAGCAACGGTCCGGTCACGACCCAGGTGGTGGCTCCGAAACTGGCGTGCAGGCTCTTCGAGACCTCGGGCAACGCCACCACGAACACGGTGAAGAGGAGGTTGGTGGCGAGCAACCCCGACAGCGACACCCACAACACCCACCACTGGTACCGGTGGCTCCTCCGGGCCCGTGCCCCCAGGGACTCCATCCGAGACCGCAGCAGCGACCCGTCGCTGCTCGCCTCGCCCGCCGCGCTCGTGGCGCCATCGGATGTGGCGCGACGTTCTGGAGTGGCCCGATCATCAGGAGTGGTAGGGCCAGGGGGGCACACAACGGCCCAAGGTTACCGCCGCACTTCGAACCGCCAGCAGGTGACCGCAGGCGTCAGCCCGTCGTCGGCCGGGCTCCGGCAGGTCTCTCGAAGATGCCGGGGAGCTCCTTGGCGAGTTCCTCGACGGTCCAACGGTCGTCCTTCTCGAGGGTGGTCGTCATCGTCCAGGGTTGGAAGGCGCGCACCTGGCCTCCCTGGACGAACAAGACCCGGCCGGTCAACGGACATCCCTCGGTGGCGAGGTACGCCACGAGCGGGGACACATTGGCCGGGTTCCAGATGTCGAACGTGCCCGGGTCGCGCGGCGCCTTCACGATGTCGCCCAGTCCGGGCGTGGCCTCGGTCATCCGCGTCCGCGCCGCGGGCGCGATGGCGTTCACCCGCACGCCGTAACGACTGAGCTCCTGCGCGGCGATGATGGTGAACGCGGCCACGCCCGCCTTGGCCGCGCCGTAGTTGGTCTGGCCCGGATTGCCGAGCAGGCCTGACGTCGATGACGTGTTGATGACGGACGCGCTGACCTCGCGACCCTGCTTGACCTGCTCGCGCCAGTACCCCGCCGCGAACCGGGTGGGAAGGAAATGACCTTTGAGATGCACGTGGATGACCGAGTCCCAATCCTCCTCGGACATGTTGACGAGCATCCGGTCCCGCAGGATCCCGGCGTTGTTCACCAGGACATGCAGACCGCCGAACACCTCTACCGCTGCGTGCACGAGATTCTGGGCACCTTCGGAGGAGGCGATGTCGTCGCTGTTGGCCTCCGCCTCCCCACCGAAGCCCCGGATCTCGTCCACGACCATCTCGGCCGCGCTCCGGTCATCGCCCGACCCGTCGACCGCACCTCCCAGGTCGTTCACGATGACTTTGGCGCCTTCGGCGGCGAACAACAGCGCGTGCTCACGACCGAGGCCGCGCCCGGCACCGGTGATGATCGCCACTCGGCCTTCGAGCGCTCCCACGTCGTCTCCTCCTCGGGTCACCGGGTCATTCGCCCGACCACCCCCTGCAATCCCGGTGATCCAGGCAATCCCGGTATTCCCCGCCACCTCCGGGCCACCGTCACCGGGGGCCATCGAAGCCAGCCCACGTTGACAGGGCTGGTCGGGGGGGTCAAGCAGCGAGTCGGTCCGATCCGGACCGGTCTCGGGTCAGCTGGCCCGGGCCCGCACCACCGAGTCGCGCCAGGGCTCCACCAGGTGGCGGACCTCGTCGCGCTCGCCCGCCACCAAGACGTACTCGAGGTTCTTGAGCCGGCCTACGGTCCCGACCCGCTCTCCAGCCGGGTTGTGGATGCCGATCCGTGCCCCCACGTACCGGTTCGAGGCGAAACCGAGGACCTCCACATGCCCACGGGCCCGACACATCTCGACCAGCTCGTCGAGGCCCATCCACGACTCGTCGTTGTACGAGAGCACGAGGACCCGGGCCCTGACGTCGCGCACCACCTGTCCGAGCGCGCCGGACATGGTCCGTCGGGAATTGAAGGCGCTCCGTTCCCCGTGGCGGATCTCGGTCCGCTTGCACGCCACCCCGTAGTGATCGGGCGCGTCCCACGCCACGAGTGTCTCCCAGATGTGATAGTTCGCCTCGTACCGGTGCTGGTTGTAGGGCGGGTCCAGATAAGCCAGATCGAAGTCGCCGAGCTCCGACGCCACCACACAGGCGTCGCCCCGCACCGCTCGACCCGGCCCCGCCAGCAGCGTCGGCACCCGGAGCTCGAGGGGTCGGAAGGAACGATCGGCCCAACGCTTCACGTACGCCATCTGGACCCCGGTCGTCGAGTCGACCCGGTCGGCGGCCTCGAGAAGGCTCGTGAGCAAGACGGGCTCCATCCACGTTCCCCTATGTCGCTCCTCGATGGCGTCGCGCACGGCGTCGATCCGCGCCCCGTTGAAGGGTTGGAAGAACCGGGACCGTTCGCAGAAGGTCTCGGTGACGTACCCGGGCCGCCCCGGCACGGCATTGAGCTCGGCCACGGCCCGCTCCAGCCCGTTTCCGTCGACGGTGTCTGCGTCGGTGGCCAGGTAACAACCGGCGAGCGCGGCCGCATACCTCGTCGAGTCGACGGCGGTCACCTCGACACCTTCGGCCTTGAAGGCCTGGGCGACGCGTGTCGTCCCCGTGAACAGATCCAGGGCGGTCCGGGCCTCGGCACGTCGCGCCAGCTCGGCGAGAACGGGGACGAGCCGCCGCTTGGACCCGAGGTACTTGATCACGCTGCACCTACTGGCCCTACTGGCCGGTCCACGAGGAACCTGGCCACCTCGTCATCGCTCAGCTGACTGAAGTCTTCGTACCACTCGCTGAGCCCGAAGAACTTCTTCGGCGTCTCGACGCACACGACCGCGTCGGCGACATCCCGGAGCGCCTCGACCGCGTCGGGTGGACCGACCGGCACCGCCAGGACGACCCGGGCCGCACCCCGACGGCGCATGACTTCGATGGCGGCCCGAGCGGTGAACCCCGTCGCCAATCCGTCGTCGACGACGATGACGGTCCGACCTAGTACCTCCACGGGAGCCCGGCCGCCTCGACACACAACAAGACGGCGCTCGAGCTCGATGGCCTCTTGCGCGGCGACGCCGTCGATCACGTCCTCGGGCACCCCGAGCTTGGCCACGAGCGCGTCGTTGGTGACCCGCACACCGTCCTCTCCGATCGCCCCCAGGCCGAGCTCGGGCTGTCGGGGATGGCCGAGCTTGCGCACCACGACGACGTCGAGCGGGGCGTCGAGCGCGCTGGAGACTTCGAAGGCCACCGGCACACCGCCTCGCGCCATACCCATCACAACCGGACCCATCACCGCCGGCTGCTCTTCATCGAACAGACCCGATCGGACGAGCACTTCGGCCAGGCGGCGGCCCGCGTCGCGACGATCGGCAAAGGCCATGCCCTACCGGCGCGGCGCGCCGAACCGGCGCATCCACCAACCCGGGTCGCGGGCATGGGCGTGGAAGTGGTCGGGGATCTGGCGCATGACGGCGTCGACCGACCATGTCTCGGCCCCGAGCACCTCATCGGCCACGCGTCCGAGGTGCGCCATCATGTGGTCCCGATCGCTCTCGGGAGGATCGGTGCCATGGACCTTCCACACCACCATGGGCACCGCGCAGATCTCGCAGTCAGCCACCCAGCACACGTCGTCCTCGTGATACCAGGTCGTGAGCCGCGCCGCCTCGCACAACTCGCAGCCCTTTCCGGCTCTGCCGGTCATGCGCCGGTCATTCCCTTCACGATGCCCCGGTCACGAGGAGATGCGCCCGCCTACTTGCTGAAGAGCGTGACGGTGGCCCCCGGGAGCACCGACGTCCCGGCAGCCGGGCTGCTCAGAAAGACGTGGCCGCTGAGTGAGCCCCCTCCGCTGACCGGAGTCAGCCCGAGGGCCTGGAGCGCGGCGATGGCCTCGGACACGGTCATCTCGTACAGGTTCGAGGGGATCGTGACCGGTTGGGGACCCTGCGACACGACGATGTTCACCGTGCTCCCCTCCAGCGCGCTGCCTGTCGGTGCCCATGTGATCACCAAATTGTTCGCCACAGTCGGGCTGTACTGCGAGGTGCAGTTGGCGAGGAGGCCGACCGCCTTGAGCGTGGTGGTGGCGCCGGCACAGTTCTCGCCGGTGAGCGAGGGGATGGTCTCACTGGGGGGCCCCGCCGAGACCGACACGGTGATGGTCGACCCGTAGGGGGCACTCCCCTGCGGGCTCCACGCGATCACGGTCCCCTTCGCCACACTGGTGGAGTTCGGATCGGTGCACGCCGTCACGAAATGCGACTGCAAGAGCAACGCCGTGATCGCAGGGCAGTCACCGGTCACCGTTGTCAACACCGGGACAGCGACGGCGGGCAATCCCGACGAGGTGACAACCGACACCGAGCTGCCGCGCTTGAGCTTCCTCCCCGTGTGCGGTTGCTGGCTCAGGATCTGGCCGAGCGGCGCGGTGATCGAAGTCTGATGGCCCACGACGCGCACCTGGAACTGTTGGTGGTGCACCTTCGCCTTGGCTTGGGCCACCGTGAGCCCGGCGAGGGCCGGGAGCTTGTAGCTGGGTGTGAGGATGATCTTCGCCTTCTGGAGGGCGAAGACGCCCCCGGTGCCGCCCAGCGCCACCACCACCACCACGATGGCGACGACCCAGGGCCATCGCCGCCGGCGGTGGCGCACCGCCGCGGCGCTGTTCGTCACACCGACGGCGGTGGCGAAGGCCAGGACGTCGGGGTCTTCGGCTCCGCGCCCCCGGCGGCCGGTGGTGGCCGGGGGCGGCAGGACCATGCCGTGATTGGTGAGGTCGTCTTCGAGGGGCGCGGCGACGGGTCGAGGCATGACCACACCGGCCCCACCGGCCCCGGCCAGCCGGAGCTTCTCGGGCGCGGGGAGCTCCTCGGCCAAGGCGTTGAGCCGGGACTCGAAGCCGGCCGCGTCGAGCCTGTCCTCGGCATCGGGTGTGGCCGCCTCGCTGAGCACGTCGGCCAGTGGGCCCAGGCCGTCATGGCCCGGAAGCTCGGCGCCGACGCGCGCCATGAGCGTCGAGATGGTGGTGTCGGCGGTGAAGGGGACCACCCCCGTGACCGCCTCGTAGAGGACCAGGGCCAGTGAGTAGACGTCGGCCCGACCGTCGACCCTGTGGCCGAGTGCCTGCTCGGGCGCGGCGTACCGGGCCGTGCCCACCGTCGTCCCGGCCGGCTCGGTCAGCGACGCCTCGGCCAGCGCCCGGGCCAGGCCGAAGTCGGCGACCCGCAACCGACCCTCCTCGTCGAAGAGCAAGTTGGCGGGCTTCACGTCGCGATGGACGAAGCCACGGGCATGCGCGTAGGCGAGCCCTTCGGCGGCCTGGGCCCCGACGGCGACGGCCTGGGCCAGGGTCAGCCGGGTTCCCTCGTCGAGCATGTCCCGCAACGACCCACCGCCGAGGAACTCGAGCACGAGGAACGGCCCCTGCTCGTCCTCGCCCCAGTCGTGGACCGCCAGCACGTGCGCGTTGGCCAGCGCGGCGGCGGCTTGGGCCTCGGCCCGGAACCGGCGAAGGAACCCGCCGTCGGCGGCCAAGGCAGGGTGCAGGACCTTGACGGCCACACGACGTTGCAGTGTCGTGTCGAACGCCGCGAACACGTTCGCAGACGCCCCGCTTCCGAGTGCAGCCTCGATCCGGTAGCGGCCGGCAAGGACCCGACCGATGGATTCGGTAATGGTCGACATGGTCCACGCCCAGGCTACTGAGGGGCGGCTGCCGCCTGGTGGACGGCCACCACCAGCTGTGACCGAGTGGCCGCACCGGCAGACGGCCGATCCGGGACGTCAGGACCCGGGGATCTCGCCGGCCTCGAGAAGCTCCTGGAACCGGGGGGCCTCCACGATCGGAATCCCCAGCTCCTCGGCCTTTTTGAGCTTGGCCGCGCCCGGATCGGTGCCCAGGACGACGGCCCAAGTCCGCGCCGACACGCTCCCGGGCGACTTGCCTCCCCGGGCCAGGATGGCTTCCTCGGCCTCCTCCCGGGTGTAGCCCGGCACGGTCCCGGTCACCACGACCGACCGGCCCGCGAGGGTCTGAGGGAGTTCGTCCCCGACCGCCCCCTCAGCACCACCGGCACGGTCGACATCACCAGCACCGATGACCCCTCCCGTCGGAGTCGCTGCAGTCGTCCCGGATGCCGCCCGCCCGCCGGGCTCGGTCAGAGCCACGCCGGCCAACCGGAGCTTGTCGATGACTCGTCGGTTGGCCTCGGATGCCACGAACTCCACCACGCTGTCGGCGATCACCGGGCCGATCCCCTCCACCGCGGCGAGCTCGGCCAACTCGGCGAGGACCAACGCGTCGAGCGACCCATAAGCGCGCGCCAGGGCCCGGCTCCCGGTGGGCCCGAGATGCCGGATCCCGAGCCCGACGAGGAGCCGGCTCAAGGGCCGGGCCTTGGAGTCCTCGATGGCCGCCAGGAGGTTGTCGACCGACAGGTCGCCGAACCGCTCGAGCGCGACGAGCGGTTCGGCACCGAGGAGATAGATGTCACTGGGATCATGCAACAAGCCCGCTTCGACGAGTTGGACGACACGCTTCTCACCCAACCCCTCGATGTCGAGCGCGCCCCGAGAACCGAAATGCACGATCCGCTGCACCCGCTGGGCGGGGCAGTCGATGTTCGTACAGAAGGTGTCGCTCTCACCGGGAAGGCGCACGAGCGGCCCCCCACAGCTCGGGCACTTCTTCGGGAAGTGCCACGGACGCGACCGCTTGGTCCGGTCCGACAACACCGGCCCGACCACCTCGGGGATGACGTCCCCCGCTTTGCGCACCACAACCGTGTCACCGGATCGGACGTCCTTCAACCGCACCTGGTCCTCGTTGTGCAAGGTGGCGAGCCCGACCGTCGACCCTCCCACGAACACCGGCTCGAGCACGGCGAAGGGCGTGGCCCGTCCGGTCCGCCCGATCGACACCATGATCCGGAGCAATGTGGTGGTCCGCTCCTCGGGCGGGAACTTGAAGGCGATGGCCCAACGCGGCGCGCGCGAGGTCGACCCCAGCCGGCGCTGCAGTTCCAGGTCGTCGACCTTGATGACCACCCCGTCGATCTCGTAGTCGAGATCGTGCCGGTGCTCCTCCCAACGCCGGCAGAAGGCCTCGGCATCAGCGGTGCCCCGAACCACCGTCACGTGGGGGTCCACGGGGAGACCGCACTGGCGCAGCAGCTCGAGCCCGTCGCTGTGACTCTTGATGACAGGCCCATCGTCCATGGCCCCGAGCTGGTAGGCCCAGAACGAAAGCTCGCGCGACGCGGTGATCCTCGAGTCCTTCTGCCGCAAGGATCCCGCCGCGGAGTTCCGGGGGTTGGCGAAGGTCTTGAGCCCGGCATCGAGCTGGCGCTGGTTCAGCTGTTGGAACGACGACACCGGCATGTACACCTCGCCCCGCACCTCGACCACCGATGGGAGCGGTCCCCGTTTCTTGGGCCAGCTGATCCGGTCGGGCACCGCCCCGATGGTGGCGACATTGGCGGTCACGTCGTCTCCGGTGACCCCGTCGCCACGCGTCCCGGCCTGGACCAGCCGGCCGTCCTCGTAGACGAGCGACATGGCCAGCCCGTCGATCTTGAGCTCGCACACGAAGCCGGCATCGGACGTCTCGGGCGCGATGCGCGCCATCCGGTCGAACCAACCGTGGAGCTCGTCCACACCGAAGGCGTCGTCGAGGCTCATCATCGGCGACCGGTGCTGGACGGGAGAGAACAGCAGTGACGGCGCGCCCGCCACCCGGCGCGTGGGCGAGTCGGGGCTGATGAGCTCGGGATGGGCGTCCTCGAGCAACCGCAACTCGCCGATCAAACCGTCGTAGTCGGCGTCGGTGATCTCGGGCGAGTCGAGTTGGTAGTACCGCTCGTCGTGATGCGCGATCAGGGCCCGCAGCTCTTCGACCCGTCGCGCCGCACTGCGGGCGGTCGATCCGACCGCACCGCCTGTATCGCTCGAAGCGTCGGCCATCAGCCGAAGGGTACCCGGGGGCTATGCCGGCGCGGACCCGGTCGCCGTCGCCGCGCCCAGGACCGCGTCGGGGTCACCGGCATCGTAGAGGGCGACGGTCTGTCCCGGTGCCACGAGTGCTTGGGGCTCGTCGAACGCCACAGCATCGCCCTCCCAGGTGCACGGCGTCGCGGAACCGTGGGCGCTCGTCTGCCCGAAGGCCCGGTCGCCACGTGCCAAACCAGCGCCGACCCAGGTGATCCGGTCGACGGCGACATGTCTGCACACGGCCTCCTCGGACCTGCCGACGGTGATCCGTCGCGCCGGGACATCGACATGGAGGGCATACCGTCTCCGACCGTCGACGGCCACACCCAACCCCCGCCGCTGGCCCACGGTCACGAGCTCAACGACCGGGACACGGCCGACGACATCGCCGCTTCCGGCCTCGACGAGCTCGGCCCCGTGCAGCTCGATCCGGTCGGCGAGGAAGTCCCGCCGGCCCCGACCGGAGTGGATGAAGCACACATCCTGGCTGTCGGGCTTATCCGCGGTCCGCAGCCCGACCGCCGCGGCCCGGCCCCGGACCTCGGCCTTGGTCAGCTCCCCGACGGGAAAGATCACCCGGGCCAGGTCGCGCTCGCTGAGCATCGACAGCACGTAGGACTGGTCCTTCTTCTTGTCGGTGCCCCGTCGCAACGTCAAGCCGTCACCTCGAACGCCGTCACCCCAACCAGCGTCACCGCCCACTCCATCACGGCGACCGACGACGCGGGCGTGGTGCCCGGTGGCGAGCGCGTCGAAGCCCAGGCGCGTGGTCCGGTCGAGAAGCATCCCGAACTTGATGGACCGGTTGCACTCGATGCAGGGATTGGGTGTCCGGCCCGCGGCGTGGTCGGCCACGTACGGCGTGACCACCGACTCCTCGAAGGCGTCGGTGAAGTTGAAGACGTGGTGGTCGAGACCGAGCTGCTCGGCTACCCGTCGGGCATCGTCCACGTCAGCCACCGAGCAGCAGCCACTATCTGAGACCCCGCCCCACAGCTTCAGGGTGGCACCCACCACGTCGTGGCCGGCCTCGGCCAGCACCGCGGCGGCCACCGAGGAGTCCACCCCGCCCGACATCGCCACCAGGACCCGCACCGTCAGGCCCGCAACCGCTCGACGACCTTGGGCATCACTTCGAGGACGTGGTCAATCTCGTCACCGGTGGTCGTGTACCCCAAGGAAAACCGAATGCCGGATCTGGCCTCGACCGGACTGAGCCCCATGGCCAACAGGACGTGACTGGGCTCGATGGCACCACTGGCACAGGCCGCCCCCGCCGACGCGCAGACACCCTCGTCGTCGAGGAGCATGAGGAGCTCCTCCTGGTCCACACCATCGACCCGGAGGTGACAACTCGAGGCGATCTTCACCCTCTTCACCACTCCGCCGTCATCCACCTCACCGACTCCGGCGCAGGGCGCGCTCTCTCCCACATTCGCGATCGACGTGGTCAAGCCCTCGGTCAACCGGTCGCGCAATGCCCCGATGCGCGCCACCGTCTCGTCGCGGCTATCGGTGGCGACTTTCAAGGCGGCCGCCATGCCCACCAACCCGGCCACGTCGTGGGTCCCGGGACGTCGGCCCCGTTCCTGGGCTCCGCCGTGGATCACGGGCGCCAGTGTCGTCCCGTTGCGCACGACGAGCGCGCCCACACCTTTGGGCCCGCCGAACTTGTGGCCGCTCACCGACACGAGGTCGGCCACCGCGCCGAGGCCGGCGACATCGAGCCACCCCACTGCGGCCACGGCGTCGGTGTGGAGCAATCCTCCCGGAGCTCGCTCGCGCACCAACGCGGCGACCTCGGCCAGAGGCTGGACCGAGCCCACCTCGTTGTTGACGAGCATGACCGACACGAGGGCGACGTCGGGGCTGAGCACCTCGGCCAGGGCGTCGAGGTCGACAACCCCGGCCCGGTCGACCCTCACGGTGATCCCACCGCGCGCCGCCACGGCGTTGAGCACGGCGTGGTGCTCGACCGCCGAGCACACCGCCGTGGTCGGCCCCGATCCCGTCCCCGATCCCGTCCCCGACCCGGACGCCGACCCCGGGGCGCCGAGGACGGCCAGGTTGTCGGACTCGGTTCCCCCCGAGGTGAAGACGACCTCGCCGGGCTCACATCCCAGACACCGTGCCACCTCGTCACGCGCCTCGTCGATCGCCATCCGGGCTCGACGAGCCCTCGAGTGCGAGCCAGACGGGTTGCCGTAGTGCTCGGTGAGATAGGGGACCATGGCCGCCAACGACTCCGGGCGCAGCGGCGTGGTCGCGGCGTGGTCGAGGTAGGCCTCCATCATCCAAGGCTACGTCGGCCCGTCCCCGACCCTGACGGCTCATGTAAGGGACACCGGCACCGTGGATCCACCACGGGGCTGAGGTCCCAGGGTTGCATGGTCATCCCGGCTGGTCTGGGGGGTGGCGTCGAGATTGGCTCTGAGGGAGGCCCCTGTGGGTCTG
>Ga0307373_10000969_pt1 | contig 54512 bp, 47 predicted proteins | sample OX2MG_FD_202534 | JGI IMG/M metagenome (GOLD analysis project Ga0307373, IMG submission 202534) | Soil microbial communities from Risofladan, Vaasa, Finland - OX-2 | ecosystem: Environmental > Terrestrial > Soil > Coastal area > Acid sulfate soil | place: Finland: Risofladan, Vaasa | collected... | reverse complement strand
AGAGTAATCGCCGCGCCCTTCGGCCCCGCCTTTTCGCGCCGGATGCGCCCCATAGAGTCCGCGTAACGAATCCACCAGACATCAGAGCCGGGCATTTTCTCATAAATGCCGCGCACCTTGCGCCGCGCCTTGCTTGTGGGTTTCTCTTGTATCACGGTATCAGTTAGCATCGCGTTTTCCCTTCTTTGGCGGTCTGCCGCCGAGCTTGGCCCACTTGCTCAAAGTAGCCTTGTCATATCTCGCGGCGCGTTTCTTGCCGCCCTTGCTTCCAATCTTCGCCAGATATTCCCGAATCATCTTGTCAGCACCCTTTCCCATAACTTAGCCGCCATGTTTAATCTTAGCCGCTAAGTTATTTTTGTCAAGTGAAAATTGAGGGCCAGCCATGCCGGACCGTGACTCGCGATTGCCACGCAGGAATGGACGCTTGACTGCCTTCCGGCGCGTCCTGGGGCGATTCTGGCGCACGGCGGGGGATTCTAGGCGAGCTTCAGGCGGGTTGCCTCGCAGTGACTGTCGCGGTTTTTCCCATTCACGGAACGTGGTATAGTGTGGCTGCTTTTGACCCGCGATTGCAGTAAGGTAACAAGGTCGTTTCAATCCCCAATATGGAGGGCAAGATGAGCAAGATTATCACCGCTTTTTTCCTCGCGTTCCTTGCTTTGCCGGGATTGGCCAAGAAACATTCGCCGGTAGCGACTTGCCAAACCAAATTCACGGTAGTACGGGAAGATCATCTGAAGAACATCACTCAGGGTCTATCAAAGAAGGATGCCAAGTGGTTTGAAAAGAAAATCGAGAAGAAATACCCCGATGTTTGCTATGTGGCCCCTGCCCCTGAAGTTCCGTTGGTGTTTTACATATCGGTAGCTCCGGCAGTCTATCATGGGACGCGAGTGGCGCAACACACGGAAACACACGACAGCCCCGTAACTGGCACTGTCACCGACGAAAACGGCAGCAGGTCTGACATTCAGGGAACGACAACGACCACCACCACCACCTCTACTGCCGTCCCCTATTCATTGGATTACGGGGTTTTCACTCTGACGGTCGAAACAAGTGAAACCGCTGGAAAATGGAAGGCACGCCATCGTTTTCAACAGCGTGGCCTTTACAGCACGTTGTACGGAATTCCTTTGGGCGGAAAGGGCCATCATCCGCTACACGCCGTGATTGAAGAAGCCGCAAAGTGGATACACGAAGGGGGATTAACGAATCCGCTCCAAACCGTGGCACCCCAATAGTCGGCTCACAAACTGGCACGGACCACTGCTGGTGCATTTTGATGGTCGGTCTGACACGTCTACCCGCCTTCGCCCGGCCCGTTTTCAGTCTCATCATCGTCGGGGCAGCCCGGAGGCCGGTACAACACAACCACCTGAAAATTAGCGGAGGCATTCAGGTTTAATCCGTTGCGATCCGGCCTATAGCCCATCAGGTCCGCCGCAAGCTCGGAATACTGCCGACGTTCAGACCAGTCAATTACATTCCGCTCATCGGTTACCGCCCCTTTGTCCGCAAAAAACTTGGTTGCCTCGGCTTCCAGTCCGGCTGCAATGGTGTCAGCCAGCTTGGTTACGCTAATTTTATCGTGGAGAGCTTGGCGGAATATTTCACGGCATCGCGGCATGATGTCTCTAGTGGCCTGCCGGGCGGTCACGGGGGAGTATCCCGCATCTATAGCAGCCTGCTGCATGGATTTCCCCTCAAGGATGCCGTCCACAAAGCGAATTCGCCTTAATTCCGCCGGGTTTTCGATGTCAGCGTTTTTCTGTGTGCGATTTTTCCGGGTAATTCGCTCTGTTTTCCCCATCGAACCCATAATCAGCCCCTAATTAACTTCAAAATGGTATATCTCCGTCGCTTGCCCCAATTTTCCGGTTCCAAATTGCTCCGGGGTTTTCTGAGTGGTCGGTTTCCGGTTCCGGTTTCACTTCCGGCTCATACGGCTCTATAACCAAGCGGTCGAAATTCAGCGGGATTTGTTCGCCCGTGCCGCTCATGGGATATCTCCGTCAGCAATCGTCATACCTTGTGGGTGCACACGGTACACACTCTTGGCATGGCTTCTTAGAGTCTCCCTCTACTGTACAGTTTCACTCTTTGGCTGCCAGCGAGCCAGCCATTCAAGCCATTCTGCTGAAGGCTTGGGCGGGTGAATCCTTCGGCCTTCTCCGACGTCGTAACACCCCCCGCAATCCAGCGAGCCGCAGGGCGGGAGGGGTTGCCCATTAGCTCGCCGGAGCACGGTGAGGATATCCGGCTTGTGCGTTTTCACCCGTTCAAGCAAGGATGTGTCCAGAGCTTCGGCGGGCCTCAGTTTCAGCGCGTCACCCACGGCCCGCACGGTCACGCCGCGAGCGGCCAATTCCGACAGAATCTCGATAGCCGGACTCATAGCGTCACCTCGTCATCCTCAGCAAATGATATTTGCGGTTCGGGCTGTACCATCTCCGCGCTTTCTCTCCCGTTCCCTGGGACTGAAAACGTCACACCGTCACAAGGTGCATTTCTACTGGCTGAAACCGTGTTTTCTGAAACGTCACACGGCTTCGGCTGTGACGGCATAAAAGCACCATTTTCCCCTGTGTTTTCGCGGTTTGTGACGTCGTGACGTTTTTTCGGCGGGGTAGCGGGCGGGAGATACAGAGAAAAGGCTTCCTCAAATTGGGAGAGATAGTAACCCTTCGCAGTGTCCGATTCATTAAATCTCACTGTTCCGGGGCGAATCTCGAAGGGTCGAAGGAGCCGGGCGAGCTTTTGCTTGGTTACCGGCTTTCCACGACTGCATTCCGCCCACGGTGAAGTTTCGATTGCGGCCAGTAACTCGGCTAATCTCTCTGAGGCCAGCCGGTCGGTCTTTTGTTCCGTGAAAATTCCCTTTATGTCCGACAGAAGGCGGGCACCTCTTGATTCATCGTTTGCTTCCGCGTCGGCGCACAGGCCAACAAGTGCTTCCCTTGCCGCCACGGGCCAAGCCCCGCCCACTAAATCCGCGATTGCAAGCAGCGGCTCTGAAACATCGGCCTGCCTGTCTGAAAGTAGCGGCGGGATTTCAGGCCTCGCTCGACTCAGCTTTTCTGTGTTCGCCGCACACCACGCAGCGAGCTTGCCCGAAATATCGGACGCTTCGCGCTCGGCTTCACGCTTACGGAACCGTTCAACCTTGCCACGCTGGGCACGCTTCAGCCTGACAGGTATGCTTCTATCCGCCACGGTATCGGGCAGCTTGCCAATCCCCGCAATCGCCTTGGGGCAGAAAGTCGCAAAGTCTTTATAGGTAATGTTCGCCCCTTGTCCCACACAGCAACTTGAAGCCCCGCCGCGCCTGTAGCCGGTATTTAGCACGCCGCGCAAGGCTTCTGCGTATTCCTTTTCAGAACCAAAAGCAGTATCGGATTCGTCCAGTAGGAGGGTCGGGCGCTTGGCGTCAATCTTCCGCGCCAGAACTGCCGACGATACCCGGCCCGTCAGCCACGGCTCGAAAACAAGAAGCTCCAAGACCTCAAGCAGGCGAGTTTTGCCGGATTGCTTTTCTGCGGAATTGACCGAAAGGTACGGCGTGCAATCTGCCGCCTCGAACGAGTGAGTGTGTGCCACCCACAGGGCCACAGCGCGGGCTTGCGCCTCACTGAGCGAAACAAAACGGGTGATATAGCCAAAAACCGCATCAAGGCCGTCACTGCCCCCCGCAGGCTTCCACTCCGGGGCAGTCTTAATCAAACCAAGCAGGGCCTCGCGGGTGCCGCCGCGACCAATCCATTCGCTCAAATCTTTTGCCCCCGGCAGTTCGAGCACCTTGAGAGTTTCCACCTTGCCAAAGAGAGAGCCTGCAACTTGTGCCGCATGCAATCGGCCCGGCTCATCTGCATCGGCTATGACAGCCACGCGCTTTGCTTTCAGGAATTCGCTGTATTCGGGCGGCCATTTTCCCGCACCGTGCGGATTGCAGGTTGCCGTCAGTCCCAGCGTGCAGGCTGTCTCTACATCCTTTTCGCCTTCCACCACTAGAACGGAATGTGCCTTGATAACTTCAGGTAGCCGGTACAGCGCACGCCGCACGCCGTCCAGTTTCCAGGACCAGCCGCCCTTGCCGTCTGCCCGCCGCTGGCGGAATTGCTTGCCGGGAAACCGCACCACCTCAAAAAGCAAAGTGCCCTCTTCGTCGGTATACGGATAGACTGCTTCCGGCTCGCCCTTCACGTTGTGCCCCTTTGGTTTCGCGGCAGTAAACAGGTCGGCCATCTTCAGCCCCAGCGCATCCACGATGGCCGCTGTCTCACAACCGGCGTGACACCGCAACAAGATTTTTCCGCCGCGCTCGCTCACGCTAAGGGACGGGTTTTCGTCCTCATGGGCCGGGCATCGGGCCTGCCAACCCGCGCCGGTCTTGCGGACGCCACGAAGCCGTGAAATGAATTCTTGCGCCGTCATGCCTTCCCCCTCATGGCGCGCTCGATTTTAAGGTAGAGCCGCAGGCAAAACGCGACATATTCACGCCGCAAATTCTCAAGGGCACGGGGCCGGTTACGCAAAACCCATTCGAGCCGGTTTTGCAGTTCATCCGCCCCGCGTTTTAGCGCGGCTTCGCGTTTGCTCGCCGCCCTCATCGCTGCCCCTTCCCATTCGTAGGGTGGTCATGACGGGCAAATTCGATCAGCGCCCGGTAGGGGATCAAAGTTCGCCTTCCCACTTTTCGGGCGGGCAGTTGCTTGGTTGCGATCAGATTTTCGATGGTGCGAACGCAAACGCCCAATGCGCGGGCGCACTCGCGTTTGCCAATTAGTATGGGGTCAACAACAGTGGCTTGCTCTCTCATGCGGGCAGAATCGCATGAGTTCAGGTTTCGGTCTAGACCGCAAATTAAGCGGGCTTTGAAACTTGATTTTCGGGGCAGAAATAGGGGGAGTGCCGTCGGTAGTCTTGAAGGCTCTTCGGACTTATGTCCTTCAGTCCAGCGATATTCAAAAGCGCGGCCAGTTCCTTGTCATGCCACCGGCCCGTTTCATGGTGAACCAAGTCCATCAATTCGAGGATTCGCCGGGTCGCCGGATGCTGGCCGTGGCGCTTCCCGCCTTGCGCCTTCTTGGCGAAATACCGAGTCCATGCCGCATCTCTGGCGAGCGTGCGGGCTAAGCCCCGCATCATGTGAGGCAGGATGCGCGGCGAGTAAGGCTCGATTTCCCCGGCCAGCGTATCGAGCTTCTGAGCGATTCGCCGTCTTTTGGCTGCGTCCCTTGATAAAGCCGCGGGCCGGTCATCCTTGTAGAGCTTCCCGATAAACCCTACTTGCCCGTAAATCACGTTCCAGAACTGTTCATGCCTGTACGCGGTTTGCTCTGGCGTCAGTCCGCTCAATGGGAACACGGTGGCGCGCTTGCCGTCAAGTTTGGTCTTCCTGAGCGGAGCTTCATAGTCCGTTCCTACCCAGGGCGGCCTGATTTCCTTTGCTTCGTCGGGGACCAAGGGGTCATCCCAGCTTGTAAGGAATTGATTCGCGGGCGAACCGGCGCGGGCATTCCCTATCAGCAGGAGGTCAAGCTCAGTGGCTCTTGGTAACAGCTTCTGGGCATTAAAAACCCGGCGCTTCATCTTCCGGTATTCTTCGTCAGTGGCCCCGGCAACTGGATCAAGCCAGGATTTTTTCTTACGAGTCTTTGGCCGTTTCTTGTCGCTCTCCATGCCGCTCCCGCGTGGCTCCCATTTTGGTGTGAGCAGCAACCGAGCCGGGATACCCTCGGCTTTCGGGTGCGCTTCGCTACGTGACAATTCTAACCCGTGCGCTCTTGCGGTGAAATCTCAAAAATTCAAAATTCTGGCTGTGCGTTGGGGCTGGCCTGTTTCAACAAGAGGCCGGGTGCCTCCGCCGGGGGTGGGGGTCCGTTTGAGATTTTACCGGATGGTCAGGCCGTGGTGCGAGTTCTGGGGCCAGTTGGTTTTTCGTTTCCGTGCGGATTCGTCTGCAAGTGTACGCATAAGCATCAGCGTCACACCCGCATAAATACAGGCGTGTTTCGGGGTGCTACGTTTTGGTGCGCGATGGTACGGAGTGCCGTTTTTCGCTTTAGAAATCCGATGCTCTATCCGACTGAGCTACACGCCCTCAGCGCTTTCAAAATATTATCACAGAGCAGATTGCTGGACAGGCGCCAACTCATCTTGGAGTGGCGTCGGGGAGGCCGCCGTCGACGGGAATGGTGGCGCCGGTGGTGGGGGTCTGGCGGGTGGCGAAGAACATCACCGCACGCGCCACGTCTTCGCCCGTCACCCGGGCCTTCAGCAGGTTCCGCTGGCGGTAGTATTCTTCCAGTCCCTGTTCGTCGAGGCCCCGCGCCCGCATCCGGTCCGGCCCCACCTCCGCCCACAGCCCCGACCTTCGCCCGCCGTGGCTGAACACCGCGTCCGGCGCCACCATGTTCACCCGCACCCCCAGCGGCGCCAGCTCCAGGCTCGCAATCCGCGCCAGCTGATGCGCCGCCGCCTTCGTCGCGCTGTAAGCCCCAAAGCCCGCTCCCGGCGCAAACACGTTCTTCGTCGACACCATTACCACGTCCCCGCCCGTCTGCTGCACTTTGAAGTGTCGCGCCGACTCCGCCAGCACCAACAACGTTCCTTCCACGTTCACCCGCTCCAGTTTCCGGAACGCCTCCACATCCAGGTCCTCCAGCTTCGCCACGTGTGCCAGCCCCGCATTCACCACCACCAGGTCCACCCCGCCCCACTCGCGGATCACTGCTCCATACGCCCCCCGCACCGAATCCGCCTCCGTCACGTCCAGCGGCACGCCGATCACCTGGCCCTCATATTTCGTTTTCAGTTCCGCCGCCAGCCGCTCCAGATTCTCTCCTGCCAGATCCGTCAGTGCCACCTGGCAGCCCGCCTCCAGCAACGTCTCCGCAATCGCAGACCCGATCGCGCCCGCCGCACCCGTGATCAGCGCCACCTGCCGCTCCAGCTCCCGCTCCCCGTTGCCGTTCAGCTTCGCCTCCTGCAGCATGTGGTATTCCATCTGGAACAGGTGCTCTTCCCCAAGGCCCTCGTACTCTCCCATCGCCGCGACCCGCCGCTTCACCGCGAGCGTGTGCGCCGTGATGTCCCGCGCGATCCGGCTGGCCCGCGCGTTCCGGCCCGCGCACAGCGCTCCCAGCCCCGGCATCAGAACCACCCGCGGATAAGGGTCGCGTTTCTCCACACCTGCAGCCAGACCCGCCGCGTGCCGCTCGAAATAAGTGTCGTAGGCCGCCACATAATCCTTGATGGCGCTCGAAACCTGCCCGCGCAGCTTTTCCGGGTCGTTGTAGTCGGGCTCGTCCACCCACAATGGCAGTCCCTTCGTCCGGATCAGATGGTCGGAAGTGAGCGGCGGCGTCAGCGCCAGACGCTTCCCTTCCGCCGAGTCCACAAACTCCAGCACCTCGCTATCCGTGAGCGCCGTCAGCACCATCCGCCGCCACGGCCGGTTCTCATCCCCCGTCGCCTGGGCCAGCAACCCCCGCACCATCGGCGCCACCTGTTCGAGGCGCATCGAGGCGGTTTCGGCGGGCGTTGTCACCTTCACCGTCAGCCCGCGCTTCGCTTTCTCCGCCAGGTACCGCTCGGCGGCATTCACCAGCTCCACCGTCCGCTCGTAGGATTCCCGCGCCGTCTCACCCCAGGTCACCAGGCCATGCTGCATCCACACCATGCCCCGGGCTTCGGGCTCGGCTTCCAACGCCCTGATCGCTTCCTTCGCCAGATCGAATCCCGGCCGCACGTAAGGCAGTATGATAATCCCTTCGCCCAGCGCTTCCCGCACCCGCTCCGCTCCCTTCACCTGGTTCGTTAGCGCCAGGATCGCATCGGCATGCGTGTGGTCGACGTACCTGGCCGGCAGAAAGGCGTGCGCGAGGGTTTCAATCGAAGGGGTTGGTGCGTGGCAGTCGAGCAGGTGCGTCCTGAACTCGTTCGCCATCCGCTCATCGGATAGAGTGGTCAGCGTCCGCAACCGCCGCAGATATTCGAGATCGAGCGGCGCGTGGCCCTGTGGCGTGATTCCCGCCAGATCGCACCCTGAAGCTTTTACAAAGATTGCCGGCAGGGTTTCTCCCAGCACATTCTTCCACTGCCCCTTCACCGACGTGTTCCCGCCTCCGTGCAGCACCACAGCCGGCTCCTGCCCGATCAGCCGGCTCGTGTAGGCCCGCAGCGCCAGCTCTTCGCCCCACTCCGCCCCGTGCTCCGCCACGTACTTCGCCGCTTCCGCGTCACTCCATCGGCTCTTCAAATCCCCTCATCCCTTCGCCGCCGCCACGGCCTGCAGCATCTGCCGCGCGTTCTCCCGCGCCGCCTTGCCGTCAAAGATCGCGCTCCCCGCCACCACCAGGTCCACGCCCGTCCGCGCTATCTCAGCAATGTTGCTCCTCTTGATTCCGCCGTCCACGCAGAGCAGAATTTCACGCCCCGACTTTCGAATCATCTCTCGCACCTGATCAATCCGCCCAAACGTTGCCGGCGCGAACTGCTGCCCACCCCAGCCCGGATTCACCGCCAGAAGCAGCACCATCTCCAGCTCATCCATCAGCGGTTCCAGCACGTTCAGCGGCGTTCCGGGATTTAAAGCTGCGCCCCGTATCAGGCCTCTTGCCGGGTCATTCACATTCTCCATCCCGCCCATCTCCTGCAGCACCCGGTGCGGATGCGCCGAGGCGTCCGGATGGAACGTCACGATGTCCGCGCCCGCTTCCACGTACTCCCGCACCTTCCCCACGGGCTCGGCGATCATCAGGTGCACGTCCTTCAGCAGCGGCGTCTTGATGGCTTTGATCAGCGGCGGCCCCGCCGTCATCCACGGGCAGTAGACCCCGTCCATCACATCAATGTGGACCAGCTTCGCGCCCTCGTCTTCGAGCAACTTCAGTTCCGACCCCAGGTGCAACAGGTCCGCCGTCAGGATCCCTATGCTCAGTGACGGCGATTCGCTGAGCAACCGTTTCAGGCTGTTCCCTTCCGCCATTACTTACCGTCCCGCCACTGTTTCCACGCCCTTTTTCTCGTGCCGCAGCGTCTGGTAAAACTCGTAAGCCTCGTCCGGCTTCATCGACTCGTGCACCACCTTGCCCACCGCCTGAATCATGGCCGCCGGCGCCTCCGACTGGAAGATGTTCCGTCCCATGTCCACCCCCGCCGCTCCCTGCGAAATGGCGTTATAGGCCATCTTCAGGGCATCGAGCTCGGCGATCTTCTTGCCGCCCGCCATCACCACCGGCACCGGGCATGATGCCGTCACCGTCTCAAAGCCTTCCGCCACGTAGTAGGTTTTCACCACCTGCGCTCCCAGTTCCGCGCAGATCCGGCAGGCCAGGCGCAGGTATCGCGCGTCCCGCGTCATCGCCTTCCCCACCGCCGTCACGCCCAGCGTCACAATCCCGTGCCTGTTGCCCGCGTCCACCAGCTGCGTCAGGTTGTGGATGGTCTGCGATTCGAACTCCCCTCCCACAAACACCTGCACCGCCATCGCCGCCACGTTCAGCCGCACGCAATCCTCGATGTCCACCGCGATCTGCTCATTCGAGAGTTCCTTCAGGATGCTCGGGCCGCCGCTGGCCCGCAGCACCACCCCGCCGCCAAACGCCGGCGGGATCGTCGAGCGCAGCATCCCTCGCGTCAGCATCAATGCGTTCGCATAAGGCAGCAGCGGCACGATATTCAGGTCCACGCGCTCCAGGCCGGTGGTCGGCCCCTGAAAATACCCGTGGTCGATTGCCAGCATCACCGTGCGTCCTGAAGAGGGATTGAAAATCCGCGCCAGCCGGTTCTGCATCCCCCAGTCCAGCGCTCCCGACCCCTTCAGAAAAAACGCCTCCTGCCGCGCCTCCACCTCCGGATAAAAGCTCTTCGCTTCACCCTTCCCTTCCATGTCCGCCATTTCGTCTTCTCCTTCCTCTTTTCAATCTCCCCGCCGGCCCCACACTCTCCTCACCCTGCCCAGCCCGGAATCCTCCATGGTAGCAGAGTCGGCCTGGCGATTCACCCAGCCATGGACGAAATGCTCAGAATTTAGCTCCATACCGTGCCCAACAACACGGACCTGACTGATAAAGCAGTGGCTGTGGCAAGAAGATAGAGCTGTTCCGACACATTCGCGAGGGCGCCTTTTTTCTTCTTCTGGATAAAGGTATTCCGGCTCCAGCTTGGCGGCCAGCAGAAACTGCCCTGCTGACCTTCATTCAAATTCATCGTGTATGGCGTGGTGATGCCACGCCGGTTGCTCACCAAGCAGGCAACGGATTAAAGGAAGGTTCAAACACCAGCCTTCGGAAATATACCGCCACAGGTGTTTCAGCAGGCTGCGCGGCTACAATGAAAAATGCGGCGACTTAAGCATGGATGGCAAGTATGGGGCAAGGCCCCAGTTGCAGCACTCGATGGGTGGTTGACCCAAACAGTGCCAGGTCCAGAACATTGCGGCCGCGCACGCCCACAACGATCAGATCGGACTGATCCTCTTCAGCCTGCTTGACAATCTCCTCATACGGTTTGCCCGCGCGGACAATCGTCTTGATCTTACAGGAGCTGCGAGCTTCCGCAGGGATCTTTCCTTCCAGGAGATGAATAACACGAGCGTCTTCGGCATCGCGCTGCCCAGGGGAAGGCAAATGCTCCAGCACATGAACAAGAGTCAGTTCGCTCTTGTATTCCGTCGCCAGCGAGAGCGCGTACTGTAAGGCTCGCTCTGAGCATTCTGAAAAATCCGAGCAGAGCAGAACCTTGCGGAGATGGACGGGCTCACCTTTGCTTCCGGGCGCGACAAAGTCGTGCGCCGGTCTGCGAACCGCCAGCACCGGACAGCCGGCCCTTCTCAGCACTCTTTCGGTTACCGAACCCAGCGTCAACCGCTGGAACCCACGCCTGCCGTGAGTTCCCATCACGATCACGTCGACGGAGTTTTCTCGCGCAAAATCCAGGATCGACTCCGTGGTGACCCCCTCTTCCACAGCCACCATTGCCTGCACGCCTCCTTCAGCGTGGGCCTTGGCAAATTCCCGCAACTGTTCCTCGGCATGCTCGCGCAGTTCCCCATAGAACTCGTTGACGGAGTCGGGAATGGCATATTCGGGGTAACCGATAATCACCGGGCGCACCACGTGCAGCAGGTAGAGTTCGGCCTTGTAATGGCGCGCAAGTGACAGGCCATAGTCGTAAGCTCTCTCCGAAAAGTCAGAAAAATCTGTCGGGCAAAGGACGCGGTCGATCTTTAACATGGCACACCTCTGAACGAGACGTCTGATCGGTCATCCAGCAATGGAAATAGCCATTAAGCTCCTGGCAACACACATCCAGACAATCTTCTCACTCCAGAACCTAACCTTGTTTCAACCCTCCGGGGCCCGCATCAGGACACGGCACGGACCGTCAGCACCGGACAGTCGGCGCCCGCCACCACCGGATACGCAACGTTGCGGATGAACTGCTGCGCCAGCGCTTCCGGGCTACGGACACCCAGCACAATAAGGTCCGCTTCGCGCTCCTTTGCAATTTTCAGGATCGTTTCCGCCGGGTCTCCACTTTCAACGAGGCAGTCAGGTTCGCACCAGGGCACCGTTTCAGAAGGAAAGGTCTCCTGCAGCTCATCGCGGAACGCACGGGCCAGCAGCCGTGCGCTGGCGCGGATGGCTGCAGGAACGACGTGCAGAACCGTCAGCCGGGACCCATATTCCAGCGCGAAAGAGAGCGCGAACGGCGCGGCCGCAAATGACTCCGCGGACAGGTCCGTGGGAAAGAGTATCTGCCGCAAAGCGATCTCTTCAGCGGGGCGGTCCATCGCGTGGGGCCCCACAGTCAGAACGGGACACTCGGCAGTCCGCCAGATTTCTTCCGCCACCGAACCTAACAAAAAGTGCCGGAGACCCCGGCGGCCATGCGTAGCCAGAACCAGCAGGTCAATCTGGTGCTCCCTGACCATCGCATTCAGTTCTTCAGCCACCTCACCGTGACCCAGAAGAACATCGTGAGGGATTCCCTGGAGTTCGGCGGACTCAGCCATAACCGTCAGCCGGCTGGAACTCCCCCTCCGGAGGTCTTCGACGTATGGGGCCGCTTCCGGAGACACCATCGGATAGGGGTGCGGCACCACCACGTGTGCCAGATAAATCATGGATTCATACCGCCGCGCCAGGGCAACGGCATGCGCCAGACTGGCCTGGGAAGCAGGTGAAAAATCTGTTGTCCAAAGGATCTTTTTCAGCTTGAGGGGCTTCGCTGCAATTTGCTCGTGGGTGGGGACCGCTTTGGTTTTTTCCATAGGTCCTCCTTTAAACTCATGTCTAATTAAACGCTAGCAACCGCCCATGGAAAACGCTGTGACCACGGTCACAGGCTCAAGTCTGCCGGGTGCGCGAGCGGCCTTCGGGTCGGCGTACGGGTTCCGGGAGCCCCTGGCGAGTCTCCTCGAACCGCCATGTCGGCTACGGTCCTTGTGGAGATTTCTCCGGGGCATTCATGTGGCGGATAACGAATGGAGGCGGCGGGCGACGGCTTCAGTTGGTTTAAGAACGGGATCTAAAGGGCGTCAGCACTGGCAGCACGGGGCTGCCAGTTCCGATAGTATTTTCTGGTGAGAGCGGTGGCCTGGCCACGGCCGAGGCGTCCCCTCAGGGCATGGAAAAATTCATCAGGAGTCTTCTCCTGAACCATTTTCATCAGCACCTGGTGCTGCTTTCTAAAGGCCGCTTCGGTGACTTTGTCGGGATCGACCAGCGACGTAAGAAGACCATGCAACTCACGCACCTTTGAAGCGTGTGCAGGATTGTCTGCCAGGTTGTTCATCTCGCCAGGGTCCTCTTTCAAATTGAAAAGCAGTGTGTCGCCATACCAGGAAAAATAAATATACTTCCACTCCCCCCTGCGAATCATGAAGGAGCCGGTGCAGTTCCCTTCCGAATTCGATTCAGCATAAACGAACCCGGGATGCGAAGTCTGCTCACCCCGAGTCATCGGCAACAAGGAATGGCCGCGAAGGCCGCCTGGCCTGGGAACTCCCGCAAAGTCGAGCAATGTCGCGACGAGGTCAACGTGCGAGACCGGAGCCTCAATACTCAACCCGCGAGGGAGACTTGCTCCGGCCATGATCAGGGGCACCCGGGCCGCACCCTCCAGCAGATCATTCTTCAGCCACAGCCCATGCTCGCCAAGCATTTCACCGTGATCGGACGTGTAAACAACAAGGGTATTCTCAAGCTCTCCCGATTTTTCAAGCTGGCCCAGTAGTTCACCGATCATCCCGTCAAGCTCGGTAATCATTCCGTAGTAGGCGCTTCGCGCCCGGCGAATGCGTTCCTCGGGAATAGGCGTGGAGATCATCTTGAAATGCCGCAGCACCTGAAAGGGGAGCGGAAGGTTTTCGAGAGACCCCGGCGGAACGTTCGGAATCCGGACCTGATCAGGAGGATAGAGATCCCAGTACTTTTGAGGCGCCCCAAAAGGCGGATGCGGCATGATGAATCCCAGATAAGCGGCCCAGGGCTTGCCGACGCTTTTCGCCTCTGTTCGAAGGAATTCGAGACCCGCGGCCAGAACCGCCTGATCGTGTTTCCCTCTCTCTTCAACCTTGCCGTCAACCTGCACGCGTTCGTCCACGCGGTAGCACATTGGCCTTCGAAACAAAGAGGTAATATCCGGGCGCTCGTAGTGTCCGTGTGAGGTGTGGACCTGCTTGAAACCGAGGTCCGCTTTGGGGGTCAGGTCCATCTTGCCGGTGGCCCAGCAGAAGTAACCGGCCTGCTGCAAATAGTTTCCCCAGGTGGGAACGCGCCCATCGAACGGCGTACTGTTGCCATAAGAACCAACGTCAGACGCAAACCGGCCGGTTATCAGGCTGGCTCGGGAAGGAGTGCAAACCGGGTCAACACAGTAAGTGTTCTTGAAATGAACTCCCGTTTGAGCCAGCCGCTTCAGGTTCGGGGTCCTCACCGGAACAACTTCTCCCGGCCCGCCCATCAACAAGGGTCCACTGTGCTGGTCCGAGCAGATGAATAAAATGTTGGGCCTTTTCAAACTGGAGCCTCTGGACGAAGAGGGACTGTCAAGGGTTCCGGATGCAACCATTCCTGATAGAACCGTCTTGCCAAATTTGCGTCTTGAGATTGGCTGCATTATTTCCTTCCCTTCTCCCTTCATGCACTCCCCGCCACTGGTTTGCGAGGGATGACATCAAAATTTGAACCTACGAACTGGCAGCAGAGTCAGGCTCGACGTCTCGCTCATAAAATGGAAGCTCAGTCAGCCGACAACGTGAAAGAAATTTCCTGCTGATGAGGACGGCTATATCCGTGCTTGGATTCCAAGTGAAGTGGAACAGTAAGTCTGCCGACGGCGTGTTCCAACGTTTTTTCGGGCGCATTCGCATACGGATTGTAAGGGTAGATGGGCCACGCCAGGCGCGCTTCCGGGTCAACCTTGAGAGTCCAGCCTCCGGAACGAATCCAGCCGCCGATGTCTTCCGGGCCCAGTTCAATCGGATCTCTTCCCAGCATGATCTTCTTTCCGGTGCCCGTTTCGAGCGTCTGGCCAGACTTCAACACCAGTTGCAGGTTCAGGTCCGCCTCCTCTGGAGGACCGCCCTTCCCCGTAATCTCGAACCGTAGAGTGACGGACTTGGCAGTGGGCGTGGGAACGTAAAGATCAACGAAAAATGTGTTGTAAGCCAGCGAAAGCCGGTCGACATCCTTGCCCATTTGCAGGCGGCTGCTGACCGGCATCGCATGGGTATCGCCGCCAAATCTCTCGAAAAACGTCGCCAGTTCCGGCTGCCGCTTCGAATTGGCGCCGGAGATAATCAGGCCCAGCTTCCGGTTAAAAACGCTCACATTCGATTGCCGGTCAAGGTAGAACTGGTTCCTCACTGCGGGAGGTTCGATGATGCCGGACAAACCCACCTCCCATGGTCCGGTCTTATGGATCCCGGCGGGGATACGCAGGCGGTGGGAAAAGCTTTCCATATCCTGTGGGATGGGCGCGGTGGGTCCAGCATGGTAGTAGAGGGCATCCTGCGACAGGCGCCCCAGTTCGTCCATTGTCAGGTGTTCTGCTTTGAAGAAGCCTGCCAGGAATTCAGCATAACGGCGCCCATCCGGAAAATGCGAAAAACCAAACTGTCCCCAGGCCGGAACAGACCAATACCGATTGCGGTTATTGACCAGATCGACCGGAGTTCCGTCCAGATAGGTGAAATACTTATGAAAATCAGTTGAGCGGCGCAGTGCCTTCAATGCCGCCGGATCGTGGCTGTATTCCCAGTAAAGCGCAATCTGAGTGAGCGTAACATAATCATACCCTGCAGTCGGACCCATGCGGCTGTACTCGCCCCAGTAACCATCCGGTGTCTGCTCCTCGGCAGAATAACGATGCAGAATCTTATCGCCAAGTTCAAGCCAGTCGGATTTACCAAATACGTGGCCAGAAAGCATCAGCAAGCTGGCCCATTGCGCATAATGGTTGGGGGAAGTTCCGATATAAGGCGTGTTGTACCACGGGAAGTCCATCATTTTCTTTGCCGACTGATAGAACGGGTCTGCATTCTCAAGGATTGCCTTCTTCCAGCGTGCGCTGCGCTCAGCCCCCAGCTTCGGTTGAAGCAGGCGATAGGCTTCCAGCCACATGTAGGTGTCCCAATCGCTGTCCAGTCGCGGAGTAAAAATACCCTTTTCGTTCTGGCTGGCCAGATAATCTCCCAGACTGATAGCCTCAGCCAGCATCTTCGGGTCGTGATAGTGATGGTTGGCAGGATCACGCTTTATGTAAAGGACTGCCGGCGCGAGGATGGCATATGGGAGATGTTTCCATCCCGGATCTTTCTCGAGCTCGGGCAAGTCGGCTCGAGGGTACTGGCTGATGTGTTCTTGAACTTGTGCAACGCCCGCAACCATCAAGCGATAGTATTGACCGGGTAGGTGAACAGGTTCTCCGACCATCCGGCTCGCGCCCCACACCAGGCAAAGCAACATGGCGCTGGCCATGCAGCCGTAAACTCGAATTTTGAATTTACAAATCCTCAAGCTGGTTTCAGGGAAAGAGCCCTTAAGCTTAAGCTGGTTCTTCATCAGAGTCATCCTTTCTCACTGTTCAGGCAACGATTGAGTCGGACTTCGATTCGCTATTCAGTCTGCCACTACGGATCAACAATGGATCACACTGGCCGGCGCGAGGAAGGCCAGCAGAACAAACACTCCAACAACCATCTCAACCAGAGTTCTGATAAGACGTTTCTTGGGCATGCGTGATCGTCTTCCATTCGTTGTTCAAGACACCTCCGGATGGCGGCCGGCAGGAACCTCCTCCGGCGCCTGGATCAGAAACGGGCGAACAAGGCCGTCATAAACAAGCCCGCCTGCGATTCCACCGACGACGGGCGCCAGGATATAAATCCACCACTCATTACCCCTCGGTCCAGGGAAGGCGATCGACCCATATCCCACCAGGTACCCGAAAAGCCTGGGCCCAAAATCCCTCGCGGGATTCACGGCGTCCATCGTCAGCGGAGCACCGATGCCCACGATGGCCGTCACCGTCAGGCCAATGAACATGGCGGCCAGGTTGCTTCCGGGCGCCGTCGTATTGCGTGAATCGATCAGAGCAAGGATCGCAAGCAGGAGGAACATGGTCAGGACAGCCTCAACCAGGAAAGCTGTCCCCCCGGTCACTTTTGCAAAGTCCGCCGGCGTAACGCCCACGATGCCTGGATTGGGATAGAAGCAACTGAACACCATCATCAGCTTCTGGCTTCCGGGTTGTCCTATGCTGACACCCAGCTTGTGCGCGGTCGGCGCCCAGAATCCGTCCCAGCACAGGAAGAGAACCAGCGCCGCCGTGAATGCCCCGAGAACCTGCGACAGCATGTAGGGCACAACCTTCCGCCCTGGAAACTTGCGAAAGACCGCGAAACAGGCAGTCACCGCGGGATTAATGTGCGCCCCGGAAATGCCGCCGGTTATGTAGACTGCCAACAGGACGGCAATTCCCCACATCACGGCGACGCCGGTCAAATCGTATGCATTCGTAAAGACCGCCACAGCGACGGCGCCATCTCCGATCAGCATCAGAACAAAGGTGCCCACAAATTCCGCCAGGCATTCACCCATCAGGGAACCCTGCAATTTCTTCATGTTCGCTCCGCAATTGAGACTGCCAACAATCTGAAGCCTGCCATGGTCCCGAACGGAAAAGTTCAGGGCCCACGAGAGCTTGCGCCAAATCCTCAGAATTGGCGATTTGCGACCCGTTGGATTTTGCCACGGATGCAACGTGAATCCAAGCAGAAGAAAATTTTGGCAAGAGGAGTGTGCCGGAAGCCCGATTAGAAAGCCGGGCGGGCCCGTCAGACGGCAGTCTGCCGCGGCCGGGCAATCTGCCGCGCGACACCTCATGAAGCGGGCGGCTATTTGAAGTGGAGGGTTCTAAAGATCCCGGTGTTGGCGGGTTTCAGCGGGACCGAAGGCGGCGCCACACGGATGGCGGCCTCAAACGGTACGCTCACGGGAGGCAGGCAGGCATGGTCATTGCAGGCCTGATACATGAACTTCCCCCGCAGCGTGTAGGCTCCCGGCCTGGCCGATGTGCTCACCTGCAGCACCGACCCCACGCCGATTTCGCCCTCATAAACCGCAATCGGTGAATCCAGAAAATCGAACTTTATTGATTTGCCGCGGGGGTACACGACTTTCTCCACCTTCAAAATTGAGGTCGTGTCAAACGCCACCCGGGTGGGAATCAGATAATCGAGCGAAGGTTTGTGGGCGTTGATGTGATAGCCGGGCTCAATCCGGGCGAGGACCGCGAGTTTTGCCGCCTGGCCCGGGTGGACTGCGTCCGTGGCCAGAACCGCTCTTGCGGAGACAACCTCCGGCGGGCCGCCGGCACAAGCCGCGCCAGCCGTCAGCAAAACCAATAGCGAAGCTGCAATCAGTCGCATCTCTGAATTTCCCCTGTGTAGACTCCTGCAGAAGATCCGCGCCAGGCGTCCGGTCGGGAGATCCAACGCCTCCGCCGTGCTGCTCCCGAAACTAGCCGTGGTGCGATTTCAGGAACTTCTGGTAGGCGTCTCTCGCTGTCTGCAAACTCACCTGGCAGGAAGAATCGACCTGCCTGCATTTCAGCACTGTAAAGCCGCAGCCACAGCTGCACTTCTGCTGCGCCAGCAGCTTCTCAAATTCCTTTAATTCGGCGGGGCTCAGCTTTGAAACGTCGACCCCGGGAACCACCGAATTCACCTCTGCCGGTGTACTGGTCTGGATTTCCTTTGCAGCCGTATACCCCACCGTTTTGAAACCGGCAACTTTGTGGTCCGGAGGCGCAGCCAGCAATTCTTTGATCTCGTTCTCGAAAACGGATAAGTCCGTCAACCCTTCGTGCTTGGCGTAAATTCTCCCGTCGCGCCCGATCAGGAAAGTGGTGGGCAATCCGAAGATGCCGCCATAAAGCATACCGAGCTTGTCGGATCCCATGGCGACCGGGTAATTCATGTGAAAGCTGTTGTAGAACATGCGGACGGGCTCCGGACCGTCGTCCATTGAAACCCCGACCACCATCAACCCCTGGCTCCCGTACTTATTCTGAAGCTGCACGAAACCGGGAATCTCAATCCGGCAGGGGCCGCACCAGGTGGCCCAGAAATCCAGCAGAACCACCTTGCCTCGGTAGGCCTCCAGGTCGATCTTTTCACCCGATAGCGAAGTCAGTTGAAACCCCGGCGCCTGCGGATATTCTCCGCTGGATTTTGCGGCTTTCGTGGTTGCGGGCGTAATCCAGTACTCATTCACAAAGAACAGACCCACTGCAACCACGATTCCCAGAACCACGCCCAGAAGAACTTTGCCCTTCTTCACAACTCTCTCCCTTCCTCCAAAACTCTTCCTAGGATTAGGGCTCGTAGGCTTTCCACCCTGAACCTGTTTCGGACCGGCAACCCCTCGTTGCCTGGAATGCTAATGAGCCTTGGCCTTCACATTCCCCGCCACCGCTTCCGCCTTTCGACCGGGGCCGTACCACTGATACGCTAACACTGCGGCAATACCCAGCACCAGAAGCGCAATAAATTGCGAGGTGGAAAGCAGGTGGTTGAACACAAACCCGCGGTCGGGATCGCCTCGCAGGAACTCCAGCGAAAACCGTGCCACGGCATAGAGTACGATATAAAGCAGAAAAATTTCTCCGTCGCGCGATTTGTGTTTGAATCTCCAAATCAGAATCCCAAAAATACAGAGCATCGTAATAGAATCCACAATCTGCCACGGAAACAGCGGAATCCCCAGGGGCACTCCGGTCATTCGATGGCTGAACTCGCTGGTAAAGGTGATGGCCAGGGGCGAATGGCTCGGGACCCCGTAATCGCATCCGGCTGAAAAGCATCCCAACCGGCCGATGCTCTGGCCCAACGCGATGGCCGGGGCATAAACGTCGAAGACCTTCCAAAGCGGCAGCTTATACGTCCGGACGTACCACACGGCGAAAACCGTTGCGGCAATAAATCCGCCGTAAAAGACCCCGCCGGCCTCCAGCGTCGCCAGTGAAAATATCTGGCCCGGGTGCTGGGTGTAGAAGCTCCACTCCGTCAGGATCATCAGGATTTTCGCGCCCAAAAGCGCCGTGACGATAATCCATGTGCTGAAGTCAATCAGACGGCCGGTTTCCAGCCCCTCGCGCCGTCCCAGGCGCACCACGGTGTAAAGGGCCACCATGAGTGCAGTGGCCAGCAGCACACCATAAGTTGGTAATTGATAAGAACCTATCTTGATAAGAATTGGATGCAAGTTATTTCCCTACCCCGGCAACATTCCTGCGGCGTTGAGCGGCACATTGTGGTTTTTATCACGCGTCATCATGGATTGCGAAGCCCAAAGGGCCCAATCCCGTCCACCCTTACAGGGTAAACCGATTGAGAAAAGAAAGATACCCCGAGAGCATCGTCAGCTTATGTGTTGCCATCAGCACTCCGATAAAGATCAGCAAGACGCCTGAAACCACTTCCACGGCCTGCATATGCTTTCGGAAGCGGCCGTAAAATTTGATAAATCTGCCCACGCCAAAAGCCGTCAGCAGAAAGGGGATGGCCAGCCCCGCCGAATAGACCGCCAGCAGAAACATGCCCTGGAACACGGTGTCCCGGATCGCCGCCATCGCCAGAATGCCGGTCAGGATGGGGCCAATGCAGGGAGTCCAGCCAAAGGCGAACGCAAACCCCAATACGAACGACCCCGCCAATCCCCGCTTGGGCGTCAGGGTATTCATCCGGGCTTCGCGGTAAAGGAAAGGAATCTTGATCAGTCCCGTGAGGTGCAGGCCGAAAATGATGATGATGACGCCCGCCACAATGTCGAAAATGCTGCGGCGGGAGAGCAGAAATCTGCCCACGGCCGTGGCCGACGCTCCCAGGATGATAAAGACCACCGAAAAGCCGACGACGAATGCGACAGAGTTGCGAAGGATCAGCGCCGTTACCTTTTCGGTGGCCTCGCCCCGCAGTTCTTCCATCGAAAGCCCGGACAGCATGGAGATGTAGCCCGGAATCAACGGCAGGACGCACGGCGAAAGGAACGACACCAGACCGGCTAGAAACGCAACGGGAATACTCAGATTATGAGTCATGTTGGCTCAAATTCTCTTGAGTCCGGCTATCTCTTGTTTGGATGCGCCGGAAACCGCCCCGATACACTCTTTCTGACACCCAACCCTGAGGTTACAAAAGTCGCGGTGTATCCTTGCTGGACACAACCTGAAAGTGTATCATATCGTGCCCTGTTGTATCCTGTATGGACGGGGGGCGGACGTTGCGGCCGTTTTCCTTACTTTTATTGACTTTGGAGCACATCTCTTGCTGCGCACAATCATCTTTGATTTTGACGGCATCATCGTCGATTCCGAACCCATCATCATGAAGCTCACTCACGAGATGGCAGCCCAGGAAGGCTGGGCCGTCTCCGAGGAAGAATACTACCGTGACTACCTGGCCCTTGATGATCGCGGTATCGTTGAACACCTTTTCACCAGCCACGGCCGCGCCGTCGACCACGCGCGAGTGGATCAGCTGGTCAACTGGAAGTCCCGGGCCTACGGGAACATCATTGAGAACGGACTGCCCACGCTGCCCGGCGCGGTGGATTTTGTCCGCCAGGCCGCCAAAACCTGGCCCCTGGCCATTGCCAGCGGCAGCGCCCGCAGCGAAATCGAACATCTTCTCGGGAAGCTCGGGCTGCGGGACTATTTCCGGATCATCGCCAGCGCCGACGATTGCCAGCGTTCAAAGCCCGACCCCGAGGTCTACCTGAAAGCCCTCGCCGGCATGAACACCCTTCCCGTGTTTCAGGAAAGCCCGCTGCTGGCATCGGAATGCCTGGCCATCGAAGACGCTCCCGGAGGCCTTGACGCCGCCCACGCGGCCGGAATCCGCTGCATGGGCCTGGCCCACAGCCGCGCGACTGAAAACCTGGCGCACGCCGATTGGGCCTTCCAGGGATTTAAAGAAGTGGATTTAAGCGCCATCGCCAGGGAATTTGAGCATTAAAAGCTTGCTAAAAAGGCCACCCATGACAGGGAATATCTTCGTCTCCGTCTGGTTGTTCAGTCGGGCAAACCCGCCAAGCCCGATTTGCAGGGTCCCAGGCCTCCCGCGAGAGCCGCTCCGGGAGAATGACCCTCATTTATTTGCCGTGTAAATTCGGATTTCAGCCACCTGGGCGCCACGGCGCGGGACGGCCAGGTAGAAACGGTCGAGCTGCGGAACAAAAAACGAAGTTCGCGCTCCGGGCGCCGTGGGAATCGACATTCTCAGCCGGTAATGGTCGGCATCCACCTGGTCCACCACGCTGATCGCGCCCTGCCCTCCGGAAACGTAAATCCGCCGCCGCGCTTCATCATAGTAAACGTCGTCGGCATCGCCCGCCACGGCCAGGTGCGCCACCACCTTGCCGGAACGCGAATCGAGCGCCAGCAGCTCGGCGGGCCTGCGGCAAACCACAAAAAGCCGGTGCTGGGCGCGGTCAAACGCCATGGGGAAATTGTCCCGATACTTTTCCATGGGCCAGCGCTCGATAACGGACCGCCGGTCCCAGCCCGCCACGGCAATTTCCCTTGCCTCGGGAACATTCACGTAAATCCTGGCTCCGCCGTTCTCCACCTCAAACGCCTCGGCATGGCCGCGCAGCTTGATGCTCCCCAGTTCCCTGCCCGTCAGGGCGTCGAGCACAGCGACACCGCCGCTGCCGTAGCCGACAAAGATCAGCTTTTTGGCCGCGTCATAACGAATGTCGTCGGCGTCGGAGGAAAGTTGGACGGTTGAAAGCTGCCTGTAACTGCTGCCGTCCAGAACCCGGACCACGCCGTCGCCTCCGTTGGCTACGAAAATCCTGTTAGATTCGGGCGCGTAAAACACGCCCTGGGGCTCGTGCATGCCGCCGATGCTGTGGATGTCTTTGCCTGAGGTGAGGTCGAGAACTTCCACCGTATTGTTGCCCAGGGCTGAAACAAACAGCCGATGGCCCTTCACGTCAACACTGAGATGGTCAATGCGTCCCCGAACGCCCGGCATCGCGATGGTCCCCACCAGCTTGAGCGGCGGGCCTTGCGCGGAAAGGTTTGGAAAATATGCCAACCCACATATTAACGCAATCCATATCCACTTTTTCATGGCGATCTCCCTTAGCAGGTTGCTGAGTAACTCCCTGCGCCACGTCATCCTGAGCGAAGCGAAGGATCTGCTTTCATTTTCAGTAAGACCCAGCAGATGCTTCTCCCGCTCTGCGGGATCAGCATGACGGGTGGCATTTTTCAGCAATCTGTTGGATGGCAAATACAACCTCGGTGTAAGGTAAACCCCTGCCTTTCCACGCATCCAGCCCAAATCATATCGCTTCCAGGGTCGTCACGGTGTACTCTTCTGTTTAGAACGCTTCTCCGGGCTGCAGGCGGAATGAGCCGATGGGGAAATTCCGGATTTCGGGAGGTAAAGGATGTCCATTTCACGTTTGCAGGGGCAGGCGCCGGCGGTGCTGCTGGCGGCGGTCCTGGCTGGGGCAAGCCTGGGCATGGCCCAGACCGTAACAACTTCCACCGAGGCCGACCAGCAGTCGCTGAATCTTACCGTTTACAACTCCAACGTGGCGCTGGTCCGGGACGTTCGCAGCGTGCGGCTGCCCGCCGGCAATCTGGAACTGCGCTTTGCCGACGTGGCCTCAGAGATTGAGCCGGAGACCGTCCGGATTGTTTCACTCAACGATCACAGGCAATTGACGGTGCTGGAACAGGATTACAGGTACGACCTGATGAGCCCGCAGAAGCTACTGGAATTTTATGTGGGGAAACAGGTCACGCTGGTCCGCCAGGTGACGGAAAACAATTCCACAAAAGAAGTCTCGATTAATGCCACGCTGCTTTCAGACAACAACGGCCTCATCTGGAAAGTGGGCAACGAGATTGTCACCGGCATGCCCGCCGACCATTACGTCTTCCCCGCCCTGCCGCCCAACCTTTACAGCAAGCCCACCCTGGTGTGGCTGCTCGATAACCGCAGCGCGGCTGAGCAGAAACTGGAGGCCGATTACATCACCAGATCCGTTGACTGGAACGCGGATTACGTCCTCACCCTGCCTTCGGAAGCGATGCTGGCTGACCTGACTTCATGGATAACGGTAAAAAACAGCAGCGGCATCGATTTCCGCAACACACAACTGCAACTCGTCGCCGGGCAGGTGCACCAGGCCGCGCAGAACATCATGCCCATGGCAGGCGGCATGATGAGGATGGAAGCGAAGGCTGCCGCGCCGGGAATTTCTCAAGAGGGACTGTCCGAATATCACCTCTACACCATCCAGCGCCCCGTCACCCTGCCCAACAACAGCAGCAAGCAGATTGCCTTTGTGCGGGCCAGCGGCATCCAGGTGCGAAAGACCTACGAGATCACAGGCCAGACTTATTATTTCTACAGCCCCTACCAGGGCGGGCAGCTCACAAAGGAACCCGTGCAGGCCCACCTGAAATTCAAAAACTCTGAAGCCAATTCGCTGGGAGTGCCGCTGCCGGAAGGCGTGGTCCGCGTTTATCAGGCAGACTCCAAAGGCCGGATGCAATTTGCCGGCGAAGACCGCATCTCGCACACGCCAAAAGATGAAGAGCTGAATCTCTACATCGGAAACGCCTTTGACGTGACCGCGGAAAGAAAGCAGACCGACTTCCAGCGTCTCGGCAACAACGTCTATGAGACGGCTTTCCAGGTCACCATTCGCAATCACAAGAAAGAGGCCGTCACCGTGAACGTTGACGAACCCGTCACCGGGACGTGGACCGTGCAGCAATCGAATTACAAGTATGAGAAAACCTCGGCCTTCTCCATCAGGTTTCCAGTGCCGGTGGCCGCGGACGGCCAGTCCGTCCTAGATTATCGAGTGCGGGTCCATCAGTAGAATTTTTGTTTAGCGGGGTCCGCGCGCCGAAGGAGGAAAATGCGAACCGCAGAGGGAAAGCCTCGCAAGGTGGATATTCGGGCTGCGCAGATGGAGGATGCCGGCCGCCTGGCCGAACTTTCCGGGCAGTTGGGCTATCCCTGCTCCGCCGGCGACATGCGGCGCCGCCTTCGCCCCCTGCTCGCGGACCCCGAACATGCCGTCTGGGTGGGGGAAAACGAAAGTGGGATCATCGCCGGCTGGATTCACGTCTTCGTCAAACGGCTGCTGGAAAGCGACCGGGAAATCGAAATCGGTGGACTGGTGATTGATGAGAATTTCCGCGGCCAGGGTGCAGGCAAGGCGCTGGTGGAACGCGCCGAGGGCTGGGCCAAAGCGAGAGGATTGAAGTCTGTCTACGTGCGCTCAAACGTCATACGCAAAGACGCGCACATCTTTTACCAGAAGCTGGGTTATAAAATCATCAAGACCCAGAGCTCGTTTCGGAAAACATTTTGTTAGTGTTGCATCCCTCGTAACTTTCTAGAATGCGGCGCAGCGCCCGTCATTCCGAGCGCAGCGAGGAATCTGCTTTCGCTCTCGCGCAGAAGCAGATTCCTCGGGCCGGAAGAGCATCGGCCCTCGGAATGACCGCATAGGGCAAACAATTACGCGGGGCGCAATGCTAGAGGATCAGCATGCAGTCGCCGTAGCTGTAAAAGCGGTATCGTTCTTCGATAGCGTGCTGGTAGGCTCGGGTGATCAGCTCGCGGCCGGCAAACGCCGACACCAGCATCAGCAGGGTCGATTTCGGCAGATGGAAGTTGGTGAGCAGCCCGCGAACCACCTGGAAGTTGAATCCCGGCACAATGAACAGGTCAGTCTCCCCGTGGCAGGGTACAACTTTCCCCTCGTTCTGCAGCGCCACCGCTTCCAGGGTGCGAACGCTGGTGGTGCCGACCGCGATGACGCGGCGTCTTTCAGCAATGGCCGCGTTGATGGAGGCAGCCGCCGCCTCAGAAATCTCAAACTGCTCCGACTCCATCTTGTGGTCTTCCACGCGCCCGGTCTGCACCGGGCGGAACGTTCCCGGCCCCACGTGCAGCGTAATTTCACAGGTCTCGACTTTTCGTTCCTGCAGCGCGCGAAAAATCCGCTCGGTAAAGTGAAAGCCCGCCGTGGGAGCGGCAACCGCGCCGCGCACCCTGGCGTAAACCGTCTGGTAGGTTTCGCGGTCCGCGGCTTCGTCGGGCCGGTCAACATAAGGCGGCAGCGGAACGTGTCCCAGGCGGTCAATGGCGCTCGCCACAGTGCCCTCGAGCGCCCGCAGCAGCACCCTGCGCACGCCGCGCTCGCCCCGCCCCAGAACTTCCGCCTCAAGCTCGCCGCCGCCGAAAACCAGCACTTCGCCGGTGCGAATCTTGCGCCCCGGATGTACCAGCCCCTGCCACACGTCGCCCGATTCATTCCGCGTGAGCAGAAGTTCGACCTCGGCGGTGAGGTGTTCGCGCGCGGCGGGATTGCCCTTGCCGATGGCCTGCGCCTGGGTGCCGCGCCGCCTTCCCAGCAGGCGCGCCGGAAACACCCGGGTATTGTTCACCACCAGGAGATCGCCGGGCGCAAGGATTTCCGGAAGCGCCCGGAATGCGCAATCCGTGAAGCTCTGCGCGGCGCGGTCCAGCAGCATCATGCGCGAGGCGTCCCGCACCTTCAAAGGCCGCTGGGCAATCAGCTCCTTCGGCAGTTCGTAATTGAATTCTTCAAGCAGCATCCTGGAACCATTTTACGCCAAACGCCGTGTCGGGGTTTCGGCGCCACGCGCCAACCCGCCCGGCAGCGTCGTTCCGTGCGGTGTGGTAAAGTCAGTTCATGCCGAAAGCCACCGTAACCGTTTCCCCGCGCGGGATTGAGCGAATCTTCGCCGGCCATCCATGGATTTACCGCAGCGACATCTCCGCCTCTGCGAACCTCGCGCCGGGCTGCATAGTGGGTGTCCAGGACCGGAGAAAGCGGTTTCTCGGGCAGGCGCTTTACAGCAACAAGTCGCAGATCGCGCTTCGATTTTTAACCCGCGAAAAACGGCCCATCGACCGCGAGTTCCTGGCTGAGCGAATCCGGGCGGCGGCGGATTATCGCCGGCAGGTTGTGGAAGACTCAGACGCCTATCGCCTGGTGGCCTCTGAGGGCGATCTGCTGCCATCCCTGGTGGTTGATCGTTATGGAGAATATTTCGTCGTCCAGACGCTGAGCCAGGGAATGGAAAAACTGAAGCCCATCATAACGGATTTGCTGCAGGAGCAGTTTTCGCCGCGCGGCATCGTGGAACGGAATGACGTTGCGGTGCGCGCGCTGGAGGGCCTCGAGCCAACCAAGGGAATTCTGGCGGGCGAGGATCCCGGCGAAATTACGGTTACCATGAACGGCCTCCGCTTTGCCTTCAACCTGCTGGAAGGCCAAAAGACGGGCGGCTTTCTTGACCAGCGTGAGAATCAGCGGGCCGCGCAAAATTATGCATTCGGCCGGGCGCTCGACTGCTTTACCTACGCCGGGGGGTTTGCGGTAAACATCAGCCGCCGCTGCGACTCCGTCCTGGCCATCGATTCTTCCCAGGACGCGCTCCGCCTGGCCGCGCGCAACGCGGAGTTGAACGGCGTTTCGAACGTCGAGTGGAAGGAAGCCAACTGCTTTGATTTCCTGAAAGCCGCTGACCAGGCCGGGGAGCGCTTTGACGTGGTGGTGCTGGACCCTCCGGCCTTCGCCCGGCAGCGCTCCAATCTCGATTCCGCCCTGCGCGGTTACAAGGAGCTCAACCTTCGCGGCCTTAAAATTCTGAACCCCGGCGGCTATCTCATCACCTGCAGCTGTTCCTACCACGTGACGGAAGCGGATTTTCTCGAGGCGATCGCCAGCGCAGCCATTGACGCTCACCGCACCGTCACCGTGGTCGAGCGCCGCACCCAGAGCCGCGACCATCCCATCCTGCTGACGGTGCCTGAAACTCTTTATCTGAAGTGCCTGGTCCTGCGGGTGTTATAACCCGTTCTGGGCAGCTCCGAATTCGAGTAGAATACAACCTGTGAATCGATTTTGTGCCCTGGCGGCCGTCCTGCTTCTCACGCCGTTGTGCGCGGTTCCAGGCCGCGCCGAGGACCTCAAACTGCTGATCTCGGTTGAGCAACAGAGCAGCGTTGCGCCCCAGCCCGTGCGCGCAACGCTGCACTTCCACAACTCCGGCCGGCAGACCCTGTGGCTCTACCGCCCCGTAACAAGCGAGATGCCGGGCGACCGGTTGGGCTTGCTTGCGCCGGTGCCAAGCGGGGCGCGCCCCGGAGAAGCTTACGGAGGATCGCAGCTCGAAGTCCGATTGGCGCCTCAAAGCGCTGCGGGCGCAAAAGAGGCGGCGGGCAGCGGGTTCGCCATGGCGCCTGACGCCTTTCCGTATCCCAGGCTGGTGCGCCTGGCGCCGGGAGAAGATTACCAGGAAAAAGTCAGCATCCACGTCGAGCCCGCCCAGGCAAAGGCCGGCGCGGGCGATCAGCCTGCGTGGGGGCCGTACAGATCTTCCGTGATTTACTCCGCGGGTTATTCCAACGCCGAAGCAATGGCCCGCGACATCAACGCCCACCTCTGGCATGGCCAGGCCACCAGCAATACTGTCATATTGGAGCTGCGGCCGCCGCCGGGCCAGGGCTCGATTGCCGGCACGGCGCTCGATTCCATCGGACGGCCCTACGGTCAGGCGCTGGTCACTCTCGAGGACGAAAACGAAAACCCGCTCGATCAGCTTTTGACGGACGACGACGGCCGGTTTGCATTTGCACACCTGCCGATGGGCCGTTACTGGCTGGCGGTGCGCCAGCCCGGCGCCGACCACGATACTTCAGTGTTCCGCCACGTCGACGTGACCGAGGCAGGCACGCCCGCGACGGCCGACATCATGCTGGTGCCGGTTGAAATCAACAAACCCGAGCGCCTGCTGCACAAGCCCGTGCTTTTCCACATTGTCGATAGCAAGGGCCTTCCGCTGGCAGAAGCCGGGATTTCGATTTTGTACTCCGCCGAGACGGTTGTGGAGAACCGGAAGGCGCAAACGGGCCGGGACGGTTTCGCTGCCGTCGGCCTGATTCCCGGCTCAATCTATGTGACACTCCAGACGCGGGGCTGCAAAAAGGAGGACCGGCAGGCTGACGTGGCGCCCGGCCCGGGAGTGGACGGATTCAAGTTTACCTACGACTGTGCCGGGAACTGAGGCAGCCGGCCAGAAGGGAATTCCAAATCGGCCGGCGCGAATCGAAATTCTGCGAAGAGTGTTCTGCAACTTATGAAATGCAGCGTGATCATTCCGACCCGACGGCGCTCCGCCACGTTGCGTGAGACGCTGGAGTCTTTAAACCGGCAGACGGAAAAAGACTTTGAGGTCATCGTGGTGGTGGATGGCGAGGATGCGGAAACCCGCTCGCTGGCGGAAACATACAAGGCCGCATTCCCATTGCGCTGGATTTTTGTTCCGGAGCACAAGGGCCAGGCTTCAGCGCGCAATGCAGGCGCAGCCGCGGCAGAAACCGACATCCTGATCTTCCTGGACGACGACACCCGGCCCGTTCCGGAATGGATCCATCACCACCTGAAGCATCACCGCGCAAACGCCGGGCCGTTGGAGATGGGCGTGCTGGGAAAAGTGGCCGACCGCCATGCCAATCCTCCGCGCTCGCGGACGGAGCAGTATCTGCGCGAAGCGCGAAACCCCGTCCTTGCCCATTTTGAAAGCTGCCTGGAGAACCAGTCGATCGAGTTCGGCAAAGTGGCTGCCTTCGGGCTGAACACCTCGATTCCGCGCAAGACGTTTCTGGCGCTGGGAGGATTCGATCCCAACCTGAGCTCCCTGGACGAGGATACGGACTTCGGCGCCCGGTTATACAACCGCGGCACGCGGTTCAAATTCGAGCCTGCCGCCGTCGTGCACCACCACGACACAAAGGACGCTGTCGCCCAGCACTACTCCATCCTGCGCCGTGCCGGAAAACTTGACGTCTACCGCCGGCGCGAAAAAAAGCAGTGCAACGCGCGGCTCCAACTGCTGGCCCAGATGCATTGCGCGAGCCCCTTGCGAAAGCTGGCGCACCGCGCCGCCTGGCACGCTCCCTGGATTTTTCAACTGGCGGCTTCGGTGGCCGGGAAGGCGACGGACCTCACCGGCTCGCGGCAATGCTTTCGCCTCTGGTCCCGGGCAACCGCCACTGAATACTGGAAAGGCATTCGCGCGGCCGGAGAAACCATCGAATCGTTGCGCGACCTGTACCCTTCGCGAACGCCCATTTTGATGCTGCACGAGGTTTCCGCTCCCACCGAACTGAGGATGATGTCGCTGGCGATATCACCCGAGCGGTTCAGGCGATTCATGGAGTGGCTCAAAGGGGCGGGTTACACGTCCGCCCTGCCGGCCGAATGGGACAAGCGCACGGCCAATCGCCGCGTGATCCTGACCTTCGATGACGCCTACGAAGACTTTATGAGCAACGCTTTCCCCGTCCTTGACCGACTGGGTTTCAAGGCAACGGTTTTTGTTGTGGTTGACCGCATTGGAAAAACCAACGAATGGGACGATGCGGGAGGGTTCAAGTCAAAGCCCCTGCTCACGATCGAACAGATTCGCGAACTGCATCGCCGCGGAGTCCATTTCGGCTCGCATACGCTGACGCACGCCCGGCTCACCGACGTATCAGACAGCGATCTCGAGCGCGAGGTGGGCGATTCGAAGCGCAAGCTGGAAGACCTTCTCGGCGCCGAGGTGCCGTGCTTCGCCTATCCCTGGGGAATGGCCGACATGCGGGTGCGCGGCGCGGTGGCGCGCGCCGGCTACTCAGTGGCCCTGACCGCTCAGGAGGGCCTGAATGGGTCGGAAGACCCGCTCGCATTGAAGCGAACCAGCGTGGCGGAAGTTGACACCCTGCCGGAATTCGTCATCAAGCTGGCAACGGGAAAAGACCTGCGGCAAAGGGCCAAAGCGATCCTGACAAGGAAAGGACTTTACAAAGGGCCGGTCCACACGTGGCGGGGGAATGACTGCAGCGGGCGGAAAGGTGAACCCGAAGCGTCGCGCGGCTCCGCCGGCGCTGTGGGTAAACTATGAGCATGCCGGCAGAGCCCGATGCCTGGGCGGATTCGCCGCGCGCCGCTGCGGAATTCACGGCGGTCGTCACAACCTACAACTACGCCCACCTGCTGCCCGACGCTCTGCGGGCGCTCGCCGCGCAAACGGTGGCCGACTTTGAACTTTTGATTGTCGATGACGGATCCACCGATAACACGGAAGAGGTTGTGCGGCAGTTTCAGCCGCAGTTTCGGGATTGCCAGTATCTGAAAAAGCCGAACGGAGGAGCCGCCGACGCCAGAAACCATGGCGTGCAGAAAGCGCGGGGAACGCACATCGCAACTCTGGACGCCGACGACGTGTGGTCGCCGCGCTACCTGGAAGTTGTTCGCAAGACCTTTGAATCGAGACCGGCAACGGAGATCGTGTTCTGTGACGGCGTCCGCGTTGCGGGCAACGGGGAAATCCTTCGCCCGGTTTTTCCGCCCGGGCTGCCACGCCTTGAAGGGCCCATCAACTCCGTTGAGGACCTGTTTTCGGTGTCTGACAATTTCCTGCCCTCCGGCATGGTGTTCCGGAAATCTCTCTACGACAGGATTGGCCCCTTTGACACCCGCTTCTCACACGGTGACGATGTCGACTGGGCGATTCGCGCTGCCCTGTCTGGCGCTGATTGCCGGCGGATCGATCAAAGACTGTTTCTGCATCGCTTTCACGGAAGCAACCTGACCCGTGACCCCATCGCCTTTCTCGAAACGTGGCTCAAGATCTACGAAGAGCAATTGCGCAACAGCCGCCTGGGCCCGGAGTGTGAACGAAAAGCCAGAAGCTTTGCCCGGGACTACGTCCTGCGGCTACTGGGAATCTGTTCACCGGCGGAAGGCAGGTCGCTGCTGGCCCGGGCCATCGAAGCCCTCGGAGGAGACTTCATGCTTCGCTGCGCCTATCTTTCGACCTACCTGGGATCGAGTTATGCGCTGAGGCCGTTAAAATGGGGAAAGGGGTTGCTACGAAAGCGGCACGCCGCCGCACAGCATATTGATCTGTCGGCGCCGCCTGAAATAATCTTTCAACGCCTGTGAAACATCGCAAGGCCTTCGCCGTCAGAGACGGCCGGCGGACAGGCGACAGCATTGCCCGAACGCTCGGCAGGTAAAGGGCGCCATCAAGATGAAGTTTTCAGTCGTCATTTGCACCTACAATTACGCGCACCTGCTGCCCGACACCCTGAAATCCGTCGCCGCGCAGACGCTGCAGGACTTTGAGTTGCTGATTGTTGATGACGGATCAACGGACAACACCGAAGAAGTCGCAGAGGAGTTTCGCCCCCAGTTCCAGGATTTCCGCTATGTGAAGAAGCCTCACACCGGCCCAGCCGACACAAGGAACGCGGGAGTCCGTGCCGCCCGGGGCACCCACATTGCGTTTCTTGATGCGGACGATTTGTGGTCGCCTCATTACCTGAGCGCCATGAGGGAAACCCTCAGCGCCCATCCTCAGGCGGACCTGGCTCTGTGCGAAGGCATCATCTTCAGGAGCGCCAACGGAATGATTACGGAGGCAGCTCTTGAGCGAGCCCTCCCGCCCTTATGCGGCCCGGCGCCTTTCCCGCAGGATCTCTTCAAGGTGATCCGGGCCCTCGCGCCTTCCGGCATGGTGTTTTCAAAGGAGCTTTACAACCGAATCGGACCTTTTGATGTGGAGTCGTTTGGGGGGTTCTCCGAGGACATCGACTGGGCGTTCCGCGCCTTGATGGCCGGAGCCTTTTGCATCTGCATGAAGCGGAGGCTTTATCTTTACCGGCGGCACGCAGACAACCTGACCAACCAGGCCAGCGATTCATTCCGGTCGTGGCTGAAAATCTATTCTCAGACGTTAAGGGAAGCGCGGCGGGACCCGCGAGTCGAAGCCCTGGCGCGCGGCACTATCCGCTCGCATTCGGTGCGCTTCCTGCCCACCTGTGAGACGTCTGAAAGCAGGCCGCTACTCAGGCAGGCCATCGAAACACTGGGCGGGGACTGGGTGGTGAGGCTCTGTTACGGCGGCACTTTCCTGGGATTAGTCAGCGTGCTAAAAATTTTCAAACAAACCAGAAGGCTCCTGCACCGCCTGACTCGAAAAAAGATGAAGATTGATCCGGGCGCGCCTGAATCCATTTTCGCTTGCCTGCGCGGACTGTCTTGATGCAATATGGCTCCGTGAAACCTGAAGGTGGCCATGGTTCTTCCGAGTGGACATCCCAATCCTGTTCGACCCCGGACAAGCAAAACCTGAAAAGAGCAATGCGCGAAGAATGGGACCACGGAGCGCGCGAAAACTGGAGAAAGAGTATCTGGGCAGAGGCCTCCGAGTCCGAGGAGTCTTTCCGGGCTTCCGGGGAGCGCGACTTCAAGAGATACGTTGGCAAGTTTCTTACAACCTTGCAGTTGGACCCAGCCAGGATGGTTGCACTTGAAATCGGCTGCGGCGCCGGCCGCATGTCGGAGCCCATTGCGCGCGATTTCTACAGGCTTGTGGCCGTCGACATATCCAGAAAAATGCTGAAAATCGGACGGCAAAGGGTTACGGCAGACAACATTCTCTGGTTGTGCAACGATGGAGTCAGCCTGGGGCCCGTTGCGGACGGCTCGGTGGATTTCATTTTCTCGCTGGCGGTTTTCCAGCACATCCCGGACGCTGCAACCATCGTCGATTATGTGGAAGAGGCAGGACGGGTGCTCAAACCCGGCGGGTGGTTTGTCTTTCAGGTGATGAACCATCCTCATGTGTCAGTTGGGCCATGGACGGTTTCCTTTTTTATTTCCAGTAGATTTCATCTCCCGCGTATCCGGATTTACCGGCCGAATGTACTGGACGCCCGTCCGATCCGCATGGGAATTTTCCGCAAAAGTTGCACCCATTCGGGCCTGACTGTTGTCCGAATCCTCCATCGCTTCAATCAAAACACCTGGGTTTGGGCTCAGAAAAACGGCTGACCTCCGGGGGAAGAATGTTTTTGCCCATTCTTGTTGGAATCCTGATTGTTCTGGCGGTCGCGGACGCGCTTGGATTTCTTTTCTGGTATGCCTGCAGTTGGCCGCGCTCACAGGTGCTGGGTCCGGCGCTCGTTCGCGGCCCCGCCGGAAGCAGGAAAGTCGCTCTCACTTTTGACGATGGGCCCCTGCCGCCCTACAGCGAGCAGATTCTTGACATCCTCCGGTCACAAAACGCAAAGGCTACATTTTTTGTCTGTGGCAAAGATGCCGCGCGTCATCCGGAAATTCTCCGCCGCATCTGTCGAGAGGGCCACACCATCGGAAATCATACCTGGTCGCATCCTTACCTTTACTTTATGAACCGCGAGAAGTGTGCGGAGGAGATTGACCGGACCCAGAGAGTGATTCAACAGGCCACAGGCGGCACGCCCAGATTTTTTCGCCCTCCCTACGGAGCGCGATGGTTCGGCCTCTATCCCGTGTTGCGTGAACGCGGCCTGCACCTGGTCCAATGGTCGGCAAGCGGGGACGACTGGGAGCTTGGAGCCGATGCCATCGTATCATCGGTTCGCGCCGGCCTGCGCCCCGGCGCCATCATCCTCCTGCACGACGGCCGGCAGAAATCCGGCGGCTACTTGCAGAGACTTTTGAGTAGGATTTTCCCTTCGACCGGCAGCCAGAACCGGCAACCTGATGCCGATGCGTCGGAAACCGTCAAAGCCCTTCCCGCCATCATTGAGGCTGCCCGGGAGATGGGATATGAGTTCGTTTCCGTCGAGGATTTCTTTCCTTTGCGGCCGCGTGATGATGAGGGGGCGCCCAAAGGATGGGACCCCAGTGTGAACAACTCAGCTTGATCCCACACGCCTGTGTCCATTAGAATCTCCTAGTCTATGTGAGGGTTCCATCCGGGCCGCAAACCTGCAAATCATCCGGGCCGGTACATAGTGAGCATTGTTGAAGCGATACCTGGTTATGGACTCTTTTAGCAAAAATCGACCTTGGTTGTTGCCCACGCTCATCATGCTGGGCGCTTTTGTGTATTTGTACCTGAATCTCTTTTTCCTGCCCGGAACTCCCATCCACTTCCTTTCCTCCGACGCCACCAACTTCCTCTTCAACGCCCAGCGGATGCAGCACGGGCAGGTGATTTACCGGGATTTTTTTGAACTTACACTGCCGGGGACGGAAGTTTTCTACCTCATTCTGTTTAAGATTTTCGGGAACCGCGCCTGGATACCGAATGTGACGCTGATGGTGCTTGGGCTCCTCCTGACCTACCTGATGATTTCCATTTCCAGGAAGGTTATTTCCGGCACGGCAGTCTACCTTCCGGCCTTGCTGTTCCTGGTGATCCCTTTCCGCAGCCAGCTTGACGCCACTCACCATTGGTTCAGCACGCTGTTGGTGATGGCTTCCATCGCCCTGCTGGTTGAAAAGATTTCCGCCCTGCGACTGGTGGGCGCCGGGGCCCTTTGCGGCGTGGCGATGTGGTTTACCCAATCGAGCGGACTGCTCGCGATGATGGGCCTGGTGTTTTTCCTGCTGTGGGCAACGGTGACGCGTCAGCTGAGCTGGGGAAATTTCCGCACGGCCCAGCGTTACATCTGGTCGGCCTTTGCCATTGTGGTGGTCGTGCTCAATGCCTATTTCGTTTTCCGGGCAGGTTTCAAGACGTTCTTTTACGACACCTTTCTGTTTAATTTTCGATATTACTCTTCCCAGGCCGGGAATTCGTTCCACGTTTACATGACCGATATGCCGGCCTTCCATCCCTGGTACCGGCTGCCGGCGCTTGCCCTGTGGGGCTCAATTTACCTGTTGGTTCCCCTGATCTACATTCTGTTCTTCGTTCGATACTGGGACGAGCAGGAAGAGCGCCCCTCGGAGCCGTGGGACCGGCTGGTGCTGCTCGCCCTCATGGGGACGATGTTGTTCCTCGGTGTTGCGCCGGCTCCAACCTGGCTGCGCCTGTGCACAGTGGCTGCCCCGGGAGTCATCCTTTTTGTCTGGTTCCTCAATTCACCCGGGCGATTTCACAAGATTCGCGTCACTGCCATGTGGGTCATCGTCATTGCCATCGCGCTGGGCGAATGGCACGGGCGATTTTTTGGATGGCGGCAGGAAGTGAATCTTCCCATCGGCCGCGTGGCGGTGCTCAGCCAGGTCCAATACAAGGAGGTCAAGTTCCTGCTGGACAACACAAAGCCCGGCGACTACTTTTTTGGAAACAACGAGCTGAACTACCTGCTTGATCTGCGGGATCCATCGCCCATTCCTTTTGTGACGGCGTCAGACTACACCCGGCCTGAGCAGATTCAGGAGACCATCGAGGGCATTGAAAAGCATCCTGCGAAATACGTTTACTGGTCATCCGATCTCGACATGCCACCCGCCAACGGCCGGGGGAAGAGCCATCTTGCTCCGTTGCGGGCCTACCTGCAGGGACATTACCAGCGGGTGAAAACCATTGCAGGCGATGACTTCGCCCGCAGCTTCTGGGAAAGATACAATCCGTCTGCTCCCATACCGCTTCCACCACCCATTCCTCTTCCTCCCCCGGGACAGAACGGAACATCCCCGGGCGGCGCGAGCGGCCAGGGCAATTCCCGGGCCGCCCCTCTTGACACCCCAGCGCAAGTTCCATAGACTCGCTGCGTCCCCGCATTTCTGTTGCCTGCCGGCCCGCTCCCAGGGTCCGGTCCCAGGATGAAAACGGCGCGTCTTGCGGACAGTGGCCAATTCAACATCGGCGAGGCATGATTGGCATTCAGTTGGATCGACCTGATCGTTGTAATCGTTTATCTGCTGTTGGTCACGCTGCTGGGAGCACGTTTTGGCAAGCGGCAAAAGACCCTGCACGACTACTTCCTGGGCGGCCGCCAGCTTCCCTGGTGGGCCATCGCTCTTTCTGTTGTCTCCGCCGAGACCAGCATCCTCACCATCATCAGCACTCCGGGGATCGCCTACGCCGGCGACATGGCGTTTCTCCAGCTTGTCTTTGGATACCTGGTGGCGCGCGTCGTGGTCAGCTTTGTCCTCATCCCCAAATACTTTGCCGGCGAACTTTACACCGCCTACCAGCTGATTGAACGGAGGTTTGGCCGCGGGCTCAAGGTTTTCACGGCGGGCCTGTTCCTGAGCAGCCGCGCGCTGGCGGAAGGGGTCCGCGTATTTGCCATCTCGATCGTGATCGAGGTGATTTTCAGGACGGGCGTCCTGACCGCCGTGCTGATTATTACCGCCCTCACGCTCTTCTACACCTTTAAAGGCGGACTCACCGCCGTCATCTGGACTGATGTCACACAGCTCTCGATTTACATCATCGGGACCGTCATCGCACTGCTGCTGGCCATCCACGCCGTTCCGGGCGGATGGGGCGAGGTGGTGCACCTGGCAAGCATTTCGGGCCACAAGTTCACCATCTTCAACTTCCACTTCAACTGGCACCAGCCGTACCTGTTCTGGTCCGGGCTGATCGGCGGCACCTTCCTCACCAGCGCTAGCCACGGGACGGACCAGTTGATCGTGCAGCGGTTGCTGGCGGCAAAGAACAAGCGGCAGAGCCAGGGTGCGCTGCTGGCCAGCGGGCTGGTGATTCTGTTCCAATTCACGCTGTTCCTGGTGGTAGGCGTCGTCCTGTTCGCTTTCTACCACTTTCATCCGCCCGCCCATCCCTTCAGCCGCCCGGACAAAATCTATCCAACTTTCGTGGTCACGCAATTGCCGGTAGGGCTGGCCGGCCTGCTGACTGCAGCTATCATCGCGGCGGCCATGGCCAACCTGAGTGCGGCATTTAATTCCCTGGCTTCGAGTTCGGTGATGGATTTTTACCGGCCGTTCGTTCGTCCCGATGCGGACCAGAAGCATTACTTGCGCGTCTCGCGCGGCCTGACGCTGTTCTGGGGAGCGGTGCTGATCCTGATTGCGGTCATCTCCCAATATCTGCATGAAAGCGTCCTGGTGCTGGCGCTGACCATCGCCTCGATTCCCTACGGAGCCATGCTGGGAATCTTTTTGCTGGGCGTGTTGACCAAACGAGCAAACTCGCGCGGCGCCCTGACGGGGGCTGCGCTTGGATTAACCGTCTTGATCCTGATCGTCGTGGGCAAAGCGTATCACGTCGTTGATATCGCATGGACTTGGTACGTGGTGATTGGAACACTGGTGACCTTCTTTGGCGGATGGATAGCCAGCGTTGATGCGGGTGGCAATGGGACAAGCTAATAATACCCTGCAAGTCAGGAGTGCCGGATTCCGCACCTTGACGAACAGGGTGTACTGCGACTAATCTCATCGGAACACATTAGAAAGAGGAACCTGTTGAAGCGACATCTGACCGCTGTATGTGTAACCGTTGCCGCAGTGATTCTGGCGTTTGTACCGGCAAAATTCCTGACATTAACGGCCCCCGGCCATTCGAGCGACACGGGCAAAACCGCGCCGATGCGCCCCTCGCAGGATGAACGCGAGACCCAGGGGAACGGCCGCACGGCCTTGGAGGCGATGTGCGAGCGAGTGATGGCTGCCAGGCCGATTGCGATGTATTACACCTCGGGAGGCACGTTCGGCATGGACTCCATCCTGGCGCATGCTTCTGACATGACCATTCTGGCCCCGCAATCCTATTGGCTGGACCTGAAAGGGAACATCCAGGGAGGCATTCCCACCCCCACGCTGGATGCTGCCCGACAGTCGGGACTGCCGGTCATGGCCTTGCTGGCTAACGACGACTTCAGCCGGCGCGTCGCTTCGCATCTGCTCCACGACCGGCGGCTGCAAGAACGGGTGATCAAGGATCTGGTCGAGATCGCCCGGCAGGATAACCTGCTGGGGTTTCAACTGGACCTTGAAAACATCGATCCGGACGACATCAACCTCTACACCCGGTTTGTGGATGAAGCGGCTAAAGAGTTTCATCACGATGGGCGGTTGCTGAGCGTTGCGGTCGTTCCCCGCTTTCTGGATTCCGTTCCCGGGCAATGGGCGGCGGCATACGACTATCCGGCGCTTGCCCGCGCGGCGGATTTTCTGACCCTGATGGCCTACGACAACTCAGGCCGCCTGGGCCCGCCCGGACCCATCGCGGGCTACGACTGGGTGAGAAATGCGCTGGAGTATGCCATCAGCCGCGTTCCCCCCGGCAAATTGCTGCTGGGCATCGCCCTCTATGGCCGCGAATGGACCAACGACAGGGGCAACCTCCAGGCCCGCACCATGCCCTACCCCGAGACGTTGGCCCTGCTGAGCCGCCTCTCACTCACCCCTCAATGGGATGAAAAGCACCGTTCACCATGGTTTAAATACCAGGCCAGCGGAACGGTCCGCAGCGTGTGGTATGAAAACGCCCGAAGCATTCAGGAAAAGTTCAGGCTCCTGGAACGGTATCGGCTGCGAGGTTTCGCCGCCTGGAGGCTGGGAATGGAAGATCCGCGCATCTGGTCAATGGTTTCAGCAATGCGCGAAAGCCAGCCACCCGTGAATGCGAGTCCTGAAGCATCCGGTTTTTGACCCGGGAGAAAGATTTCCAGCGATCTCGTTTTCGGCGGTGAGAATAAGGACCAACCTTCTCTTTTGGCTCAGGGGCAGTCTGTCAGCCGGCCGGAATCAGACAGGAAAAGCGGTAGACTCTCATGACTTTTCGGTTTCGACGCTTGACCCTTATCGCTTTCGTCCTGGCAGGCGTCGTGGCCTACGGTTATTTTTCAGGCACAGGGCGGCAGGACTCTTCGAGTACATCCATCACGCCTGCGCCCACCGCCTCAGGGGCGGAGTCCATTCAGGGACCGTATTTCTCCGACCGTGACCGCATTGCCGACCGCGTCATCAGCGCCATCAATCACACCCGGCACACCCTGGACATCGCCGTCTACAGCTTTACGCAACCGGATCTTGCTGCTGCCGTCCGGGCCGCCAGCCAGCGGGGAGTCAAGGTGCGAATTGTCACCGACGAGGGACAGGCCCGCGACCGGCATTCAGAGATCGGCTATCTCCGGTCTGTGGGGGTCTCAATTCGAGTGAGCGAAGGATTTCGGGGGCAGCGTTCACTCATGCACAACAAGTTCGCTGTTTTCGACGGAAACCAGGTGGAAACCGGAAGCTACAACTGGACCACAAGCGCCACCAGCTACAACTTTGAGAATGCCATTTTCATCAGCGGTCCCAGGGTCTCCTCGCGATACGAAGAGGAGTTTCAACACATCTGGGCGCAGGCCCGGTGAAGTTGGTCCGGCTGCATCGGTCCGCCTGGAACATACACCCGGGAGCAAAATTCACTTCTTTTGCAGGGCTGGCAGGAGGTACTGGGTGATCAGCATGTCGTATTCCTGGCGGGCCTCGTCTGTAATGGGCGCAGTGGCCAGTGGGCCGTTGCTGGTCGCCTTCATGAAAAGGTCCCCGGTCTCGCCGAGGGGTCCGGCATTGATCTTTTCGAACTCAGCTTCGTCCGATTCCCCAAAGTCAAAAATCTGCTTGAGGTTGTAGGTCTTCAATTGGGCCGGGGTCAGTTTGCCCACGCTCCGCACGTATATCCGGAACTTTCCAAAAAAGCGGTCCTTGTTATAGTCCACTCGAATCACATGTTGGAGTTGGTTCGACGGATTCTGCGGGTCTGTGTAGAGGTCCGCCAGCAGGTAATAATCCGTCAGTTGGCCTCCATAAGAGTCGTTCAGCACTTGATAGACCTTGTAGGTGGGATCGCTCGGATTGGTAGATTCGTGCTTCTTCTTTTTTGCCCAGCCAGACGGCACGGCAGCAGCAAGCAGCATGATGGCTGCTACGATGACAACTAAGTGCTTCTTCTTTCTCAACTCACCCTCCCCCGCCCAGATAACCAAAGATGAACAACAATGTGGACGGCGCAAAAGCAGGGAAAAAGCATACCACGGTTTCTGTTAGCGTCAAAACCAACTGCCCCCGGGGAGAGTTTTAGTAAAAATGTCCGCTGAGCGTGGACCCTCCGGCGGGAGGGTTTGAGAAGTCGCAGTATCCTGTGGGCGGTGGGACAGTGCCTTAGTGCCCACTTCGGAAGGGCCGTGATTTCCTCAACCGGCTGGCCCCCATTCAGTGGCTTTCGTGCGACATTCCGAGTTGCCCATAGAGCAGGTACTTTGCGCGCATCTTCCGGAAATTCACCAGGGGCTGCTGCCACAGGTATTCAATCCGTTCAGGATCGAAATTGTTCCTGATGTCATCGAGGACCCATTGCGACCCGATCAGGGGAAGTGTTTTGTCCAACTCAAAGCTCTTGGGAAAGAGCTGATGGAGTGCCGAGGCAAGCTCGACGCCCAGTTCCGGCGCGTTGAGCGCTTGCCGGTCCACCAGGTAGATCTGAACGCCGTGGCACACCTGGCCGGAAAAGTTGCTGCTCTTGGGCGTGAAGTCCACCGGCAGGAAACGCACACCCTGAATGTCGCGGGAGTTCAGATAAACCGCCAGCCATTTGGCGTCTATCCAGGGCGCTCCCAGCAACTCAAACGGTGTATCAGTCCCGCGGCCGACGCTGACGTTGGCGCCTTCAACCATCCCGACTCCGGGATAAAGAATCGTTTCGGTCAGCGAGCGCAGGTTGGGCGAAGGGTTCATCCATTGCTGGCCCGTCTCATCCAGCCAGTCGGTGCGTTCCCAGCCCTGCATTTTGACCACGTGCAGGTTCGCTCCCAGGTGCTCTTCGCCGTTGAACATTTCGGCCAGTTCCCCCATCGTCATACCGTAGCGGACGGGCAGCGGGAAATATCCGACGAAGGATCGCAAGTCCGAATCAAGAATCGGACCCTCGACGATGGACCCGCCGATCGGGTTGGGCCGGTCCAGCACATAGAACGCCATGTGCCGCTTGGAAGCCGCTTCCATGGAGTAGGCCATGGTGGTGATGTAGGTGTAGAAGCGAACGCCCACATCCTGAATGTCAAACACCAGGGCGTCCAGCCCTTCGAGCATCCGGGCGCTGGGCCGGCGGGTCTTGCCATAAAGGCTGTAAACCGGCAGGCCGGTGGCAGGGTCCGTGCTGGAGGCTACGGCGCTGTCCGCTTCGCCCCAAAGGCCGTGCTCGGGGCTGAAGATGGCCTTGAGATGCACGTCCGGCGCATGATTCAGCAGATCAATGGTCCGCCGCCCCTCCGAATCGACGCCCGTTTCATTGGTGATGAGGCCGACGCGCAGACCTTTTAGCGGCGCAAAGTACTCCTTTTCCAGAACGTCAATTCCTGTTTGTACGTTGCCGTTCCGCAATCCGCTCACGCGGTAACTCCGCATCAGCTCGTAGTAACCGGTCAACGACTTGTGGGAGTTCAGGATCTGTTGATCGGAAACCGGACCCAGGGCCGCCGCGATGGCTGTATCAATCCTGGAGCGAAGCGCCACCACGTCGCCCGTGCCATTCGGGTGGACGCGATTGGTGAGGAAAACAACATAAGTGCGCGTGACAGGGTCAATCCACAGAGAGGGCCCTGTAAAGCCGGTGTGGCCAAACGATCCCACCGGGAAAAGCTGGCCGCGATTGGAAGAAAAGGGTGTAGAGATGTCCCAGCCGAGCCCGCGCACCGCCATTTTGTCAACTGGCGTTTGCGGCGTTGTCATCTTTTCCACGGTCAGTGGGTTCAAAATACGAACCCCGTGATAAATTCCGCCGTTCAGCAGCATCTGGCAGAAGATGGCAAGATCGTGGGCGTCAGAAAACAGCCCGGCATGCCCCGCCACGCCGCCCATCCGCCGGGCCGTGGGGTCGTGAACCTCTCCCCACAGAACTGGACCCGTCGTTCCATCAATGTGCTGAGTGGGAGCGATTCGGTAACGCAACGATGCCGGGGGAAGAAACAGGGTGCTGGTCATCCCCAGCGGTTTAAAGATGTGCCGTTCGCAGTAAACGTTGAGAGGCTCTCCGCTGATACGATGGACCAGTTCTCCCAGCGCCTCAAAGTTGATGTCGCTGTACAGGAAACGCGTTCCAGGCGGAAGAATGGGAGCAGTGTCAACAATCATCTGCATCGCCGTGTCATAACCGGTCCAGTCCTTGCTGAGGTCCAGGTCGGGCGGCAGGCCCGAATAGTGGGTCATCAATTCGCGGACCGTGATGTTCTGCTTGCCGTTGGCTCCAAACTCCGGCCAGTATTCGGAAACAGGATCATCCAGGCGAATCTTGCCTTGCTGAAAAAGCTGCATGATGGCGGTGGTGGTGGCCACCACTTTGGTGCACGACGCCATATCATAAATCGTGTCCATTCTCACGGGCAGTTTTCTCGGAACCAGCCGCCGATAACCGACGGCACGCCCGTAAACAATACTGCCGTTGTGGCCCACCAGGATCACCGCTCCGGGAAGCTTGCCCTGTTGCATGGCCTTTTCCACTTCTCCCGGCAGTTGCCTGAGATGTGCGGCGATTGGGTTCGAGCTTTTGGCGGGTACACGGCGGCGAACCTGCGCAGACGTGGCCGCAGGAGCAACCAGGGTTATGATAAGGAATAGGAAAAAAGCTTTGAAACCTTGGATCATATGCATTCCGCGCTCCCTCTTGATTTATTGATTCGAGTAGTGCATTTTGCTACGAACTCAGGGGTTCGTGTCAATCAAAGATTCGATGACGGGTGAAGGCGCAAAGTGAGAAGTGAGATAGAAATGCGGCATTTCTGAACCCGTATTGCAGCCAGCGAATGGCTCACATAAGACTGCCTGGAATTGGTACACTGTTAGGTGGCCGCGCGGTGGATGGTTAAACCATCAGGATTCTGACCGCGGGAGGAGAAAGCGGTTGCCCCACTTTCATGAAGCAATCCGCCCCGGGGTCTGGCGCCAGCTGAAACTGATTTTTGATTCTGGATGTGAATAGACGTACCCGATATTCCTGTAGATCGCCTGAAATGAATAGCCCATCGAAAGAACGTATCACGGAAAGAAAAAATCCTGCCGCCGACTCTCTGGACACAAAGAATACGCGCGAAATTCTTGCTTTGATGAACCGCGAAGACCAGAAGGTTGCTGTGGCGGTGAGAAAGGCATTGCCGCAGATTACCCGGGCGGTTGACCTGGCCGCCAGTGCCCTGGCCAAGGGAGGCCGGCTGATCTATATGGGCGCAGGAACCAGCGGCCGGCTCGGCGTTCTGGACGCCTCGGAATGCCGGCCGACGTTCGGCACCGACAAAGTGCTGGCCGTTCTAGCGGGAGGCTCCAGGGCAATGTTCAAGGCCGGTGAGGGCGTTGAAGACGATCGCGCCAGCGCGCGCACGGACCTGGAACGCGTCGGCCTGAACAAGAAGGACGTGCTGGTGGGAATTGCGGCAAGCGGCCGGACTCCCTACACCCTTGAAGGGCTGCGCTACGCAAAACAGAAAGGGGCCGCAACCATCGGCGTTACGTCCAACCCCGACTCGCCCATGCGGGGGCTGCCGGACGTTGAAATTGCCGTCAACGTGGGCCCTGAGGTGATTGCCGGCTCCACCCGCATGAAGGCCGGAACCGCCCAGAAGCTGGTGCTGAACATGCTTTCAACGGCCACCATGGTGAAGCTCGGACGCGTCTTCTCCGGGTTGATGGTCCACGTGGAGATGAAGAATGAAAAACTTCGGGACCGCGGGCGCTCCATTGTGGTCAAGGCGACGGGAGTCGATCCAGCCAGGGCCGGAAGTGTGATGAAGGCCTCAGGATCAAATCTTCCCGCTGCCCTTCTGATGATCTGGAAAAACATCCCCAGGAAGGAGGCTCTTCGCATCCTGAAACAACAACCCAACACGGCGCTCGCACTTCGAAAGGCGCGCGCAGAATATCTTAAAGAACGCGCCTACGCTCACCGCAGTCAACCCTCCGGGGGGAAATCATGAAAGCCGTCAAAGCCATCATTGCCGGGACCATTTATACTCCGGCGGAAGAGATCCGCGACGGGGTGATTCTGGTTGAAGGCCACCGGATCGCCAAGGTCGGCCCGCGCGCGCAGGTGAAAATCCCGCAGGGAGCGGCCGTCATCGATTACCAGGACCGCACCGTGGTTCCGGGGTTCATCGACATTCACATCCACGGCGCCGTCGGTTATGACCTGATGGAGGCCACTCCTGAAGCGGTGGCCGCCGTGGGTAAATATCTGGCGCGCCACGGAACAACCTCTTATGCGGCAACCACCGTTGCGGCCAGCCTGGAAAGAACGCTGAATGCGGCCAAAGGGCTGGGTGAAATCATACGGGCCTCCAACAGTTCCCACATGGTTTCCGACAAAATATCCGGCGCCCAGCCGGTGTGCATTCACCTTGAGGGCCCCTTCCTGAATGTGAAGCGGCGAGGTGCACACCCGGCATCACAGATCCAGAAGCCTTCCATCGAATTGCTGGCAAAGTTTCTGGATGCTGCCGATGGCACGGTGCGCATTCTGACCCTGGCCCCGGAGCTCGAAGGCGCGCTCACGGTGCTGGAGTACGCGCGAAGCAAAGGTTTGAAAGTCGGCATTGGCCACTCCAATGCCACCTACGAGGAGGCCAGGAGCGCCATCGATGCGGGAGCCACGCATGCCGTTCATTGCTTTAACGCCATGCGTCCTTTTTTGCACCGCGACGCCGGAATCATCGGGGCTGTGCTGACGGACGACCGCGTCAGCGCCGAGCTGATCTGCGACGGCATTCACGTGGAGCCCACAGCCATCCGTGTGCTGGTGCGGCAAAAAGGAGTGGAGCGCCTGATTCTGGTGAGTGACAGCCTGAGCGGAGCAGGCATGCCAGACGGCAACTACCGCCTGGGCAATTTTACCGTGCACGTGGCCGGCGGCGTGTGCCGGACGGTTGAGGGCAGCCTGGCAGGAAGCACCATCATGCTCGATGCCGCGTTGCGCAACCTTTCAGCCTACACCGGTCTCAGTTACAAAGAATGCCTGCCGTGCATAACCAGCAATCCGGCCAGGATACTGGGCCTCGAAACCCAGAAAGGTGTTATCGCTCCCCGCGCAGACGCGGACCTGGCGGTTCTTGACCAGGAGTTTTATGTCACCCAGACCTACGTTCGAGGCCGGCCCGTACTTTAGGACCCCGCCGCCCCCGGCACCTGGAAACCAATATGGATAAATTCCTGATCACCGGTGGCCGCCCGCTTGAAGGCCAGGTCACCATCAGCGGCGCCAAGAACGCCGCCCTCCCTGCCATGGCCGCGGCACTGCTGACGCCGGAGCGGATTGTCCTGCGCAATGTGCCGCGGGTTCGCGACATCGGAACCATGCGCAGCCTGCTGGACGAACTGGGCGTGGATTCATCCGTGACCCACGAGGACCACGGCAACCGGGTGGAAATTGAGGCGCGCCGCCTGCTGAACCCAATGGCTCCCTATGAGCTGGTGAAACAGATGCGCGCCTCCATCCTGGTTCTGGGGCCGCTGGTGGCCCGGTTCGGACACGCCCGCGTCTCCTTGCCGGGAGGATGCGCCATCGGGGCGCGCCCCGTTAACCTCCACATCAAGGGATTGGAAAAGCTGGGCGCGAGAATTCAAATTGAGCACGGTTACATCGAGGCACGGGCAGACCGGCTTCGAGGCTCTGTAGTCACTTTTGATGTAGTTTCCGTGACCGGCACGGAAAACCTGATGATGGCGGCCGCGCTGGGAGACGGTGAAACCGTTCTGGAAAATGCGGCGAGGGAACCGGAGATCGTTAACCTCGCCGAATTATTGATCAAGATGGGCGCCCGGATCGAAGGAGCGGGGAGTGCCGAGATTCGCATCCACGGAGTGAGCCAGTTGCATGGGACCGAGCACGAAATTATCCCTGACCGGATTGAAGCAGGAACCTTCCTGGTGGGAGCCGCAATTACAGGCGGGCATCTCGTAATAGACCGCGTCAATCCGGCCCATCTGAGCGCCGTGATCGATAAACTCACGGAGTCCGGGGCGCAGGTCCGCGAATCCGGGCCGGGAAAACTGGAAGTTTCGGCAGCACGGGCCATCCAGGCGATTGACGTAACCACCAAAGAATATCCGGGCTTTGCCACGGACATGCAGGCCCAATACATGGCGCTGATGACCCAGGCCCAAGGTCCTTCCGTGATTACCGAAACGATCTTCGAAAATCGTTTCCTTCACGCCCTGGAATTGATGCGGATGGGAGCCGACATTGTTGTGAGTGGCCGGCGTGCCGAAGTTCGGGGCAGGACACCCTTGAGCGGCGCCAAGGTCCAGGCCTCCGACCTTCGCGCAAGTGCCTCCCTCGTCCTCGCCGGTCTGGCAGCCCAGGGGGAAACACTGATCGACCGCGTCTACCACATCGATCGAGGATACGAACGAATCGAAGAAAAGCTAAACCGCGTGGGAGCAAAAATCCAGCGCGTCTTTGAATAGTTTCCGGGGTTAATACCCACCCAGAACAACCCTCCCGAGTAGAGAAAGCGATCAGGGCGCTGTTTTCCTGCAAACCGGTACCGACAGGGTCCTCCGACTGGGCGGGACGCGGCCGTGTTCAGACCGGCGCGATTGAGGGTGTGTGAATGGGAGGTCTGTAAATGCAAAGTGGGCGGCAGCCCTTTCCGGCCATCGCCCACTTTCCCTTCCGTTCTCTGTTCTTTTACCGCCTCTAGTTTACGGGCAGCTGTAGCCTGCCGGCGGTGTGTACGGACTCGGCGTCGACGGATTCTCGTTGGCGTTCTCGATGTTCTCCGCGCATCCCGCCGCGTTCGCCGCCGCTGCCGCCGCATTCGCTGCATCCGTCGCCGCGTTCGCCGCTTCCGTCGCGTTGTTCGCCGCCGTCGTCGCCGCTTGCGCCGCATCCCTTGCGTCGCTCGACCGCGACATTCCCAGCCCCGCCAGCACCGCTGCCCCCGATCCCGCGCCCACTGCCATTACTCCCAGCGTCGTCGCCGTCGTGATGTGCGCGTTCCCGTTCGGAGGCGCCGCAGGACTCGGCGCCGGCCCCGCTGCCGTCACCGGCAACGTCACCGTCTTCCCTTCCGCCACCTGCTCCGTCCGTCCCTGCCGCTCCACCTGCAATGTCCCTTGCTTCGCCGTCACCACCAGGCTCCCGTCCAGCATCGCCACTTCGCCCAGCGTCTTATACCCCGCCGCCGGCGATACCGTCACGTTCCCGGCTTTCACCGCTACGCCCGAGCTCGCCCCGGGATGGTACATCGATACATTCCCCCGGCTCAGCATTACCGTCACGTTCTTCGCTTCCCGCAGAAACGACGCTTCCGTCTCCCGCCCGAACACCATCCGGTTCCCCGCGTCCAGCGCCACCACCGCCACTCCATCCTTCACCCGCAGCGTGTCGCCGCTGAAGACCGTCGTGTTCGCCACCAAAGCCTCTCCGCTCAATGTCGCGTTCCGGCTCCCGGCAATCGACCCTACCGCCGCCGATCCCGCCAGCATCGGCATCAGTCCGATTCCCATCACCGCTATCACCATCAGACCAAGTTGCGTCAACTTTCTCATGCTTATTACTCCTTTTCTAAGCGATGGCAGCTAACCTGCCGAGAGACCTTTCTTCCCCGCTAATTGACTCACTTACATATTAAGGAATATTTATATTTCACATGGACAAGGGTGTCAAGGTCTTTTTCGCATTTTGCGGGACCCGGCGCGCTTGCGAATGAAACCACTAACCATCACATGCAACAAGACTTATACAACAGGCAGCCTGTTAACTCGAGTCGCGGTAACCCCGATAGCGAAACCCTCATCAACATGTCCTAGCCGACCATCCTGAAGACCAGCGCCTGCATCAACTGGAACTCATATGCGCGACTTCGTTCTTCAGGCGTTTGAGGGCTTGATTTGCATGGGTGAGTTGACGTACTACCTGTCCCGGGGCCGTACCACCAATGGCATTTTTCCGGCGGACAGACATCTCAGCTGAAACAGCGGTCTTTGCCAAAGCCTTGTCCCAAACTGGAATCAAACGCCGGGCCTCATCCTGAGAGAGATCGGCAAAGGTCTTGTTACGGTCTACGCAGTATTTGACCAGCTTTCCAACTAGCTCATGGGCCTGGGCAAAGGCAACGCCGCGCTGCACCAGGGCGTCTGCAACCTCCGTGGCGGTCAGAAAGCCCTGTGCGGTGGCCTCTTTCATCCTGTCGGCCCGAACGCGCAGGGTCCCCACAACGCGTCCGGCGAGAATGAGGCAGTCGGAGGTAGTATCCACCGACTCGAACAGGACTCCCTTGTCTTCCTGGAGGTCGCGGTCATATGCCAGGGGGAGGCCCTTCAGCAAAGAGAGCATGGATGTCAGTCCGCCCAGGACCCGCGCAGCCTTGCCCCGGATCAGTTCCAGCGTGTCGGCGTTCTTCTTTTGCGGCATCAGGCTGCTGCCTGTGGCGTACGCGTCATAAAGTTCCACAAAACCCAAAGCCGGCATCGAGTAGATGATGAAGTCTTCCGAGAGCCGGCTGAGATGGACCAGAATCAGCGAACACGCGAAAAGCAGATCACAGACGAAATCGCGATCGGAAGTGACGTCCAGACTGTTGCGGGCCACACGGGCAAATCCCAACTCCCGCGCCAGCCGTGTGCGGTCAATGGGAAAAGCTGCTCCGGCCAGTGCTCCGGCGCCCATGGGAAGCTCATCCACCCGGCTGGAGCACTCCCGCAGGCGGGCAACGTCACGCATCAGCATTTCAAAGTAGGCCAGCAGATAGTGGGAGAACAGGATCGGCTGCGCCGGCTGCAGGTGGGTGTACCCGGGCAGGATGACCGACTTGCTGGCCCGGGCCTGCTGGACCAATGACTCCAGGAGGCCCACCGCGCTCTCCTGAAGCCCGCGGATGGCGTCCTTCACGTACAACCGGGTTTCTGTGGCAACCAGGTCGTTCCGGCTGCGCCCTGTGCGAAGCTTGCCGGCCACGGGCCCGATCTCCTTCTCGAGACGGGCCTCAACCCAGCTATGCACGTCTTCGCTCTGCTGCTTTGCCGCCCAGCGAGGGTCCTGCTTGACGTAACGGCCGATGGCAGCCAGCCCGCGCGTTATAGCGGAAACTTCCTTCCGCGTCAGCACGCGCACACGCCCAAGTTCCCGGACGTAAGCCAGATTCACGCGAAGATCGTAGTCGATCAGCCGCTGATCCACGGAAAACGACTCCGAGAATTTCTCAAACAGGGGATCGCGCCCGCCTTCAAAACGTCCGCCCCAGAGCTTCATTTCATTCTCCCGGACGGACGTTTCCTGCCGCTCTTCTTCCGGCCCCGCGACGCCAGAGCCGCCAGTTTGGTGGGGAGCCCCAGGATGTTGATGAACCCTTCAGCATCCTTCTGGTCATAATCCGCCCCCATCGTGAAGGCGGCAACGCTGGGGTTGTAAAGCGAGTAAGGCGAGCGGCGGTCAAGGACGCGCAGGTTGCCCTTGTAAAGTCCCAGAGTCACTTCGCCCGTCACGTTCTGCTGGGTAGTATCCACGAAGCTTTGCAGGGCATCGAGAAGCGGGGTGAACCACTGCCCGTAATAAACCAGTTCAGCGTAGCGGAGAGCGACGCCCTGTTTGTAGTGAAAGGTTTCACGGTCAAGGCACAGCGCCTCAAGCTCGTGGTGCGCCGCATGCAGGACTTCTCCGGCAGGCGTCTCATAAGCGCCGTGGCTCTTCATGCCCACGAGCCGGTTCTCCACAAGGTCCGTCCGGCCAACGCCGTTCCTCCCGGCAATCCTGTTCAGATTCTGCAGAAGTTCAATGGGACTCAGCTTCTTCCCATCCAACGAAACGGGAACGCCCGATTTAAAACCGATGGTCACCTTCGTCTCCCGATTGGGAGCGCGCTGCGGGCTGACGGTCAGCTTCCAGGCGTCCTCCGGAGGCTCGCCCAGTTCGGTTTCAAGCGGGCCGCCCTCATGGCTTAAGTGCCACAAGTTCTCATCCCGGCTGTAAAGATCTTTCTTTGTGACCGGCACCGGCACCTTGTGTTGCCGCGCATACTCCAGTGCGTCTTCGCGCGAAACAATCGACCACTCGCGCCACGGAGCGATCACCTTCAGTTCGGGAGCCAGAGCCTTGAACGTCAGTTCAAACCGCACCTGGTCATTCCCCTTGCCGGTACACCCGTGCGCCAGTGCGTCTGCGCCGGTTTCAAGCGCGATTTCCACCTGCCGTTTGGCCAGAATCGGTCGGGCCAACGAGGTGCCCAGCAGATATTTGCCCTCGTAAATGGCCCCGGCCTGGAGAGCCTTCCACAAATAGCCGGTGATGAATTCCTCCCGCAGGTCTTCCACAAACACCTGCGAAGCGCCGCTCTTCAGCGCCTTCGCCCGCAACGCCTTGTAATTGTCTCCCTGCCCTACGTCACCAACCATGGCAATTACTTCACAGCCATAATTCTCCCGCAACCAGGGAATGATGATGGATGTATCCAGCCCTCCGGAATACGCGAGTACCACCTTCTTGACTTGTCGTGATGAATTCCCAGACACTCTCATGCTTTCCTTTCTTTTTTGCTTTGCCGAGTAAGACACATGAGTAGGGACGGGTCCCGCATGGCGGCGACAACCGAACTTCCTCAAGCGCCAACAAGGTTGAGGATCTTTTTTCGAATTCGGGTGGCTTCCTGCGTGCCCCCGGTCGCGATAAAAATAGTGTCATCGCCCGCCACGGTGCCCACAACCTCCGGCCACTGCTCGGCGTCCAGCGCAGCCGCCACCGAGTGGGCATTACCGGGGTGGGTCTTGATCACCACCAGGTTCGACGCTTTGCGCACATCCCAAAGAAATTCCTTCAGAATAACAGGCAGAGCAGGATGGGGCAGCTTCAGCGGATCTGGCGAACCCGGCATGCGGTAGCCCTTCCGGGTCTTGATCAGGCCCAGCTCTTCAATATCACGCGAAACGGTGGCCTGCGTCACCTGTATCCCGCGTTGGGAAAGCTTCTCACACAGCTCCCCCTGGGTTGTCACAGACTCCCTTTTTATCAAATCCAGAATTTGAGTACGGCGATAGAGCTTGTCCATGCAAATTTATGCAATCGATTTATAAATACTCTAGATCGCAAAAATTCGCAAGCACAACACAAAGACGTTGTCAGTGCAGGGCATCCTCGGGTATCATGTTTGTGCGGGGTGGAGCAGTCTGGTAGCTCGTTGGGCTCATAACCCAAAGGTCGCTGGTTCAAATCCAGCCCCCGCAACCAACTCAACTGGTGCAAGGGCTTCATCGTTCGAAGGTTCAAATTCTTTTCCGATCAGATTCCATTCACCTGTTGCCACATAATGCCGTGTATCTGGGCCTTCTTGTGGACGCATTAGGATGCGGTCAATGTGGCGACTAAGTTCTATCCGCGCTCGTTCCACATCGGAATAAAGCAACTCTCTGACATTCTTCAGCCGCAAGTGGACAAACTTTCGTAAGTCGTCAAAGCTGGACTGGATCGACCCGGACTTTCCGGCAAGTAGGCGGTCTGTGATGATCCGCAGTTTACTCTCTCTTTCGGCAATGGCTTCTAGCAAAAAGGGTGAATGCCCCGACTCGGCCACCGCAGCCGTCAAACGCCTTAGTTCGGCCTCCAATTCAGTTTTCTGTCGCCGGAGCCCGTCCGTTTGCATGGAGAGTTCCTGAAGCCGCTTTCCCAGTTCTCGCTCAAACTGGGATAAGACATAATCGACTACCTCTGGCTGAAGCACTGCTCTCTGCAAGCCTTCCAGTAGACGAGACTCAAGGCGGTCCTGCCGCTCCGTCAGGTTGTTTGTACAAGTACCCCGGTTAAAATGGCGTGGGCATCCATAGCGCGCTAGGTTGCGCTTGCCGCTGCCGGAAACAATGGTCAGGGTTCCCCCGCAGCTTGCACAGACGAGAAACCCTGAAAACAAGTATCTGGATGTGGCACTCCGGGAAAGTAAGCCGCTCGGTCGGCCTTGGGCGTATGTTTCCTTGAGCCAACTTAGGCGCTCATGTACCTTTCGCCAAAGGGCATCAGGAATGATCCGTAAGTGCTCGGCATCTACAATGCACCACTCTTCCGGTGGACGGGGGCGGCGCACACGGCGGTTGGTTCCAGGCACCTTCACAAAACGGGAACGGTTCCAGAAGATGCGGCCGGTGTACCTCTCGTTGTAAAGCATCTCGCGGATTCCAGTTGGGCACCAGCCTGCTACGGGCCTGCCTTTCCTTGGTCTCGGAGATTGAATACCCTCCGCATTCAGGGCCCTGGCGATTGTCTTTAGCGCCTGGCCCTCAGCACTCATCTGAAAGATTCGGCGAACCACGGCAGCTTCAGACTTGTTCACTTTGAAAGCAACGCCATCATCTGTTTGTTCGCTTGAGTAGCCGTAGCAGCGACCTCCGGCGCTTAGTCCCCGCAGCGCCTTCCCTTCAAGCCCCCGGTGAGTTTTCTGGGCAAGCTCTTTGATGTATAGGGAATCTACCAAACCGTGCACAGCTACCAGTACTTCGGCTTGCTGGTCCTGGCTGTCTATTCCCTGTGAGACTGCCACCACTCGAACTCCGGCAAAGTTCAACTGCTCGATAAGTCGCAAAGCGTCTGAGAGGTTCCGCGATAAGCGGCTTGTATCGTCCAGTAAGATAACTTGAAAAGGCGGCGGAGAGGACAACGCATGTTGAAGAAGTCGCTTCAATGCGGGACGGTCAACTCCCGCGCCGGAGCTTGCTTCGTCAGAATAAATATGTTGCTTTGAAATTTGCCACCCTTTGCGATCTGCGAACTCGCGGCATTTTCTGAGTTGGTCCTCAGTGGAGAGTGGGCTTTGACGGTCAGTAGAGTAACGAGTATAGCAAGCGGCAGAGTGATTCATCAGGCTGCCTCCGTTCCAGGCTGTGTATCCGATGCACACTCTGTCACACAATTGGAGTCGCCATCAAGACCTTTCTCATGCTCTGCCATCAACTGCTTAACCAGGTTCGGCACTAAACAGTCGTCCACCCATTCCCGAATTGCAGGGGGAATCATTGCGAGTGCGGGTGACGCATTGTATTTGAAACCTGACATTACTTTGCCGATACTCCCGGAAGCCGTGTTTCAATCTCAATAAAGCGGCCTTCCCGGTCGTACAATCCTCCGCGGTCAGTGATCCTGCTCAGTTGTTCTTTGCGGTCTGGCCTTCCGGCATTGATGAATGAAAGCAAGGCTGGAAGTGGGCCGTCTTCAAGGATCGCAAGCTCGGCAGTCACACACGGTAGGATTCGATAAACGCGAGCGAGCCGCGACCATGCGCATTCATCTTGTGGGTTCCGTGCCCGATGTACACGGTCTGCAATGGAGAGCAAACTGCGATAATGATGGTACAATTTTAACCGCCGGTCGCGTGTTCGCTGATACAGTTCCTCTGCTTTTTCGTGAGCTTTCTGCCGTAGCCAATGATGTGCGCGAAGTTCGTCGCTAGTCAGTCTCCGCATCAGGCCAAGTTCTCTTGCCAGTGTGACTACGTTTCCCTTCCAGCTACAGCCCTCATGGTGACAAAAGAAGGATTCCTGCGTGAATGCAATGGTTCGCCTCCCGGAGCACCTTGGACAATCTGCTCGCCGGTTAGATACTAGCCTCGCTCCAGCGCGCTTTAGTAACTCAAGTAAGGTGTACTCAATAGGTGGTGCGTTCATTGTGGCCGCTCGCTTTTGGGTGTCCATTTCTCTAGCCAATCAAGCCACTCCGCGCTTACGCGGGGCGGGTGAATGTGAATTCCAGGCGCAACAAGGTAACATCCGGCGCAATCCGGCGACCCACACGGGGCCGTGGCGCACCCTTCCGGCATTCGTGCTGCGGTAGTCTCTGGGGATACATCTTGCTGGGCGGTTGTCTTGGCAAGGTCGTTTAATGCCCGGATTGCCCGTTCTGTCAGTGGTCGCATTTCCCTTTTTCCTTGCTTGTCGGTTGCAAGTGTCACAACCGTCACAAGCCGCTATTTATGCGGGTTCCAACTGCTTCTTATGTCCGTCAAATTATCACTTTGTGGCACTTCGCAAAACTTGCTTTCCCCCTGTGTTCATGCGGGGTGTGACGGGTGTGACACTTCAGAGTTCAAGTACCTAGTGATATGAGCTATAAATAACTTTACAATTGGCAAGATTCCGGTATACTGTCCGCACTATGTGGAAACCACCGGAGGCGTTGCCGATTTCGCCCGAACAAAGACAGACGCTGGAAACTTGGATTGCCGCTCGCAAGAC
>Ga0307373_10000968_pt1 | contig 54556 bp, 45 predicted proteins | sample OX2MG_FD_202534 | JGI IMG/M metagenome (GOLD analysis project Ga0307373, IMG submission 202534) | Soil microbial communities from Risofladan, Vaasa, Finland - OX-2 | ecosystem: Environmental > Terrestrial > Soil > Coastal area > Acid sulfate soil | place: Finland: Risofladan, Vaasa | collected... | reverse complement strand
GCGCCTTCCTGGACTTCGGGATCATGGGGGAGCTGGACGACACCTGGAAGCAGCTATTCAAGGACATGCAGTACACGGCCATGATCGACGGGGACTACTCCCGCATCGTGCGCAACTGGAAGCGGGTGGGCGTGATGGCCGAGGACGTCGGTGACGACGTCTCGGTCGGCCTGGTCATCAAGGCGACCATGGACCCGATGCTGGACCGCTCGATCTCCGAGACCAGCATTGGTGAGCTCATGAAGCAGAACATCGCCCTGGCCGAGCAGTTCGGGGCCAAGGCTCCTCGGGAGCTGGTGCTCACCTCCAAGCAACTCCTGTACTTCGAGCGCTACTCCAAGGAGCTGGCTCCCGACTACAACATGGCCAGGGACCTGTACCTCATCAAGAACGTCTTTCCTGAGGACGTGGCCAAGCGGGTAGCCGAACTCGGTATCAAACTCCCCGACTAGGACCACCGCGGCGGCCTCCTGGCCGTCAGCCCTGCCGGAAGAACGGATTGGCCGGCTCGGCCGCCGCCGCCCGCACGTCGGACAGCTCGGGCTCGCCCCGAGCGCCGCGGCCCAGAGCTCTGGCCGTGGCGTCCCGGTTGTTGGCAAAGACGGCCTCCTCCGAGTCGGCGGCCGGGTCCACCCAGACGGCGGCTATGAGGAGCAGGTCATCGGCCAGCTCGGCCGGGATGATGCCGGCGGCCACGGCGTCGACCACGCCCGAGGCCACCCCGGCCTGGGCCGCCCCCCACGTGAGGTTGGCGTGGGACGTTCCCGCCTCCAGGGCAGCCTTGTTGACGAACAGGGTGAAGGGCTTGACGGCCACGTCGGGGCGGATGACGGTCACGAAGGCGGCGTGGCCGGCCCGGGGGGTGGCCAGGGCGGCGGCCCAGGCCATCTCCACCGGACCGCCCTTGGCGCCCAGCACGGTGTTGATGTGGGCGGCGTTGGAGCCCGAGCCGCTGAAGGCCTCCCCGATCTGGGTGGCCCGCCCGCTCGGAGCGCCGGCGCTCAAGTGGCCGGCGGATCGGGATAGGGCTCGCTCCGCCCATAGCGGTTCATGCGCAGCAGCTCGCTCCCCATGGTTCCCGCCTTGGTGTCATAGGCCAGAAGCCCGACCAGCCGGGCCCGCCGCCCTTGGACCGGACTCACCCGATGCAGCGAGTGGCGGCCTTCGAAGACGAGCAGGGTGCCCGCCCTCATGGGCAGGGTCATCACCGGGGAGGTGTCGGTGCCGTCGAGCACCCCGGCCACCGCCTCGTAGCGCTCGTCCTGGGCCGAGCGGATGAGCGGGGCCACCTCGAAGTCCCCGCCGGCCTCGGAGGCCTCGATGGCCAGGGAGACGACGAAGTCGGTCTGGTCGAAATGCCACTGCAACTCATCCCCGTCCTCCATCACGGCCAGGTTGAGCGCCCCGAAGGGATCCGCATAACGGCAGATCGACCCTCGCCCCAGGATGGCCTCGATGAGATCCTTCATCGGGTCCCACTCATAGAGAAGGCGCAATAGCGCCGTGCGGGGGATCAGGTCGTAGGCCACCGCGCCGAGGGCGTAAGGCCCCAGCCAGCGAGTCGGGTGGCCGACCGGGGCGTCCCCGTCGGGCAGATTGAGGTAGGCCGTACCGATCCCGGAGGACCGGTGGGCCCGGGTGGCCACGGCCCGGGCGTCGGCCACCAGGGCCTCCACCCCGCCCGGGGTGAGGAAGCCGGGCAGCTCACAGGCCCCGGTGGCGGCCAGCTGGGCCCGCCAGCCGACCAGACCCGCCTGGGCCACCGACCCGTCGAGGTCGAGTACCGGGTAGCGCTCCAGGTCGACCAGGTCCGCAAGGTCGACGGTCGGGCCGCCCGGCTGCGGGGTGGGGAGGCGGGCCGCCTCCGGGGCGGTCACGGCCGGTGTCGTCATGGCGGGCAGACTATTGCGTGCCACTCGAGGAGATCCGGGTCCCGCTGCCCGAGGGCGTGAGGATGCCGGACAGCCGGGTCAACCTGATCGTCCCCGAGGACTATGAGGCCCGGGCCGACCTGGCCTTCCCCGTCATCTACCTGCTCCACGGGGCGGGGGACACCTACGCCTCCTGGGCGGAGTCGACCGACGTGGTCGAGCTGGCCTCGGCCTTTCCCGTCTTCCTGGTCATGCCCGACGCCGGCTGCCGCGCCGATGCCACCTGGTACTCGGACTGGGCCGAAGGCAGCTGGCAGGCGGAGACCTACGTGGCCGAGGTCCTGCCCCGGTACCTGGCCGCCCACTATCGGATCGCCCCTGGGCCCTCGGCCATAGCCGGTCTGTCCATGGGCGGCTTCGGGGCCATGTCCCTGGCCGCTCGCCACCCCGGGCGCTATGCGGCGGCGGCGTCCTTTTCCGGGGTGCTCGACACCATGTGGGGTGCGCCGGGCACGGGCGAGCTCTTCGCCCGGTTGAATGCCGAGCACGGCACACCGGATCAGCGGGTGTGGGGCGACCAGGAGGCCGACGCCGAGGTGTGGCGGGCCCACAACCCCACCGATCTGGTCGAGGCGCTGGCCGGCCTCGAGCTCTTCGTCGCCTCGGGCACCGGTACGCCGGGCGGCCCGGAGGGCGACGTCGAGGACGACGGCAACGGCTACGCCATGGAGCAGGGGGTGCGGGCCATGAGCGAGTCCTTTGTGACCGCTCTGGAGAAGGCCGGAATCCCGGCCCAGGTCGACCTGTACGAGGGGGGCTATCACGGCTGGCCCTACTGGCAGGCCGGAATTCGCTGGGCCCTCCCCCAGATGGCAGCCATCCTGGGGCCGCCGACGCCGGTGCCGGCGCCGGCATCGACGCCGGTCGGGGAGGGAAGCGCCTGATGTCAGACGAACGGGTGCGGTCGCTCAACGAGTTCGGCCGGGACAAGGTGCCGGGGCTGTTCGGCATGGAGATGACCCGAGTGGACGAGGAGGGCTCCGAGGCCCGCCTGACCGTCACCGAGACCCTCATTGCCGGGACCGGCTACCTCTTCGCCCCGGTCGTGGTCGGCATGGCCGACATCATCTGCGCCTTCGGGATGGGCCCCCACATCCCGGAGGGCTCGAGCTTCACCACTGTCGAACTCAAGACCAACTTCCTCTCCAGCGCCAAGGCGGGCGAGGTGGTCACGGCCAGGGCTTGGCCCGTGCACGTGGGCCGCACCACGGTGGTGTGGGACGCGGTGGTCACCAACGAGACCACCGGGCGCACCATGGCCCTGTTCCGCAACACCCAGCTGGTTATCCTGCCCCGGGCCTGACAGGGCCCCACTACCCTCCGTAGGTCATGAGAGCCCTCGCCACCTGGTGCTTCCGCCACCGCCGCCTGGTCCTGGCCGCCTGGTTCGCCATGCTCATCGTGGTCTCCCTCATCTCCAACGCCGTCGGTGCGAGGTACTCGGACAACTTCCAGCTCCCCGACACGCCGTCCACCCATGCCCTCAAGCTGCTCATGGCCAACTCGCCCAAGCTGGCCGGGGACAACGAGCAGGTGGTGTTCCAAACTTCCGGCGGCCTTTCCATCACCAGCCCATCGGTGGAAGCGGCCATCAACGCCGACCTAGCCAAGTTGGCCCTGCTTCCGAACGCCACCCGGGTCGTGTCACCCTTCGGACCGTTTGGAGCACAACAGGTCAGCGCCGACAAGACGGTGGCCTTCGCCACCCTGACTTTCGATAAGGATCCCCGGTCACTGTCCCAGGCCGAGGCGACCCAGATGGTCTCGACGGCCACCTCGGCCGACGTGGCCGGGCTCAAGGTGGCCGTGTCCGGTCAGCTGGCTTCGGAGGCCACCCGCCCCGGCTTTGGGGGCAGCGGACTCGGCATCCTGCTGGCCGGCGTCGTCCTCCTGCTGTTCTTCGGCTCCATCTTCGCCATGGCCCTACCCCTGCTGTCGGCCCTTCTGGCTCTGGGCACGGCCATCGGACTGGTGACCATGCTCAGTCACGTCCTCGGCATGCCCCAGTTCGCCCCGGAATTGGTCATCCTCATCGGCCTTGGCGTAGGAGTGGACTACGCGCTGTTCATCGTCACCCGCCACCGTCAGGGCTTGATTGCCGGGCGTTCGACTGAAGAGGCGGCTGTCGGGGCAGTGAACACGTCGGGGAGAGCAGTGCTCTTTGCCGGCATGGTGGTCTGCATCGCCCTGATGGGCATGTTCGCCATGGGCGTCACCTTCCTCTACGGCCTGGCCGTGGCCGCCTCCATCGGCGTGCTGCTGACCATGATCTCCGCTCTCACTCTGCTGCCGGCCATGCTCGGCTTCATCGGGCCCCGCATCCTGTCCCGTAAGCAGAAGCGCGATTTGGCCGCCAGCGGTCCCCGAATCGTGGGTGCGGGCACCACCGGCTTCTGGCCCCGTTGGGCGTCGTATGTCCAACGCCGTCCTGCCGTCCCCGCCGTGATCGCGCTGATCGTCATCGGCACCATCATCCTGCCGTTCTTCAGTCTGAGGCTGGGCTCCTCGGACGAGGGCAACGATCCGGTCGGCACCACGACCCGGACCGCCTACGACATGCTGGCCCAGGGCTTCGGCCCCGGTTTCAACGGACCGTTGATGCTGGTGGCCGTGAGCCCCGGGCTTTCGCATCTAGCCCCCGGCGTGGGCGGCACGGCCAATCCTCTGAGCCTGGTGGTGGCCAAGCTGTCGGGCGACCTCAAGGCCCAGTCCGACGTGGCCGAGGTGGCCGCCCCTCTCATCCTCCCGGCCAAGTCGGGCGGTGAAATCGCCCTCCTCAACGTCTATCCCAAGGGCTCGCCCCAGGACGCCAGCACCGGCGCCCTCATCGGCCACCTGCGCTCAGCCGTCATCCCGTCGGCCCTGGCCGGCACCGGGGTGACCGTCTACGTGGGCGGAAGCACGGCCATCTTCGTGGACTTTGCCCATGTCCTGACGGGCAAGCTGCCGTTGTTCATCGGCCTGGTTGTGCTCCTCTCCTTCCTCCTGCTCTCGGTCGTCTTCCGCAGCCTGGCCGTGCCCCTCACCGGAGCGGTCATGAACCTGCTTTCCATCGGGGGTGCCTTCGGGCTCTTGACGGCGGTGTTCGAGTGGGGCTGGCTCGGCAGCCTGTTCGGCGTCAACCGGCCCGGACCGGTTGAGGCCTTCCTTCCGGTCATGCTCTTCTCCATCCTCTTCGGGCTGTCCATGGACTACCAGGTCTTCCTGGTCACCCGTATCCACGAGGAGTACCTCAAGAGCGGGGACAACCACCTGGCCGTGCGCAACGGCCTGGCTGCAACCGGGAAGACGATCACGGCCGCGGCCGTGATCATGATTCTGGTCTTCGGCTCCTTCATCCTCGGAGGCGAGCGGGTGATCAAGGAGTTCGGAGTCGGCCTGGGCGGGGGCATCCTCATCGACGCCGTCATCATCCGCATGACCATCGTCCCCGCCGTCATGCAGCTCATCGGCCGGGCCAACTGGTGGTTCCCCGCCGCTCTGGACCGGCGCCTGCCCCGGCTGTCGGTGGATCCCGACACCGCCCCGACGCCAGCGCCGGCCCCGACGCCTACCCCGCTCAGCGCCTGAGCGGCCGGAGCGGGCCAGGAGCCATGGTCAGCTCATATAGGTCGGTCACCAGGAGACCCTGGCCCTCGGGCGGGCTGGGGGCCGGCGGCCCCAGCCTGGTTTTCGACTCGGCCACCCCCCCGCCATGCTGGCAAGTGAGGGCCCGGGGCCCCATCCCCGCCCTAAAGCAACATCCCGGTTCGGTCGAGACAAATGGTATGGCCATTCGGCTGAGAGCTCGTCCTGCCCCCGAAGATGGCTTCACCATGGTCGAAATGGTGGTCACCATCGGGCTGATCGGCATCCTCCTCCTGGCCCTCGCCCCCCTCTTCATGGCCCTCCTGCGCACCGGAGCCGTGACCCAGGCCCGCGATCAGGCCAACCAGGTCACGACCCTCGGCATGGAGGATCTGCAGAGGTTCACCTACAGCCAATTGGGTGTCTGCGCCGCGCCCTCGGCCACCGCTCCCAGTGGGCTGTCGGACGTCGTGGTGCTGAGCTGCGCCAGCCAGGTGGCGACCTACGGAGAGTCTCCGTGCAGCCCTGTCGTCGGGAACCTGCCGCCGGCGGCCAGCTACACCTGTGCCGATGCCGGCATCACCTATACCGTCATCCGCTGGGTCTCGTGGGCCGACACCGGTCACATCGTCAAACGACTGGCCGTCTATGTCTCCTGGACCGACCCGGTGGGGGCTCACGTGGTCTCCCAGCAGAGCTCGGTGCGGGCCCCTGACCCCGACAGCGTCGTCGGACTGTCGCCCCCGAGCCTCAGCTCGCCCCAGGTCACCGGATCCAATCCAGCCATCATCGGCGGCGCCTGGACCCTCCAGTTCTCGGTCACCACCTCCGGCTTGACCACATCGGACAAGGTCTACGTCGCCTTCTCGAGTCTGGACGGCTCAGGGAGCCCGACAGATCAGAGCGTCTTCCTGTCCTCGGGCGACGGCACCAATTGGACGGGCAGCATCTCGTCCAGCTCCGGCTACACCTTCGGTGAAGGTTCCCAGTACTTCGTCTTCAGCGCTATCCGCTCCACCGACGGCAAATCGAACTCGGTGGTGGACACCACGGCGCAGGAGTTCTGCACCTCCAGCGACCCGTCCTGCTCACTCAGCACTCTGCCCTCGATTCTCAGCTCGACCGTTCCCAGCACTGTGAGCATCGCCTCCTCCGGGGCCCTGACGGCGTCGGTACCGGTCTCGGTCACGGTGAAGAACGTCACCTCCACCGATGCCATCTCGGTCGCCTTCCAGACCCAGAACGGACTGGTGAGCCTCTACCTTTCGCCTAACAGTTCGTGCACGACCAGCAGCTGCACCTTCTCCGGCTCCATACCCTCCTCGGCCGGCTACGCCTTCAGCGCCACCACCCAGAACTTCTACTTCACGGCCACCCAGGACGAGAGTGGCGTCTCGACGTCGGTCGATCAGGGCTCCACCGTGGCCGCCGCCTCCTCGCCTGTGACCTTCACCGCGTCATGACGATGCCTACGACACGCCGACCGGATGCTGGAGACGAGAGCGGCTTCAGCCTGGTCGAGTTGATGGTGGTGATGATGATCATGATGATCGTCACCTTCATCCTGTTCGGCTTTCTCGACTCCACCACCCGGCTGACCGCTCGGCAGGCCAACCGGACCGAAGCCGAAAATGCCGCCAACCTGGCCCTGAGGCGGGTGTCGGAGGATCTGCGCTCGGCCACCTTCATCACAGCCTGCCCCTCGCCGGCTACCTACGCCTCGTGCATCAAGTTCTCGGTGCCGGCCCAGGGTCCCAATGCCAGCTGCCCGGAGCGGACGGTCACCTATCAGTTGTCGGGCTCGGTCCTGGAGGAGACCCAGATCTCCTACTCCAGCAGCTGCGCGGTGACCACTACCTACAACGGAGCAACCGTACTCAGCAGCATGGTCAATGACAGCAGCCACCCACTGTTCACCTACTACAACTCCAGCCAGAGCCAGATCGATGTGGTCAACGATCCTTCGGCCGTTCCGGCCGCGGTGGCCGCCCTGGTGACCGTCCAAGTGTCCTACACCGGCGCCAGCAGCGTGCTGACGCTCTCCAACTTCGTAGCTCTGAGGAACAACCGATGACCAGCCTGAGCAGACTCCTCCGGAGGCGACCCGAGGACGGGAGCATCATTCTCTTCCTGGCCGTGTCGGTGATCGCCGGCACGCTGGTGGTGGCTCTCATGGGAGAGGTGCTTTTCGGCATCAGCCTGTCCGCCCGGTCGGGAGCCTCGGCCAACGCCCTGCAGGTGGCCGACGCCGGCATCAACGATGCCGTCCAGCAGATTCCCTATGTGGCGGGCACCAGCTTCAGTCGCACCGCCTCCGTGGGCAACGGAACGTACTCCTACACGGCCACCGAGGACAGCACCTACAGCTACGTCTGGCATATCGACTCGGTCGGCACGGACGTGACGGGCGTGAAGCGCCAGGTTAAGGCCGACGCCACGGCCTCGGCCGAGGACCTCCTGCCTATCTATATCAACGGCACGGGCAGCCTTTCCGCCGGCGTCACCCTGGACAGCTTCACCAGTGGGCTCGACACCGCTACGGGGTGCACGGGCCAGGGCATTCTGGGTGTCTCCGATGGCTCCAATCTCAACTTCACCGGCTCCGGTGTCGGCAACAGCAACTGTGATAGCTCGTACTCGATGGACAAATGCGCGGTGTACTACTCAGGCTCCAGCCCCCCTCCTTTGCCTGCCCAGGGCACGGCCAAGTGTCCCCCTTCCCCTCAGACCTATTACGTCAGTCCCGCCTTCCCTTTGAGTAACCCGGCCTCCCCCCCGGGGTCCCCCCAGTCCTCCTACACCTGTAGCGCGAGCAATCCGCTGACCTTCGGGTCCATCGAGTACGCCACCACCGTCAATCTTGCGAACGGGTGCTATGTGGAGCCGAGCAGTTCGAGCAGCGGTCCGGCGGTCATCTACCTTCCCTCATCGGGGTCGCTCACCATCAGCGGGACGGTCAATTCCCCCACCAGCCTTTCGAGCGCCGACCAGACGACCTACTGCCCTGGTTATGCCAATTGGACGTATTCCGACCTGAACTCCAATCCCGCCATCTCCTACTGCCCGGACTGGTCGGGCAAGCTGATCGTCTACACCGCGGGCGCCTCGATCAACATCTCCGGCCACACCCTGTTCTGGGGCGTCATCAATGCCCCGAGCAGCACGTTCAATATTCCCGCATCGGCCAACCACCTCCAGATGTGGGGCTCGTTGGTCGTGGGCTCCATGAACGCGGGCGCCCAGGCCAACTTCCACTACGACCAGTCTCTGGCCAACCTCACCCAGAGCAGCTACACCCTCTCCAACTGGCGGGAGGAGCCCGCCGGTTGATCGCCCGCCCGGGTCCGGTCAGGGGGTCAGCCGGGGCAGGTAGGGCCGGGGCAGGAGCTCCAGCCAGGTGGTCCCGGGCGCCAGGGTGATGGTGCCGGCCGTTCCCGTCAGCTGGACAGGCTGGGCGATGGCCGGCCGGGTCCAGGTCCCCTGGACTTCCTGGTCCCCCCGCAGCACCCAGACCGTGCCCGAGCCCAGCAGGTGGACGTAGGGGTCCTGGTTCCCGGCGGCATCGTAGATGCCGGTCGGGCCGATCGGCACCGACATGATCACCAGGTTGGCCGCCGAAATCCGGCTGCCGTCGGAGTTCATGTCCGGCTGGCCGTCCTGGGTGCGCAGCCAGACACCGTGCGCCGGGCTCCAGGTCCAGTCGGCGGAGGAGAAGACGGAGAAGTCCATATAGGCCTGGTTCACGCCGTGGGTCACGCCGCCCTGGGGGCTGGCCGAGTAGGAGAACAGCTGGGGCGGAGGGTTGGGGGCGGCTCCGGCGGCTAGGCCGGCGGCCCACAGCGAAGCGGTGGAGGCGAAGACGTTGTGGGGACTCGGCCGCGAGTAAACACGGTGGAAGGCGGGCACCCCGGCGTCGTAGGACAGAAGGAGGGCATCGGACGACGCCTTGGCGGGGGCGATCTCCCCGGTGGCAGCACCGGAGTAGGCGAAGATGCCGCCCCCCAACTCCCGCAGCAGGGCGGCATCTACCGGCCGGGCTGAGCGGATGGGGCCAACCTGGGGGGCCTGGTGGGACTGGTAGGTGGCGAACAGCCGGGTCAGGCCACCCTCCACCAGGGCCTCGGCCACCATGTCGGCGTCGTCCAGCCCCATCTGGGGGAATGAACCGGCCACGTTGTCGATCTTGACGGACAGGGCCGGCCGGCGGGCGGCCGCCGGGTTGGTGACGGGCAGACCGGTCAAGGGATAGACGGCCTGGGCCGTGGTGGTGGTGGTCGGGGCCAGCGAGGTGGGGGCGTGGGCGGCGGCCGGACGGATGGGGGGCAGTGAGCTGGCACCGCAGGCGCCGGCCAAGAGGCCGGCCACTGGGAGAGCGAGCAAGCCGGCCACCCGGGCCCAGGTCCGGTTCATTTTCATGCTGGTCCTCCGTCGACCTGGCCGCCGTGGGTGAGCCCGGCCGACTGGGCTCGGGTGTTCCTCGGCTCATTGTCTGCCCTCCTGAGGTCACCCCGGTGGATACCCCGCGACAAAAGGGGCCCCGTAGGGCCCCTTTTGTCGCTGAGATCAGATATCCGCTGGACCATTCTCCGCCCCCGCCGCTGCCCGGGGGCGGGGCGATGGTCCAGAGCCGGCCGCAGGGTTAGCGACCGGAACTGATCAGGCTTCGGCCGCCCGCTGCTGGCGCTCGGCCGCGTTGGCCCGGGCCCGGGACTGCTCGGCCTTGGCCTCTTCCTTGGCCACGTCCTTCTCGGAGGCGGCCTTGTCCTGCTGGGCCGAGCCCTCCTTGCGTAGGGTGTCGTTACCCATGACCGAGCCGGGGGCCTCCTTGAGGCCGCCCTTCACCTTCTCGGCCGCGGCGCTGGCTGCTGACTGCGGCCCGCTCTTGTCCAATTCGGACTTTCCGGACCGCGAACCCTTGTCTTGGAAGGCCTTCTGACGCTGCTCGTGAGCGGCGGCCTGGCCCCGCTTGACATCGGCCTTCAATTCCCGACGGAACTGTTCGATCCGCTCCTCGGCCTTCTTCTGCTGGGCTTGGCCCGACTCACGCAACTCCTTACGATCCAGGACCGTTCCCCAGAACTCCTTGGTGAGCCCGACTGCCTTCTCCCCGAGATTGGGAAGGACACGCGGCAACATCTGGATGCTCGACATATTCCTACCGTCCTTTCTCCCGGGAGTCTGACCCGGTTGCTTGCTAGATCTATTTCCCAACTGCTTGGCGGATAAACGGGGTAAGCGCCCATATGCCCGTTCTCATTACTCCAGGCCGGCAACCTTCGGCAGCTGGACGGTGCGCACGCGGGAAGACTTCGTCCTCACCGTTATGGGTCGTAGACACCGTCCTCCAAATCTCGTAAGCCGCCTTGTTGTGGAGAACAATTGTTCGTGTCACAATATATTCGTAATATAAAACGCAGTTGTGTTCACAAGTCATGTATGCCAGTCCCCCCTCGGGGTTGGGGGCGTGCCAAAACCGCTCAGGTCCGTCCGCAGGTGCAGACTCCGGCAGCCTCGCGGTTGGGTCTCCCGGGCCCAGTCCGCAGGTGCCGCCGGGGCAGTCCCGGCCCGATGCAGTCGGAGCGACGGAGGCGGGGCCCGGCACGCTCCCGGCACCCCCTCTCCTGCACGGTCAGCATCGTGGAAGCGGCATGAAAACTCCGAGTGGCGGGTACAGGAGCACGGACACAGGGCGGGCGGACGGCCCGGAAAAGGGATAATCACGGTGGTCTTCGAAGCCAGCGGGGCCGGCTGCGCGTGGTGTCCGCGCTGGGAGACGGATGACTGAGGCCCCCGAGTCCCTCGAGTTGCAACCGGACGCCACGGCTGCCTCGGCGGCCCGACACTTCGTCGGTCAGGCTCTGGGCCCGCAGCTCGCCTCCGACGTGGTTGACGCCGTGAGCCTGGTGGCATCGGAGCTGGTGACCAACGCCGTCCTCCACGCCGGCACGACGGTCCGACTGTCGTTGGCACGGACCGAGGAGGGGTCGGTCCGGATCGAGGTAGCCGACCAGAGCCCGAATCGGGCCTCGCCCCGCCACTACTCGGACGACTCCGCCACCGGCCGCGGCCTGGTGCTGGTGGGAGCCCTCGCTCGGCGCTGGGGAGTCGACCCGTCCGAGGGGGGCGGGGGCAAGACGGTATGGGCCGAGGTGGATACCGAGCCCCATGACCGGAAGCCCGGCCCGGACGCCGACAGCCGAGGCGAGGCGACTGGCCAACAAGCCAGGTCGGAGGCGGGCGACGCCCTCCGGGCCGTAGGTGCCTCCCGAACCGTAGGCCCTCCTCAAGTCGGAAGGGCCCTCCAGTCCCCACGGCCGCGGGCCGCCGACGGCATGGTCCGGGTCAGGCTGCTCTCCGTGCCCGTCGACGCTTACCACCGGGCCAGCGAGCACAGCGACGAGCTCCAGCGCGAGTTCGCTCTGATCCTGGAACGGGATCCGTCCGAGGGGATCGAGCCTCCCGGCCGGCTCCTCGCCATCATCAACGAGCTGAACGGCCAGTTCGGCAGCTTTGGTGGGACGGCGCGGGCCCGGCTGGAAGAGGCGGTAGACCGGGGGTTGGACCGGATCGACCTCGACTACGACGTCCCCTCAGTCATCGGCCCGGTGGTGACCCGCCTGGCCGACCTCTTCGATGAGGCCGACACCTACTGCCGGGGGGGCGACCTGCTCACGCTGGCCGCTCCGCCGGCGGCGACCGCCTTCCGACGATGGTTCTTGGCCCAGTTCACCGGCCAGGCGCAAGGGGCGGAACCGGAGAGTTGGGACGACTGGGTCGTTCGCCACGAAAAAGAGGACACCCAGGAGATCTAGGCGGCGCCGCCTCGGCGCCCCACCGCCGCTCTGGGCGACGGGGCTCAGGCGCTAACAGGCGTAGTCGTTATCCACCGGGTTCGGGCTCCCGTACTGAACGAGCCAGGTCTCGCCCGAGGTGAACGAGGTGGTGCACAGGCTCTGGGCCCCGGGTATGTCATAGGCGCCGGCCCTCCAGGCCGGGACGTCGGGGGCGTAGGAAGAGCCGGCTATCTCGTCCCACTGGGTGATGGTCGAGTAGATGCCCGGCTCGGCGCCGAGTCCGGTGAGGGCGGCCAGGGCGCCGGCCACCACCTGGTCGTTGGCCGCCGTGTTGCTGCTCCAGAGGGGGTTGCCACTGCCGGCCGGTCCTTCGACGTCCAGCCACCACATGGGCGACGCCACACCCAGACCGGCGGCATAGGACCAGGCGTCTTCGGCGGCGTTGTATCCGTAGTTGTAGGCCATGCAGTTCGAGTCAGTGGGAGCGCAGGTCCCGGCCGGGCCGATGGCACCCTGGGTCGGATCGTTCACGAACGGCGAATTGATGTTCATGTACACCGTCAGCCCCCCCTGCCGGCCCCACGCCGCCTCGGCTGACAGGCAGTCGTTGTGATTGAAGGCGGCGCCCCCGTTTACCCCGACGACGCTGACCGCCGCCGCCGCTGTCGGTATGTCGTTGCTCTGATCCGGGCACTGAGGCCAGGAGATGTCATAGCCGGTGGTGCCCGAGGTGTAGGGGTCCAGGCTCAACGCCGTGGCCACGGTCACCACTTGAGCGGAGACCTTGTTGGTCTGGGCCCCGTGGAACACCGCTGCTCCGTAGGCGTAGACAGCCCCGTTGGCGGCCACCATCCAGTAGCCCTGGCCGGCGCCGGTGCTGGGCGCGCTGATGCCGACCACGGGCGCCGGGACCGGTGAGCCGCCGTGGGAGCCCTGGAAGGTGGCGTCCCCGAAGTTGAAGATCCCGCCGTCGGCCGCGGCCAGCCAGTAACCCGCTCCGTCCGGGCTGAGGGCCATGGCGACGATGGGCTGGTTCAGGTGGATAGCACCGGTGGAGCCCTGGAACGCGGCGTCGCCGAAGGTGAAGATGCCTCCGTCGGAGGCCACCAGGTAGTAGCCCCGCCCGTCCGGGGTGGGCGCCATCCCGACGATGGGCTGGTTGAGCCGCTCTGCCCCGGTCGAGCCGAAGAAGCCGGCGTCACCGAAAGTGAAGATGCCCCCGTCCGACGCCACCAGCCAGTACCCCTGCCCGTCGGGCGTGGCCGCCATCCCGACGATGGGCTTATTGAGCCGCTCGGCGCCGGTTGATCCGAAGAAGCGGGCCGTACCGAAGGCGAAGATGCCGCCGTCCGAGGCGACCAGCCAGTAACCCTTCTGGCCCGGCACCCCCGCCATCCCCACCACTGGCTTGGCCAGCGGGTGACCTACTTCCGATCCGGCGAAGGGCGCCTCCCCGAATGAGTACACCGCCCCATCCGACCCGGCCAGCCAATAGGTCGAAGGCGGTACTGGCGCCCCCGACGGCGGGGTCGTGGTGGTCGTCGTGGTGGTGGTGGTCGTGGTGGTCGTGGTCGTGGTCGTGGTGGCCTGGGCCGGGACGACGGCGGTGGCCGGGACCGCCGCCGTCGCTGGGGCAGCCGTCAACCCGGGCACGCCAACGGCCAGGAGGGCGGCTGTGCACAGGACCGAGCGGACGGGATGAGCGGATGAGGGGAAGAGGTTGCGTCGAATCACCGGGACAATACCGGGGCTACCGTGCCCGGCTGTGCCACCGTCCACAACGCCCATTGCAGTCACCGTCGCTCCGCTGCTGGCTCTCGGGCCGGCCAACGCCATCGAGGTGGCCCGGCGGGCCGCGGCGCTCGGCTACAGCTCCTTCTGGACGGCCGAGGTGACCGGACCGGAGGCGTTCGGTCTGCTGGGGGCTGTTTCCCAGGCCGCCCCCAGCCTGGGTCTGGGCACGGGCGTGGTGGCCCTACAGCTGCGCACGCCTCCGCTGCTGGCCATGGCCGCCGCCACCCTCCAGGCCCTGGTTCCGGACCGCGACGTCTGGGTCGGAGTCGGCATCTCCAGCCCGGTGGTGGCCGGGCGCTGGCACGGGGCCGACTACGGGGACCGCCCCCTGGCCCAAGTCAGCGAGTTCGTGAGCCTGCTGCGGGCCTGCCTGTCCGGGGAGCAGGTTGATCACGAGGGCGACTTCTACAAGATCTCCCGGTTCCGCCTGGGCATCCGTCTCGGGGAGCGCCGCCCCAAGATCGTGGTCGGCGCCCTCAACGAGGGGATGCTGGCCCTGGCCGGCCGCCAGGCCGACGCCGTGCTGCTCAACTACCTGCCCGCGTCCCATGTGCCCTGGTCGGTCGAGCAGGTCCGAAAGGGCGGTGACGCCCAGATCCTGGCCTATGTCCATGTCGGGGTGGCCGACCGGGCCGCCGGCCTGGAGCTGGCCCGTCGGGACCTGTTCTCCTACGCCACCGTCGACTCCTATGCCCGGAACTTCGAACGGGCCGGCTACGGGGACTCCGTCCGGGCCGTTCGCGCCGCCCACGCCGCCCGCGACCGGGACGGCGCGGTGGCCGCCGTGTCGGAGGAGATGGTGGATGGGATCGACGTGCTGGGGGACTCCGACCACGTGGCGGCCACCGTCCGGGCCTACGTAGACGGCGGGGTCGATCTGCCCATCGTCTTCCCCCTCCCCTGGGGTCCCGACCGGATGCAGGTCGTCCAGGACACCCTCGAAGCCGCCGCCGCCGGGGTCAGGTAGCCGGGCGGGCTCCGCCGGCCCACCCCCACCCCGGCCCCGGCCCCGCTGCCCTCCCGGGGCTCAGTCCGGTTCGGCCGCAGCCAGGGCGTGGCGCACGGAGTGGGCGATTCCCTCCCCGTCCAGGCCCAGCCGGGCCAGGATGGCGGCCGGCTTGGCGTGGGGGATGTAGTCCAACGGAGCGCCCAGGACGAGCACCGGGGGGCAACGCCGGCCCCCGTCGAGGTCGGCCAAGGCGCCGTGGATGTGGCTCCCGGCACCGCCCTCGCGCACGCCGTCCTCGACGGTCACGACCAGTCGATGCCTGGCTGCGTCGCTGAGCATGGCCGGGTCCAGAGGAGCTATCACCCGGGGGTCCCAGAGGGTGACGCTGATGCCCTCCGAAGCCAACTTATCGGCGGCCTCCTCGGCGGCCCCGCCCATGTGGCCCACGGCGATGATGCAGACGTCGTCACCCGAGCGCAGCTGCCTGGCCTCGAGTCCGTGGCCGACCTCGGAGGCGGGGACCTGACGGGCGGCGCCGTTGGGCCAGCGGATGGCGGACGGGCCCTCCAGGGTCAGGGCGTGATCGAGCATGGCCGTGAGTTCCTGGCCGGCGGAGGGGGCATACACGGTGAGGCCGGGTATCTCGAGGGTCAGGGCCAGGTCGAAGATGCCGTGATGGCTGGGACCGTTGTCTCCGGTGATGCCGGCCCGGTCCAGGGCGAACACGACCGGCAGCTTGTGCAGCCCCACGTCGAACACGGCCTGATCCAGGGCCCGGGTGAAGAAGGTGGAGTAGACGGCCACCACCGGGCGCAGTCCACCCATGGCCATCCCGGCGGCGGCGGTCACCGCATGCTGCTCGGCTATGCCCACGTCCATGAAGCGCTCCGGATAGCGGCTCTCGAAGGGCAGCAGACCGGTCGGCCCGGACATAGCGGCGGTGATGGCGAAGACCCTCGGATCCCGCTCGGCGGCGGCGAGGATGGCGCCGGTGAAGGCATCGGTGTAGGTCTGGGGGCTGGCCCTGGAAGACGAATCGGTGGAGAGGACTTTGAAGTCGTGCAGGCGCTGGACAGTGTCCTCTTCGGCCGGGGCATAGCCCTTGCCCTTATGGGTGAGGACGTGGAGGATGATCGGGCCCTCGTTGTACTCCGCCGCTCCGGCCAGGGCCCGCTCCATGCCCTCGATGTCGTGGCCGTCGATGGGTCCGGTGTAGCGCACACCTAAGGCGTCGAAGAAGACGCTCGGTCCGGTCAGTCCCTGGACGGCGGTGCGCATGCCCGCCCAGCCCGAGGCGGCCAGGCGGCGGATGAAGGGCATCTCCTCCACCACGTGGCCCATGCGGAACCGGGTCCGCTGGTAGGTGCGGGACAAACGCAGGCGGGTCAGGTTCTGCGAGAGGCGCGAGACGGTCGGGGCGTAGGAACGCCCGTTGTCATTGAGGATGATGATCACCTTGCAGCCCGAGTGGCCGAGGTTGTTGAGAGCCTCATAGGCCATGCCGCCGGTCAGGCTGCCATCGCCCACCACGGCCACGATGCGGCGCTCCGGCTCGCCCATCACCCTCTGGGCGGTGGCGAGTCCATGGGCGTAGCTGAGAATGGTGGAGGCGTGGCTGTTCTCCACCCAGTCGTGCTCGGACTCGGCCCGGTTCGGATAGCCGGACAGTCCCCCCTCCTGGCGGAGGGTGCCGAAGGCCTCTCGGCGGCCGGTGACCAGCTTGTGGACGTAGGCCTGGTGGCCGGTGTCCCACAGGAGGATGTCCTTGGGTGAATCGAAGACCCGGTGCATGGCCAGGGTCAGCTCCACCGCCCCGAGGTTGGAGCCCAGGTGGCCGCCGGTGACGGTGACCGTGTCCACGATGAAGGCCCGCAACTCCGAGGCCAGTTCGTCCAGCTCCCGATAGGAGAGCCGGCGCAGGTCGGAGGGGCTGTCTATGCGCTCTAGATACATGACGAATCGGGGTCAAAGCTACCCGGAGGCAGCTGGGGCCAGTATCTGGGCACCTCGCTCCAAGGCGGGAGCGGAGGACCGGGGGCCCGGCCGGTATCGTGCCGCCCGTGGAGATAGCGGCCGGCGCCCGGCTCAAGAGTGCAGTGTGTGACACCGAGGTGGTGGTGACCAAGGGCCTGGCCGACGGCCCGGGACTGTGCTGCGGAGGCGTCCCCATGCTGGCGGCCGGGCAGGAAGCCGGAGCCGCTGGAGGTGGGGTCCTCGATCCGGACCGGGCCGGGGGCACGGTGCTGGGCAAGCGCTACAGCGATGCCAGCGGCGCCCTTGAGGTCCTCTGCGTCAAGGCCGGCCGGGGCAGCCTGGCCCTGGGCGAGGAGCCCTTGGCCCTGCGCCAGGCCAAGCCCCTGCCCTCTTCGGACTGAAGCCGCCCGGGCCGCGCGGCTCCCCGGGGGTGTCTCCAGGTTGCATCTCTCAGGCGCCGCCACCGTCCGTGTCCGGCGCCGGACCTGACCTCTACCGGTGGTCGATGGCCACCTTCACCGCCGCGGAGTTGGCCTGGTCGGCTATGGCGGCAAAGGCGTCCCGCCACTGCGCCAGCGGGAAGGTATGAGTCAGCATGGGGACGATGTCGACCCGGCCGGACCTGGCCAGCTCGAGATAGTGCTGGATGCCGTGGGCCCGACGGCCCTCGACCTCCTCGATGCCGAAGGCGTTGGAGCCCACCCAGCGGATCTCCTTGAAATACAGCGGGCTCCACTCCCAGCGACCCGGGCCGTGGAAGCCCTCCTTGACCAGGGTGCCCCGGGCCTTGAGGACGCGCACGCCGACCTCGAATGTCTCCGGTTTGCCCACCGTGTCGTAGACGACGTCGATCCCTCCCGGATGGCACATGGGCAGGGCGTCGTCCATCATCAGGCCGCCGGTGATGACCCTGCCTCCTGACCATTCGGCCAGGGCTTCGATCAGGCCCAGCCGGGGCTCATGGTCCAGCACCAGGTCGGCGCCGAGGGACCGGGCCAGTTCGGCCTGGGCCCGGAAGCGGGCCACCACCGCCACCTGGGTGCCGGGGTAGAGGGACTTGAGGACGGCCAGGGCGGTGGTGCCGAGGGAGCCGGCGCCGTAGACGACCACTTTGGCATTGGGAGGGGGCGGGTTCCGGGTCACAGCGTGAAGGGATACGGCAAAGGGATCGGCCAGCACCGCCTGTTCGTCCGACAACGAGTCGGGGACGGGGAACATCATGGTCGAGTGGGCCGGCATCAATTCGGCGTAGCCGCCGGTGGCGTCGGAGGAGACCCCGGTGTGTATGCCGCGGCTGATGGAGCCGGACAGGAAGCTGTGGCAGAGGCTGTAGTCCCCGGCCACACACGCCGGGCACTCGGGGGTGATACCCCGGGCCCGGCAGGCCAGCCACGGGTTGATGACCACCCGCTGGCCGATCTCGAACCCCTCCGCTTCGGGACCCGCCTCGGTCACTTCTCCCACTACCTCATGTCCCATCACCTGGGGGAAGGAGCAGAAGGCGGCCATGGCGCTGTCGGCATCGTCGGCGCCGAAGTCCATGAGGGCCTGCTTGGAGTCCGATCCGCAGATGCCGACCAGGCGGGGCTTGACCACATACCAGTCCGGCCGCAGGGGCCGGGCGTCCGCCATGTCCACCAGCGCCATCGGTGTGCTGGCCAGGTTGAGCAGGAGACCGGTGGCGCCGGGAGGCGGCGTCCACGGCTCGGTCGGAACTTCGAAGTCGAAGACGAGCGCTTTCACTGGTTCTCCTGGGACTGGTTCGATTGGGACTGGTGTTCCTGGGGGCCGGTGGCGACCATGGCGATATAGGTATCGATGTCGGAGTCTTTGAACTCCACCACCGACTTCATGTCGGGCAGATAGTGCTCGAAGCGGTCCGAGGCGATGGCGGCCAGGATGCCCTCGGCCACCACCTCCGGGGGTTCCTTCGGCCCCTCGAAGTAGAGCGCCTTCTCCTCCCCCGGCCGGTCCCAGATCTCGGTGTCGATGGCTCCGGGCTGGATGAGACGGACCCGTACACCGGTGCCGTGCAGGTCCATCGCCATCGCCTCGCTCCACCCCGATAGGGCGAACTTGCTGGCCGAGTAGGCGGCCTCGTGCTGGATGCCGAGGCGGCCGCCCATGCTGGCCACGTTGACGATCGTGCCCGACTCCCGGGCCAGCATGCGGGGCAGCACGGCCAGGGTCATGCGCACAGGGGAGAAGAAGTTGACCCGCATGGCGTGTTCGACGTCGTCAAAGGTCATCCGGTCGATGGGGCGCACTTTGGGTACAGCCGCGTTGTTGATGAGCACGTCCAGGTGGCCGAAGGTGGCCCAGGCGTCGAGTGCAAGCTCTTCGGCCGCCTCCAGATCGGAAAGGTCCACGGCCCAGAAGGTGCAATCGGGGCTGAACCGGCGACACTCCCCGGTGATCGCCTCCAGATTGGCCTGGCGGCGTCCGACCAGGCCAACGGTGGCTCCGGCCGCGGCCAGAGCTTTGGCGGTGGCCGCTCCGATCCCGGATGAGGCCCCGGTGACCAGCACCCGGGCGCCCTGGAGCGCCGTCGCGTTCACCGGCGCGGGAGCTGGATGGCCCGGTCGGCGATGATGTTCTTCTGCACCTCGGTGGCTCCGGCGCCGATGGAGGTGAAGCGCTGCCAGGGATAGTTGTAGGCGGCGTGGCCGCCGTCGATGGCATCGGGACCGCCCTTGGCCAGGGCGCCCAGGGGGCCCAGCAGGTCCAGGTTCAACTCGGCCAGGCTCTGGGACAGGTGGCTCCACTGCAGCTTGGCCAGGGGCACCTCGGGCCAGTTCTTCTCCCCTTTGAGCACCTTCGATAGGGCCCGGTTGTTGAGCAGTCGGGTCAGCTCGATCTGGGTCCAGGCCCTGGCGATTCGGTCACGGATGTCCGGGTCGGCCAGGGCGTCGGGATTGTGGCTGCGGGCGGCGTCGATCATCCGCTGCAGCTCGGAGGCCAGACCGATGGACATGCCGGCCGTTCCCACCCTCTCGTGGCCGAGGGTACCCATGGCCACTCCCCAGCCGTTGCCCTCCTCGCCCAGCCGGTAGGCGACGGGCATGGGTGCGTCGGTGAAGGTCACCTCGTTGAACATCGCCTCCCCGGTCACATCCCGGATGGGCGTGCACTCGATCCCCGGGGCATCCATGTCCACGATGAGGGCGGTGATGCCCTCGTGCTTGGCTCCCCTCGAGATGGCGGTGGGATCGGTGCGGACCAGGAACAGGCCCCACTTGGCCAGATGGGCGCTGGATATCCAGATCTTGCGCCCGTTGAGGATGTAGGTCGCCCCGTCCCTGACCGCCTGAGTACGCAAGTTGGCCAGGTCGCTGCCGGCCTCGGGCTCGGTGAAGCCCTGGCACCAGTGCTCGTCGGCGTTGAGGATCCCGGGCAGCCAGAGCTCCTTCTGCTCCTGGGTGCCCCAGCGGATGATCATGGGACCGATCTGCCAAATGCCGTTGGCGTTGTAGATGCCGGGGGAGCGGGCTTCGGCCATGACCTGGCTGTAGATGACGTTCTGCATGATGGTGGCCTCCCGGCCGCCCCACTCGATGGGCCAGTTGATGGCCGCCCAGCGCCCTTCGTTGAGCCGTCGCTGCCAGGCTTGGCGGCGCTGCATGGTCCGCAGAGTGGAATCGGACTGCTCCGGGCCGATCTCTCCCAGGTCCTTGAACTCCGGGAGGTTGGCGTCCAGCCAGGAGCTGAGCTCCTCCCGGAACTCCTCGTCTTCGGGCGCGTAGGAGAAGTCCATCGGCGCAACGCTAACGTCCGCCGCCGTGGACTTCACCTTCAGTGCCGAGCAGGAAGCCATGCGCGACTCGGTCCGAGCCTTCCTGTCCGAGCGGGCGCCGTCGGCCTACGTGCGGGCCATGATCGAGGATCCGGCCGGCTTCAGCGATGAGTTCTGGTCGGCGGTGGTCGACCTGGGCTGGGCCGGCATGCTGGTGCCCGAGTCGCTAGGCGGCGTCGGCCTCGGCATGGTCGACCTGCTGCCGTTGCAGGAGGAGATGGGCAAGCTGCCCCTCCCGGGGCCCTTCTTCTCCTCCGCCGTCTGCGCCACCCTGGCCGGCCTCCGCCTCGGTGACGAGGAGCTCCTGGCCCGGCTGGGCCGGGGCGAGCGGGGCACCCTGGCCCTGGAGGAGGGCGGCTCGGCCGGCCCGCTGCAGTCGGTCCGCACTGAGGCCCGCCGCTCGACAGACGGGTCATGGCACCTAAACGGGGTGAAGCCCCTGGTCCTGGACGGCGCCTCCGCCGACCTGGCCGTGGTGGTCGCCCGCGACCCCGAGGGCCTGGCCGCCTTCCTGGTCGAGACGCCGGCGGCCGATCCGGTCCCGGCCCTCGACGTGACCAGGAAGATGTCCCGCCTGGTCCTGGAGGACCGCCCCGGCCGCCGCCTGGGCCCGGATGGTGATCAGAGCGCCCTCATCGCCCGGGTGATCGATGACACCGGGATCGCCCTGTCGGCCGAAACGGTGGGGGCATCGGACCGGGCTCTCCAGATGGCCATCGAGTACTCGAAGGTCCGGGTCCAGTTCGACCGACCCATCGCCACCTTCCAGGCCATCAAGCACAAGATCGTCGACATGCTCCACCAGCTGGAACTGGCCCGGGTGGGCACCCACTGGGCCGCCTGGGCCAGCGACGTGGAGGACGCCCAGCGTGAGCCGGCCGCGGCCATGTGCAAGGGCTTCGTGGCCGAGGCGGCCAACATGATCACGGCCGAGAACATCCAGGTCCACGGCGGGGTCGGCTTCACCTGGGATGTCGACTGCCATCTCCTGTTCCGCCGGGTCAAGCAGAACGACCTGCTGTTCGGCTCCCAGAGCTTCCATCGTCGGCGGCTGGCAGACTTGATCCTGGCCTGAGCAGGGCCGGGGGCCGAAGCGGAGGAGGCGACAGCGGCGTGAGCGAGCTCGTTCCCGCCGTCACGGCCCGGGCCCCGTCAGGGATGGTGTGCTCGGTCGACCACCTCGCCTCCCAGGCCGGCCTGGCCATGCTCCGGGCCGGCGGCAGCGCCGCCGACGCCGCCGTGGCCACCAGCGCCGTGCTGGCCGTCACCAACCCTCATCTCTGCGGGGTGGGGGGAGACCTGCTGGCCATGGTGGTCCCTCCCGACGGCCCTCCGGTTGCCCTCAACGCCTCAGGCCGGGCCGGCTCGGGAGCCGATCCCGACCGGTTGCGCTCCGAGGGGTTCACCGCCATGCCCTTCCGGGGCGACATCCGCTCGGTCACCGTGCCGGGCTGCGTGGACGGCTGGGTAGCCCTGCACAGCCGCTTCGGGAGACTGCCCCTGGCCGAGGTCCTGGGCCCGGCCGAGGGCTACGCCCGGAAGGGTTTCCCGGCCTCCCCGACCCTGGCCGCGGCTGCGGCCAACGTGGCCGAGGTGGCCGGGGCCGAGGACCTGACCGCCGGCGGTCCCCTCCGGGCCGGGAGCCTGCTCCGCCGGCCCGGGATGAGCGGGGCCCTGCTGGCTATTGCCGCCGAAGGACGGGCCGGCTTCTACCTGGGCGCTTTCGGTGCGGAGTTGATGGCCCTGGGGGCCGGGGAGTACACCGAGGCCGATCTGGCCCGGTCCCAGGCCGACTGGGTCGAGCCCCTGGTCACGGGGGCCTGGGGCACGTCCTTGTGGACGGTCCCGCCCAACTCCCAGGGCTATCTGACCCTGGCCTCGGCCTGGATAGCCGCCGGCCTGGATGTCCCGGAGGATCCCTCCGATCCGGTCTGGGCCCATCTGCTGGTGGAGGCGTCCCGCCAGGCGGCCGGGGATCGTCTCGGCGCCCTGTACGAGGGCGCCGACGGGGCCGCCCTGCTGGCCGAGGAGAGGCTGGCGCCCCGGCGGGCCCGTATCGACCCGCATCGGGCCGCTGTGATGGGCGGGTCCTACGGAGCCGGGGACACCATCGCCCTCACCACCGTGGACCGGGACCGCATGGGCGTGTCCGTGCTGCAGTCCAACGCCTCCGGCTTCGGTTCGCACCTGGTGCTGCCCGGGCTGCGGATATTCCTGCACAACCGGGGCATCGGGTTCTCTCTTGAGCAGGGTCATCCCGGTGAGTACGGACCCGGCCGCCGGCCCGCCCACACCCTCAGCCCCCTGGCCGTTACCGACCCGGACGGCCGCCTCCGGGGGGTTCTCGGCAGCATGGGCGGGGACGGCCAGCCCCAGTTCCTATTGCAGGTGCTGGCCCGCTGGCTGGTGGCCGGCCATGAGCCGGGGTCGGCGGTGGCGGCCGGGCGCTGGGTGCTGCGCGGCGGGCAAACCGGCTTCGACACCTGGAGCGCCGGCGGTGACGACGTGACGGTGGTCATCGAGGCCCACGCCCCGGCCGCCTGGGCCGAGGGCCTGGCCCAACTCGGCCACCGGGTGGAGGCGGCTCGCCCCTTCGACCACGGCTTCGGCCATGCGCATCTGATCAGCGTGGAGGACGGCCACCTGGCCGGCGGGACCGACCCCCGCCCCCGCTTCGGAGCCGCCGCGGGGTACTGATGTTCATTGTCCGGCCTCCGGCCGGACGGTGCCGGCGGGGGCCCCAGCCCCGCCGGCCTGGCGAAGCCACCCGCTACTAGCGCGTCAGGGGATCCGCCGCCGGCGGCAGCTGGTGCTTCATGACCTTGCCCGTGGCGTTGCGGGGCAGCTCATCGACGAACGTGTAGCGCCGGGGCACCTTGTAGTCGGAGAGGTGCTCGGACATGAAGGCCAGCAGCTCGGCTGGGGTGACCCGAGCCTCCGGCGCCAGCACCACCCAGGCGGCCACGTCCTCCCCGAGGACCTTGTGGGGGACGCCGGCCACTGCCGCCTCCATGACGGCCGGATGCTCGAGCAGGGTCTCCTCGATGTCGGTGGCGTGCACGTTGTTGCCGCCCCGGATGATGACGTCCTTCTTGCGCCCCACGATGTAGAGGTAGCCGTCCTCATCGATGCGGGCCAGGTCCCCCGTGTGCAGCCAGCCGTCCCTCCAGGTGGCGGCGGTGGCCTCGGGATCACCGAAGTATTCGCGCTCCTGGCCCGGGTTGGACACCAGCAGCTCGCCCACCTGGTTAGGGCCCAACTCCTGGCCGTCCTCATCGATCACCTTGAGGGCGACGGTGGGGGCGGGCTTGCCCACCGACCCCACCCGCCGGTCCACCTCCTCCGGCGGGAGTGAGCAGTAGGCCGATCCGGCTTCGGTCATGCCCCAGTTGTTGGAGACCCAGGCCTGAGGCATCTTCTCCCGCATGCGCCGGAAGGTGTCGGTGGGCAGGGGGGCCGAGCCGATGGTGGCCATGAGCACGCTGGACATGTCGCACTCCTGGAACCGGGGGTGGTTGATGATGAGCTGGGCCATGGCCGGCACCAGGAACATGGCCGAGGGCCGCAGCTCCTCGGTGACCCGCAGCCAGGCGTCGGCGTCGAAGCGGGCCATGTAGAGCCCGGTCATGCCGAGCTTCATGGGGTTGTAGATGGAGGCGATGCCGGCAAAGGTGAACAGAGGTGATGCGTGCAGCCACCCGTCCCCTGTCCAGTTGGGCAGGCCGTTGGGGATCATGGCCGCGTTGCGGTGCCTGACCACCACGCCCTTGGGCCGGCCGGTCGTGCCCGAGGTGTACATGATGTCGGCCATGTCGTCCCCGTCAACGGCCACGTGGGGCGCCTCGCCCTCCGAGGGTCCCGCCTCGGCCCAGGCCAGGAAGCCGTCCGGGGCCCGGTCCAAGGTCGACACCGCCCGCCGCAGGTTGGGCAGCGAGTCGAGGATCTCGGACAGGTTGGCGGTGGTGTCCGCACCGGAAAAGGACGCCACCGCTCCGGAGTGGCCGAGCACCTGTTCCAGCTCCCGGCGGGAGAGCCGGGTGTTGGTGGGAACGGCCACCGCCCCGGCCTTGTGCACGGCCGAATAGGCGACCATCCAACGGAGGGCCTCGGCCGGAGCCAGGTATATGGCCACCCGGTCGCCCTTGACCACGCCGGCTTCGATCAGGCCCCGGGCCAGGCGGTCGGATTCGGCGTCCCAGCCGGCAAAGGTCAGCGCCTCCCCGTCGGGCACCATCCGGTAGGCCACCGCCTCGGGGAAGCTGTCGGCCATGAGGCGCAGCTGGTCTACGAAGAGGTGGGCCACGGCGCGAGTGTGAACCGAGCCGAAGGCGTCGGTCAATCCGGAGGCCGATAAAGCTGACGCTCGTGTCATATACAGTTTCCGGGCCCGGGAGCAGGGGGTTGCGTGGCGTCAATACCGGTCGTCGATCTGGACCACCATTCGAGGGACTATCTGGACCACCGGCTGGAGCGCTGGAGCGAGCTGCGCCGCTGCCCGGTCGCTTACAGCGAGGCCCACGGTGGCTTCTGGGTGGTGAGCGGACACCAGGCCGTGGCCCGGGTGTCGCGCGAGGAGGATGCCTTTTCCAGCCTCTACCGGAAGGGGGCGGATGACGGCATCGACTACATGGGCATCGCCGGCGTCCCCCGTCCCCGCGGCATCCCGGCCGCCGGGATAGCCGAGGTGGACGGCCTCCTGCACCAGGCCCTGCGCCGCGCCATCAACCCCTTCATGCTGCCCGGAGCCGTGGCTGAACTCGAGCCCCTGATGGCCGCGCTCACCACCTGGTTCATCGACGCCCGTATCGAGAGCGGTTCGATGGACATGGTGGGCGACCTCACCAATCCGGTGCCGGCCGTCATCACCATGAAGATGGTGGGCCTTCCCCTCGACGGTTGGGAGCATTACGGGGAGGTCTTCCACGCCATGGTCGCCTACCGCCCGGGCGATCCGGTGTGGAACGAAGCCATGGCCAAAGTGCCGGACATGATGGCCGGGCTGCTGGCCGAGGCCGAAGATCGACGCCGCCATCCCCGAGCCGACCTGCTCACCCGCCTGGTCGAGCTGGAGCTGGATGACGGCTCCAGGATGGACGACGCCCAGATCGGCGCCGTGCTCTGGAACCTGGTCGGTGGCGGCCTCGACACCACCACCTCGCTGACCTCGCTCGCCCTGCACTACCTGAGCACCCACCCCGACCAGCGGGCCCGTCTAGCCGCCGAACCTGACCTGATGCCCCTCGCCACCGAGGAGTTTCTCCGCTACTACTCGGTCAACGAGACCCTGTCCCGGACCGTCACCCGTGACGTCGAGCTCGGCGGCCAGGCGCTCAAGGCGGGTCAAGTCATCCTTCTCTCCTGGCTCTCCGCCAACCACGACGAGTCCCGCTTCGAATCGCCGGGGGACATCGTGCTGGACCGGTCGCCCAACCCGCATCTCGCTTTCGGGGTCGGGCCCCACCGCTGCATCGGCATGCACGTGGCCCGCACCATGTTCCGGGTCGTGGTCAGCGAGGTCCTCCGCCGCCTTCCTGACTATGAGGTGGATCAGGAAGCCACCCGCTTCTATTCGGGCAATCCCACCTTGACCGGCGTGGTCTCCATGCCCGCCTCCTTCACTCCCGGTCCCCGCCTCGGACCCGAGGAGCGACCGTTCTGATGGAACCCGTCTTCCCCGACTACACGCCCACCGTCCCCGGCCTCCTGGCTGCAGGGGCGGAGCGGTTCGCTTCCGGCGACGCCGTGGTCACCCCCACCGGCCGGCTCAGCTACGCCGAGCTCGACCGGCAGTCGCGGCGCCTGGCCGGGCGGCTGGTCCAGGCCGGGGTGGTGAAGGGAACCAAGGTCGGCATCCTCTTCCCGAACGGCATCCCCTGGGTGCTCTCCTGGGCGGCGGCCACGCGTATCGGTGCCGTGGCGGTACCGGTCAACACCTTCTACCGTCCGCCCGAGCTCATCCGCTTCCTGCGCCATTCCGACGTGCAGGTCCTCATCGGGACCGACACCTTCATCCAGCACGACTACGTCGAGCGACTGGAGACGTCGGTGCCGGGCCTGGCCGACTACGGCCCCGGGCCGATCTACCTCCCCGAGCTGCCCCAGCTCCGCCGGGTGCTGCTGTGGGGGCCGTCCCGTCGGCCCTGGACGGAGGGGGGCCTGGGTGACGACCTGGAGGGTACCGGCGCCGCTGGCGGTTCCGCCGACCGGACGCGGGCCGGCGCCCCTGCCGGCACCGGTGCCGGCCTCCCTGGCCTCGGGGACGTGGTCGACGCCATGGGCGATGACGTCACCCCGGGCGAGGTGATGCTGGTCACCTACACCTCGGGTTCAACGGGAGAGCCCAAGGGCGTGGTGCACAGCCACGGCGCCCTCATCCGCCAGGCCACCAATCTGGCCGGCCTCTCGGGCATCGACTCCGACTCCCGGCTGTGGACGCCCATGCCGTTGTGCTGGGTCGGCGGTTTCGCCTTCACACTGCTCCGGGCCCTGTCGGTGGGCGCCGCCTTCATCACCCAGGAGGTGCTCGACGGGGGAGAGGCCCTCGCCCTCATGGCGAGGGAGCGGGCCACGGTGGTGTCGGCCTGGCCGGCGGTCTCCAAGACCCTTCGCGAGCATCCCGATTTCCCCGCCACCGACCTGTCATCGCTGCGGTCGGGGTCGTTCTACGAAGCCATGCCGCCCGACCGCCGGCCGGCCGACCCCTCCCTGGCCGTCAGCTCCCTGGGCATGTCCGAGACGTGCGGGCCCCACACCTTCTGGCGACTGGGGGAGGAGACCGGCTCTCCCCCCGAATACCGGGGCTCCTTCGGCCACGAGGTGCCCGGCACCGAGCACCGCATCATCGACCCCGAGACAGGGGAAGTCCTCCCCGAGGGGACTGAAGGCGAAGTGCTGGTCCGCGGCTACAACCTGATGCTCGGTCTGTACAGACAGGAGCGCTCGGCCGTGTTCGACTCCGATGGCTGGTACCACACCGGTGACCGGGGTTACTTCCGGGACGGGTGGTTCTTCTTCACCGGACGCCAGGGGGATCTGATCAAGACGGCCGGCTCCAACGTGGCCCCCATAGAGGTGGAAACCGCCCTGCTCGGTTGTCCCGGAGTGAAGCTGGCCTTCGTCATGGGCGTTCCCCATCCCGATCGGGAGCAGGACGTGGTGGCCCTGGTGGTGCCGGTGCCCGAGGCGGCGGGCGAGTTGAGCGAAGACGCCATGCGGGCCGACCTGCGCGAGAAGCTGTCCTCTTACAAGGTGCCCCGGCGGATAGCAGTCATCACCGACGCCGACGTTCCCTGGCTGACCAGCCAGAAGGCGGACAAGAGGGGACTTTCGGCCATGGCCGAGAAGATCTTCGCCGACCGTTCCTAGAAGGCCAGGAGCTGGTCCCGGTGGTTCTCCTGGAACCGGGCCGCCAGCGCCGTGCGGTCCTCATCGGTCATCGGCCGGTAACCGTCTGCGCCCGGTGGCCGCCACCACACCGGGCCCGGGCCGTCCCAGCCCCGGCGGCGAAGCTGCACCTTGTCCACCTTGCCCGTGGCCGTCAGAGGGAGATCGGTGAGCACCCGGACGAAGCGGGGCGCCCACTTGGTGCCGAGGTCGGGTTGGGCGCCGAGGAAGCGGTCCAGCTCCACTGGGTCGAAGGCCCCTGTCTCCCCGGCCTCGATGGCGGCCATGACCTGGTCCCCGGTGACCGGGTCGGGCACGCCGTAGACGGCCACCCCCCGGGCCGCCTCCCAGCGCTCCAGGATCCGCTCCACCGGCCCGACGGAAAAGTTCTCCCCGTCCACCCGCAGCCAGTCGGCCGTCCGCCCGGCAAACCAGAACCAGCCCTCGGCATCCCGGTAGCCGAGGTCGCCCGTCCAGTACCAGCCCGAGCGCAACCGTTCCGCCTCCGCCTCCGCGTTGTTGTAGTAGCCCTCGAAACGGTCGGCTGTGTTGCGGCCCACGATCTCCCCGATGGCCTCGGCCGGGTTGGCCAGACGCCCGTCCGGGTCGAAAGCGGCGGGCGCGCACTCCTGCCCGGTCTCCCGGTTGGCCACGATGACGTCGCTGCCCCGGCGCGGTTTGCCCAGGGCGCCGGCCGGCATGCCCCCGGCGGGGGAGATGACAACGGCGTTCTCACTGGATCCGTAGCCCTCGAAGATGGGACAGCCGAAGCGCCGGGTGAACTCCTGGCGGTCCCTTAGGGAGGCCTCCGAGCCCAGCGCCCACTTGAGCCGGTTGTCCCCGTCCTCCGGCGCCTCGGGCACGGCCAGGATGTAGGACAAGGCCCGGCCCACGTAGTTGAAGAAGGTGGCGCCGGTGGCGCGGAGGTCGGGCCCGAACGCCGAAGCGGAAAATCGTCTCCGCAGCGCCACCGTCCCTCCCGACACCAGGCCGGCCAGCAGGTTGGCCAGAAGCGCGTTGCCGTGGAAGAGCGGCATGGCGCAGTAGAGGACGTCACCGGGGCTGAAGGCCACCGCCGAGTCGGCCGCCGTGCGGGCGGCCCGGCCCTGGGTCATCCGCACCGCCTTGGGCGCCCCGGTGGAACCGGAGGTGAAGAGAAGCAGGTAGAGCTGATCCGGCCCCGGCTGCGCCTCCAGCTCGGGCACCGTCTCCAAGGTCAGCCCCGCCCACGTGGACGACTCGATGTCGATGACCCTCCCGGCCTCCATACCCAGATCGAGGCCCTCGAGCAGGGAAAGGCCCGACCGGTCGGTGAGAACCATCTGGCAGTCGGTGTGGCGGATGTCCCGGGCCAACTCCTCGCCCCGCCGGGTCGGATTGATACCCACCACCGTGGCCCTGGCCAGGGCGGCGCCAAAGAGGACGAAGACGTACTCGGGGATGTTCTCCAGCAGTACCCCCACATGGAACGGGCCAGCCCGGCGCAGCCGGGCCAGGGCGCCGGCCCGACCAATGGACTCAGTCACCACCTCCGCCCAGCTCCAACGCCCGTCCTCGAAGAGAAGACCGGCGCCCCTATCGGAGGCCCGGGCCAGGACCAGTTCGGCCACGGTGGCCGCCGGCGGCGCAGGGTCGGCCGACGTTCCCGCGGCCCTGATCTCTGACACGGGCGTCAGCGTAGGATGCCGGCATGAGCGGGGGCCCTCCGATGATCATCTCCGTTGATGATCACCTGATCGAGCCTCCGGATCTGTTCGAGGACCGGATGCCGGCGCACCTGGTGGACCGGGCGCCGCGCATCGTCGAGTTGGGCGAGGGCAAGCAGGCCTGGGAGTACGAGGACAACTTCTATGCCAACGTCGGCCTCAACGCCGTCATCGGCCGGCCCAAAGAAGAGTGGAGCATGGAGCCGGCCCGCTTTGAGGAGATGCGGCCCGGTTGCTATGACATCCATGAGCGGATCAAGGACATGGATGCCGGCGGGTTGTGGGCCTCGGTCTGCTTTCCTTCGCTGATCGCCGGCTTCTGCGGGGCGGTGTTCGCCCGGAGCAAGGACCCGGAGCTGGGCCTGGCCTGCATGCGGGCCTGGAACCGCTGGCACATCGAGTACTGGGCCGGAACCTATCCGGAGCGGATCATCCCAACTCAGCTGACCTGGTTGCCCGATCCGGAGGTAGCCGCCGCCGAGGTGAGGAGCAATGCAGAGCTGGGCTTCAAGGCGGTGAGCTTTGCCGAGATACCTGCCAAGCTCGGGCTCCCGTCGGTGCACTCGCGTAAGTGGGAACCGTTCTGGACGGCGTGCGAGGAGACCGAGACCGTGGTGTGCCTGCACACCGGTTCATCGGGGTGGGCTCCCATTCCATCGCCGGACCCGCCCTTCGAGTTGTTTCCCACCCTGTTCCCGGCCAGCTCGATGGTGGCCGCCGCCGACTGGCTGTGGTCGGGCGTCTGTCAGCGCCACCCCGACATGCGCATTGCCATGTCCGAGGGCGGCATCGGCTGGGTGGCGATGCTGGCCGACCGGGCCGATTACGTGCTCGATCATTCGGCGTCGGGGCAGGAGTCGCGCCGCTGGCAGGGTGACCTGCGCCCCAGCGAGATCCTGGGCCGCAACTTCTGGTTCTGCACCATCGATGACCCGAGCAGCGTCAACGCCGTCGTGGACCTCATGGGACCCGACCACATCATGGTGGAGTGCGACTACCCGCATGCGGATTCCACCTGGCCCGCCACCCAGGCGGCGGCCGAGTCCAACTTCGGCCACCTGGGCCCTGACGTCATGGCCAAGGTGACCTACGCCAACGCCGCCGGCCTCTTCCGCCACCCGCTGCCCCCGGGTGCTCAGCGTCCGTAGAGGAAGCGGCGGTAGCCGGCGGGGTAGAGCTCGATCAGCTGGCCGTCGGGGTCGCGCAGGAAGATGCCGCCGCCCACATCCGTCTCCCGCAATACCTCACCGCCGAGGGCCCCGAGCCGGTTGGCGACGGCGGGCACATCATCGACGCTGAAAGACAAGTGGGTCAGGCCGGGCTCGTTCATCGCCCGCTCCGCCGGCGACGGGTTGGCCTCCCGATCGAAGTGCATGAGCTCGAGCACGAAGCCGTCTTTGGCCAGGTACTCGGCCCGCAGGCCGAGAGGAGGTTCCAGGCGCAGCAGCCGGTCGGCGGGGGAGTCGGGCACGTGGATCCCGTTCAAGAACTCGAAGCCGAGCCCTTCGACGTAGAAGCGCCGGGAGCGGTCGAGGTCGCTGACACACAGGCCGATATGGCCGAAGCCGGCCATTCCCCCTGTTCGCCCCGTCTCTGGTCCCTCCTGGTCGCTCAACATCCCGTCCTTCCTGGCCGCGCCCAGGTTCCACCACTCCCGGCGTCGAAATCAACTCCCGTGGCTATGCACCGCGGCCGCCTGCGGCGTGACGCCGTCATTAGGGTGAGGCCGTGGCCATCGACGCCCCCGCCGATCTCTACTGGGACCCCTTCGATGTCGACATCGACCGGTCTCCCTACGCGGTGTGGAAGCGGCTGCGGGACGAGGCGCCCGTCTACCGCAACGAGCGTTTCGATTTCTGGGGCCTGAGCCGGTTCGAGGACGTGGCCGTCGCCTCCCGGAATCCGCAGACCTTCCTGTCGGGCCACGGAACCGTGCTCGAGCTCATGGGGGCCGAGCTGCGCCGGCCCGGCCTCATCATCTTCATGGATCCGCCCGAGCACCCCGCCCTGCGGGCCCTGGTCTCCCGGGCCTTCACCCCACGCCGGGCCGCCGAGCTGGAGGAACAGATCCGGGCCATCTGCAGCGACCTGCTCGACGCCCAGGCCGGCGCTCGTGGTTTCGACTACGTGGCCGACTTCGGGGCCCAACTCCCGTCCCGGGTGATCTCCGCTCTCCTCGGGGTGCCGGAATCGGATCGCCCCGAGGTGCTGGCTCTCATCGACCGGGTCTTCCATATCGAACCGGGCGTTGGCATGGTCAACGACGTCTCCCTCGGCGCCTCCATCAGCCTGCACGAGTACCTGGCCGGCCAGCTACGGGATCGGACGGTGCATCCGCGCCCCGACCTGTTGAGTGCCCTGGTGGAGGTGGAGGTGGACCTGGGGGAGCCGGGCGGCTCACCCCGCCGGCTCAGCCTGGACGAGGCCACCGGCTTCGCCAACCTCCTGGTCTCGGCCGGCACCGAGACGGTGGGCAAGCTGCTGGGCTGGGCCGCCGTGGTGCTGGACGACTTCCCCGACCAGCGCCGCCGGCTGGTGGCCGAACCTTCGCTGATCCCGGGGGCGGTGGAGGAGCTGCTGCGGTTCGAGGCGCCTTCGCCGGTGCAGGGCCGGTGGACGAAACGGGACGTCACCCTTCACGGCGTGACCATCCCGGCCGGGTCCAAGGTGCTCATGCTCACCGGGTCAGCCGGGCGGGACGAGCGGCGTTATCCGGAGCCCGACCGTTTTGACGTGGCCCGGCCTTCGGACCAGCACCTCTCCTTCGGCGTCGGGATCCACTTCTGCCTCGGTGCCGCCCTGGCCCGGCTGGAGGGGCGGGTGGCCCTGGAGGAGACCCTGGCCCGCTATCCGACCTGGGAGGTCGACCGGGCCCGCACGGAACGCCTGCACACCAGCACGGTGAGGGGCCACCGGAAGGTGCCGATCGTTGTCGGCTGAGGGCGGGGCGCTTCCGGGGCGCCTGGAGGGGCGGCGCCTGGAGGGGCGGCGCCTGGTCGTGGTCGGGGCCACCAGCGGGATCGGGCGGGCCTTGGCTCTGCGCGCCGTCGCCTTGGGGGCCCGGGTGGTGGCCGCCGGTCGGCGTTCGGACCGCCTGGCTGAGCTGAGCGAGGCGGGCGTGGCCACCGTCGTGAGCGTGGACGTGACCGCGCCGGCCGACTGCCGGGGCCTGGCCGACTCGGTGGCGTCTGTCCTGGGCAGTGCCGAGGCGGTGCTGAGCTGCGCCGGCGGTTCCGCCCTCAACCCCCTGGCGGCTCTCACCCCCGCCGACTGGGGCGAAGTCCTGGGCACCAATCTGATCGGGTCCAACAACGTGGTGGCCGCCCTCCTCCCCGTCCTGGCCCCAGGGGCGCTGGTCGGCACCATCTCCTCCGACTCGGCCGGCTGCCCGCCCTACGCCCTGGGCGCCTACGCCGCCAGCAAGGCCGCTCTGGAGACGATGTGGGCCGGCTGGCGGGTGGAGGCTCCCGAGTTCCGTTTCTGCACTTTCGCCCTGGGGCCCACTTTCCCCACCGACTTCGGGCGCGACTTCGACCCGGCCGCCCTCGAGGACGCCACCCCCCGCTGGACCCGGGCCGGCTTCGCCTGGGACCGGATGGTGGACACCGAGCAGGTGGCCGGGCTACTGACTGACACGGTGGCGTCGCTTCTCCAACATCCCGGCCTCTCGGTCGAGCACATGCTCATCCGCTCCCCGGCCGCCCGCACCGGAGCCGCTAGTGCCTAGCCCGGCCTTCGGCGGCCGCATCGGGCGGGACTGGCGCGACTCCGAGCCCTGGTGGCCCCCCGAGCCCAAGGCACCCGACGGCGCCCCCAACGTGGTCCTGATCGTCCTCGACGATGTCGGCTTCGCCCAATTGGGCTGTTACGGCTCCGACATCGCCACCCCGGCCATCGACGGGTTGGCCGCCCGGGGCGTGCGACTGGCCAACTTCCACACCACCGCCCTGTGCTCACCGACCCGGGCGTGCCTGCTCACCGGGCGCAACCACCACCGCAGCGGGATGGGCCGGGTGGCCGACCTGGCCGTGGGCTTCCCGGGTTACTGGGGCAAGCCCACCCGGGAGAACGGCTACCTGTCGGAGATGCTGCGTGACCGAGGCTACGCCACCTACGCCGTGGGTAAATGGCATCTCACTCCCGACGACGAGATCAACATGGCCGCCTCCCGCGCCAGCTGGCCTCTCGGTCGCGGCTTCGACCGGTGGTACGGCTTCCACGGGGGTGAGACGCACCAGTTCGTGCCCGCCCTCTATCACGACAACCATTCCGTCCGACCACCGAAGGAGCTGGAGGACGGCTACCACCTCACTGAGGATCTGGTCGATCGGGCCGTCACCTTCGTGTCCGACCTGAGGGCGGTGGACCAGGACCGCCCCTTCTTCTTGTACTTCGCCACCGGCGCCTGCCATTCACCCCACCAGGCACCGGCTGACTGGATCAACCGCTATGCCGGGGCGTTCGACGGCGGTTGGGACGAGATGCGCCGCGCCATCCATCGGCGCCAGTTGGATTTCGGTGTCATTCCTCCCGGTACTGTGCTTTCCCCCCGGCCGGCCTGGGTCAGCGCCTGGGACGACCTGGATGCAGACGCCAAGCGGCTAGCGGCGCGGTTCATGGAGTGCTTCGCCGGCTTCTTGTCCCACACCGATGACCAGATCGGCCGGCTGTTGAGCTTCCTGGACGATCTGGGCGAGATGGATGACACCGTGGTCATCCTGGTTTCGGACAACGGAGCCAGCGCCGAGGGCGGCGCCGAGGGGTCGATCAACGACATCCGTATGCAGAACCTCGACTTCCCCTCCCGGGACGAGATGGTGGGGCGGCTGGAGGACATCGGCGGCCCCCACACCCACAACAACTACCCGTGGGGCTGGACCATGGCCGGTAACACTCCTTTCAAGCGCTGGAAGCGAGAGGTGCACGAGGGCGGGGTCGCCGATCCCTGCATCATCAGCTGGCCCTCCCGCCTGGCCGGCGCTGGTGGCGCCGTCCGCCACCAGTACGCGCATGCCATCGACGTGGTGCCCACCGTGCTCGAGCTGGTCGGCCTCTCACCGCCGGAAGTCCTCGACCATGCGCCCCAGACCGATCTGGACGGGACCAGCTTCGCCTACCTGCTCCGCCCCGGCCCCGGCGCCGAGGCCGAGCCTGGCCGCCACCTGACCCAGTACTTCGAGATGTTCGGCTCCCGGGCCATCTACCACGACGGGTGGAAAGCGGTGACCTTCCACCCCGTCGGTCCGATCTACGGGGAGGGCCTGGATCCCAACGCTTCCTTCGATGAGGACCGGTGGGAGCTCTACCACGTGGCCCAGGACCTCTCCGAGACGCGGGACCTGGCCGATGTCGAGCCCGAGCGGTTACGCCGGATGGTCGACCTGTGGTGGTCCGAGGCCGAGGCCAACCAGGTGCTGCCCCTGGACAACCGGGTGCTGTGGGCCCTGGTCCACCCCCGCCCCGACCGCCGCCGCCCGGTGGACCAGGCCCGCTACTTCCAGGGCGGAGCCCAGGTGCCTGAGCAGGTAGCGGTCAGCGTGCGCAACCGCTCCCACCGGCTCAAGGTGGTTTTCGAACTGGAGACCGGGGCGGTGCCCGATGGTGTGCTCCTGGCCCAGGGTCTGACCCTCGGCGGCTGGTCGCTCCACTTCCTGGACGGGCGCCTCCGCTACGTCCACAATCTGTATGGCAAGGAGCACCACGTCCTGGAGGCCGAACTGCCGGCGGCCGGGGAACGTCATACGGCCGAGATGGCCTTCGCCAAGGATCCGGTCGGGCCCGGAGGCAGGGCGGAGCTCTGGTGGGACGGAAAGGTCCTGGCCGGAGCCGAGATTCCGGTCTTCACCCCGTCCAAGTTCAACGGCGTCGGTGTCGGGCTGACCTGCGGCTACGAGTGGGGCCCGGCCATTGGCCCGGGCTATCGGGCGCCCTTCCCCTTCAACGGCCGCATCCTGGAGGCGGTGGTGGCCGCCACCGGCCCGGTGGTCCGTGATCCCCTGGCCGAGCTCGAGGCCATCCTGTCCGAGCAGTAGAGCCTGTTTGTCCCGGTCGGCGCCGGCCGTCTGGCGGGGTTGGGGCCCGCCGCCCATAAGATGCCCGGGCTCGTCACCAGGAGGTTGGTCGTGGGGGAAAACAAGTACGTCAGCTACGAGACGCTCGATGACGGGCGCATCGCTCGGATCATGCTCAACCGGCCCGATGCCCGCAACGCCCAGAACCGGGGTCTGTTGGTCGAGTTGCACGACGCCTTCCTCCAGGCCGAAGCCGATGACGAGGTCCGGGTGGTCATCCTCGGCGGCGTTGGCCCGTTGTTCTCCTCCGGGCACGACATGGGCTCCAAGGAGTCACTGGCCGAGCGGGAGCCGGGGCCGGGCCAGCACCCGAGCTTCCAGATCAACGGCGGCACCCGCAAGGGCGCCGAGGCCCGGATGCTGCAGGAGTGGCACTACTTCTACGAGAACACCCGCCGCTGGCGGAACCTGCGCAAGATCACCCTGGCCCAGGTGCACGGAACGGTCTATGCCGCCGGCCTCATGCTGATGTGGGCCTGTGACCTGATCGTGGCCGCCGATGACGTGCGCTTCGCCGACGTGGTCGGCACCCGGCTGGGGATGTGCGGTGTGGAGTATTTCGCCCATCCGTGGGAGTTCGGGCCCCGCAAGACCAAGGAGCTGATGCTCACGGGTGACTCGCTCGATGTCCAGGAGGCCCACGCTCTCGGCATGGTGTCCAAGATCTTCGGTGTCGATGAGCTGGCCGAGCGGACTCTCGAGTTTGCCCGGCGCATTGCCGAGCTACCCACCATGGCCGCCCTTTTGATCAAGGAGTCGGTCAACCAGACGGTGGACAACATGGGCTTCTACAACGGACTGCAGGCCTGCTTCACCCTGCATCAGCTCAACCACGCCCACTGGGCCGAGATCCACGAGAACAACTACCCGGTGGCCCTGCCCGAGGATGGGATGGATTGGCGCAATGCCCCGCCGGTCGTGCCCGCCGTCAAGGACCTGGTGCGGGCCCCGGCGCCGGTCAAGAAGTAACGCGGCCCCGGCCGGCAGCTAGCGCATCCGCCAGGTCGGCGGGCGCTTCTCGAAGAAGGCGTCCATGGCCTCTCTGGAGTCCTCCAGGTTCTGGAGCCGGTTGGTGTATTCCTGTTCCAAGCGGTAGCCCTCCTTGAGAGGCAGGCCGTCCACCCGGTTCATGGACTCTTTGGCCAGGCGCAGGGCGAGCGGGCTCTTATCCGCCATCCCCGCCGCCAGCTCCCGGGCGGCGTCCATCAGGTCGGCCTTGGGCACCACCCGGCTGATCACGCCCCGGGCGTGTAGCTCTTCGGCTGTGATCGATCGGCCACTGAAGAACATCTCCCGGGCCAGGTAGGGACCGACCATCCGGACCAGATGCGAGCTGGCCCCCAGTAGTCCCACATTGATCTCCGGAGCGGCAAAGGTCGCCCCCTCCACCGCCACCAGCACATCACAGCAAGCGGCCCAGGCCAGACCACCCCCGAGGGCCGGACCGTTGATGGCGCCGATGACGGGTACGGCACAGTCGTAGATGGCCCACATCGCCTGGCGGGGAAGAAGGCCGGGATCGACCAGATGGGCCGGCCCTGGGTCCGCCGGTGGCTCGGCGTACTCCTTGAGGTCGGCGCCGGCTATGAAGGCCCGCTCCCCGGCAGCGGTGAAGATCACCACCCTGACCGAACGGTCGTCGCCGAAGGACTCGAAGGTGTCCCGGACCTCGATGTAGGTGGCGGTGTCGAGGGCGTTGACGGGAGGACGGTCCAGCCGGACCGTCACCACCCCACCGTCGCGCTCGACTGTCAGATAACCCAAGGCCAGTCCTCCCCGTAGGAGCTCGAAGCTAGCCAGCCCCATCCGTCGCTACCATCCCCCGCCGTGCGCCTCGACCTGACCGAGGACCAGTCCTTCTTCCAGGAGACGGCCCGTCGGTTCCTCGAGGTCGAAGCGCCGGTCAGCTATGCCCGCCGCCTCATCGATGACCCGGCCGGCTTCGACCCCGCCGTCTACGCCCGCGCCGCCGAGCTGGGTTGGCTCGCCCCCCTGGCTCCGGAGGACTTCGGCGGCGGCAGCGTCTCAGGTAGGGGCGTGGCCGACCTGGCCATCGTGGCCGAGGAGACCGGCCGGACACTCTTCCCCGGCCCCCTGCTGGAGTCGAACCTGGCCGCCGCCGCCATCGCCAGGCTCGGTAGTGACGACCAGAAAGCCCGTTACCTATCCGACCTGGTGTCCGGCCGGATCACCGCCGCCCTGGCCTGGTCCTCCGGTGAGGACGGCTGGCCCGGGCCCGGGGCCGGAGTCGGCGCTGACGCCGGTGTGTCGGCCGAGCCCTCCACCGACGCCGGATGGCGCCTCTCCGGGGTCGGCCAACTCGTTCCCTACGGCTCCGCCGTCGACCTCCTGGTCGTGGCCGCCATCCTCCCTTCGGGCGTGGTCGGGCTCTTCCTCGTTCCCGCCGACTCGACCGGTGTCACCTCGCAGAAGATGGAGACCTTCGATCTCTCCCGCCCCCTCTCCTCCATCGAGCTGGCCAGCTCCGACCTTCCCGCGAGCGCTCTCCTGGGCGCCGGCCACTCCGATGGTTCTGAACTCGATCGCCTTCTCATCCTGGCTTCGGTGCTGCAGTGCGCCGAGACGGTGGGGGCCATGGAGCGCTGTTTCGAGATGACTGTGGACTACGCCAAAGCCCGCCGCGCTTTCGGCCGGCCCATCGGCTCCTTCCAGGCCATCAAGCACCGACTGGCCGACATGGTGCTGTGGCTCGAGTGGTCCAAGGCGGCGGTGGAGGCGGCCGTCGATGCCTTCGACGCCGGCACCGGCGAAGCCGAAGCCGCCAGCGTGGCCAAGTCCGTCATCGGGGAGCACGGGCCGCTCCTCGTCCGCAGTGCGGTGCAAGTTCACGGAGGAATCGGCTACACGTGGGAACACGACGTGCATCTCTTCCTGCGGCGGGTGGAAGCCAACGCCTTCCTCTACGGAAGCACCGACTTCCATCGTTCCCGCCTGGCCGGCGTGGTGGGCTTCCCGGTGCCGTCGTGAGCGACACGCTCTCCCGCCCCGAGTCGCTGGCCGACTACCGCCTCCGCGCCAGGGAGTGGTTGGCCGCCAACGTCGAACCCTTGCCGCGGCGCTCGGATGGGACCGTGATCGTGCCGGACCGGAGCCAGCCTTCCGACGCCGAGCTGGCCGAAGCCCGCGCCCAGCAGCTGGTCCTTCACGCCGCCGGCTGGGCGGGCATCACCTACCCAGAGGAGTACGGCGGCCAGGGCCTGAGCCTCGAGCACGAGGCGGTATGGCAGGAGGAGTCGGCCGGCTATGACGTGCCGACCCAGATCTTCGCCGTATCCCAGAACATTCTGGGACCGACGCTCGTGGCCTTCGGCACCCACGAGCAGAAGCTCCGGCACGTCCCGCGCATCCTCGACGGTCGGGAGATATGGCTGCAGTTGCTCTCCGAGCCCAGCGGCGGCTCGGACCTGGCCGGACTGCTGACCCGGGCCGACCGCGACGGCGCCAGCTACATCCTCAACGGCCAGAAGACATGGAGCACTGGGGCCGCCCATGCCGATTTCGCTCTCTGCCCGGCCCGGACCCGCTGGGATGTCCCCAAGCACCGCGGCATCACCATGTTCATGGTCGACATGCACTCACCTGGCATGGACATCCGCCCCATCCGCCAGATCAACGGCGGCGCCGAGTTCTGCGAGGAGTTCCTCACCGACGTCACCGTGTCGGCCGACCGCGTGCTGGGTGAGGAGAACGAGGGCTGGCGGGTGGCCCGGGGCATGCTGGAGATCGAGCACTCCTGGGTCGGCCGCAGCGGGGGAGGCGGGACCCGCCGGCCCACCGGCGTGGCCGAGCTGGTCTCCCTGGCTGCCTCCCGCCAGCTGGCCGGAGACCCGGGCATTCAGCGCCGGGTGGCCGCCCTGCACGCCCTGGCTCGGACCCACGACCTCATGTCGGTCCGGGTCTCCAAGGGGATTGAGGACGGCCGGCTCAGCGCCGGACTGAGCGGGATCCTGAAGCTGGGCGCCGACATCGTGTGGCAGCGCCGGGCCGAGCTGGGCCTGGACCTGGCCGGCGCCGCCGCTTTGGCCTGGTCCCCCGAAGATCAGCACGGCGAATGGGCCCGCCACTATCTCACCAGCCGATCCGCCTCCATCGCCGGTGGTAGCGATGAAATCCAGCGCAACAACGTCGGCGAGGTGGCGCTGGGTCTGCCGAGGGAGCCCAGCTTCGACCGGGACGTCCCCTTCGATCAGGTGCCCCACAACTAGCGGCGGTAGTGTCCCGCCGGCGGCAACCGCGTGGAGTGACCGAATCTCTTATCCGACCACTCACGGCGGCGCCGGCCGAGGGATGCACGTTGGAGACACACCCCAAAATCTTGACCTTTGTCTTGTTGTGGCGAAATCGCGTTCGTTCAACAACACATTCGTAATCAAATCGGCGTCAGTCTCTGAGTAGCATCTCTCACTCCGCGCCACGGACTGTGGCCGGACTTACGGTCCGTGGTCGGATGTGGCCGAATGTGGCCGGGGGCGGTAAATGCTCCAGTGGGCACGGGTCAGATCAATGTGTCGACCAGGCCCCAGTCCAGCGCCTGGGCGGCGTCGATCCGCCGGCCGCTGAGGGCCATCCAGGCCAGCCGGTGGCGGCCGGCCCGGGCCTGGATGCTGGCCGTCCCCCCGGCTCCGGGGATCAGGCCCATGGAGACCTCAGGGAGTTGGAGCCAGGCGTCCGGAGTCGCCTCCACCCGGGTGCAGAAGGCCGGCACCTCGATGCCGGCCCCGATGCAGGCCCCGTGCAGGCGGGCCGTGGACGAGAGGCTCCTGAGCAGGGGTCCTGGACTGCGAGCGAGGCGCACGGCGTGGGCCAGGACAGGGTCTGCGGCGGCCCCGAACCAGCTGAGGTCCCCGCCGCTGCAGAAGTCGGGACCGGCGCCGGTGAGGACGACGTCGATGGGTCCGGGGTGGCTGGCTACGGCCCGCAGGGCGTCGACCAGGGCATCCCGCATCCCTGGGTCATAAGCGTTTCGGACCTCGGGCCGATTGAGGGTGATGGTCACCGCCTCGCCCGCCCACTCGACCAGGACCGGTTCGGTCGCGGGCCGCGCCGGCCCGGGCGGATGGCTGCGCCGCCACGCCTTGAACTCGGCGCCGGCCAGGAGCATGGAGTAGGCCGCCGACTCGACGGCCAACCCGTCGAGGACGGGGTGACCCTCGTTGAGCCGGGCCACGTGGGTAAGGACGGTGGCGGCCAGCGGAGTCGCTTCGCAGGTATCTGCCACCGCCCCGACGGCCGCGGCCAGATCAGGCACGGCCACCCATCCCGGCGCGGGGGCGCCGCCCGAGCACAGGGCCACATCGAGGAGGGGAGGGGCGGGGCCGGCCGGCGGCTCGGAGGTGAAGCCGATCAGCACCCGCCCGGGGTCGGGCTCGGCGCCGGCCAGCCAGCTGAGCTCCCGGGCATCCGAGACGTCCACGACCACCGCCGGATTGGCACCCTCGGTGAGCGGGGCCTCGCTCCACTCCGGATCCGAGAGCAGTTGGAGGAGTTGAGCCGGGTCCACCACCTCGGCACGGGAACGGGCCGGCATCGGCCGATGATAGGCAGGCGACCCGGGCCGGCTGCCTATGCTCCCCGGCCGTGAAGGTACGCATCGATGAGGATCTCTGCGCCGGGCACGGCCGCTGCTACAGCCTGGCGCCGGGTGTCTATGACTGCGATGACCTCGGACGCGGGACGGTCATAACCGAGGAGGTGCCCGAGGGCCTGCGGGCCCAAGCCGAGCTGGGGGCGCAGAACTGCCCGGAGCGGGCCATCGTCATCACCGAGGACTGATACCGACCCGCCGAGGGCAGTCAGCCCAGAAAGTCGTCTATCAGGCGGGCCAGGGTCACCGGATCGTCGCCCTGAACGCTGTGACCGGCCTCGGCCACGTGTTCGACTCGGGCGCTGGGATTGCGCCTGACCAGCTCGGCCTCGTCTTCATCGCCGACGACGGATTGGGGTCTCATGCCCCGTACCAGCATTAGAGGGACGGTGAGATCGGAGACGACGTCCCAGAGCTTGGCGGCACGCTCGGCCATGTCCACCGGCGGGGCTTCCTGGTCTGATCGACGGTGCCGGGCGTGGCGCCAGACCCAGCTGCCGTCCTCCAACTGCTGGGCATTGTGGAGGATGCCCCGGCGCAAGGAGGACTCGGTGCGCGTCGGGTTGAACTGGACGGTGCGGGCCAGGATGGCATCGAAGTCGGGGAAGGTTTCCGGTCCGTTGACGAAGTCGGTGATGACCCGGGACCGTTCCTGACTGAAACCCGGGGTGATATCCACCAGGATCAGAGCCCTGACCAGTTTCGGATAACCCCCGGCCAAGGCCAGGCTGGTCAGGCCGCCGAGGGACATGCCGACGACGGCCCCGGCCCCCGGAGCCAGTCGGCCGATCACCGCAGCCACGTCGGCGGCGTTGTCATCCAGGCCCAGGGCGCCGGCCCGGCCGCCGTCGGAGTGACCGTGGCCGGGGAGGTCGACGGCCAGGGCCGGTCGGTCCAGGGCGAGGAGCACGGTGTCCCAGGTATGGGCGTTCTGGGCCCCCCCGTGGAGGAAGACGATGTCGGGATCGGCCGCGCCCCACACGAGCGAACTCAGTTGGCGACCGTCGTCGAGGGCCACGCTCTCCCGCCGGACGACCGGCGGCCCGTTCCAATCCAGTCCGAACTCGGCGGCGTTCTCGTGGAACATCGAGAACTCGTCGTAGGGAACGCGACGAGGGGTGGTCTGACTGTCCGAAGGCGGGGGTTTGTCCACGCCGACACCGTAGGCACTCCAGCTAGACCCGGCCGGGCCGGCGCCCTTACGCTCCCGGCCCGACCCGGACCCGAGGCAGGAACGTGCACCCAGCCGAGATCGCCAGCCAAGCCCCCGACCGCCTGGCGGTGGTGATGGGTGACAGTGGTGAGTCGCTGACCTTCCGGGAGCTGGAAGAGCGCTCGAGAGCGCTGGCGGTCGCCTGGCACCGGGCCGGTGTGCGCCGGGGCGACACCGTCGGCATCCTGCTGGAGAACCATCTCCGGTTCCTGGAGGTGGCCTGGGCGGCCCAGCGCAGCGGGCTCTACTACACGGCGGTCAATTGGCACCTGACGCCGGAGGAGGTCGCCTACATAGTCTCCGACTCGGGGGCCAAGGTGCTGGTGTCATCCCGCCTCAATCTGTCCGCGGCCGAGGCCGCCCTGGCCGGCGCCGGCGCCGATGTCGGGGATGGGGCCGGTGCCGAGGACCCGAGCGGGATCCTCAAGGTTCTGGTCGACGGGACAGCCGAGGGCTGGCGGGGACTGGACGATCTGGTAGCCGAGGTCGGTCACGCCGACCTGGAGGACGAATGCGAAGGCGACTTCATGCTCTATTCCTCTGGCACCACCGGAAGGCCCAAGGGCATCCGCAGGCCCCTCACCTTTCGTCAGATGGGTCAGGGGGTAATCGGGGCCACCGGTTTCCTCCGACTGCTGGAGATGCAAGCGGGGGAGGTCTACCTGTGCCCCGCTCCTCTGTACCACGCCGCTCCGATCGCATGGTCCATGGGCGCCCAACGACTGGGCTCCACCGTGGTGGTGATGGAACGCTTCGATCCGGAACCGGCGCTGGCTCTGATCGAGCGCCACCGGGTCACCCATGCCCAGTTCGTCCCGACCATGTTCGTCCGGATGCTCAAGTTGCCGCCCGAGGCCCGCCAGGGCCACGACCTGTCCAGCCTGCGGGCCGCGGTGCACGCCGCCGCCCCCTGTCCGGTGGAGGTCAAACAGGAGATGATGCGCTGGTGGGGGCCGCGCATCTATGAGTACTACTCATCCACCGAAGGCGTAGGCGCCACTTTCATCGGACCGGAGGACTGGCTGGCCCATCCGGGATCGGTCGGCCGGTCCATCTACGGCACGCCCCACGTGGTCAACGATGACGGCAACGAGGTGGCCACCGGTGAGATCGGTACCGTCTATTTCGAGGGCAGCACCCCCTTCGAGTACCACAACGACCCGGAGAAGACCGCCGCCACCTTCGACCGTCACGGCTGGGGGTCGGTGGGGGACATGGGTTACCTGGATGAAGAGGGCTATCTGTACCTGACCGACCGGAAGACCTTCATGATCATCAGCGGTGGGGTGAACATCTATCCCCAGGAGATCGAGAACCTCCTGATCGGCCATCCGAAGGTGCTCGATGTGGCCGTGATCGGGGTGCCGAATCCCGACCTGGGCGAGGAGGTCAAAGCGGTGGTCCAACCGGTGGACTGGTCGGAGGCGGGCGCCGCTCTGGAGGCGGAGCTCGCCCAGATGTGCCGGGACAACCTGGCCGGGTTCAAATGCCCCCGCTCGTTCGACTTCGATCCTGAGCTGCCCCGTCAGGAGAACGGCAAGCTGTACAAGCGCTTGTTGCGCGACCGCTACCGGGCCCAGGCCGCCGGCTGACCCTTACACTCCCCGCTCGTGGACCTCGGCCTACGTGACAGGGTGGCCGTCGTCACCGGAGCCAGCCGGGGGATCGGTCGGGCCGCCGCCGCAGCCCTGGCGGAAGAAGGTGCCTCCGTCCTCCTCACGGCCCGGGGAGAAGAGGATCTCCAGCGGGCAGTGGCCGAGCTGACCGCCGCCGGCCACGACGTCGCCGGCCTGCGCGTGGACGGGGCCGAGCCAGGATCAGCCGCCGCCGTGGTGGCCGAGGCTCACCGACTCTGGAGCCGCATCGACATCCTGGTCAACAACGCCGGCGGGGGTCCGGCCGGGTCCGACCACGTGAGGAACTTCGACCCCGACACCTGGCTGGACGTCTACTGGCGCAACGTGGTCGTTCCAATGGCCCTGGCCACTGCCTGCCTGCCGGGGATGGTCGAGCGGGGCTGGGGCCGCATCCTCAACGTCGCGTCAACCATGGCTCGGGACCCGGATCCGCGCTTCGGTTCTTACGGCGCGGCAAAAGCGGCTCTGGCCCACGCCACCCGCAGCCTGGCCCAGGCCTACGCCGCCGAGGGGGTGATGGTCAACGCCGTGCTGCCCGGCCTGACCCGCTCCGAGGGGGTATTGAGCGGGTATGCGGAGGCGGCGGCCGCCTCGGGCCGCACCCCGGAGCAGATCGAGGAGCGGATGATGCAGCTGCAGCCCATCGCCGCCGGGCGAACCGGGGAGCCCGAGGAGGTGGCCGCCGCCATCGCCTTTCTGTGCTCGGAGCGGGCCTCATGGATAACCGGCGCCCTGCTGCTGGTCGATGGCGGCACGGTCCGGGTCCTGCCGTGACGGCCGGACGCGACCCCTACTACGGGATCCTCTCCGGGCCGGTCGATGGCCCGGCCCGGGTGGCCGCCGCCTATCCGGAGGTGGAGGCCGCGCCGGGCACGGCCGTCGTCCACCGGGCTTCGGGATTTCGCGGAACGGTGATCCGTTTCGAAGCCGGCGCCGTCCACCTGCGGTCGGCGGCCGGGACGGAGAGGGCCTTTGCCCTGATCCCGGGGTCCTTTGCCGTCGAGGGCCAGGTCGTATCGCTGGCTCCGGTCCGGGGCCGGCCCAGCGGCCCGGTCCGCACAGCTTCAGGCTCCCTCGGCCCGGGCCCGACCCGGGCCCGAGTTGCCCGCGGCAGCCGGATAATGGTCGAAGGGGTGCACGACGCCGAGCTGGTGGAGAAGGTCTGGGGGGATGACCTGCGCCAGGAGGCGGTGGTGGTCGAGCGCCTGGACGGCATCGACCACCTCGGTCAGGTCATCACCGAGTTCTCCCCCGGTCCCGGCCGGCGTCTGGGCGTGCTGGTCGACCACCTGGTGCCCGGCTCCAAGGAGGAGCGGCTGGCCCGCTCGGTGTCCCATCCCCATGTGCTGGTCACCGGCACACCGTTCGTGGACGTATGGGAGGCCATCCGGCCCCAGGTGGTGGGGATCAGTGCCTGGCCTCGGATACCCAAGGGCACAGAGTGGAAGGCGGGTATCTGCGCCGCCATGGGCCAGCCCGACCCGGGCCGGCTCTGGCGCCGCCTACTCGGAAGCGTCGATTCCTACGCTGACCTGGAGCCGGCCCTGGTCGGAGCGGTGGAACAACTCATCGACTTCGTCACCGAGCCCGCCGGCGCCTGAAGGCGCCCTCAGCCAGCCGCCGGACCCCGGGGCACGTCCCGGAAGGGTGTGTCCCGGTCGTGGCTGGCCTCCCGGGGCATGCCCAGCACGCGTTCGCTGATGACGTTGCGGGCCATCTCGGTGGTGCCCCCACCGATGCAGGCGGCCTGGCGCATCAGGTAGTCGATGCCCGGGCCGGGATCCCCGTCGTCTGGGTCCCAGGCCAGTCCGGCCGGGCCGGCCAACTCGTAGGCGATGGTGGAATAGCGCACCGAACGGGTTCCGGAGTAGAGCCGGGCGATGGCCGAAGCCTGGTCGTTGAGGGCTCCGCTACGCACCGAAGCTGCGATCCGAGGAGTGAGGGCGGCCCCCACCAGGGCCAGGGTGTGGGCCTCGCCCACCAGGTCCAGGGCCATGGAGTCCTGGCGGCGGCCGCCGGCCACCAGCAGCCGCCACAGGCTGTCCCCGCTGCCGACCAGGCCGGCGCTGCCCGAGCCGGCCGGTCGGACCACGTAGGGCGAACCCCCGCCCATGGCCGTGCGCTCGTGGAACATCCAACGGGTCCCGACCGTCCAGCCCTGGTCCACGTCGCCCACCCGGTCCGAGTCCGGGATCCGCACATCGGTGATGAACTCCTGGCAGAACTCCCGGTTTCCGTTGAGCATCTCGATGCGGTGGATCTCCACCCCGGGCTGGTGGATGCGTAGCATGAACACGGTCAGGCCCCGGTGCTTGGGCACATCCCAGTTGGTCCGGGCCAGGCACAGACCCCAGTCCGCCCACCACGCCCCGGTGGTCCAGATCTTCGAGCCGTTCATGACCCACTCGTCCCCGTCGCGCACGGCGGTGGTAAGGGCGCCGGCTACGTCGGACCCGCCGCTCGGCTCGGAGAGGAACTGCATCCACATCTCCTCGCCCCGCAGGATGGCCGGCAGATGGGAGCGCTTCTGCTCCTCGGTCCCGAACTCCAGGATGACGGCGGCGCAGGGGGTGAAGGTCGGGATCTGCAGGTCGGCGGCGCAGTCGAAACCGGCCACCTCCTGATTGAAGGCACCCAGGTGCTCGAGACCCAGGCCCTGCCCGCCGTACTCGACGGGGAAGCAGATCCCCGCCAGTCCGGCGTCGAACAGCGCCCTTTGGATCTCCCGGGCGCGGGCCACCCGGGCCAGCTCGGCTTCATCGGAGCGGGCCCGGCCGATGCCGGCCTCACCCTGGGGGGCCGGACCCAGGTTAGCCCGGATCCACTTCCGGGCCCTCTGTCGGAAGGCCTCCACGTCCTCGCTCACGGCCGCCCCGGGTTCGCTCACGACGCCGCCCTCTGGGCGACCATGCCGGCCAGACGGCGCCGGTGCTGGGCCGGGCTGCCGTAGGCGGGGACGCCGGCGGTGACCCGGCGCAGGAACAGATGCAGGTCATGGTCGAAGGTGACCCCGATCCCGCCGTGGATCTGCACGCAGTCCTGCACCAGCTCGGGCCCGAAGTGACCGACGTAGGCCTTGGCCGCGCTGGCCAGCTCCGACGCGTCGGGGCGGTCGGCGTCGAAGGCGTCGATGGCGGCCACGGTGATTGCGTAGGACGCCTCCAGCCACATCCTCATGTCCGCCATCCGGTGCTTGATCTCCTGGTAGGACGACAGCGGACGGCCGAAGGAGTAGCGGTTGGCGGTCCATTCGAGGGTCATGTCGAAAGCGGCCTGCATGGCGCCGACCGACTCGGCCTGCTGGAGGCACAAGGCGACGCACAGCTGGTGCTCGGCCAGGCCGGCCCCGCCGATGACCTGGTCGGCCCGCCCGATGAGCTGGTCGGGCCCCACTTCGACCCCGTCCAGGTCGACCGCAGCCCAGCGCCGGGTCAGGTCCACCCCGTGCAGTCGCTGCCGCCGGATGCCTGCCGCACCGGCTTCGACCACGGCCTGTACCAGTCCGCCCTCGGTGCGGGCCCTCACCAGCAGGACGTCGGCGTCGGCCGCGCCTTCGGCCACCGGAGCCCGCCCGTCGAGGACCAGACCCCCGCCCGGCGCCGCTCGGGCCGTGAGCGGCGCCCCGTCCAGGCCCACCCCGGACGGGTCCGCCCGGAGCCAGGCGGCGGTAGCGGCTCCGGACAGCAGGCGGTCGAGCCAGGCCGTCACGGGCGGGGACGGCGCCGGATCCTGGGCCAGAGTGAAGGCAGCCACGTTGGTCGGGATGAAGGTCCCCGGGGCGGCGTGGCGGCCGAACTCGAACGCGGCGAGGGACAGGTCGGCCAGGCCGGCGCCGCTGATGCTTCCCCCGCCCCTGGCCTCGGGGACCAGCGGCGTGGTCCAGCCCAACTCGGCTCCCTGGCGCCACCACTCCGGCCGGTACCCGAGCGGATCGGTGGCGAGAGTCCGAAGCTCGGCCGGGCTGCACTGGGCATCCAGGAACTTGCGCGTCGTCTCCTGGAAGAACTCCTGGTCCGGTGTCAGCCCGAGATGCACGGTCTCCCCATTGCCAGCGCCGATGAAGCCGGGAAGAGCCGCCGTCCGCCTAAGCGGCGGCGGGGACCTTCATCAGCTGGCCCAGATTCCCACCCATGACCTTGGCCTGGTCCTCCTCGGGCAGGTCATCGATCTCGTCCACGAAGGTCAGGGGGTCGAACATCCCCTCTGGGTGGGGGTAGTCCGAGCCGAAGACGACATTGTCGGCGCCGATGAGCTTGACCAGGCCGACGGTGTCCTCCTCGTGGAAGGGGTGAACATAGACGCTGCGCTTGAAGGTCACCATCGGATCCTCATCGAAGATGTCCGGGGTCCGGGCGTGGAGCTTCTCCAGCTTGTAGACGAGCGGGCGGACCCAGGCGCTGCCGTTCTCGACCGGCATGAAGCGCAGGTCGGGGAAGCGGGTGGCCAGGCCGTGGCCGATGATGGAGGAGACGACGTCGGTGATGTTCCGGTAGTCGGCCTCGACCAGAGCGGTGAAGGCGGAGCGCTTCGTGTTGAAGGGGAGGAACTCGCCCTCGTAGCCCTCCCACTCGTTGAGGTAGCGCTGGCCGCCGCTGTCGGAAGCGTGCATGCCGACCAGGACGTCCGCCTCCTGGACCGCGGCCCAGAAACGGTCGTATTCGGGCAGGGCGAAGGAGCGCCGCCGGCCGTTGAAGTCGGGCACGGGGGCGGGACGGATGAGGATGGCCCGGGCCCCGTTCTCCATCACGAAGTCCAGTTCCTTGAGAGCCTCGTCCACGATGGGCAGGGTGATAACCGGCGTGGCGAATATCCGGTCCTGGTAGTTATACGACCACTGGTCCAGCATCCAGCGGTTGAAGGCGTGCACCACCACGTGGGTGGCCCGGGGGTCATCGGCCAGGCGCTCCTCCAGCAGGCTGGCCAGCGTCGGCCACATCATTGCCCGGTCGATGCCGAGCTCGTTCAGCAACTCGAGGCGGGGTCCGGGCTCGAAATAAGCCGGGACCGACTCCACGTAGCGGGGAGGGGGTTCGGGCTTCTTGTCCCCCGGCTTGGTCTTGGAGGAGGGGTTCTTGAGCTTGAACTCCAGCTCCTGGGCTCCCGGGGGAGCCACCACGTTGAAGGTGGGATTCGGGATGTAATCGCTGATCTTGTTCTTGACGGCGATCTTGGTCCGACCGTTGACCTGCACGTACTTGATGAGGTTGGAGTACTCCTCGGGCAGGAAGCGGGTGAAGGCGTCCTGGGTTTCGTACATGTGGTTATCGGCGTCGAAAACCGGAAATCCGAGTTTGCGGGGCATTGGATCCCTTCCGCGCCATCGGGCGCAAAATGCCACTACGTGGCCCCGATTCTCGCCCCTGGGGGTAGGGGCCGCAAACCGGCCCCCCGCCGGGGTTGCCCGCCGGCCGGGGCAGGGGTGATAGTGACGCGGCCATGTCCGAGACGGCTCTCAAGTTCGGCGTCCGCATCATGGGCGTGCCCTTGAGGGACCTGACCACGGTGGCGGCCGCCTTCGAGGCCAGCGGATTCGAGTCCATCTGGGTCCAGGAGCACCTGGTCTTTCCGGCCGACATGCCCCCGACCTATCCCTACAGCGACGACGGCCAGCCGCCCGTCACGCCGGAGACCCCGGTCTATGACGCCTGGGCCGTCTTGGCCCACCTGGCCGCCGCCACCAGCCGCATCCGGCTCGGCACCAACGTCTACATCCTGCCTCTCCGCCATCCGCTCCAGACGGCGCGCACGGTGGTGACGGTGGACCGATTGTCCCAGGGCCGGGTCGTGCTCGGCGTCGGGGTCGGGTGGCTGGAGGAGGAGTTCGACTACGTCGGGGTCCCGTTCAGGGACAGGGGAAGGCGGGCTGATGCCACCATCGCCGTTCTGCGCCGGCTGTGGAGCGAGGATGTGGTCGAGGTGGACAACGAGCACTTTGCCTTCGGTCCCGTCCGCTTCCGGCCTCGGCCCGTGCGCCCGGCCGGCATACCCATCGAGGTGGGCGGCTCGGCCCCGGCGGCGCTGCGGCGGGCCGGGCGGCTCGGCGACGGCTGGATCGAGATCGGCTGTACCGACCTGGCCGAGTTCCGGGCCAAGCTGTCGGTTGTGGACGAGGCGAGGAGGGAGGCGGACCGGCAGGAGGCCGCCTTCGAGGTCAGCCTCCAGGGCCGGGGTGGATGGGGCCGCGACGACTACCTGAGGGCCCAGGAGGCGGGGGCGACTCGGGTCATCGTCGGCCCTCCGGTCGGCGCCGACGACCGGATGTCGGCTGCGTCTGTCCAGGATTGGGCCGGCCGGTTCAGCCAGGACGTGATCCAGCGTGTCGGCTGAGGCGGTGCCAGCCGGGGCGACCGGGGCGACCGGGCCGGCCGGGGCGGGGCAGGACCCGGCGGCGGCCGCCTCCGAGGTCCGGGACTGGCTGGCGGCCCACTGGGACCCGGCCAAGACCTTGCGCCAGTGGTGGGATGCCCTGGTCGAATCGGGCTGGGCCTTTCCGACCTGGCCGGCCGGTTTCGGCGGTCGGGGCCTCGGTCCGGCCGCCGCCGGCGTCGTGCGGGAGGAGCTGGACCGGGCCGGCGCCCTGGGGCCGCCGGCCGGGGTGGCGGCGTGGATGGGCGCCCCGGTGGTGCTGGAGTTCGGGGATGACCAGCAGCGCCGCCGGCTGGTCCCGCCCGTGGCCCGGGGTGAAGAGCTGTGGTGTCAGCTCTTCAGCGAGCCGGCGGCCGGCTCGGATCTGGCCGGGGTCAGGACCCGGGCGACCCGGGAGACGGCCGGGTCCGGCGGCAGTTGGGTCATCGACGGCCAGAAGATCTGGACCTCGACGGCCACGGTGGCCGAGCGGGGCATCCTGCTGGCCCGCACCGACTGGGACGTGCCCAAGCACCGGGGCCTGTCCTTTTTCGTCCTGCCCATGGACCAGCCAGGGGTGGAGGTCCGACCCATCCGCCAGCTCAACGGGGAGTCCCACTTCAACGAGGTCTTCCTGGACGGCGCCCGGGTGGACGACGCCGATCTCATCGGGGGGGAGGGCAACGGCTGGGCCGTGGCCCTGGCCGTGCTCGGCCACGAGCGCACCATGGCCGCGGCCGGGACCATGCGCCCCGGCCCCGACGCCGGGTCCAAGGCCGGTCATCTCGACACCCCGGCAGGCGAGGTGCTCGACCGCCTGTCGGAGTTGGTCAGTATCGAGCCGCCCTTCCCGATCGGATCGGCCCCCGAGCTGATCGGCCTGGCCAAGGGGCGGGGCCGCGGCGCCGACCCGGTGCTGCGTCAGGACCTGGTCCGGCTCTGGTCCCTCGGCCAATGCAGCCGCGTCACCGCCCTGCGCTGCCGCGCCGCCGCCGAGCTGGGCCGCACGCCCGGGCCGGAGAGCTCGGTGGGCTACCTCGCCGGGGTGGCCCGGGCCCGCCTGTCGCGCGACCTGGTCTTCGATGTGCTCGGCCCGGCCGGCGCCCTGGACGGCCCGAGTGCCCCCGAGGGCGGGGAGCCAGTGAACATGGCTCTGTCCAGCCTGGCCCACGGCATCCAGGGCGGAGCCGAGCAGATCCAGCGCAACATCATCGGTGAGCGCATCCTGGGCCTGCCGCGGGATCCGCAGGTGGACCGGGACGTTCCGTTCCGAGAGCTGCCCGCCTGATGGCCGACATCCCCGACAGCGCCGCCGCCGCCGCCGTCCCCGCCGGCGCCCCCGCCGGCTCCCCCCACAGGCGCGGACCGAGCCGGCCCACCCCGGCCTCGGTGCTGCGTTCCACCCGTCGGGCCCTGGTCGACCCGCGGACGGTGGGGGTGGCCCAGGCCCTGCCCCGCACCGCCGCCTTCCTGGTCGGCCGCTGGCGCCACCGGGACCTGAGGGAGGAGGCGGGCGACGCCGGTGGCGGGGTGGGCGAGACGCTGGGACTGGCCGCCCAGGTGCTTCTGGACGAGGTCGTCATATCGGCCATGCGCAATCCCAAGCTCTATCCCCACGGGGATGACTATGAGAAGGCCGGCGCCGACATCGCCGCGGCCCGGGCCATGTGGGAGGCGGAGGGTTGGCTGGCCGACCCGGAGAGCTACCACACCGACCCGGGGCTCCCGAGCGATGCCAGCGTCTATTCCGAGCGGGTGACGGGTCAGCGTTATGAGCGGCTGTGCTTCGAGAGTCGGTATTCGCCGGGGGCGGGCGAGCCTGGTCGCGAGCGGTGGCTGGCCCACCGGCCCAACCGCACCGCCCACGCCTACATCAACCGTCACCCCGGAGCCCCCCGCCCCTGGCTGGTCTGCATCCACGGCTTCGGCATGGGCCGGGCCCCCATGGACCTGCGGGCATTCCGGGTCCAGCACCTGCACCACCAGCTGGGCATGAACCTGCTGCTACCCGTGCTCCCGCTGCACGGGCCCCGCCAGGAGCCGGGGACGGACCGGGGTGAGGGGCTCATGAGCATCAACCTCATCGACAGCCTCCACGGCATGGCCCAGGCCGCCTCCGACGTGCGGGCCGCCATCCGGTGGATCCAGCACGTGCAACCGGGAGCGCCCATCGGCATCTACGGAATCTCCCTGGGCGGCTACGTGACCGCCCTGACCGCCTCGCTCGAGGCGGACCTGTCCTGTGCCATTGCCGGCATTCCGGCGGTGGACATGCCCGACCTGTTCCGCCGCCACAGCCCTCCCTACGTCAAGCGCCGGGCTCTGGCCTCGGGTGCGCTCGGGCCGGCCACCGATGAGGTGATGTCCGTGGTCAGCCCGCTCGCCCTGGCACCCAAGGTGAAGGAGGGCCGGCGTTACGTCTTTGCCGGGATGGGGGACCGGTTGTCCAGTTCGGATCAGGCCCGCCGGCTCTGGGAGCACTGGGGCCGGGGCCCCATAGCCTGGTACCCGGGCGGCCACATCGGCTTTTTCTGGACGGGGCGGGTCAGCCGCTTCCTGGATCAGGCCGTATATGACTCCGGGCTGACTTCCCAGCCGCCGGCGCCTTTGGAGGCTGACCTCCCTTCACCGGAGGTGCCTTCTTTGTAGCGGTCTTGACGGCCGGCGCCTTCGGCGGGACGGCCTTGACGGCCGGCGCCTTCGGCGGGACGGCCTTGGCAGCCGGCGCCTTCGGCGGGACGGCCTTGGCAGCGGCCGCCTTCGGCACCGCCGCGCTGAGCTCGGCCAGGGCGTCGGCCACGTAGCCGGTCATGGCCGACAGGTCGGGGATGAGCTCCCGGCAGGACACGAAGCCGAAGCCGACCGAGTCCATGTAGCTCAACACGGTGACGTTGAGGCCCATCCCGTCGAGGATCGGGCCCAGCGGGAACAGCGAGACCAGCCGCCCCCCGGCCAGGTAGAGCGGGATGGGCGGGCCGGGCACGTTGGATACGAGGAAGTTGAGCGCCGGCGGCAAGCGGTCGGCGAGGGACATGTCCGAGTACAGCCGCATGGCCAGCCCGAACAGCCTGGGCCCGGAAAACTCCGTCCAATTGGTCAGGCTGTCGGCACCTACCGCCTTGAACTCCTCTTTGGCGTTCTTGGTCGCCCCGTGGATGCTCATGAGTCGCTCCACGGGATCATCGACCTCGGTGGCCAGGGCGACGAACATGGCCGATATCAAGTTGCCGAAGCCCGCCACATCGTCCTCCCCCCGCACCGAGACGGGGACGCCGGCCACCAGGGGCCGGTCGGGCAGGGCGTCATGGTCGATCAGCCAGCGTCGGACGGCCCCGCCGCACACAGCCAGGATGACGTCGTTGACGGTGGTGCCGAAGGCGTCCTTGACGGCGCGGATCTCGGCCAGGCTCACCGAGGTGAGGGCGACCCGCCGATGAGGGGTGATGGAGGCGTTGAACGGAGTGGCCGGGGCGGTGAAGGGGGTGGCCATCGACTGGCGTTCCGGCGACAGCCGTCGCCCGACCATCTCCACCGCCGCCCGGGCCGTGCCGACCAGGGCCTTGGGTAGGAGCCGCGGCCGCTGGACCCGGCTCCAGAGCCCGTAGGCGAGGAGCTCGAGGTCGGTCGGCGCCTTCTCGGCCGGACGCTCGGGGATCTCCACCGGCGCCGGGTCCGGCTCCAGGTCGAAGAGGTGCATCATCAGGTTGGCTCCCGACACCCCGTCGATGGTGGCGTGGTGCATCTTGGCCACCAGCCCGACGTAGCCGTGCTCCAGCCCTTCGACAAACCACATT
>Ga0307373_10000965_pt1 | contig 54657 bp, 54 predicted proteins | sample OX2MG_FD_202534 | JGI IMG/M metagenome (GOLD analysis project Ga0307373, IMG submission 202534) | Soil microbial communities from Risofladan, Vaasa, Finland - OX-2 | ecosystem: Environmental > Terrestrial > Soil > Coastal area > Acid sulfate soil | place: Finland: Risofladan, Vaasa | collected... | reverse complement strand
GGCTGTGGGGGTTCAAGTCCCTTCGTCCGCACCACTCGACGCGAATTTTATATATGGCAAAAACACTACTAGAACGACAACCTGACGGAACGATCAAAATTACCATAACATTACCGCAGGATAAAATCGCAGAAACAGCAAATGTTGTCGTTGACGATCTTGTCAAACAAACCGATATCGCAGGCTTCCGTAAAGGCAAAGCTCCTAAAGAAATGGCCACCAACAAACTCAACCCGGAACAAGTACGTGAAGAAATTCTCAAACGATTACTCCCACAAGCGTATATCGAAGCAGTCCAGGAACACAAACTGAATCCAATAATGAACCCCAAAATGCATATTGAAAAAATTGAAGAAGGGCAAGACTGGGTGTTCTATGCGCTGACATGCGAATTGCCAGAAATATCTCTTGGAAATTATAAGGAAAATGTCAAGAAACTAACTGCAAAAAGTACTATTATAATTCCTGGAAAAGAGACCGAGGGGAAGAAGCCTACGCTTGATGAAATTATGAAAGCAATTTTAACTGATGCAAAAGTACAGATCCCACAGGTTCTTGTCGAACAGGAAGCTGATAGATTACTCTCTCAGTTGTTGAATGATATTAAAAAGCTCGGACTGAGTCTGGATCAATATCTCGGTTCAACAGGACGCAAACCTGAAGACCTGCGTGCAGAATATACCAAACGAGCAGAAGATGACATAAAACTTGAATTTGTTCTCCAAAAAATAGCGGAACTCGAAAAAATAACCGTTGATGATAAAGAAATCGAAGAAGCCATCCAAAAAGCAAAAGATCCAGCAGAAAGGCAAAATCTTGCAGCGAACAAATATGTACTAGCTGGAATTTTACGGCAGCAAAAAACATTAGATTTATTGATGAATCTATAATGATTTGCGTATAACTTGATTTATTGAGCCATTTGTGATAGAGTCCTATAAGTTATGTCTGGAACAAAAAGTAAATCAAGACAATCGTTTGTAGACCCATTTGAATTGGGAAGGGAAGCCGTTCATACTGTCAAAAATGAGACAGTAAAAGAGGCACAAAAAGACGCGAAAGTCTTTCTCTCTCAGTTGTTAGGTATCGATTTAGATACGCAAGCTGATAATGCTCCAGCCGCAAAATCCGCAAGTACACAAGAAGTAGTACAAACAAATACCAATAGTGGCGAAATTTTTGATCTAGCAAAACATCAACCCTCCTCTGAAAAACCCAAATCACATACGGAAAAAACTCCCCGCCGGCCCATCGAAGCAGCTCTTGACTATCACCGGGAAGTTGTTAAAAATCGGGAAAAAGCCTCAAAAACAGAAATGAGAGAAATGCAACGCAATATCGAGCAGATTAAAGTAGAACTTACAAAGTTGGTAGCGTCATCACAAGTCCTGAAAATGGAATTTGCTTCTGTTTCTGTTGAACAATCAACCAATACTGTCGGTCAATACCACCTTAACTTTTTTGAATGGATGCTTGCTGTAGTCAGATCGGCAAGACAAAAGGTAGAAGATTCACAATCGTGGATCGGCACGATCAAAGGAAAAGGCGCAAAGAAAAATTACTGGGGTATGTTCAAGAAGCACGGTACAACATTTGGACTTTCAGGTGAACGCTCTGTTGCTACTCAGGTCGGTTAAAGCTTCTTCACATAATCCGCAAATTTTTTCATAATCTCTTTTGTATTTGGCCCAACCATTCCGTTCCCAATCCGCATCTCATCTATCTGAACTATCGGTAATACATTTTTTGTGGTCGACGTAATAAACGCTTCATCCGCTACCTGCAACTCATTCAACTCAATATCCCGTTCTTCTATAGTAAAATCTTTTGAGACGAGGTGAAGAACAAAATTTCTCGTGGTACCGATAAGAATATTATTTTTGGGAGTTATTAGTGTATTGTGTTTAAAAATAAAAAAATTGCTTGTAGAACATTCCAGTGCATGATTATCATACACATACAATACTTCAACTGCCTTCCTTTTTTTCCGTTCACTGGCAAGGGCAATCGCGTTGATATAATTTGTTGTCTTTGAGGCAAATTCATGGCGGAGGTGGATAGTCGTTATCAGTTTGCCGCCCTTTGTATATAAATCTTCTGGAAAAGGATGTATTGGTTCAATCAATATGGCAAAAGTCGGTTTATGAGGATCAAAACCTATCCCGTTTATTGCGTTCCCACCGGTGAGAAGAATCCGTATCTTCACGTCTTTTGCTTCATTTTTCTTTAGAAGCTTGTCCACTATTTCTGCAATCTCTTTATTAGTATACGGTACGAGAAGTGACAATGCTTTTGCCGAATTCCTAAGCCGCTGCACGTGCTCTTGCAGCAAAAAAGGTTTGCCATGAAATGTTCTCAAGAGATCAAACACACTGTATCCACGAAGCAGCCCAATGTCTTCAATATGAACAAACGCCTTGTCCAGCGGAACGATTTTATCATTAAGATAACAATAGTTCATACAAGATATTATACAGCACAACAAAGGGTTCCACTCATTGATTATCGTTTGCCTTTGAGATTCAGAGGCAATATAATAAGTACGAACTTTCTTCCTATGATGGACGACATTCTGAAATTTGCACAGCACTTAATAAGGACCCATTCAACTGCTGACAATATAACCGCACTTAACGAAGCTGTCTTGCTGGTCGAGAAAGAACTAAAACAGTACGAAATTAATCGCTTTAGTTCTGACGGGAAGCCAAGTTTGCTGATCCATAACGCCACTCCTGGTATCAAACATTTCAAAATCATCCTGAATGCTCATCTCGATGTTGTGCAAGGCAATGATTTTCAATTTCAGCCGAAAATTGTAGATGGCAGACTATATGGCAGAGGAGCATATGATATGAAAGCTGCTGCTGCAGTAATGCTTATGCTCTTCAAAGAAATTACAAATCAACTTCCATACCCTCTGGCATTACAAATCACGACTGATGAAGAAACAGGCACGCTCGGAGCAAAAAAGCAAGTGGATGAAGGATACCGAGGTGAATTTATTATTACAGGAGAATGCGGTAGTAATTTCAGAATAACCAACAAGGCAAAAGGCGTTTATAAGATAAAAGTAACCGCACAAGGTATGCTCTCACACAGTGCCTATCCCTGGCGAGGTGATAATGCCATAGTAAAATTACAAAAAGCGATTGCTGTTATTACGGATACCTATCCTTTACCGAAAGAAGAATCATATAAGACAACAATTAATATAACGCAAATCCGATCTGATAACGAGACATGGAACAAAACACCCGATCATGCCGAAGCATATATGGATATCAGGTATATGCCAGAAGATAAGCATATTCTTTCTGATCTAAAAAAATTATTGCCACAGGATGTTGCGATTGAAGAAGATCCCGATTATTCGTTTGTTTCTCTCAACACTGATCCAAATAATGCTCATGTCCAATCACTCCGGGAGATTGGTAAAAAAATTCTCAAACAAGACATTTCTTTTCAAACGGCACATGCTACATCAGACTTAGTCAGATTTACCGCTGTAGGGTGTGATGGCGTAGAATTTGGCCCAATTGGTGAAAATCAGCATGGGGATAATGAGTGGGTTGATATAAAAAGTCTTGAAGATTATTTTCTTATCCTCAAACAATTCCTCCTCTCGATAGAATAGAATAATATGGTATAATTTAGGCTACAAAAGTGCGTTAGCTAATGACAAATAGCCAACGACTTAAAGCTAAAGAGGGCTCATAGCTCAGTTGGTTAGAGCGTTGCATTGACATTGCAAAGGTCAGAGGTTCGACTCCTCTTGGGCCCACACAAGAGAATAAAATGACCTTATTCTCCAGTCAAATGCCTTGTACAACTGAAGCTGGGAGTTATCACCCAACAGAAGCAACAGAAGAAGCAGGTGAAGATATTCCTTTTTGGACAGCTGCTTTCGAAATTCTTCAGGAACATAATACAAAAAATCTTCGTGATCGTGTAATAAGTGTTGCAAAAAGAACACTAGGTTATGATGAGGAAAAATTTACTACCGTTGTCCACACAATAGAAACAAAATATGATGGAATAAGAAGAAAACTTATAGACGAAGCAGAAATAAATCATGCTTATCAGGTCGCTCTTCTTACAGCACAGTTTCTCGGTCCGGATCTACAGCACGATACGTTATTGACAGCCCTCGGGCATGATCTTGACGAAAATACGGCATTATCAAGAGATGATATTATCGCTTTAACAAGTCAGAGGATCTATCGGGGAATAGATGCATTAAGTCACCAGACAAACAAACACCCTATTTATCCTGACGCTGAGGATAAAAGACCGTATTTTGCCGATCTGCTTCAGGCACACAGACAAGATCCTGAATTAGGAATACTCACCATAAAAGTAATGGATCAAATCGCTGTTTCAAGCGGACCGTTAGTAAAAAGTGAACTGAAAAGCCCTGAACTTGTTCATGACTGGAGAAGTAAGAATCTGAAAAAACTGAGCGAAATGCATCTTCTGAGTTCTATGCTCGGTCCGGGAGAAGAAAACGAAAAAAGGGTGTTGAAACAGGGCATATCTTCCGTCAGAATACGCCGAATCCCGGGAATCGGAATGAGAGCCGCAAAGAGAATCCTCTCCAATTTACCTGCAAGAAAATAACATGTATAATTACCCTATGTCCAGAATAGAAGCATATCAGCTCCTCATTACGTATCTCAAAAATAAGAACCTCATCAAACATTCTCTTGCCGCGGAGGCGGCCATGAGAGGCATCTACAAGCATCTTACACCAAAAGAGGCCCAAAACCCCATTGATGAAGAAACATGGGGGATAACAGGGCTTCTGCATGATATCGATTATGAAGTTGCCCAGGAATCCAATCAGCTTGATAAACACGGCAAATTGTTATTTGAAAATGGCGAAGTCAAACTCCCCGAAGACATCGAACACGCTATCCGATCCCATAACTACACAATGACAGGGACCGATCCCGAAAGCAGCATGGACTGGGCCATCACCGCATGTGACCAGCTGACAGGACTTATCACAGCTTGTGCACTTGTCAGACCGGACAAAAAATTGGCGTCGGTGACAGCTGAATCGGTCCTGAAAAAATTTGGTCAGAAAGCATTTGCCGCAGGCGCAAATAGAGAATCAATCATGCTTTGTGAAACCAAACTCGACATCCCGCTCAAAGACTTTGTAGAAATAACACTTACCGCAATGCAGGAAATCAGCAACGACCTTGGCCTCTAGTCCCTGAATATGTTATTCTAAACGTATACCAACTATGTCCGATCCACAGCCATTCGAAAAAGCCAGCAAACTGTCAAAAAAAGAAATTATTTTCAATAACTTTTTTGGCGGCGTTGCCTGGGCACTCGGTGCGACTGTAGGACTTTCTTTTATCTTCATTCTTCTTGGGATTCTGGCAAAAGAAGTCAATCTTGTCCCGGTCGTCGGATCATTTGTTTCAAAGGTAATAAACTTCATCCTTGCCACCAATCCCAATTTTCACAAATAAAAAAACAATATAAAAGCCCTTGATACCCCTGATACGCTTGATACTCCTGATACCTCAAGGCTAAAACTTCTGACACCTTTAATTTTACGCTCATTTTTACTATAATGCCTACATGAGCAATCAAGACAAATTACAAAACGTACGACATTCAACAGCCCACCTCCTCGCTGCTGCCGTTAAACAGTTGTGGCCTCACGCAAAAAATGCTATCGGTCCAGCGATCGAAAACGGCTTTTATCAGGACTTTGATATGGGAGATGTAAAAGTTTCCGATGAAGATCTCGGAAAAATAGAAGAGAAAATGCGGGAGATTCTCAAAGAATGGAAAGCGTTTGAAGTAAAAGAAGTATCGGTTGACCAGGCGAAAAAAGATTTTGCAGATAATCCATATAAATTAGAACTAATCGAAGAATTCGGCAAACAAGGCAAAACAATAACCGAAAACAATCCTGGTAACTTTTTAGACCTGTGCAAAGGAGGCCATGCCGAGTATCCGCAAAAAGAGATGCGCCATTTCAAACTCCTCTCGATAGCCGGTGCCTACTGGCGGGGAGACGAAAAGAACAAGATGCTGACGCGCATTTATGGCACCGCTTTCCAGACTGAGAAAGAAATAAACGAGTATCTAGAAATGATGGAAGAAGCAAAGAAACGGGATCACAAAAAATTGGGTCGCGAACTGGATCTTTTTTTCTTTGAGGAAACAGCACCGGGAATGACCTATTGGATGCCAAAAGGATTTATCGTCTATAACACATTGTATGAATTTACCCGGCAAATGTATCAAAAATATGGCTACCAAGAAGTCATGACACCACAGCTCAACAAAAAAGAGTTATTTGAAACATCCGGCCATTGGTACCATTATCGGGATGATATGTTCATCTCGCCGATGAGTTTTCTGCGGGAAGAATCGGAAAAACCGCTGGAAGGCACTGAGGTTTTTGGCGTCAAACCAATGAATTGCCCCAATGCAATGACTATCTTCAAACAAAAACTCCGCTCTTACAATGACCTCCCGATGCGACTTGCGGAAACAAGCATGCTCCACCGTTTTGAACTTTCGGGAACACTCAACGGTTTATTCAGGACGAGGCAATTCCGGCAGGATGATGCGCACATCTTTATCACATTGGATCAGATCAAACCAGAATTTGAAAGTATGCTGCAAATGGTTGCTGAAATGTACGCACCGTTTGATCTAACATACCGGCTCCGCTTTGGAACAAGAGGAGAAAAATTTATGGGTGATCCGAAAGAATGGGACATCGCGGAATCGGCGTTGAAAGAAGCGCTTGATGAATCAAGCAAAGAATATTTTACTGCAGAAGGCGAAGGAGCATTCTACGGACCAAAAATTGATATCCTGATGAAAGATTCTCTCGGTCGGGAATGGCAGACCGGGACAATCCAGCTTGATTTTCAGCAGCCGAAGAATTTCGGACTCAAATATATCGATAACCAAGGAAAGGAAGTACAGCCTGTCACGTTTCATCGGGCAATTTACGGATCACTTGAACGGTTTTTAGGAGTTCTTATCGAACACTATGCAGGAGCGTTCCCTCTGTGGCTTGCGCCGGTGCAGGTGGTGCTGCTTCCGATCGCTGACCGGCATGCTGAATTTGCACAAAAGGTCGCCAAAGAGCTCACTGATGCAGGAATTAGAGCGGAAGCAGATACCCGTTCTGAGCGTCTCCAAGCGAAAATTCGCAACGCTACTTTACAAAAAGTACCCTTTATGGGTATAATAGGGGACAAAGAAATTGCAGAGGACGCAATTTCTGTCCGAAAACGGGATGGAGAGGATCTTGGTCAAATCAAGATCGCTTCATTTTTAAAACAATTGTTACAAGACATTGATAAAAAGAGCTAAATTCAAACAGCAAGAAAAACGGTACAGAATTAACAGCCGAATCTTTGCATCGCCCCTTCGAGTGTTAGACAACGAAGGCAAACAGGTAGGCGTTATCAGCAAAGACGAAGCGTTGAGACTTGCCCAGGAACAAGAGCTGGATTTGGTTGAAATAGCGCCAACTGCCAAACCACCTGTTGCGAAGCTTATCGATTTCAATAAATTCTTGTATCAGCAGGCAAAGAAAAAACAGGAAGAAAAGAAAAAAGCAAAGAGTTCCGAGACCAAGGAAATCCGCCTTGGTCCTTTTATGTCTGATAATGACTTGCAAGTGATGATCAGACGAGGAAGGGAATTCTTAGAAGACGGAGATAAAATACGATTGGTTGTCCGGTTCCGAGGAAGACAAATAACCAGGTCTGAATTTGGAAAAGGAGTTATTAACAAAGTTGTTGAGGCGCTTGCGGATATATCAAAAATAGATCGCGATCCGCATTTCGAAGGAAGACAACTGGTCGCAATGTTATCTGTAGAGAAAGGAAAGAAACTAGAAACTCCTTCCTCTCCGTCATCCCAGGCTCCGACCGGGGATCCAGAAAAAAAGATAGATCCGCCACTTGCGGATGAAAAAAAATGAAAGGAAAAAATAACCATGCCGAAGTCGAAACAAAAAGTTAGAAAATCAGCTGCCAAACGCTTTAAGGTTACCAAAACCGGAAAAGTAATGTTTGGGCATCAATATGGCAGTCATTTAAAACTGCATAAATCAAAAAAGAGATTGCGCCGGCAAAAAGAACCGGCAGTCCTGAAAGGAAAGTTCGGTAAAAAGATAAAGCGAATGTTAGGCTTCGCCTAAAATTAACAAACTATGGCACGTATCAAACGGGGAACCGTATCACGAAGAAAACATAACAAGCTCTTGGGTCAGACCAAAGGCTTCCGCGGAACCAAAAGTAAATTGGTGAAAGTCGCGCAGGAAGCAGCGCTTCATGCCGGTCAATATGCATATCACGGACGCAAACTCCGAAAACGGGATTTCCGAACACTGTGGATCACCCGTATCGGTGAAGCAGTGAAACAAGAAGACCTGTCCTACAGTGTCTTTATCGACAAGCTGAAGAAGGCAAATATTGGTCTGGATCGCAAAATATTAAGCAATCTGATCGTCGAGGATCCGGGAACATTCAAACAGATTGTTGACAAAGTTAAGAGTATATAATACAATAAATAAATACTATGACTATCCAGAGGAATTATTTTTGGTTTACATACTTTACTTCCCAACCCGGGAGGTTGCGTAATGGTTTAGTGTAAAACTAAAAAAAAACCAAAACGAACACCTCCCTTAAAGGGAGGTTTTTTTTTATGAATAAAGCAAATAACACATACGACTTAGAAATTATTGCAGGACCGTGTTCAATCACACCCAAAAATACGGAGGAAATTATCGATGATATCGCGGCTATACGGACACCCAACGGCAATCGAGCAATTTTCGGCACACGGGTTGTCGGACTAAAATCAAGAACGGCATTGGACCTTGAAGGCGAAGGCATGGGTATTGATTCACAAGCTATCCAGAAGGCTATGATTTTGCCTCCTCATGAAAGGATGCAAATAAAAATACCAAGTGTTGAGTTAGCAGAAAAAATAGTTAAAGAAACCGGCATGGTGATCACAACGGAAATTATGATACCTCATATTCAGCTTCCATACTGGGAATCGAAAAAACTATTTCAAGGAAAACTTATGGTATGGAATCCAGCAGTGAATCAGTTGGGCTGGAATATCTATGAAATGGGTGAGTTTGCTCAACGAAATGACTGGAATATCGGTATCAAACATGGAAAATTTCTTGGAAAAGATCCATTGGAAGTTGCCAATCATCCTGAATATAAAGGCGAAACTTCCATGGAAAAGGTACTTGTTGGTTTGACAAGTTATGTACCCGAAATGAAGGAAGAACTTATTATTATTCATCGTGGTGTTGATGTTCCGGGACGTGGTGATTACCGCAATGCAATTACCCATGAGATAATGAAAAGAATCAAAAAGAAAATTCCAAAAAGCAATAGATTATACTTCGATCCGACACACAGCATCGGACCGGTTATGCGTCACAAGATCATTGATGAAATCATAAGTGCTATGCAGTTAAGATCCGGCAACGAATACCTCTATGATGGTATACTAATGGAGGCGGGAAGTTCGTCACCAGTTGATCTCGGAGAACATGTAACACTTGCTGAATTGAAAGAACTTGTCAAAGACTTAAGTTCCTTCAGAGTTCTCCGGTCTCCTGATACATTCCCTTCCTACCAATATGCATTATGAAAAAAATCACCATCACACTACCTCCTGCCGAGCAGCGTGAGTATCCGATTTATATCGGTACGGATCTTATTGCAAAAATTGCCACGTTAATAAATGTAGAAAAATATTCCAAACTATTTATTATTACCGATCAAATTATCGAGGGGCTTTTTTTGGAAAAACTCCAGAAAAATTTACCAGAAAAAGCACCCTTTATCTCGCTACCTCCGGGCGAACAGGCAAAAGATATAAAATATCTGACCAAAATCTGGAAGGCGATGATCGATGCCCATATGGATCGGAATTCACTTATCATTAATTTCGGAGGCGGTGTGATCGGCGATATCGGTGGATTTGCAGCCTCAACCTATATGCGCGGCATTGAATTTATCAATATCCCGACAACACTTCTTGCACAGGTTGATGAAAGTGTCGGTGGCAAGACAATGATTGATTTTCATGGCATCAAAAATATTGTCGGGACGTTTTACCAGCCGTCAACAATTATTATTGATATTGATACGCTGCGGACTCTGCCGAAAAGAGAGTTCATTTCAAGTTTTGCCGAGATTATCAAACACGGACTCATTAAAGACAGGACATATCTAGAATTTGTGACGAGCAAAAAACCGCAGGATTTTACGGAGTCGGAATTGATTGATATTATCAAAGGATCCTGCGAGATAAAAGCTGAAATCGTCCAAAATGATGAAACGGAAAGTGGACTGCGCAAATTGATTAACTTCGGGCATACCATCGGCCATGCAGTTGAAGCATTATCATTGGAAACAGAAAATCCTCTTCTCCACGGAGAAGCAGTGAGTATCGGCATGGTTGAGGAAGCTATACTTGCTGAAAAAATTGGTTTACTGCCGAGTGCAGATGTAAAACGTGTTAAAGAACTACTTGAAGCCGCGGGTTTGCCGACAGCTATTCCTGAATACCAATCAGAAGATATTTTAAAAAAAATGAAATCCGATAAAAAAAATGTCGGCGGCAAAATAAATTTTACGCTTCTGAGAGAAATTGGTAAAGGGGTTATCAATCAGACTGTTGCGGATGACATTATCATAGAATCATTAAAACAGCCATGAACCAACTTTTTCTATCTCCGTTACTTAATCCTGTCACAAAAACGATCGAAATTCCCGGCTCAAAAAGTTATACCAACCGGGCACTTTTGATGGCATCTTTGACCGAAAATCCAGTCACGATCAAAAACCCGTTATTCAGCGATGATACAAAGGCAATGATCGACTGCCTTACAAAACTTGGTATTTCAATTGAAACAAAGAAAAACGAAATTATTGTCAAAGGATCTTACAAAGACGTGACCGATAAAACCTATGAGCTTAATGCTGACTTGGCCGCAACAGCACTTAGATTTTTATTACCGTTGCTTTGCATTATACCAGGAACAAAAAGTTTAACTGGCGAAGCGGGGTTGAACAAACGCCCGATTGGCGGGCTAGTCGAGAGCCTGAGAACGCTTGGCGCTAAGATTGCATATCTGGAAAATGAAGGACTCCCGCCGCTCAAGATTACTTCTTCCAAGTTACTAACAAAACAGATACAAATGAAAGGCGATGTCAGCAGTCAATTTTTTTCTGCGCTATTTATGATCGCACCGGTCATCGGAGGATTAACTATTCATGTTGACGGGATACAAATCTCCAAACCCTATATCGATATGACAATTGACAGCTTGAAACAATTCGGCATTATTGTCGAAAATAATAATTATCAAACCTATCACATCCCAGCCGGACAAAAATATACTTGTGAAACATACACTGTCGAAGGAGACTTCTCAAGTGCTGGATATTTCTTCGCAATTGCAGCGTTAACAAAATCAACAATTACGTTAAAAAATCTTAATCCCGACTCCAAGCAAGCAGACAAAAAGATACTTACCGTTCTTGAGCAAATGGGAAATACGATAACATATGGCGCAGATGAAATCACAATTATTGGTACACAAATAACGCCGGTGACTGTCGATATGATCGATTTCCCCGATCAAGCGCAGACACTGGCAGTCCTTGCCGCTTTTGCAAAAGGCAAAACAGTACTTACCGGCCTACAGTCACTGCATGTCAAAGAGACAGACAGACTGCAAGCAACAATGAACGAACTCACAAAAATGCAGGTGAAAACAGAAGCAACATACGACACACTGACCATTTACGGCGGCGATCCTCAACCGGCTGTCATCGACACATACGGTGACCAACGAACCGCGATGTCCTTTGCAGTTGCTGGATGCAAACTTTCAGGAATAAAGATCAATGATCCTGATGTCGTGAACAAGACTTTTCCGGTCTTTTGGGATAAACTTGAAGAGCTTGGTATAAAAGTTAAAAAGACAAAACCAAATATTGTTCTCATTGGCATGAGAGGAAGTGGTAAATCAACCGTTGCCAAACTCCTTGCAAAAAAATTGAATAAAAACTTTCTTGATATGGATAATTTAATCGCAAATAAAGTAGAAATGTCTCTCTTGAAATTCGTAAAAGCTTATGGTTGGGAAGCGTTTCGAAATAAAGAATCAGAAGTTGCGAATGAAATTTCTTCTATAACAGATACTATTATTTCAACAGGCGGAGGAGTAATTTTAAGAAAATATAATATTGAATCTCTGAAAAAAAATGGAAAATTTGTATATTTAGAAACTTCTGTAGAAACATTGTTAAAAAGACTAATTTACCAGGATAAAAATCGTCCTGCTCTTACAAATAAAAAAACGCTCGGCCAAGAGATAGAACAGATATGGAAAGAACGAAAATCTCTGTACGAACAAGCGGCAGATATTACAGTCCTAACCGATAACAGAACACGAGAAGATATATCGGAAGAAATTATAAAATTACTAAAGTCTAGACGCTAGACGCTAATTATATGAACATAACTGCACGAACAAAAATTTGTATGGTAATCGGTGATCCGGTTGAGCATTCTCTCTCACCGCAAATGCACAATGCAGGATACGCCGCACTTGGTATTGATGATCAATATGTCTATGTAGCCTGTCATGTCGATGTGAAAAAAATAGACGATTTTATCATTGGAGTACGTGCGATGCGGATTCATGGAATCAGTTGCACCATCCCTCATAAGATAGCTGTCATGCCGCTGCTTGATGAAGTTGAATCGATAGCAAAAAAGATCGGGGCAGTAAATACGATCGTTAATGAGAAAGGTAAATTAATCGGATACAACACCGACTGGCTGGGCGTGCTTAACCCACTGGAACAAAGGACAACGCTGAAAGGTAAAACGGTGGCACTGATCGGCGCGGGAGGAGCTGCACGCGCAGCAGCATTTGCCGTTGTCTCTAAAGACGCAAAACTGACAGTTTATAACCGCACAGCAGAAAAAGCAGAAAAGCTGGCAAAAGAATTTACCGGTGAAGCATTTTCATTGTCAGAAATTGAGAATGTGAAATCGGCAGATATTATCATAAACACCACACCAATCGGACTTGATGAAACAAACGAAACACTCATTCCCAAAAAATATATTACCGATAAACATGTTATTTTTGATGCCGTATACGGCATTTCAGAAACTCAGCTTATCAAAGACGCAAAAAAACAAGGCGCACAAATCATACCGGGAATAGAGATGTTATTTCATCAGGGTTTTGCGCAGTTTATCCTTTTTACGGGTTATGAAGCACCAGCTGAAAAAATGGTCGCGTCATTGCGAGGAGTGTAGCGACGAAGCAATCTCTCATATATGCAAATAAATTATTGTTTACCAATTATAAAAAAATCCAAACAAGAAGTTTTGGATGTAATAGAAAAAAATAGAAACGAATATCAATATCTGGAGATCTGGCTCGACCCGATAAAAGATCTGGATACGCAATTTATTGACAGACTGACCTACATGCTGCAGGATAAATTAATTGTATTATTCAGCAGAGGAAACAAAATCAAGACACAGATGACTCATGAAAAAAAGAGTGAAATCATTGCCGTAATGGATGGTTCGGATTCGTATCTTGATTTAGATATTGCCGAATCGGAAGAACTGGCATATCTAAAAAGAAAAAGTTTAAAAGTGAAGACGATCATTTCATACCATAATTATAAAGAAACACCAGTTGATTTGGAAGATATTATCAAACAAATGGACAAACACAATCCTGATATCTATAAAATAGCGACGATGTGCAACAATGAAACAGATGCATTGAAATTATTATTGCTGCAACAAAATCTCAAATTGCAGAACAAACGGCATATTGTACTCGGCATGGGTGAATTTGGTACAATAACAAGAGTTTTCGGGACACTGTGGGGCAATGAGTTGATCTATGCTCCTGAAACCAAACAAGAGTCATCCGCCCCCGGACAACTAACAAAAGAAGAATTGGAAACAATACTTAAGATCTTAAATCTTAAATCTTAAATCTTAAATCTTAAATCTTTTAATACTATGGCTGGTAACACATTTGGACAATTATTTCGGATAACAACATTTGGTGAATCACACGGCGGTGCTGTGGGAGTGGTTGTTGACGGCTGCCCACCAAATATCGCAATCACCGAAGAAGAAATACAAAAAGATCTGGATAGAAGAAAACCCGGACAAAGCGAGATCACATCTCCCCGAAAAGAGCAGGATGTTATTCATATTCTCTCTGGAATCGTTGATGGAAAAACGACCGGAACACCGATTCTGTTGATCGCCTACAACAAAGACGTGCGGTCGGAGGATTATGGCAACATGAAAGACCTCTTCCGTCCCGGGCATGCTGATTATACGTTCCAAACAAAATACGGCATCAGGGACTATAAAGGAAGTGGCCGCGCATCAGCAAGGGAAACGCTAGCTCGAGTCGCAGCCGGTGCGATCGCCAAAAAATATCTGAAAGAAAAACTCGGCATTGAATTTCTCAGTTATGTACAGCAGGTCGGTGATATTAAGACAGATATAAATTTTGAAACAGTGACGACGGAGCAGATCGAATCAAACATCGTGCGTTGTCCAGATCAGGAAATTGCAAACAACATGATCAAGTTGATTGAAGAAGTCCGTGATAATGGCGATTCAATCGGCGGTGTCATACGAGGTGTTATCAAACATATTCCGGCAGGTCTCGGAGAACCAGTGTTTGATAAGCTTCCCGCGGATCTGGCAAAAGCGATGATGAGTATCAACGCGACGAAAGGATTTGAATTCGGCTCAGGATTTGAAGGCGTCAAAATGCGAGGGAGTGAGCACAATGACACCTTCTACATTGATGACAATGAAACGGTACAAACTCGGACAAATTACGCCGGCGGAACGCTCGGCGGCATAAGCAATGGCCAGACAATTTACTTCCGGGTCGCTTTCAAACCAGTCTCAACCATCAAGAAAAAACAGCAAACAGTAACCAAAGATAAAAAAGAGACAGAACTTGAAGCTGTCGGTCGTCATGATCCCTGCGTCCTGCCAAGAGCGGTACCGATCGTCGATGCGATGGCAGCACTTGTCATCATGGATCACTATCTGAGACACAAAGCGCAGAATTTGGAGGTTAAAATATGAATAAATCACTTGATGACTTGCGGAAAAATATTGATGCAGCTGATGAAGAACTTTTACAAGCACTCGCAAAGCGTATTGGTATTGTCCATGAAATAGGAAAACTCAAACAGCAAAAACAAATTGCGCCGCTCGATGAAAAACGCTGGCAGGAAGTTATGCAGAAGATAACAAAAAAAGCAAAGGAGCATAACCTGCCGACAGAACTCATAGAAAAAATCTTTGATGAGATTCACAAATCTGCCCTCTCGATAGAAAAAAGTTATGAATAAAAAAACAGTTACGATAATTGGTTTTGGAAGATTTGGCAAAACACTCTACGAATTACTGAAAGACGACTTCGCAATCACCATTTACCAACGAAATATAAAAGAGCGTTCATCTCTTCCGGCAACAAATGATTTAAAAAAAGCATATGAGAGTGAAACTATATTTTATGCAGTGCCCATAGAACAAATTGAATCGGTTATAGCAGATCACAAACCTTTTTTCCGCCCCGATCAAGTCCTTATAGATGTTCTTTCGGTCAAAACGTATCCTGCAAACGTATTTAAAAAACAGCTTGAGGGGACGAAAACACAAGCGCTTTTGACCCATCCGATGTTCGGACCGGACAGCAGCAAGAACGGATTTGAAAATCTTCCAATTGTTCTGGATCAATTTTTGACAACGGACGAAACATATAATTTCTGGAAAAATTATTTCACGGATAGACACCTCGCAGTTATCGAAATGACCGCAGATGAACATGACAGACTTGCTGCAAATTCTCAAGGTCTTACACATTTTATCGGCAGACTGCTGGATGAAATCGGGCTGAAAAAAACACCAATTGATACGATCGGTGCTACCAAACTTCTGGAAGTAAAAGAACAGACATGTAATGATACATGGGAACTATTTATGAATCTTCAGCACTACAATCCATATACAAGAGACATGCGTATTAATCTCGGCGTAGCATATGATAAGTTATATAACAAGCTTATCCCCAAACAAAAGACGGAAGAATATCTCACCATAGGCATCCAAGGAGGAAAAGGAAGCTTTAATGAAGAGGCGATACAGTATTATCTAAAAAGAAACTCTATTGAAGACTATAAGATTGAATACCTCCATACGTCACAAAACGTCCTTAAGGAGCTGCATGAAGGAGTGATCGATCAGGGACTCTTCGCAATGCACAATTCAACTGGAGGCATTGTTATGGAATCAATTGAAGCAATGGCGAAATATAAATTTACCATCATTGAGGAATTTGCGATCATCATCTCTCATGCATTGATGATTCGAAAAGACGTGGAACTTAAAGATATTACAACGATCATGTCCCATCCACAAAGTTTTGCGCAGTGCAAAAAAACATTGGAACAAAAATATCCAAATTTGAAAAAAACATCCGGTGAAGGAGAGTTAATCGATCATGCATTGGTTGCCAAACATCTGAGTGAAGGAAAACTCCCCAAACATATTGCAGTTATGGGGAGTAAAATACTTGCATCAATATATGATCTAAAAATCGTCGAAGATAATTTGCAGGATCTAAAAGAAAATTATACGAGCTTTTTGCTGGTAAGAAGATACTACGGAACTATAGTATAATAATCTTATGGAAGAGAAGTTACTGACAATCAAAAATAACGCTATCTCACTTATCCTTGATACCAAATCCGCAAGTGAACTTGAAGAAATCAGGATACAATTCCTCGGACGCAATGGAGAAGTCACACAACTCTTGAAAGATCTTCCAAAAATTTCCAAAGAAGAGCGACCAAAAATCGGAGTCCTGGCTAACGAAACAAAAACAATTATTGAAGATGCTATCAAACGGAAAGAATCAGCGCTCAAAGAAACCAAATCCCAATCCATTCCTCACCTGGATGTAACAGAACCAGGCATCCGTCCACAGCTCGGACATTTGCATCTGATTACACAGGCAATCCGGGAGATTACCGCGATATTTACGCAAATCGGTTTTACCCGCGTCCGCTATCCTGAAATTGAATGGGATTGGTATGCTTTTACAGCATTAAACTTTCCGCAAAATCACCCGGCACGTGATGACTGGGAAACCTTTTTCATCAAACAAGATCCAGATCCCAAAAAAGGTCCGGTCCTTTTAACACCGCATACCTCATCGGGACAGGTAAGAGAAATGGAAAAAGGCAAACTGCCGATCAAGATGTTAAATATTGCAAAAACATATAGAAGGCAATCTGATGTCTCACATACGCCGATTTTCCATCAATTTGAAGGACTCGTCGTCGGAGAAAATATTGCTATCTCAGATCTGAAAGGCACACTGAATTATTTTGTAAAATCATATTTCGGAGAGAACAGAGTAAGCCGTATCCGCCCGTATCATTTTCAATTTACCGAGCCGTCCTTTGAAGTTGATATCAGCTGTGGCGTCTGCCTCGGCAAAGGGTGTAGACTCTGCAAAGGTGGGTGGCTTGAACTTGGCGGCGCTGGAATGGTACATCCCAATGTGCTGAAGGCAGGAAATGTGGATCCGGAAAAGTACACAGGCTTTGCTTTCGGCTGGGGGGTCGAGCGAGTTCTGATGATGAAAGATGGTATCAAGATCGATGATTTACGAATCTTGTATAGTAATGATTTGGATTTTTTGAAACAGTTTTAAAGCGAGGGCGGCACGACTGGAAGAGCTCTCAAAAGGCGGAGTTCGTTGAAGCAAATCTAAATTATAAACTCTATAATAGCTTCACTAGAACGAGCATTTTGAGAGGGAAGTCGGGACAGGACCCCGAGTGAAACGTTATATGAATATTAAAATCTTAGACTCTTGGCTGAGAGAATATCTTAAGACATCCGCGACGCCGAAAAAAATTGCAGAGAAATTATCACTAACAAGTGTGTCTGTCGAACGGATCGAGAATTACAAAGACGATTTTGTCTATGATATTGAAGTTACCACCAACCGTCCAGACCTAATGTCCGTTATCGGAATCGCGCGGGAAGCGGCAACTGTTCTTACACATTCTGGAGTAGACGCGGATTTTAAAGAACCTGTTTTTAAAATTCCTGATGTACATCCGAAAAACAGCCCGGAGCTTACTCTGAAATTTGATGACAAACTTGTGAACCGCATCAGCGCGGTCATCATGGAAGTAAAAATTAAAGAGTCTCCCGATTATGTGAAAGATCGGCTTGACGCATCTGGCATCAGAAGTCTTAACAACGTTATCGATATTACCAACTACGTCATGCGGGAAACCGGCCATCCGACCCATGTCTTTGATTATGATAGGCTTTCAAACCATACCCTCATCATCAGAGAATCCAAAAAAGGAGAAAAGATACGGACATTGGATGAGAAAGAATACACGCTGTCTGGCGGAGATATTGTCGCCGACAATGGACAGGGGGAAATTGTCGATCTGATCAGTATCATGGGAACAGCCAACAGTGTAGTCACCAATAGCACCAAGCGTATTCTCTTTTTTATTGACAATGTTGAGCCGACGCATCTGCGCAAAACATCCATGGAGCATGGTATCAGGACTGAGGCGGTCATTCTCAATGAAAAAGGGATCAACCCCGAACTCGCAACCGAAGCACTTGCCCGAGGCATCGAATTATTCCAGACTCTTGCAGCAGGAGAAATAGTTTCTGAAATTATCGACATGTATCCCCATCAACCAAAAGAAACCGAGATAACATTGACCGAAGAAAAAATAAACACGGTTGTCGGCGTAAAAATACCTCTCCAAAGATCAATAGATATTCTTACCAGTCTTGGATTGGGCGTAGCGAGACAAGGAGAGACGCTTATGGTTACCGTACCGGCGAGAATGAGCGGTAATGATATGCTGATCCCTGAGGATATCATTGAAGAAATTGCCCGCGTCTATGGCTATGACAATATTCCTGATACGCTGCCGGCAACACAAACTCCGGTGTACTTTCATTTGGACAAAAATGAATTTTATTGGGAAGACCGCGTGAAGGATGCGTTGAAATATTGGGGATTTACTGAAGTCTATACCTATCCGATGGTATCAGAGACGCTTTATGAAGGTCCGCTTGAACAGGCAGTTACGATCCAAAATCCGCTCTCGGATGACATGGTCCATATGCGACGGACCCTCGTGCCAAGCCTTCTCCAAGTCGCAAAAGATAATCAGGACTATGAAAGAATCCGGCTCTTTGAACTTGCAAATATCTATGAAAAGAACGGCAAAGATCTGCCCAAGCAAGAACTAAAACTCGCAGGACTCATCAAGCAGCATAAGGCATCTTTTTTGGATGCCAAAGGCATTATCGAGCAATTACTCAACGATTTGGAAATTACAGATGTTACATTCAAAAAGCTTACCGACAGATACGGAGCACAAATAATTATTGCAGCCCATGAACTCGGCGTTATCGAAGTATTTGATGACACTACCATAACATTTGAACTCGATTTTGGTCTTATACGCAACCATGCGACGCTGAAAAAAATCTACAAACCGATCAGCAAATATCCTCCGATCGTCGAAGACCTTGCTATTATCGCCCCGGCAACGGTTCAAACCGGTGATCTGATGGAAGCCATAAAACAACAAAGCAAACTCATCCGCGAAGTCTCACTCCTTGATAAATATCAGGAAACGAGAACATTCCATATCGTGTATCAAAGTTATGATAAAAATTTGAGTGATAAGGAAGTAGGGGAGATACGAAATAATATTCTCAAGGTCCTCAAAGACAAATACAACGCCCGGTTAAAAATATAGCTCTTTCTCACGGAGTCGGTGTCGGCGTCGCCGTCGGAGATGAAGAATCCACAGAATGATCGCCGGTTGCTTGCCTGACTACTTCAACAGGAGGATGATACATCTGATCATCTTTATGATTTTGTTCAATCCATGCATCTATCCCTTGCTGCCACCGATTAACGCCATCTTGTGACACTGGATCATCTTCCCTGAAGACCAGATAATCTTTCCCATCTTTATTTTGATATACCGGCGACTCTGTGGTCGGCTCGGTTCCCTTTATGAAATACTCGGATCGGGTCGGTTGTCCCGGATGAGGAAGTCCACCAGCAAATGCGTCAATTTGTATCGCGTCCACATCATCGGGCTTTGGTTCTTCTTCATCAGTTTTTCCTTTCAAGACAGCGGTCATAATCTTATTCCAAATCGGTGAGGCACCTGTTTCTCCCGATGAGATCGCCTGATTCATAACGGAATTATCATCATTACCGACCCAAACACCGACAACATAATGAGGAGTATAGCCAATTGTCCAATTATCCCGTTTCTCATCTGTCGTTCCGGTCTTGACGGACACGGTATGCCCGGGAACAACCAGCCACGAATTCGGTCCGAATTCCATTGAACGAGCGTTATTATCCGAAAGAATATGTGAGATAAGAAAACTCACATCGGCAGGAAGAACTCGCTGTCCTTGTGTCGGCTGATTTTGATAGAGAACATTTCCTTTACTGTCGGTAACCTTGAGAATCGCGACCGGATCCTGCCGAATTCCTTCATTGGCAAAAACACCATACGCTGTTGTCTCATCCAACAATGTTGTTTCCCGTCCGCCCAACACGAGAGACAAACCAACACTGGCAAGATTTTCGGGAGTCGGTTGCCAGTTAGTTATCCCCATATCATATGCCTGCTGCATGACTGGTTTGATACCGACACGGGCCAACGTCTTTACCGCGGGAATATTCATCGAATTCCCAAGAGCAAAGCGCAATTGGATCGGACCATGGAACTTGCCGTCATAATTTACCGGGGTATAATCGGGATCTGAATTTTGCGCTTTAAAATTTGTTGAGACATCCATTACCATGGTCGCGGGAGTGTATCCATGTTCAAACCCGACTGAATAAATAACCGGCTTGAGTGAAGAACCGGGTTGTCTGAGAGAAAGTGCTGCATCGACATTTGGCTCAAACGTACAATCTTTGCCAGGTGTACAGCCTTTTGGTGTCGAATCTCCGAAATAATTTTTTCCGCCCACGAAAGCCAGGATTTCACCGGTTTTAGGATCGGTCACAATCGCAGCGCCGTTGCCGACATGATAGGCAGTCAATCCATCGATCTCAGAATTTACAATATCCTGCGCTTTTTGCTGGATAGAATAATCAAGTGACGTGGTAATTTGCAGCCCACCATTGGCAACCATTTGCTCACCGAATTTATCAACTAAGAGTTTTCTCACATACATCACAAAATATGGCGCCTTGATATGCGTATTATTCGGAGAAAACTTATAATCGGCAATTTCTTTATATGAATCATCAGCTTGTTTTTGTGTGATATACCCATTGGATACCATCGCATGAAGCACTTCCTGCGTTCTCGTGAGATAATATTTCGTCCCGCTGAACGGTGAATAAAGCGTCGGCCCCTGCGGCAAACCGGCCAAAAAAGCACTCTGGGCCAAATCCAGCTGCTGGACATTCTTGCCAAAATATTGCTCCGCACCAGCCTCAACGCCAATCGCCGTGCCACCGTACGGAATGTTATTCAGATACATCTCAAGAATCTGGTCTTTGCTATATTTTTTATCAACTTGAATTGATAGGATAATCTCTTTCACTTTACGAGCAATTGTTTGCTGGTTTGTCAATAAAACGTTCTTCACTAGCTGCTGCGTTATGGTAGAACCACTTTGTAATCCACCGCCAAGGACCATATTTTTTACTGCACGTAACATGCCGGTCACTGAAAAACCATTATTGGAATAAAAATTTCTATCCTCAATAGAGATCGTCGCTTGCTGCAATTTCTTCGGTATCTCCGGCAGTCCTACGTACGTTCTATTCTCATCCTGATAAACAGAATACAATAGCACGTGATTCCTGTCATAAATCCGTGTCGCATCTTTATACTTTGACGTGACAAGTTTGCCCGGCGTCGGCAGATCACGACTAAACCAGAAGAATAGACCTACACCGATAATAAGAAATGCAATAAAAGCAAAGAAAAGATACTTAAGAAGCGTGCTGACCGTCAAAAGCTCCTTGGCATTGATGGAAAAACTCTGCCGTCTTCTAGTACGAGTCCGCCGTGAAGATTTGTAATCCATAGGAGTATTTCATTATAGCAAATCTTATTGACAACAAGCAAAAGAATACCATAATATAAGATCATGGCCGAACCAGGAGGAGGAGAGGGGTCCCAACACCCGATAAGAGACAAGGTTAAAAAAACAGTTGCAGCAGGAACTGCAGCGGTAACATTTGCAGCAACGGGAGTAAGCTATCCGGCATCTCCTGATTTTAGAAAACCTGATGTAACTACTACTACAAGCGTTATTCATACAACCGAACATAAAACCATTACCAATGAATATCCTGAAATCTACGCACGATTATTTTCAAAAGACCCCGAAGCAGGAAAACTCGTATACCCTTCAGATGTTGTAAAAGAATATAATATTATAAACAATCTTATTAAAGCAGGCTATCGTATCGACCAGCCAATCTCAGATATAGGGGTTGCTTCTGACGATGATGATACAACAATTAATGGCATACGAACAGGTGGCCTGGGAGTACACAATGAAAAAGATGCACATCTCGGCGATGTACGAGGAACAATATATGAAAAATTACTTGATGGAGTGTTTGAAGAGCATGGGATGAAACCTCCTGATATTGCGGCCTCTGGTGTAGAAGCTGTTTTAGGTGAGAAAGTTGTCTTACCTAACAACATTGTCTTAAATTTAGATACCAAAACTATACAGGAGGATATAAAATACCTGCGTAAAATTGCCAAACAAAAAGGAACTACTGTTGGCACGCTAGTAGATGAATATAATGGCATTAACGGAGATCTGCCACCAGGAAGTGAAAAATTACAAGGAGTACTTGATAAGTTATTAAAAGGTAAACGGGAAGTAATCATCACGTTCAACGTAACTGATGAGACAGGTCATATAGTAAAGGTAGTACATAAAAGACATGTTCCCCCTATATGGTTTGTCCCGATTGCAGATCTGACTGAAGAATTCGCACCAAAAAAACCTGATGAAGACGGCTATTTCCCTGAGCCGAAGGTAAAATTGAATCGAGGCTTTGCACAGCCGGTCGAGAGAATAAAACAACCACGTAAAACTTTTAATACCCATAAAGGTAAAGAAGGAATAACCTACAACAGACACAGAACAGGCAAGAGTAGAATATAATAATAATTCAATTTTTAAATCCATCCGGTTACTAATCACTCTTGCAATTGTCCTAATAACTTCAATATATGCTATACTCAGCCTATGGATACGATAAAAGAACTCCTGACCCGCGGAGTAGCCAACATTATCCCGGGCAAAAAAGAACTGGAAAATAAGCTCAGCTCAGGAGAAAAACTCAATATCTATCTCGGCATTGATCCAACAAGCACCAAAATCCATCTCGGTCATGCAGTGGCACTAAGAAAACTCCAATCATTCAGTGAACTGGGTCATCATGTTACATTTCTCATCGGAGACTTCACTGCGCTTATCGGTGATACTTCCGATAAAGATACCGAACGTCCGGTTCTTACATCCGAAGAAATTGAACAAAACTTCCAAACATACAAAAAACAAGCAGAAAAAATCATTGATTTCTCAAAAGTAACGGTCAGATATAACAGTGAATGGCTCAAGGGCTTATCATTTGAAGATATTGTCAAACTCACACAGCATTTTTCAGTCGGTGACTTTGTGGGCCGGGAACTGATCCGCAAACGGCTTAGTGAGAACAAACGTGTAGGACTTCATGAATTTTTGTACCCCGTGATGCAGGGCTATGACAGCTATTTTATGGATACAGATATCCAAATCGGTGGAACCGATCAGACATTCAATATGCAAGCCGGAAGAACCCTGCAAAAAGATCTGCGCAGCAAGCAGTCATTTGTCATGACCAATGTCATTCTCGAAGGAACCGATGGCCGCAAAATGAGCAAATCCTGGGGCAATGCAATCTGGCTTGATGATATTGCCGAGGACATCTATGCCAAAGTTATGGCAATCAATGATGAATTGATCATCCCGTACTACACGCTCGCGACCAATGTTTCACTCACCGAAGTAGCGGAAGCTGAGGACGCACTCAAAAAAGGCGAACACCCCATGACGATCAAAAAAGAACTCGCTTTTGAAATTACCAAAGAACTGACAAATCTCGATGAAGCAGAAATGGCAAAAGAGAGTTTTGCAAAAAGAGTGCAAGGAGGAGAGATGCCGGAAGAAATACAAACAAAAATTTATAACGAAACTCAAACAGTAATTGATGTACTAATTGAAAGTGGTTTGGCAGCAAGTAAATCTGATGCAAAGAGACTTATTGAACAAGGAGGAGTTATTGTGAATAATGAAAAAGTATCTGATGGGACAGTTCTATTTAACTCTCTAACAGAAGATGGTCATGCTGTAATTCAAGTTGGTAAAAGAAAATTCGTTAAACTTGAAATTAAAAAATAGCCGTCATTGCGAGGAGAGCACGATAATGCACGACGAAGCAATCTCATAGAGAAGATTGCCGCGCTCCCTCCGGTCGCTCGCAAAGACGAAATACAAAACGTCTTAGATTCTTGATTCCTAATTCCTGATTCAATATAATATAAAAAATGGAAACCTTTGAGAAACACAAAACCGCATGGAGAGTCATCATCATCATCGCAGGATTAGCTCTTATCGCCGCATCATTCCTACCATATCTCGCGTTACTAACAAATCAATAACGTAAATTCAAAAACCGAATTTCAGTCAGATTGGGCGAAACTCGTAATGTGATAATCTCAAATCGCAAATGTCAAAATTCAAAATTACAACTTAAATCTTAAATCTTTAAAAGTTTTTATATTTGCGATTCAGATTTACCATTTGAGATTTGACATTTGAGTTTTCATAATGGATATATATTCACCCATCACCAGAGGAAATCGAAGTATGAAACTCTATGCCGCACGTCTTGAGAAATTAGGCATCCTGACTTTCTACGATTTTCTTTTCCATCTTCCCAGCCGCTACGAAGACTATTCCATGATTTCAAAAATTGCCGAAATCCAAACCGGTGAAACAGTCACCATCCAAGGACAAGTGCTCGAGATAAAAACTCAATACATGCGAGGTGCCCGGATCAAAACAATGCAGAAAGCAACGGTTACTGATGGCACCGGAACAATTGAGCTGACGTGGTTTAACCAGCCATTTCTGACCCGCTCAATTCTTCCAAACACAACAATATCCGCCTCGGGAAAGGCTGATAGGTTTGGCAGGAGCCGAACTCTTTCACTGCAGTCGCCGGAGTATGAAATTCTCGTAAACAGCTCGCAAGGCATTCACACAGGACGCCTCATCCCGGTGTATCCAGAAACCCAAGGAGTCTCATCAAAATGGCTCAGACGCCAAATCTACAACATCCTAACCCAGCATCTCAACGAACTCACCGAATACCTACCAGAGATCATTGTAAAGCAGAACCACCTGATGGAATTCACCAATGCTATACAGGAAATTCACTTTCCTAAAAGTCTTGAAACAGCAGAAAAAGCCAAAGAGCGGCTTGCCTTTGATGAACTTTTCCTCATGCAACTTGCCGCGAACAAACGCCGAACAGAATGGCAAAAAAAACTAAAAGGGCAGCAGTTTGAGATAAAAAAGTATCAAAAACAAATAGAGACGTGTATACATTCGCTGCCGTTCAAACTCACTAATGCCCAGCAAACAGCGCTCGATAAGATCACGCACGATCTAACGAAAGAGACACCGATGAATCGTCTTTTGCAGGGAGATGTCGGCAGCGGCAAGACCGTTGTTGCGGCAATTGCCATGTATATCGCGTATCTCAATGGGTATCAATCAGTCCTCATGGCCCCGACAGAAATTTTGGCCCAGCAACATTTTGCGACGATAGAGAAACTCTTAGAACCTTTGGGGGTAAAGACAGATTTAGTGACTGGAAGCCAAAAATTGGGATTAAAGATTAAAGATAAAAAATTAAAGAAAATTCCTAAATCTTCAATCTTAAATCCTAAATCTTATGAATACGATATTCTCATCGGTACACATGCTGTTTTATCCGACAAAATACAGTTTAACAAACTCGGACTCGTCGTCATCGACGAACAGCAGCGATTCGGAGTTGAGCAGCGGAGTGTTATCAGGCAAAAAGGCGACAACCCGCATCTGTTGACTATGACAGCAACACCGATCCCAAGAACAGTTGCCCTCACAATGTATGGTGATCTTGATCTGTCATATCTCAACGAAATGCCGCACGGTCGGAAAAAAATTAAGACATGGCTCGTCCCTCCGGAGAAAAGAAACGGAGCATATGACTGGATTCGCAAACAGATACAAGAAACAAAGTCCCAAACGTTTATCATCTGTCCATTCATCGAACCCTCAGAAACCATGCAGACGGTGCGGGCTGTCAATCAAGAATATGAACGGTTGCGAAAAGACGTGTATCCGGATTTGCAGCTTGGCTTGCTGCACGGCAAACAAAAAGCAAAAGAAAAAGATACCATTTTAGAGCAGTTCCGAAACGGCGAGTTTGCTATCCTGGTTGCAACGCCAGTTGTCGAAGTCGGTATCGATATCCCCAACGCAACAATAATTATGATCGAGGCTTCAGAGCGATTCGGCCTTGCACAACTGCACCAGCTCAGAGGCCGCGTGGGAAGAGGGGATAAGCAGTCGTATTGTTTGCTATTCACTGACAGCAAAAACGCTCAGACGAGTACCAGACTCAAAGCGATGGAAACGACACATTCAGGCGCAGAACTTGCAGAACTCGATTTGCGACTAAGAGGCCCTGGCAATCTTTATGGTACCGCGCAGCACGGTATACCGAAATTAAAAGCCGCATCTTTTTCTGATACAATGCTTATCCAAAAAGCAAAAGCTGCGGCGGACCAGATATTCTCAGAACTTTCGCGCTATCCGTTACTCAATCAACAGATCGAGCAAACCAATTCCGCAAACATATCTCCGGACTAGTATCATTTCTATAGCAGAGTGTATAGTTTGTCATACTTTGATGGTTTTGTTTCATTTGTGTCAGAAAAGTCACCAAGTGTTTGTCAAGCGTAGGACAGGGATAACGTGTAAAGTTAAATAAGAAATAAAAACTTCTCATGGCGTGGGGGGTGAGCAATATGATACATAGACTACATTATCGGTATCTCAATAGTTATTTCGTGTTTTATTTTCAAGAAAGACACCGTCGGTTGTTTCATAAAGCAAAAGCGGTACAAAAAGATAAAGATGAAGTGATCGAAATAACCAGAACAAATACAAAATTAATTGGTGCTATGGCGTGAGAGCAGCAAATGCGTTGAGAGCTCGAAAGCTTTTACAGTTGGTATAAAAAACGAACTGTGGAAAGAATTCTCGAAATATCTTGGCGCATTTTTGCTTTAACAATAAATAATAACTATTTATACTCATTGAAGTACTATTAATCTCACTGTGATGGTGAAGCCGAAACTTTCGGAGATGGTGAGATAGCAGGAGAAATACTTGGAGATATGACCGAAGAAACACTCGGTACAGTACTTGGTGTAGGAGAAATTGTCTTGACGTCAGAAACTCCGGCAAGCTGTGTCAGTTGATGCCCGACATAATGATACATCATAAAACCGGCAAGCAAGATCACCAGTGCAACAAGCATGCCGTTAACGAGCGGTGACCTATATTTTTTTTGAGAAGAATTTTCCGGTGGTGGGGGGGGAATATAGGGAACAGCAGTTTGATTTTGTTTATCCGTTTCAGATGATGAAGCTTGATTATCCTGCTTTTGCGTATCGGTATTCATAGCTTATGTGTCCTAAGTCTATCGCAATCTTTTCAAGACTGTCAAGTATAAAATCTCCAAAACGTTAAGTTGACGAACTGTATCCGGTAAAACTGTCAACAACGATTTGATCCTCACCGATATTCATCTGCAATAACATTGATTGGTACGAAAGAACCATAGCTTGAGGACCTGAAAGATAATAATCACTTGAACGGTAATTTTTTACATACCGCTTCAGCATCGATGCTGAAAAGAACCCTGTTTCTCCTTTCCATCTGTCTGGTGCTTTACCGGTAATAACGTAGATTATTGTTATACCCAATTCTTTTTCTGCTTGCCTCAGTTCTTGTTCGAAAATAAATTCTTCATCAGTCGCTGCAAGATAAAAAAGCGTAATTGGAATTTGCTTATTGTCCTCCAATAAAGCAACCAGCATGCTCCGAAATGGAGTAATGCCGATACCTCCAGCGATAAAGACATAGTGCTTATTCATAATGAAAACATAATACCCATTCAAATCCAAAGAAGCAAGAAGTTATTGCATGCGAGGCGGAAATAAGGTAAAATAGGAGTTACTATGTCACAAGAACCAAAGAAACGCCATTCTAGAGCCCGTCAAGGGAAAAGAAGAGCAAGTATCAAAATGACGATCACACGTTCGGTTGTTTGTCCAAACTGTGGAGCTCCACAGATAGCACATCGTGTTTGTGATACATGCGGGTACTACAAAGGCACACAAGTCATAAAAATAAAGCAAGCAAACGCGAGCAGAGCATAAATTTTTTCGTAACCATTCGCATGTGAGATACGGAAACAATCTGTAACCCCATACAAATGACTACGAATCTCTCTGTTCTCAGACGAATTCATAGTATATGAAGACATCCCAGGATCCGCGTCATCTCAAAAGACAGCATATTATTCAAGAACTCTTTAGTACTGAATTTCATCAGCAAAAAGTGAGCCCTGAAAGCAGTGAAGTACTCAAACATACAACAGAAATTGATAAAAAGATACAGTTGGCGGCTCCAGATTTCCCCGTTGATAAGATTAACAAAGTTGATCTCGCGATCTTACGATTGGCTGTCTATGAGCTGCTTTTCGAGAAAAAAGCTCCACAAAATGTTATTATTGATGAAGCAGTAGAATTGGCAAAAGAATTCGCGAATGAAACGAGTCCTTCCTTTATCAATGGAGTTCTCGGAAATATAACAAATCATGCAAAATCTACCTAATTTCAACAGTCAAAAACTCTTTCAGCTTGCTTTTATTCACCGTTCTTACCTGAACGAATCAAAAGATGCGATAGAATCCAATGAACGACTTGAATTTCTCGGAGACAGTATTTTATCATTCGTCGTGTCCGATCATTTATATAAAGCATATCCTGATTTTGATGAAGGCATTCTGACCAACCTTCGCTCGCTCGTCGTTAATACCAAAAGTCTTGCAAAGTTAGCCAAAAAACTCGACTTTGGCTCACAACTGATGCTTTCGCGTGGAGAAGAAGATTCCGGAGGCCGGGAAAACGAATCAATACTGGCAAATACATTTGAATCTGTGATTGGCGCGTTATTTCTTGATCAGGGAATTGATGCAGTTAAAACATTTCTCCATGAAGTTCTGATCCCCGAAATAGAAGAGTACGTCCAAAAAAGAGTATTTAAGGATCCAAAAAGTCTCCTTCAGGAATATGTACAAGCTCGCAAACAGAACTCTCCCGTATACAAAGTTCTCAAAGAAGAGGGTCCAGCGCATGCAAAGTTCTTTACTATCGGAGTTTTTGTCGAAGATAATCAAGTCGGTGAGGGCCACGGAAAATCCAAACAAGAAGCGGAAGAAAAGGCTGCAGAACAAGCCCTTGAGAAGCTGGGAAAATAATGGTACAATATACGGTATGAGTTTAGTAATCAGACTTACCAAAACAGGCAAAAAAGGCGAGCGCAAATTCAGAGTCGTTGTCAAAGAAAAACGGAGCAAAAGAGACGGCGGCTTCATTGACATGCTCGGCTGGTATCAAAAGACTAAAGATAATAAAAAGAAACAGATTGATATGAAAAAATATCAATACTGGGTCAGCAAAGGCGCACAGCCCTCTCTGACAATGCAGGAAATAGTCAAATAATATTAATGAAAGACACACTCCACTTTATTGTTTCAGCAATAGTCGATAACCCAGACGCGGTAGCAATTGATGAACATGAAGAAGACGGCATACTCAATTTCACGATAACAGTTGCACAAGAAGATATGGGTAAAGTCATCGGAAAAGAAGGCAAAGTCATCCGAAGTATCCGCAATATTATGAAAATAAAAGCAATGAAATATGACAAACGCATCAAAATCTCTCTCGCAGAAACCGCACAAGCATAATTGATTCCCTTAACTTCTGTTACAATAGTACTATGAAAATTTCTATTCTTACCTTGTTTCCTGAGATGTTCACAGGACCTTTTGATCATTCAATCATCAAACGCGCCAAAGAAAAAGGTATTGTTGATATTGAACTCATCAATATCCGTGATTTTGGTATCGGGCCGCACAAAATGGTTGACGATACTCCCTATGGCGGCGGGGTAGGGATGGTAATGCGGGTGGATATCCTGCATAAAGCAATAGAGCATGCAAAAAATAATTTTTCGAAACAATGGAACAATGAAACTATGAAACAATCAGTAATTTTAATGAGCGCCTCAGGTAAACCGTACAAACAAGCTGATGCAAAACTATATTCCACACTTGATCACCTGATAATTATCTGCGGCCACTATGAAGGCGTTGACGAACGGATCATGCACTATATTGATGAAGAGATATCTATTGGGGACTATGTGCTCACCGGTGGAGAGCTGCCAGCGATGGTAATCGCAGACAGTGTAACGAGACTTCTTGCAGGTGCCATCACAGAAGGAGCTGTTGAAGATGAATCATTCTCACGTCCTGGTCAACTTTTGGAGTATCCTCATTACACAAAGCCTCGAGGGTATGAAAATCAAGACGTTCCGGAAGTATTGCTCTCAGGTGATCACAAAAAAATAGCCCAGTGGAGAGATGAAAAATCTCTAGAAAAAACCAAACGCGTCCGTCCTGACCTCCTTAAAAAAATCTCTTAATACTTCTTATCATCAAAAAAGTGGGACAGCTGAGCCTGAGCTGACTACCGTTGCAGCATTTTGATTTCCGTTTGCAGCTGTATCAATTTTTGATAACGATTGGAGCAATGTGACTTTACTTGAAGACAACGGTGTCAGAGGTGTATCACCCGAGAAAGAGATGTTTGGGAATGGTTTTTCAAAGAATTGAATTGACACCGATACATTACCCCCGTTTCCGTCAATATTTGTAACTTCTGAAAGCGGAAGGTTATTACCAAGATCTTTAATAAAATTCTTTATACTATTAATATTTCCATTTGCAACTACAGTGATTAGAATATTTGAAAGCCCATTATTTTGAGGAACGATCACATGCGTATGATTCGTTGATGAACTGAGATTGCCCACTTGAAAAGAAAAATCATTCAATGAAACACCGGAATCTGCAGATGCTTTGGAAAGTGCCTGCAGCATTGATCCGAAATTTTTATCTGATGGCAAAGCATCTGTAGCTGTTTGCAGTTGGGAATTTAGTACTGCTTTATCTAAATTATTTATAAATGAAATGTTTTGCTGAAGCACAGAAATTCTTTGTTGGGTTGCCGCTATTTCATCTCTGATTGAGAACCAGTTAGTCAATTCCGGAATGATCACATAAAATATCAGCACAAAACTGACGATAAAAGTAATACCGATTAATGAATACGAATAATACTTCGAATCCCGGTATAAATAATACCAGTAACGGAATCCTTTTTTCCCTATCCAAACGTCATTTGTTATATTCATAATAAATTCAAACTTATGCTGACCGAGAATGTATTAGTTACATCATCCGTCGTAAGATCTGTTAATGTCACATTTGAAAAAGATTTCTTGTCTTGTACCAAGGCTATGAGCCCATTGAGGAAACTGTCCAATGATTGAAGCGAGCTACTCTCAACAGTTACTGTCATCGTTTTACTGTCTCCTTTCATTGCGGTAATTTGAGAATCTTTTGACAGTTTGCTTTGGATCAATCCAATTGTCTGATCAAGAGCATGCCTTTTTTTCATCACGCCGTCAATAGCATCTGCACGTTCATTTACCAATTCGAGCTTCACGATATCGCTTTTTGAACTCGCTAGCGTTTGCCTGAGTGATTGTTCTTGACTATGGAGTGCCGGTAATGGTGAAAGGGCAACTAAGATAAAAAGGATTACGGCAGATACGGAAACGATAAATAAAAGCCCGACCATGATAAACCGAGTCGTTTGAATTCTTCGAAGAAAAACATCTGTTGTACTTTTTCTATTTGGTTCTAATAGATTAATCCCTTCACTCATATTCTTTTAATGCAAGTCCAATAGCGATAGAAAACTCGGGACCGTTTACTTCTACCGCTTGCGGAACTCCTTGAATATTAAGCATTTTCCAAGGGTTGGCAAGTACAGACTCAATACCCAAATTTTGTGCAAAATAAACAGCAAGACCCGGCAAACTCGCTCCTCCTCCAGTCAACAACATCTGAGTAATCGGTGATTCATTTTTATACTTTTCGGAATAAAAAGTAATTGCTTTTTTTATTTCACCCATAAGTGCAGTCAAAATTGGCTCAATTGCCTTTCCGACTTTTCCGCCAAAATTTTTATCGGACAATCCATAAACACGTTTATATTCTTCAGCCTGTCCGGGCTGAAGACCGAAATCCGACGCAATAGCCCGAGTTAATGCAACTCCGCCAAGCGGTACCGAATAATTAAAAACGAGAAATCCGTTCTGAACAATTCCCAATGTCGTACTCATAGCACCGATACTGATAACCAATGATGTAGGTGCGTTTTGAGGATTTATCATACTTCTAATAACCGCCAAAATATCTGTTTCAATTGAAGCTACGTTTAAACCAGCAAGATCAAGTATTGCCTGATACCGCTTGATCAATTCTTTGGGAGCCGCGACTAATAACACCTGCATCTTTTCTTCAGGAAGAGGAGTCTTTATACTACGGAGCTTATTCCACGCCAAAGTGACAGTATCAAGCGGTACTGGGATGTATTGTTCAGCCTCCCAATATATTGCATTCGCGAGTTCGTTATCCGCAAGAACCGGCATTTCTATTACTTTTGTATATGCATGATTTTCTGGTAATGAAATATTCACATTATTGGTAGTTATCTTAGCGTCAATTACAAGCTTATTGATGACTTGTGCCATTTCCTGATGGTCAAATGGTGATTCTGACTGCATTCCTTGGACAGGCGTAGATACGGCCAAGGATGAATTATATGTTATGACATTATTTTCTTGATTGAGCCAGACTACTTTTATTGAGGTAGTACCAATATCAAGTCCAAAGGCAGTGCTTTTCATAATTATTTATTACTGAATAAAAAAACTATATTGCAGGATATCACCCGGAAGCCTGGGATAATAACGATACGTAATTATTTTTCGCTGCGTCGTGTCCGAAGTACCGGTAGATTGAACAACTGTGCCCTGTGCAGGTAACTGAGCGCAAGCTCCACAAACTTGCAAGGCAACCAGGGCCGGTGCGTAAAGCGGGACAACACGGACAAACAACCCTTGTGCTACGGCAATTGTTGTTCGGTAACGATAGCTCTTGCCGGCTACAGTACCGCCACCCGGCGGAACATATTGAAAATTATTATCAAGACTGCGTGCTGAACACGTATCATAGGCGTAGCGAGTCATATGCGGGTTATTTTGTGGACCACTCAGTACGATAACTTCCAACGCCGACATAGAGTTTGTAGATTCGGACTGAGTGCAGGTATCTGATGATTGTCCCCAATATAAGGTAAAACTCCCAGTCCATTGATTTGTATAAGCGGGATAATTTGAGAGCCAAATGTCTATAGCATTGTCCTTTAATATCGGTGATCCGTTATTAAGAGGAAATTCATTGCCGGCTACAGTAATAATTGACGTTGAAAATTTAGAATTATTGGTAAAGGTACCAGTGGTTGAAGACCCATTTGTAAGGGATTTTTCAATTCCTGCTTCCGCTGCAGAAAATGCTTTTTCTGAATTTGCAGCGTCTTGCGATGTCTTAATATTGGTAATAGACCGTACAGCTACAGACAAACCAATTGTTAAAGTAGTTACCATAACCAATACAACGATGAGTAAAATCTGACCTCTTTGATAATCACGGTTTTCAAAAATCCGCTTATCAATCTCCTTAAATACAGTACCAAATGTTCGGAATAGTTCCATAATGTCCAAGAAAATAATTCTGCTTCGCAGAATACTCCTTATTAATCGTAACAAGCTGCTCCTGAGGTGTCAATAACGAGAGTATTAATCATGCTAATAGTTTCTTAGCGTCACGCTGCTTTGAAAAGGGAGAGTAAAATTAGTCTCCACAAAGCCTCCTGGATTTTTTGGAGATAAGGTAAATTGTATCGTTATTGTTGGCGGATCATTGGCTGTTGGCTGTACACAGACAAATGAACAGGCAGAAGTTTTAATAGAGTTGGCATCAAGTAAAGAAGCACTATTTGAAGCAATGGTATTCCCTGCGCAACTATAGGTAGTTTGAGCATGATCTATTAGTGATGTAATGGTAATTGAGCTTACCGTTTGTGTAGGAACGCACGTTGCGGGATTATCAAGACTTTCGGCAAAACGGATACTTTTAACCATTTGGGAAAGAGCTGCGCTGCCATTCTGCCTGGCAAACTCAAGAAGATCTGTTTTTCTAGTGCCCCGAAGTGTCACTGTGATAACAGTAACAGCGATTGTCCCAATAACAGACAAAATCCCTATTGCAGTAAGGAGTTCAATTAAGGTAAAACCGCTATCAGTGGTAAATTGTTTCGCGAAGCGAGATCTGGCTTTGCCAAAAAAATTGAAAAATGAAAATTTTTTCATGGTACTTGAACCGGATTAATAGTTGAAAGACAGGTGCTGACTGTTTGCTGATGACAATAAGAACTTGCCTGACACTTACCATCCGTGAATGCAACAGTAACGGTAACTCGTGCTACATTTGCAGCGCACCCTCCTTGTTGGATAACCACTGACCGGATAAAATTGTCTACGTTAGGCGATGAACAACTACCTTGCGGCGGATTGCTAATTGTCGTCTGATTTTTTGAAAAACAGTATGTACCGTTGTAATTTACAAACTGATTATAATCTTCATCACGAATCTGTGTCATTCTTTCCGATCCTTGTTGAGCAAACTTTGTCGCTTGTGTCACAAATTGATTATACTTTGCATTACTTAATGCAGCAGTCACAGATATCCCAATAGCCGTAATAACAATCGAGATAATAGCAAGAGCTGCCAATGTTTCGATAAGAGTCTGTCCTCTGGAAAATGAATTTTTCTTCATCAACTTTCATTATTGAACTTAAACGTTCAACTTTCAATCTATATTATTGTACTTCCACACTCCCTGTCTGACTGATAACAACCGTTTTTGTCTTTCCAAAGCCGTTGATTTTGATAGTTGCCGGATTGGTAACGGTACCATCAGCAATGTTAAAAGAAACAGAAGGTGAAGAACTGCCGGCAAAGGTCACCTGATAGGGTAACATTGCAGTGGAAATTTGTATTTTACTACCGCATACGGCATATAATGTGTACTGTTGCCCGGCCGGAATCACATCTATTTCATATCCTGAAAGTGAATTACTGCCGCAAGCACTCGGGATAACCTGCGATATAGCATGGGACTTTGCATTATTTAATAAAGTCGCGAAATCAGATGCCGATGTTTGCACCGATTGTGCTCCATTATATGAAGAATATGCAGCGATCCCAAGAGAAGTTAACACTCCGATAAAGGTAAAAACGACAAGCAGTTCGATAAGAGTAAAACCATAAGAAAGTGGGGACTGCTCTGACAGCTCGCCAAGGAACGTTGTAAGTTTTTTCATCTATTACTATTATCAACCTTCAGCTCGCAACTTTCAACTTCATTAGGGATTTGTGACGGTAAATGACCAGTTTGTGGTTCCGCCCGCACAGTAGGTGGAATTATTACTCGGTTTATCTTTTTGCTGGTCGTTCGTATTTTCAAGACATGCAATAATTGTATAAGTAGTACCTGCCCCATTTACTGTGTAATGATACAAATATTGTCCCCTATTGAGCGGATCGCAGGGAATTTTCTGCATATAGATTGCACCACCGCTTTGCAGAGGCTGTCCACAAACAACATTTGCAGCAGTGGGATAAGTATTCTGATCTGCACGGTACAGCTCTAGTGCCGATTGTATTTGCCGCATGTCCGATTTGCGCTGTGCGTCCCTCGCACGGGCTTTTGCGCCGATAAGATTGGCTATAATGAACGATGATAAGACACCTATAATTGCAATAACAAGCAAAAGTTCAATCAGTGTAAAACCTTTGGACTTTGAAAATTGAAAATTGAAAATTGAAAATTTATTCATACATCATGGTGACACATTTGGACTGGAAACACCATAGTTACAGGTTCCTCCACATGCTGCAGCTCCCGGAAAACCACCGCCCCCTGACAAACTTTGACATGCATTGCCATTATTGCAGACATTCGGATCATTTTTTCCTCTCTGCAAATTTGCATAGAGATAATAAGACTGTCCCGCATTACCCGCTGGTGAATAATAAACATATTTGTTGGTCGCTAGCGGATCTTTCGGCAATGTTGTAATATACGGACTCCAGGAACTGCCCCAATTTACCGAGGATCCATTAACAAAAATTTGAAATGATCCCGATGAAGCAGGGTAGCCTCCAGTATCTTGATAATACAGTTCAAGTGCATGCTGTATCGATTCCAAATCCGCTTTCCGCCGCGCATCATTTGATTTTTCGAGCTGAGCAACCGGATTAATTGTAGCCAAAAGCGCAGCAGCCAAGATCCCCAAAATACCAAGAACAACAAGCAGCTCGATAAGGGTAAACCCTCTTAAAATTTTCATCTTACTATTATAGTAACCCCTTAGATTTTAATTCGCAACTCCTGCCTGCGATGCCGGCGTAACGGGCAGGCTGATTCAATAGGTAAGGTATCGTATGACATAACTGATCACAACATTTCCCCAAAGCAGGCTAATAATTGTTCCCAAAACAAGAAACGGACCGAATGGTATTGTCCCGCCTTTCAATTTTTTCTTTTTCATTACGACCAGAAGAAGAGACATAACAGCACCCGTCACAAATGCGATATACAGACCAAGAAGCACTCTGGGAAATCCAAGCGTTATTCCCATCAAGAAAGCGTACACCACATCTCCAAATCCCATACCACGGCCTTTTGTAACAAAAAAAAGTAAGAAAAAAAATCCGCCGGCGCCAATTGCTGAAACCAAGATACTTAATACGTTTGTCTGTAATCCAAGCAACTGTATTTCCAACGGCGTAAAATGCAGTACCGGCAGCAAGAAATCCCAAATAACAGTTATCAAAAACGCGAATACTACCACTTTAAAAGGGATGATGCCATAACGAAGATCGGTAAAAAAGATTGCGATGAGTGCACCGGTCAATAAAAAATAATATACAGCTAATACCTGATAATGCAGCTGAGACAGCAAAAATCCTGATGACTGGAAAATAAAATATCCTGCGGCAAGATAGACAACTCCGGTACAAAACTCAATCAGCGGATAAAACCAACTTAATTTTTTATGACAATACCTGCATTTTCTCCCGAGAAGAAAAAAAGATACAATCGGAATGAGATCTAATACATGGAGACTATGACGGCAATGATCACAATGAGATCTGCCTCTCCAAATGGATTCTTTCCCTGCCATCCGGTCAACAACAACTCCGAGAAAACTCCCCACAGCAGTGCCGAGAATAAAAATCAATAAATAGAAAAAAATAAACATTTAGTAAAAAAATTTCTGACTAAACGCTAGACCCTAAACGCTAGACGCTAATTCAAACTTGTGCATGTATCAAATCAACTTTTTCTTTTGCATCTTCAGATACTTCAGTTTTTAGTTCTTTCACATCAGAGTCTTTAAATTCTTTTAGAGTAAATGAAAATGTAGAGCCTTTGCCTTTGCCATCAGATGCAGCTTTAATTTCACCATGATGAAGATCAATAATCGATCGGCAGATAAACAATCCCAGACCGGTACCCATACTCGTACTGGTCTGATTAGTGATATATGATCCAGGAAGAAGACCAAACTTCTGGAATAATTTTCCTATATCCTCAGGCGCAATACCTGCTCCATTATCGGTCACTCGCGTTTCAACAAACCCGTCAGCCTCTTTGAAACTGACTGTAATGGTACCACCTTTGGGAGTAAATTTCAGTGAATTTCCGGTGAGATTGAGCAATACCTCTTTTATCTTATCCGAATCCGCGAGTACCGGCGGCAACGATTCGTTCTTTTGCAGTACAACGGTTATATCAAGCTCATTTGCACGAGGAAGTACTTCATCAACAACTTCTTGTGCTAGTTTATTGATATCCTGCGATTGTAATTCTATGGTTATTCGACCGGATTCTATACGTGAGATGTTGAGCATATCATTGACAAGCCGTATGAGCCGATCTACGGAATTATACCCGCGTTCCACGTAATACTGCTGTTTTTCGTTCAGCTTGCCGCCTTTGCCATTCAGTGCCATCCAGAGGTATGATTTGATAGCTGTCATAGGAGTCCGGAGCTCATGCGAGGCTACAGAAACGAATTCATTTTTCAGTTTATCCAATGCCTTTAATTTCTCATTTGCCGTCTTCAAATCTTTTGTTGCTCTTTCAACTTCTTCTTTCAACGTAATGTTAAACTTACTTATCTCTTCATATGACTCAGCATTATGCAGCGCAACAGATACTTCAGGACCGAATATCTCAAGTACTTCAATATCCTGCTGAGAATAAATCTCTCCGGACTTTTTTTCCCCAAGAACGAGCAGTCCCTCATCATGATCGTCTTCATGAAGAGGAACAGCCACTAAAATATTCAGATCTCTCATCATTTGTTTTATCTTTTCATCTTCTTCTTCATCAAAAATAGCTACCCTGTGGAGTTCAAATAATTTTCTAATCGCATCTGTATTAATATGGATATTTTCTGCATGAACAGGATCAGCTACATGCAATTTTTTATCATCACTGAAAAGAATAAATGCACCCCGGGTAATTCTCATAGTATTCATCAACCGATTAAGGGTAATTTTTGTTAAATCTGAAAGCATTAAAGTCGAAGCCATAATTTGGGTCAAATTAAATACGAGTTCGTTAGAAGAATACTTGCCTTTAAAAAATATCTTGTCCGTGAATGTTTCCAATAACGCTTTCACTGGATCTATAAGAAAAGCTATGACCAGCATTATTACAATAAAAACAACTGTTTGAGCCGTGCTGATAGTGTTTTTAAAGAATAAATTACTAGTAATAAACAACCATGCAGTAAAAGTTGCTACAATAAAAAATAACAACACAAAATATGCAACAGTCCGGGCAACAATCAACCGGATATCTAAAAATCTATGTCGTACAATTGCATAAGTAATAAATCCGATAAACACTAATGTATATAAGGGGAGATATCCTATCAAAGAAGAGTTATGCAAAATAATAATTAAAAACAAATTAATTAGAAGAATAGCCGCAAACATAACTATTGCGCCAAAAAGAAAAAGTCTAAGCTGAATTTTTTCTATGCTATGTGCCTTTCGATATTTCATAATCAGCACAACAAAACCTCCCCCCAAAAAGAGCAGCGTTTGTAAGAGAAAAAAAGGCATAGCGGAACCGGGCGTCCCTGCACCAGCGCCGATTGTAGGTGCTGAAGTAAAAATAAGATTTAACTGAGAAAGAGGAATAAATATAAGGGCAGAAAAAAAAGAGAGCCAAAAGATGTAGGGCTTTATCGTAAATTTAGTTTTGGGAAAAGTTGCAACCAGTAAAAAAAACGAAATATTTATAAAAGGTGCTATAGCCATGACAATCTTAACCCAAAAAAAAGTATCTGCTGAAGTTGTTTGATGAGTAAGAATATAATTACAGGTAATATATAAGGCAATTAACGCTGCAAATGAAAAAAATAATCGATTCGTTGCACTTTTTGGATTTTTTATTAAGGTGAATAAACTTAAGGAAATATTTCCAATAATAGCAATTATTACCGCTACAAATTCAATAGACCACATATATCTTAATGATATGTACTATGAATAACTAATGCAAGTATTACAAAACTTCTCTTTATCATTATGCTATGAAGATATATGGGTAAAGTCAGTCCAGGGAATTCTTAATGGATGGGCAGAAGGTTGCTTATTGGTATAGGATAACCGAAATACAAAAAGAGGAGTCTCTTTTGATGAAAGTCCTAATCGTTGATAAAATTTCTCTTCAATAGTTTTAAGTATCTCAACTTCAGATTTCGTAAAACCTTTTCCTTCATATTTGTTCACACGGATAAGAAAGAATGGTAATATACTCCAAGGTTGTAAGGCAATTCCAAATTTTGTTGCCAATAACCATGCTCGTTCAAAAATACTTCCTGCTACTATCATATTGTTTGGCGTAAGTGCACCTGATGTATAAAAACACCCCAAATGGGAACATCCAGTTAATAATGGCTTTGCCATTCCGGCAAAAGCCTCCCAAGGCATTAGTTGACGAATAGAAGGATAGTCTTTTAATAATCGATAAAGCTTTTCTGCGTTTTTAGGCATCTCTAATGTCTTTATATCCAGACCATCATTTGTAGATTCAACTTCTTTTTTATCCCAACGAAATTCTTGTATCATTTCTTTATACGTATTTTCATTTAGTATCCGAATGGCATCAGCCTGACCGAGGATATCTGCAATTTTTTCTTTTCCCAAACGAGAAGATTCAGAGAATAAATAAAAATCGTTGTTTTTTCGTACTTCTTTCCTTAACTGTTCAATCTTATCCTCTTCAATCGCCATACCATTATAGATATGTCTATTTGTTATCCTTTTCTCAATATATGGCTGTAAGGATTGATTTACCGACTGCTTATTATTTCGTCCATGGAAAGTCATTGTAATTAAAGGTTCGGTAATATTTTCTTCGTCATGAATTGTTGTTGTAAAATCAAAACCGAGAGAAAGAGCCTCGATGGTAAGATTTTCCAAAAAACAACCTATACTAAAAAATGAGGCATAATAACCAACATCTAAAAAGCTCTCAGAACGTTTGGGGTCAAGATAAATAGACAGTGTATTTCTGTTTACTTTGACAAGCCACGGCTGACTATTGCCTCCAGAAGGCGCACGGCTTCCAGCGGTGCATAACTTCTCAATATCTTTGTCAGTTAATGTAAAAGCTTTATCACTCATACTATTCTGTGATATTAAATTTTTGTTTTATCTTTTCTATTTTTTGGCGGCGATCTTCTTTTCGCAATTCACTGGTAAAGTCTTTTACTAAAAGATCGTCAAGAGAAAGGTAATACCTTCCACTTGCTACTTTTTCACCCAGCGATATTTTCTTGATTGTTGTTGCGATTACACCTCCTGTGATAGTTGCGGTAGCACCAAGTTGGGGCCATGTAGAAAGTGATTTACCAATAGCAAGTAATGAATCAAGCATTTCTTCACTATTGTTTTCAAATCCTACCAATTTAATAATATAATTTCTGCGTTCAAGATCTGATAAATGAAAAAACTTATCAAGATCAATAAAAGGTATTCTTCCTAAAAAAGGTTGCGTTTGCGGTTCACTATCATACCTTTCTATATCAAGAATAACATTATCACCGACATCGGCTGCTGAGAGAAGAGGAATTTTATTTTCTTTTGCAAAACTTCGCAACGCTATTTTTCCTTCAATATCGTCAATCTCATCTACGATAACATCTAGTCTTGGATGAGATTCTAAAATTTCTTTCATATCTTTCTGAGCCTTCGATTTCATTGTCACTACGGATACAAACGGATCTACTTCGAGTAACGCTTGCCTTACTACATCAACTTTATTTTTTCCGATACTGTCCCATCCCCACCGCAATCTATTCAAATTTGTTGGCGTTATGATATCCGGATCTATAATCTTAATCACATCTGCCCGTGATTCCATCATCCAGGTCAACGCAGCATGGCTCCCAACACTCATGCCAAAAAATCCGACAACGGTATTTTTCAGTTTGTCTTGTCCTTCAGATGTTATAAGCGTTCTATTTCTTACTGTTGCCAAGGCTCGATATATATTGTCCAAGAGAGCGTCATCAATAGTCTCGGCGGATGAATTGGTGCGCGTTTTGATATATTGCTCTAAAAGGGTAAAACATTCATCGTCAAAAACCGAATTTTGCCACAAGTCTAATAAGATATAATCCAGCTGTTTTTTGGTCAATCTACTCTTCATTTTCATTATAGTTATGATGTCTTCTTTATCTTATTGCGAGAAAAATAGTCCTGATTTCCATGTTCATACAGCTTAATTTTTGGTCTCACTTTGTGACCCATTCTTGATAGTACATCTTGATATTCTGAGTTTATTTTTGTTATCTCGTCAACAAATACCTGCTCAATTAACTGCGCAAGTTCCGGTGAATCTTGTAATTCGGGATTTAGCTCTACTCTACAAACCAACTCTGGATTGTTTTCTTCATTATAATTCATTTCCATTAGATATCTTCCGGTAATAAGTGGTTGTAACGTATTGTGATTAAGCGCATGTTGAACATGCTCGGAATAAATATTTGCACCGTAAATTTTCACCATAAATTTATCCCTGCCGAATAAGTACACAAAAGGCAGTTTCCATCCTCCTGTTCTTAGCTGTTTCAAATAAGATGGTAACGCTTCTGATTTATCTAGCATAGTAACCATTTCCTCATACGATATGATGCCTCCTTCATCATGGATATTGTATCGGAAGAGTGGACAACCAAGATTTTTGGTAATGCAAAGTTCACCATTATCGACTTCAAAATACGTAAACCGTGGATCATAATTATATAGTGATGGAACACGATCTTGACCAAAAAAACGTTTATTGAGAGCTGAATTATTATAAAATTGTTTTCTCAATATAACTGATAATGGTGTTTCAAATCCCATCAAGGCAGCATCTGCCGAACCATATAAATTGATAACTGTATTATCGGATGATGAATCTAATGTCTTTAGCAAATATTCACGCCAATTCTCAGTTATCCCTTGTCCAGTTCCCAACAGTTTGATATTTTGTGTATTAACTTTCTTTTTTGCAGCCAATTCGGCAATCTCTTTCAAAAACGGAACATGACCGCTTATGATAACTTGTTCAAATTCTCCTGCAACTTCTTCCAGAACTTCAAGAATCGAATCAGTTACATAACCAGGCGACATCATAGTAAGCGGATACCCTTTTAAGGAAACCAAATTGACACATGCGGAAGTAAACGTCCCGGCTATCCAGTTACCAAGTGCAAATCCGTTGATAAATAACGTTTTCTGTGTATCGATATGAAAAACTTCGCGAAAAAGTAATTCATGCACATACGCGCCTTCAATCTCATTTTCAAAATTTCTCGGCCAATAATGCGGTTTTCCGGTGGTACCGGAACTGGTTGAGATCATATGCATTGACTCAAACGTACCATCCCAGCATCGGTCCTTGAAATTATACATGTCAATATAATTTTCTTTTGTAGTAACAGGGAGTTTGTGATAATCAGCAATTGTTTTTATTAAAGAAGGATTCACGCCGTGCTTTTGTAAAAACTTTTTATATGCGGGCACTCGCGTTGCAGCCTGAGTAAAAAGAGAAAGAACACGTTTTTCTGCTTGTTTGGTAATCTTTTCCTCGTCATTAAGGAGGGGAGCATCTTCAGTAATATCTTTCTTCAACCATGATTGTAGTAATGAATCATTTGTATCAGTATTATTTTTCATTTTGGAAATTATGAAAAACCTGTTCTCGTATAACATTCATTAATTCACCGTTCTTAAGCGTATCATAAATCGTTTCTATCTCATTATTGAGTGGACGTTCTTCTTCCACATATTTAATTTTGTTACGGATAAATTCATAGACAGGTTTTGTTTGGGGAGCAAGTAATTCTAGACCACCACGAAGATCTACTGCCTGTGTTACAGCCATAAGATTTTGGGCGAGAGCGTATCTTGTTATGCGTAAATTCTCAAGACCAAGTATACCGGACGTAAGCGCATGAGAAGTAATATCTTGATTATTCTCTTCATGCACTCCAAAAAAGGTACTGACCGGCATTGATAGGAGAGACGAGTATACATCAAACATACCTGACTGGATTTGTACACCTTTAAAAGCACATTGAGAAAGAGCTCTAGGGTCAGATAAATTTGGTGGTAACCCATTATTTTCATTAACATTAATTATTCTGGCAAGATGTCGGTCGCTAATTTTTGTTATCTGCGTAAGTGTCTTTCGAAGGCCATCCATAACTTCAACCATATGCATCGCGATAAAATTACCACCGCTAACCCAGTTCCATGGTTCTTCTCCTTCGGTGACATATTCAGGAGAGACCCATAATGGATTATCTGATACCGAATTAGCATTTATGGTAATTGTCTCAAGTGCTGCTTTGATTTTCTCAATATTGACCGCTTGATACTGAGAAAGACATCTGAGACTATACGCGTCTTGTACTTTGATACCTTTTGGTCGTCGCTCATGTCCCTTCATTTCTTGATAGGCAAGCTTACTGTCATTTAGAAGATATCTAAAAATATCAGCAGCTTCTTTTTGTCCTGCATGAGGACGCACGGCAGCCAATAATGGATGAAAAGATCGATTAGTACCTCGTAAAACCTCTATAACCATCGCACTATGGACAAATGATATAAGTAATACATCAAGTGTATCTTTTGCTAGCAATGAAGCTAAAGCGGTAGAGAAGTTATCTCCATTTACTAATCCCAAGCCAGCTTTTGGATCCAATTGCAAAGCCGGGATGTCATTCTCCATCAAAACATCCTTCGCATTTCTTACATTACCATCCTTATCCCATACGCGTACGCCTGGAAGCTGTCGGGCCGCGCTTAAAACACGACTATTGTGAGCTAAATCACCTGAAGCACCAACACCACCATATTGATTGACAAGTGGTGTAACATTTTTATTCAGCATTTGGCAATAAATATTCAGGTCATCTATTTTTACTGCACTAACGCCTCGCATTAACATATTTACACGGATTAGCATTGCAGCTCTCGTAACTTCTTTCTCAAACAATGGTCCAACCGATACATCCACATGAGTTATACTTTCAGAAATTTTCTTTCCAACCGCAATTCTTTCCCCTTCAACTCCCTCAGTAAGAACATTTGAAGCTCTAGCACCATATCCTGTATTTCCACCATAGATAGGCACACCATTCTTGATGTCTTGCATCATTTTGTCGTAACATGCTTGAATTCTATGAAGTATTTCTGTATCTGAAGTTATTTCAACATTGGCACTATGACGTGCCACACTGAGTATTTGAGGTATCGTAAGGTTGCCATCTTCAACTCTTACATCTTTCTGTTTTTCAGAAAGATATGCGTCGATAGCAATGAGATTTTCCTCTCTAAATTTTTTTGCCATGTCGGATTTCATATTTAGTTTAGTTATATAGAGCCACGCCAGTAAACCTATAACTTATACTAGAAATTAAACAAATAAGGCCTATTGCTATAGGCCTTTATATTATATACTATTGCTCTTCAAATGCAAGAGGGAAAAATGGTAACAAAAAAAGAACTTTACAAAAAATACTGTGAGCTTATAAAATACAAGCTAGTGAATAAAAATAGATCCATTCCGCAAAATACTGCGCTTATTCTTATTGATGTACAAAAAGGTTTTGATGATCCAAAATGGGGACAACGAAATAATCCACAGGCGGAAAAAAATATAGCCAAACTCCTCACTGCCTGGAGAAAATCAAATCAGCCGATTTTTCATATTAAACACAATTCAGTCGAACCTCATTCTCCACTACGTCCCGAACAGTCGGGAAACGATATTAAAGATATTGTTGCGCCTTTGCCTGGAGAACCCTTAATCACAAAAACAGTAAATAGCGCATTAATCGGAACGAATCTAGAAAAACAATTAAGAAAACAAAAGATTGATACAGTCGTTATTGTTGGCCTTACTACAGATCATTGTGTCTCAACCACATCCCGTATGGCAGGTAATTTGGGATTCACTGTTTATGTTGTATCGGACGCCACAGCGACGTTTGACCGTAAAGGATATAATGGCAAACAGTACAGCGCAAAAATGATGCATGAGGCAGCACTTGTCAGTCTGCAAAACGAATTTGCAACTATTATCGATACAAACACACTTTTAGCTACTATAGCGCCGTTGAGTAAAAGAGTATAAAATAAAGCAGTATTTATCTCTACGATTATGATCGCTCAGCAGGAATTAACAGATAACATAGCCCGGGTCAGAGAACAGATCGCGTCTGCTGCAAAAAAAGCCGGGAGAAATCCTGATGAGATAACGCTTGTCGCAGTATCCAAAACTGTCCCTGTTGAGCAAATAATTGAAGCATACAAGCTCGGTATCAAAAATTTCGGTGAGAATTACCTCCAGGAGGCATTGCCAAAAATTTCATCATTTTCGAAACAAGATGTATCATGGCATATGATCGGCCATCTGCAAAGTAATAAAGTAAATAAAGTAGTGCCGAATTTCCAATATATTCATACAGTCGATAGTGTCGATCTTGCACAAAAGTTAGATCTGCATGCAAAAAAGATAGGGAAAGTAATAAAAATACTACTGCAAGTAAATATTACCGGTGAAAAAAATAAAAGTGGAATGACACAAGGAGAAACGATCAATGCAGCAGAAGAAATTATAAAATTGACCTTTGTATCTGCAGTGGGCCTCATGACAATACCGCAATTTTCCGGCAATCCTGAAGATGCGCGCCCGGTTTTCCGTTCACTCCGGTTATTACGAGATAGGTTGAAAAACGAATTGCCAGAATCCCGGTGGGAGCATCTTTCAATGGGCATGTCAAATGATTTTACAATAGCAATTGAAGAAGGAGCGACAATTATCCGTGTCGGACAGGCAATTTTTGGCGCGAGAATTAAGAATACTATTGACAAATCAAGATAATTTCACAATAATCATGATACATGGCTAAAAAGGTAATCGTTATTGATGACGACCTATATATCCGCGAATTATACGAAGAAATCCTCAAAGATGAAGGTTATACTGTAGACTCTGCCTCAAATGGGGAAGAAGCATATAATAAATTAAAAATCGGCGGCTACGATCTTATCCTTTTGGATATTATGATGCCGAAAATGGATGGACTTGGGATAATTGACGCGTTAAAGAAAGACCCTCCGCCAATTAAAAACGGACCAATTATTCTTCTCACAAATCTTGATCACGAACCGTTGATCAAAGATGCGATGAGCAGGGGAGCAGCCGCATTCATCATAAAGGCAGACATTACGCCTGCTGACTTGCTCGGACAAGTCAAAAAATACCTCGAAGAAAATTAGCTGATATTCGAGATCAAATTATAAATCGGTGTGATAATCGCAATAATGAGAAAGCCGACTCCCAGCGCAAGCAGCACCATAATAATCGGCTCCATGAGTGTTGTCATCACTTTTACTTTTTCCTCAACTTCACGTTCAAAATACTCGGACGCTTTCAATAACGAGCTGTCCAACTTCCCAGTTTGCTCTCCGATTTTAACCATTTCAACAATCATCGGGGGGAAAAGGGTACTTGCTTCCATCGAATCACCCATTGAGATACCTTTTTCAACTCGTTTGGCAACTGTTGAAATCGCTTCTTTATATAACACATTCCCTACAACATCTGAGCTTTGAAGCAGTGATTCGACTACCAGCGACCCGGAGCTGATAAGTATAGAAAGTGTCCGTGCAAACTCAGCCATCATACTATCTTGAAATAATCTTCCAAAGATAGGCAATTTTAATATATAGGTGTCAAACATTTTTTTACCCTCAGGTTTGTGATACCAACTCCGTATATAAATAGAAATGATAACGATGAGTGCAGCAACAATATACCAATAAGCAGTTACAAAATTAGACATACCAACAACAATAACGGTAGCTATAGGAAGAGAAAGATTCAAATTCCCATACAATGTTGTCAGTTGCGGCACCACAAAAATCATCATTACAATCATGACCAGAATCATCATAATAACAACAATTATTGGATAGAGTAGCGCGCCGCGGATAGTACGGACAAGCCGATCATTTTTCTCCAAAGTGTCAGCGAGTCTGACCAGCACTTTATCTAAAAGACCTGAGGATTCTGCCGTTTTGATAAGCGCAACATAAATAGTTGAAAACGCGTGAGGATATTTTTCAAGTGATTTTGAGAGCATTGAACCGTCTTCAATATCCGAAATAATGCTTTGTACGAGTTCTTGCATCGCGACATTTTGTGTTTGATTCCTTAAGACATTGAGTGCTTGAACCAAAGTAAGACCAGAGGTAATCATTGAGGATAATTGCCTCGTAAAAAAAATAACATCAGATGACTTTACCCTACGGAAAAATGAAAGATACCGCGCCATTCCGGTTTTTGTTTCGGGTATAATTTGAACAGGAACAAACTGATGGTTGCGAAGATACGTTGCTGCTTCCTTGATATCTTTGGCGTCGATTAATCCACGAATGGTTTTACCGTCTTGAGTTACAGCTCTGTAATATAGTCTCATACATATTTACATTATCCGACAAGTCTCGCGAGTTCATTCTCACGCATCGCATAAGATTTCGCGTCATCCAGGGTGATAATACCTTGCTTGACCAAATTGGCAAGTGATTCATCAATAGTAATCATACCCATATCTTTTGATGTCTGTATAACCGAGTCGATAAGATGAGATTTACCATCTCTGATATTGCTTGAAACTGCTGGAGTACCAAGGAGAACCTCAACTGCCGGGATACGCCCACCACCAATTTTATTAACTAACCTTTGGGAAATAATTCCTTTCAATGTTGCCGCCAGCTGAATTCTGATCTGTGAACGCTGATCTGCAGAAAACGCATCAACGATACGGTCAATACTTTGAGACGCGGAATTGGTATGCAGTGTAGAAAGCACTAAATGTCCGGTCTCAGCAAGAGTAATCGCAGCGGACATCGTCTCCGGATCACGCATTTCTCCGATGAGAACAACATCCGGATCTTCACGAAGTGAAGAACGAAGCGCAAGCGCCCATGAATGCGTATCGATCCCCATTTCACGCTGGGATATAATACTGTTGCCCTTGGGATAGACATACTCGATAGGATCTTCGATGGTCAATATATGGCAGGATTTATTCTGATTAATTTCATTAATAATTGCAGCAAGCGTACTTGATTTTCCGTGACCCGTCGGCCCGGTAACGAGTACAAACCCTTGTTTTAGTTTTGCGAAATCATGACAGACTTTCGGAAGATTGAGCTCTTCCATCGTACGCACGCCAGGAGCGAGGAAACGAAAGGCTGCAGCAATCGCACCTTTTTCAAAATATGCATTGATACGGAATCTTCCGACTTCTTGAGCAGTTTTCCCCCGATAGCCGAATGAAAAATCCAGTTCTTTATTTGTTAAGAGCATTTCTTTCTGTTCTGGTGTCAGAAGAGAAAAGATCATTGTCTCTAAATCGGCGGCTTTCAATGCCGGATACGTCGTAAGATACCGGAGCTGTCCGTCGATACGGAACGTCGGCGGCAAACCGACCATCAAGTGTAAATCCGACGCTTTATTTTTTATTGTTAATGAAAATAATTCCTGTATGTCCATAGTTTAAATGTAAAATTCACAGTTTTTAATTTTCAATCAATTTTCATTTATTCAATGTTTAATATTTGAAACATTGATTCATTGTGATTTCAATGAAAATTGAAAATTTCAAATTGAAAATTATTCTTGAGCTACTCTCAGTACTTCTTCCATAGTAGTCTCTCCCTGTAAAACTTTCAAGTATCCATCTTGTTTCATCGTGATCATCCCTTCCAAAATAGCTTCATCTTCGATCGCTTGTTCACTCGCTTGTTCAAGTATCAATTTGCTGATTTTTTCAGACGCGGTCAAAACTTCATAGATTCCAATCCTTCCCATATATCCCAGACCACCGCACTCAACGCATCCTTTCCCGCGATAAAATTTCCCTTCAACTTTTGTCGGATAAAGATTGCCCAATATTTGCCTTACTTCATTTAATAGTTGATTTGGCGGTGCGTATCCTTCCTTACAATGCATGCAGATGCGTCTAACAATACGCTGTCCAACAATTGCGTTCACTGTCGATGCCAATAAGAAACTTTCAGCACCTAAATCAATAAGACGCGGAAGTGTCCCTGCTGCCCGGGAAGTATGTAAGGTTGAAAATACCAAATGACCGGTCAACGCGGCCTGAATTGCGAGATCGGTTGTCTCTTTGTCACGAATTTCTCCGACCAAAATGATATTCGGGTCTTGCCGCAAAAAAGAACGAAGTCCACTGGCAAAGGTCAGCCCAACAGACGGATTGACTTGGACTTGATTAATACCAGGAATCTCATATTCGACCGGATCTTCAAGAGATACAATATTGACACGTGTCGTGTTGAGTCGTGAAAGAACTGAGTAGAGAGTTGTCGTTTTCCCGGATCCAGTCGGACCACAAACAAGGATAATCCCATGCGGTCTGAGCATCGCAGTTTCAAGTGCCTTAAGAGAGGTACCATTCAAACCAAGATCCTGCAAAGTCGGGATGCCTCCTGTTTTATAGAGAAGCCGCATAGCGATTTTCTCACCGTTCACTGTCGGAATAATTGAGACACGGATATCGATCTCCTGATTGTTTATCTTGAAGTTGAACCGTCCGTCCTGCGGAATGCGATGTTCATCAATTTTCAGTTCTGCCAAAATTTTTATACGAGATATGAGTGAGTCACGGACATTTCTCGGCAGACTTAATTTATCATAGAGAATTCCATCAATACGGTACCTGACCCGGAGTTTGTCTTCAAGCGGTTCAATATGGACGTCAGATGAGCGGCTGTTCGTCGCGTATTCAAGGATAGTTGATACGATTTTTGCAATTGGAGCCTCTTTAATTATTTGTGAAATTTGTGTACTGTCAACGGTACGTTTCTTGGTAAATTCTTCCGTTTCTTTTATCGCTTCGCCAACTTCACCAACAAGCTCTTGCTGGTACTGTTCATCAATAGCACTTTTTACATCATCCGGCGCTGCCGCAAAGGACTTAATGATCAAGCCTGTTTTTTGCCTGATAAAAGCAAGTGCGTCCAAATCAACTGGATTTGCCATAGCAACGGATAGCGTTTTTGTCGTATCATCATAGGCAAACGGAATAACCGAGAACCGCTCAACAACTGTGCGAGGAAGAAGACTCAATGCTTGAGGGGAAAAAGCAACAGTAGAGAGTGAGATATATGGTACGCCCAGCTGTTTTGCCTGCGTTTCTGCAATGACAGCATCTGAGATGAGATGCATTTCCTTTAAAATCTCAACGGGAGATTGACCGTTGGTGGCACTTTTTATTTTTACTTGCTGATACTGTTCATCGGTAATTAACCGTTCGCTATGCAAGATATCCAAAAGAGGCGCATCAGCAGAAAGATCAGAAGCTGCGGGTAATGATGGTACAGGTGAATCGGGCATTACTATAATAGTAAAAAATAACCGAAGGCAAGTCAAGGAAAAAGAGAATTAGCTCTTTTATATAAGCATAGTAATCTGGTACTCTAGCAATTATAATACCTCCATGGTCAGCTTTATCATCATTGCAAAAGAAAAAAAGAAACGTGAAGCATATGTCAAAGAGTATGCTGCGAAATTGAAAACTGACCCGTTTGATATCACAATCATAGAAAAAGAGTCTTCAAAAAAGAACACGCAAAGTATCGGAATCGAAGATATAAAAATAGTTCAAGAAAAGATCTTCCTCAAACCAATGCGAAGCCAAACCAAACTTATTATCTTCGAAGACGCGCAGCTACTCACTACCGAAGCGCAAAACGCGCTCTTGAAAGTGCTGGAAGAACCGCCGGCACATACGCATATCATTCTCGGAACGGAAACACGAGAAGCGCTTCTGCCGACAATTCTATCCAGATGCCAAATTATAGAACTTGAAGAAGAGCAAATAAATTTGTCAAAAAAGACAATAGATGAACTGAATACATTCATTGAAACGCTTCCAGAACTCTCCATCGGAGCAAGACTCAAACACGCTGAGCAGCTGGCCAAAGATAAAGACAAGGCAATAGAGTGGATTGCCAACCTTATCCTCATCCTCCGGAAAAAACTTTTAAATAACTATTCCGCAGAAGCCCCTGAAACCCTTGATACTCTTAAACAACTCCAATCCCTTCATACACTCTTGAAGACCACCAACGTCAATCCACGCTTCGCGATCGAGCACACGTTTCTGAGCCTGTAATTTGGTACAATAAAAAAATGTTTAAGTTATTGTTTAAAAAAGAGACCGAATATTTCAATAAGCTTCATCAGGATGCGAGAATACTTATCACAACAATTTTTCTCTACAATCTTATCAACCCGCTTTTTACAATTTTCCTCGATGCATTTCTTTGGCGAAAGTCGCATGATATTATGCTTATAGCAACGTATAATGTGATTTTGTTTGCGGCGATTCCTTTCGGATTTTATCTCAATGGATTTTTCCTTCGGAAATTTTCTCCGGTAATTCCATATACATTCTCATTAATTACGGCAGGATTGGCAGTAGCCATATTGATGTTTTTGCCAAAGATCACGTATCCGCTGGTAATCACAATCAGCATCATGTATGGGATCAGTGCAGGAGTATATTGGGCAGTTCGGAACCTCCTTACACTCAAGACGACAACGACGCATGACCGGATTTATTTCTCCAGTATTGAGATTGCTTCAAATAATATAACCGGAGTACTTTTTCCATTGATTATAGGCTGGTTTATTGTTTTTGGATCCACAGTGCATTTATATACACCGCTTCAGGGATATCAATTCTTGGTACTTTATATGCTGGCAATTATTATTCTGATAGGTATAATCGGCAAAAGAATACATAAACAAAAAATTATTATCCCGACACTTCTCGTCAAACAAGTGAGTGCAAAATGGCAAAAATTCCGCTGGATTGAATTTATTCTGGGACTGAAAGAAGCAATCGTCACATTTGTGCCGGTTTTACTTGTGTTGACACTAGTCGGAAAAGAGGCAGCACTCGGCACGGTACAGTCGTTCTCAGCCATTCTAGGCAGTATTCTTATCTATACATTAGGAAAAAAATTAGGGACAAGACACCGTATCAATCTAATCGCGATCGGTGTTCTCATTGCTGTCCTTGGAGCAGTTTTGTTCGGAGCGCTTTATTCTGCAATTGGTGTTCTGATCTTTTTTGCCTCTCAAGCACTTTCCGAACCCTTCATTTGGGTTTCCAGTCAGTCAATCAACTATGACTTAATTGATATGGATAACAAAGATCCAAATCAGCATTATGCATATGTTTGTGATCAGGAAATATATCTCAATGGGGGAAGAGTCGTGGGGATTCTTCTCTTTATGCTGCTTCTTTTCCTTACTTCAAGTGTGTTCGCTCTTAGGTTCGCACCACTCGTCTTCGCCAGTACTCAAATCTTTTTACTAATCCTCGCTTACACTATTGAAAAAAATCAAAACAAGCACTAAGTATGCTACAATGACCCCATGGACAGGCACAAAATGGGTACTAACCTTGCGTTCGCCGCTTCGCAAAAGCGACCCCACGAAGTGGATAGTCCTCACGGAGGACAAGTACCCTTGGGGTATCGAATGCGTCCGCAGACGCTTGATGACTATGTCGGACAAGAACACCTTGTCGGCAAGAACGGCATTATCCGAAAGATGACTGAGAATCAAACAGTTTCCTCTATGATCTTCTGGGGCCCGCCGGGATCAGGTAAAACTACCCTTGCACATCTTATCGCAAAAAGTGTCAACGCAGACTTTCATCATCTCTCAGGTGTTACGAGCGGCAAAAAAGACCTTATGGAAATCATAGAAAAAGCACAAACACAACTAAACGCTAAACGCTCGACGCTCGACGCTCACAAAACCATCCTTTTCATCGATGAAATCCATAGATGGAATAAAGCACAGCAGGATACGCTGTTGCCGTATGTTGAAAACGGAACGATAACGCTGATCGGCGCGACGACTGAGAATCCGTCATTTGAAATTATCAGTGCGCTGCTGTCACGCAGCCGCGTCTTTGTCCTGCAGAGTCTTGGGAAAAAAGAACTGCAAACAATAATCGCATCAGCCCTTACCGATAAAAAGAATGGAGTAGGGGAGTATAAGAAAAAAATAGGCTCTGAAGCAGAAGAATTGTTGATACGGCTCTCAGGAGGAGATGCGCGAATTATGCTCAATGCTCTTGAAATGGCAGTAACGACATATAAAGATAAAGATATCAAACCCGAAACCATCAAGGAAATCTTTCAGACCAAGTCTGCAGGCCTTTACGACAAAAAAGCAGACGAGCATTATAATATAATTTCTGCCTTTATTAAATCTATGCGTGGCTCAGACGTCGATGCCGCACTCTATTATCTCGCACGGATGCTTGAGAACGGGGAAGATCCGAAATTTATCGCACGACGCATGATAATCTTCGCCTCAGAAGATATCGGCATGGCAGATAGGGGAGCACTCATAC
>Ga0307373_10000962_pt1 | contig 54700 bp, 35 predicted proteins | sample OX2MG_FD_202534 | JGI IMG/M metagenome (GOLD analysis project Ga0307373, IMG submission 202534) | Soil microbial communities from Risofladan, Vaasa, Finland - OX-2 | ecosystem: Environmental > Terrestrial > Soil > Coastal area > Acid sulfate soil | place: Finland: Risofladan, Vaasa | collected... | reverse complement strand
GGGTCTCATTTTCGGACAACGGGGCGGGGTTTCAAGCCCCCCAGGGCTGCCCAAGCGGCGGGGTATCGTCTCACCGAAATCGGGACTCAACCACCTCTTTCCGTCTCAAATAATGTGGGACGTAGCAGATCGCCCCACCAAGGCCCCTTGGACCATCGCCCTTGCCCACGGCGCGGGGGCCGGCATGGACACGTTGTTCATGCGCTGGTTTGCTTCGGGTTTGGCGAGGCGTGGCTTTCGCGTCGCACGGTTCGAGTTTCCCTATATGGCCGAACGCCGAGAAACGGGCAAGAAGCGGCCACCTGATCGTGAACCCGTATTGCTGGAAACCTGGCGTGAGGTGATCGACTCGTTCCGGCGGAAACGGCTGGTGATCGGCGGCAAGTCGATGGGCGGCCGGATGGCCAGCCTGGTAGCAGACGAATGCCAGGTGGCGGGCTTGGTCTGCCTCGGCTACCCGTTTCACCCGACCGGAAAGCCTGAGCGGCCGCGCGTCGATCACCTGGCGGCCCTCAAGACGCCGGCGCTCATCCTCCAAGGCACTCGCGATCCGTTTGGGAGCCAGGAAGAAGTCGCCAGCTACGACCTCTCGCTGGCGATCCAGGTCCATTGGCTTGCGGACGGCAATCACGACTTCAAGCCGCGCCGGGCCTCCGGCCGGACCGAACAGGACAATTGGACCGAGGCCATTGACGCGATCGAGCAGTTTGTCAGGGGGCTGCAGTCGGAAAGCTAAGCGTGAAAACAGGCGCACGCGCCCGATTTGATCGCCTGTAGTTTCGTTAGACTTCCCACCCTTTGCGGTACTCTTTGCTCAGCAGTTGGTTGGCTTCCGGCGCGTCGGTGATCCGCGCCGCTTGCGGGTCGTAGGTGATGGCCCTCCCGGCGCGATACGCGACGTTGCCCAACAGCACCGCCTCGGTGAAAGGCCCGGCGTACTGGAAATTACTCGCTCCGGGCCAACAGTCGTAGCCGGTCGAACGCCAAGCCCACCAGTTCCGGTCCTGCCAACTGCTCGCCGGACAGCAGCCGGTCGAGGCTCTGTTGCAATTCCGCCGTTTCATGGTTCGCGGCCATGTTGATTGCCCAGTTCAAGGCGACGTTAATCAGCCGCCTACTCCTATCGCCCCGGGATCCCTTCATTTGGATCGTCGAAGAAGTCCACCGAAGAGGAGGCATACCCGGAACGCGAGTTTCAACGGCCGCTGTTCGGCCATGAGGGGAGCAACTCCTGGCAAAACTACGACCCGGTGGAGGCCGGCCGCGTCGATGAATTCCGGCAAGGCGGAATCCGGCAGGCCCGCCATATCCAGCCGCAGCTCGACCAACATCTCGCTTTCGACGCTCTCCACCTCGCGCCTGAAGGCTTCGAAGCACTGCTTCATGGCCAACTGCAAGTCGGTGTCGCCGAAAATGTGTTCTTGGAACTTCTCGCGCAGGAACGTCGCGTGCCGCTCGTGGCTCGTCCAGGGGACGTAATCGACTCCCAGATACCATTTGCTCCGCCAGCCCAGTGCTTCGTCGGCGAAGGTCGGCAGGCCCTGTTTGGCGTTCTGGAAGAACCGCGCCAACGGTTGGAGGCACTCATCAGCGCGTTTTTGGCACTCGGCATCGGCCCAGGCCAAGGTCTTCTTCGCGCGCCGCCGCGCCTCGTCCCGCGTCAGCCGCCGCTGTTCTTGCCGCCGCCGCGCGGCGTCCGGCTGGGCCTCGCCCGTCGACACTCCTGCCTTGCCGTTCCCCGGCGCTTCCGTGGTGGCGGGCGGCGGATTGCCATCGAACTCGCGTTGGACGACGACGAAGATCCGCTCACAAGCAGCGCGGAGGCGCCGCAGTTGAGGATTGCCGTCGAACTGGCCTACGATGACGACGGCGGCGATAATCGAGACCAGGGCGGCGAGAGCGAAGCGTTTCATGGTAAACTCCTTGAGCAAGTTGCTTGAAAAAGGTTTGTGTTGGATTTCGCAATCCAGTTGCAAGCCGTGTGCCGAAGAGAAACAGCGGGCGCCGGCCGCTTAGGGACGGGCTGGCTTCGCCGACCGGCGAAGCGATGGAGGCGCCGCATCGCCCCGCGACGAACAGGGAGGCCGCGAATAGGCTTTGGACCAAAGGAGAAGCGGTGTCAGGCGTTAGGCACTAGAAAGCGAGCGCCAACGGGGCGTCCGAAGTGAGACCGGCGACATAAACGGAGAAAGCGGCGCCCCCTCGCTCGCAGCGCAAGCGTTCTCCGCCGAAAACAAGAAAAGCCGCGTGACACGCCCGAACATGGTATAATGTCGTAATGAGCCCCTCAACAATCGAAGACGCTGAATCGACCATCCTCGCCCGCGTCATCGCGCCCGACGCGCCCACGTTACCCTCGGCCGTGGCGTCGGAGTTGCTCAAGTGGGGTTTCCCAGAGGTCGACAAGCAGCGGATGGCGGAACTGGCCGCCAAAGCGCGGCAGGGCACATTGACGGCTGAAGAGCATGTGGAAACGGAAGGCTATGAACGGGTCAGCAGCTTCCTGGGGCTGGTGAAGTCCAAAGCGCGCCGTTCACTGTGTTCAGGCGGTTAGCCGATGGATCGCCTTCTTCGTGATCAGGTGTGGCTGCGCGCGGCATCTCTTTGCGAGTATTGCCTGATGCCACAGTCTTTCGCTGACGCTGGCCACGAGGTCGATCACGTCATTGCCGAAAAACACCGCGGCGCCACCACGCCCGAAAACCTGGCCTTGGCCTGCTTCCACTGCAACAACCACAAGGGACCGAACATCGCGGGAGTTGATCCCGAAACGGGACAAGTGATCCGCCTCTATCATCCCCGGCAGGACCGTTGGAGCGAGCACTTCATCTGGCAGGGACCGGTGCTGAAGGGGATCACACCGATCGGCCGGGCGACCGTGGAGGTGCTCGAAATCAACCTGCGGCACCGCCTGATCCACCGTCAGGCGCTGATCGATGAAGGGGTGTTCCCGCCATCGGCTGCCGGTGCGTAGGAAGCGGCGGCGAGAGCGATGCGTTTCATGGTGACACGCCCGAACGCGGACGCGCAATCATGATCGGCGGACTGCTGCCGGCGCCTGACGAGCCCCGTTGCTGCCGCGGATTTGCGACAGGATCAAGGTGGCGTAGTCGTTGGTCTCGGTGTGATGCAAGTGAAAGGGCCGAGCACCGTGAAGTCATACGCGGCATTTCAGCATCTCGCCGAACAATTCGTCATCCGGTTTGACTGGGTACAAGACCGAGCCAAGGCTCACCACGGGGATATCCAACAGGCGGTGGGATTGCCCAACGAGGTTCGGCTGCGATGGCACGAGCACCGTCACTCCCTGGCCCTCCGGAAGGCGAACGCCATCGTCGATGACCACGACGCCATTCCTCACACGACCATAGGCAACCATGAAACCTCTCCTGACCAGTAATTTGCGTTTCAGCACTCTCAGCTGCGCCGATCTCGCCAGCCGATCTCGCCAGCCGTTCCCGCCGGCCGCCCGTGGGCCCTACCCGATGGTGATCCCCTGGTATCGGTGTACGGATACGCGGAACCAACAGGGGGCTGACGCCCCCCGCTCGCCTACTCCAGCACGAGCCGCCAGCCGCCGGCGCCGGCCACGCGATGCGTGCCCACGTGCAACCGCCCGCCCGAGTAAAGCCACGGAACGAGCGCCGGCGGCACGTCGGCGAACACGGCCCCGCCGTCGCACCCGCGCAGCGCATAGCGATCCTTCGCGCGGCTCGACCACTTGACCTGTTCGAAGGGCGCGAAGCAATCGTCGACGCGCCGCACCTCTTCGGCGGCCTGCTTGAGCGCGGCGAAGTCGGCCGGCAGTTCGCTGGCGTAGAGCGCGAAACGCCTTCCCACAGTGCGCAGCGCGGCGCGAAACAAGTCGCCGAACTCGGGCCGCTCGATCGGCCGGCGGCGGCCGCGGTCGTCGCGCTGGTTCAAGAACAGCGGCGACGTCAAGCCGACCCCCACGCGCGGCAACGTGCCCGGCAGTGCGTCCGGCGTGGCCGGCAAATCAGCCGTGGTCAATATGCCCTGCTGGCAATCATCCGGACCAGCCGGCGGCAACTCGAACGTGACGCGGTCGGGACCAATGCCCGGAGCCCGGCCCACGTCGGCCAATGCCGCCAGCAGCGCGTCGGCGTGCTGCCCGGCGCGCTCGCCGACGGCCACAAGCTTGACGGGCAGTTCCCCACCCGCTTCGGCGCGCCCGGCCAGCGGGTAGTACGGCGCCAACACGACGGGCCGCGCCACGTCGAGCTGGCCGCGGAACACGCGGGCCGCCTCGGCCGGCGGATCGGGTTCAAAGGTCTGGCCATAGGCGCATTCGGTCATGTAGGGGCAGCCGCCGCAATACTGCCAGCGGCTCGCGCGTTCGGCGGGCGAATGACGGCAGACCCTCGCCTTGAGCCGTCCCGCCACAAGTCCGCGTAAGGCAGGGCCAAGCCACGGCGCCAGCTCGCCGGGCGAGGCTAGCCGGAGATGGACGGTGCGGAGTTGCCAAGAAAGCGCGGAAATGTTCGGCGGTGCAAGTGCGTTGATCGGTGTCGCGACAAGTGGCGCTGACGTGAGGGGCGACATATTCCTTCTTTTTCGCGTCCACGGAGATGGCCCCCGGCTCGTGGGGCAGGTTTCCAACCTGCCATACAGCTTACTGGCAGTTGGCTATAGAGCGGGGACGCCTCGAGAGCGGTTAGAGTGGAGTTTTGTTAAATTCCCCCAAACCCCGTTTTAGGAGGTCCTCCCCGTGAGTAAGAGCAAAGCGTATCGTTCGACGGATGTCAAGAATGTGGTGTTGGATGAAGTTCTGAGCAAGGCGGCGCCGGGCCGCGTGACGGTGGGAACCGATATTGGGAAGTTCGAGATTTTCGCGGTCCTCCGCTTCAGCGACGGAACCTTCCTGCGCCCCTGGAAGGTGAAGAACCCGTCGGAGCTTGAATACTTCGTGTGGTTGCTGCAGAGGCTGTGGAAGGAGCATGACGTGACCGTGGCGATGGAATCGACGGGAACCTATGGCGATGCGTTGCGGTCGGAACTGACCGAGGTGGGCTTGCCCGTGGCGCTGGTGAGCGGCAAGGCGGCGCGCGATTACGCCGAGATTTTCGACGGCGTGCCCTCGCAGCACGACCGCAAGGATGCGGCGGTGGTGGCGGAATTGTGCGCTCTGGGCAAGTCGCGCCCCTGGCCCTATCAAACGCCGAAGGAGGAGGACGCGGAGATGGCCTACTGGGTCGAGAAGCTGGATGCGCAGCAGCGCGTGCAGAACCTTTGGACGGGCCATTTGGAGGCGCATTTGGCGCGGCATTGGCCCGAGCTGACGCCGACTGATCGAGCTGGCTTCGGTGACCTTGCTGAGCGCGGTGGCGCATTACGGTGGCCCCGCCGCGATGGCGGCCGATCCGGAGGCGCGCCGGCAGTTGCGTCGTTGGAGCCGCAACGGGCTCAAAGAGGCGACCATCGAGGCGATTGTTTCTTCTGAGCCAGGAGTACCGCGACGATCTGGTCGGTGGCTGGTACGAACAATTCCTGGACCGCCCGGCCGACGGCGGCGGCTTGACCGCGTTCACCGGCCAACTGGCTTCCGGCGCGGCCGATTCGCGGGCGATGGCCGAGATCATCGCGTCGCAGGAGTACTTCCAGAGGATCGCCGGGTAGGCATGTAGGGGGGAAAAGTCCAAACATGGTCGTCTTTCGCTCCGCGAAAGGGCGTCCTTTCGCGGAGCGAAAGGCGACCATATTGCCACATGTGGCAGGCAAACAGGCGCGAAAATGTGTAGCGGGTCCGGCGTCAGCTTAGCAACCCGTCATACTCGGCGTGCGTGCCTATCCAAAACCACACGAGGCTGTCGGGCTTCTCGACACCCAGCGCCCGGTAGTGCTCGCCCACGCGCACCGACCCCAAATGCTTCGTCCCGCCGATCTTCTTGAAGTGCAACGACGGGTGGTGCGGATCGGCCGTAAGCATTTCGTAGTTCTTGTCCGCTAACCGTCGCACTTTCGCGGGCAGCCGCCGATAACACCGCCAGAAGCGGGGCAGGGCAAGATGCCTCATAGAGGCTTTCCCAACCCCGCCTCATACTCCTTGGACGGCGCCACAATAAGAAAGATCGCGGGCGTCGTGCCGTTGCAAAGCCTTGAACCCGGCATCGATCGCCCCAGCGATGACGCGATCACGCTTTTTAACATCCTCCGCCGCCAACTCAAGGAAGCGCAGGCGAGCTTTGGCGACTTGCGCGAAAAGTTTCAAGGGCGACCGATTGAACACCCGATCATCGACGTCCCGCTTCAGCGGATCGAACGAATTTTAGCCTCGATGCACGAGACCGATTGACTAGCCAGAGTCAAATCGCCGCATCCGATTGGGATTCCAGAGTTTCCACGCTGGGAGTGTAGCGCAGCTTGGCACTCGCGCTATAGTGCTCAAAGATGTACTACGTCTCGGTCATCGACGGCCCACGGTTCGGCGACCAGATCCAGGTCAAGCAGTTCGGCAACCTTTTTTGAGTCTGGCATGGCCTCGAATGAATCCCGCCCCCGCCGGTATACTGGCGCGATGAGCGAAGTGACCCGTATCCTCGAAGCGATCCAGGCCGGCCAACCGCAGGCGGCCAGCGAATTACTCCCTCTCGTCTATGATGAGCTGAGGCAATTGGCGGCGGCGAAGCTGGCCCAAGAGAAGCCCGGCCATACCCTCGATGCGACCGTCCTGGTGCATGAGGCCTACGTGCGCCTGGTTGGCGATCACGCGTTCGCCGATCGCAGCCACTTCTTCCGTGTGGCGGCCGAGGCGATGCGGCGGATCTTGATCGATCACGCCCGACAAAAGCGGCGTATCAGGCACGGCGGGCATCGTACACGGGTGGCGCTTTCCGACGTGGAGCTTGCGGCCGAGGCGCCCGCCGACGAACTCCTGACGCTGGACGAAGCGCTTGACCGATTCGCCGCCAAGGCCCCGGTCAAGGCGGAACTGGTCAAACTGCGATACTTTGTCGGCTTCTCCGAGGAGGAAGCGGCAACCGCCCTCGGCATTTCGCGCGCTACCGCCAGCCGGTACTGGTCTTACGCCCGCGCCTGGTTGATTAACGCCCTCGATGAAAAAAGGGAATAATCTCAGCGCCCGGTGAGGCGCGCGGCTGCGAAACGACGCTTATCTAAGGCCACCGTAGACCTTGCAAGGATCGAACCATGACTGAGACCCCCGACCGCACCGAGTCCATTTTCGCCGCCGCCGTGGCCCTGGCAGACGCCGCGGGGCGAGCCGCATATCTCGATCAAGCCTGCGCAGACGACGCTGCTCTCCGTGGCCACGTCGAGGCGCTGCTGCGGGCCCACGAGCGCGCCGGGCACCTGCTGGATCGGCCAGTGCCGGGCAACCCGGGGCGGATCGGAGACCCCGACCAGACTGGGGCCTACATGCCCGGCGAGCAACCGGGCGCCGTGATCGCGGGCCGCTACAAACTGCTCGAATCGATCGGCGAAGGGGGCATGGGCGCGGTTTGGGTCGCCGAGCAGACGCAGCCCGTCCGGCGCAAGGTCGCGCTGAAGCTCATCAAGGCGGGCATGGACTCGAAGTCGGTTCTCGCCCGCTTCGAGGCTGAACGCCAGGCGCTGGCCGTGATGGACCACCCCAACATCGCCAAGGTGCTCGATGGCGGCTTGACCGAATCGGGCCGCCCCTTCTTCGTCATGGAGTACGTCAAGGGCGTGCCGATCACCGACTATTGCGACGCCACACGGCTCAGCGTACCAGAGCGGTTGAGCCTGTTCGTCCAGGTGTGCGCGGCCGTGCAGCACGCGCACCAGAAGGGCATCATTCACCGCGATCTGAAACCCTCGAACATTCTCGTCGCCCCCTACGACGACAAGCCGGTGCCCAAAGTCATCGACTTCGGCCTGGCCAAGGCGATGCACCAGTCGCTCACCGAGCGCACGCTGCACACCGCCCACGAGACGGTGCTGGGCACGCCGCTCTACATGTCGCCCGAGCAGGCGCAGCTCAACAACCTCGACGTCGACACGCGCTCCGACATTTACTCGCTGGGGGTGCTGCTCTACGAGCTACTGACCGGAACCACGCCGCTGGAAAAGAAGCGGTTCAAAGAGGCGGCCTGGGATGAGATCAAGCGGATCATCCGCGAGGAAGAGCCCCCCCGGCCGAGCACGCGGCTGAGCTCGAGCGAGGCCCTGCCGTCCCTGCCCGCCGGCCGCCACACCGAGCCGGTGCGGTTGACGAAGCTGGTGCGCGGCGAGCTCGACTGGATCGTGATGAGGTCACTCGAGAAGGACCGCACCCGCCGCTACGAGACGGCCAACGGCTTCGCCATGGACGTCGAGCGCTACCTGGCCGGCGAGCCGGTGCTGGCGGCGCCGCCCAGCGCGCGCTACCGGCTGCGGAAGTTCGCGCGGAAGCACCGGGCGGCCTTGACGACCGGGGCGGCGCTGGCGGCGCTGCTGGTGGCGGGCGTGGCCGTTAGCGCCTGGCAAGCGGTGCGCGCCACGCGGGCCGAGACGGCCGCGCGGACTGCGGAACATGATGCCTTGCGAGCGCAGAAGGCCGAAGCCGCGCGGGCCGAGGGGGAGCGCCTGGCCAAACTCGACGCCGAAGCCAAACAAGCCGAGGCCGAGACGCAGAAGACGCGGGCCGAGGCGGGCGAAAAACTGGCGAGCGACCGGCTAACGCAGGTCGAGGCCGAGAAGAAGAAAGCCGACGAGGAGAAGGCGATCGCGCAAACGGTGCGCGACTTCCTGCAGAACAAGCTGCTGGCGCAAACCGACACGGGCATGCAGGCCGATGCTCTACTGCGGGCCGGCGAGTCGTCGTCCGGGGCGACCCTGAACCCGACCATTCGCGAACTGCTCGACCGGGCCGCCAAGGAACTGGCGCCGGACAAGATCGAAGACAGCTTCCCGAAGCAGCCCCTGATTCAGGCGGAGATTCTGCAAACGATTGGCAATACCTATCGCGGGATCGGCGTTCATCAAGCGGCGATGGACCTCCTGAAACGGTCCGAAGCACTTCGCCGGCAACACCTCGGCCCCGAACACCCCGAAACACTCGCCGGCATGAACAACCTCGCCTTGGCGTATCAGGCAGCCGGGCTGGACCTGGCGGTGCCGCTCTTGGAGGAGACGCTGAAGCTCATGCAAGCCAAGCTCGGCCCCGAAAATCCCAACACGCTCGCCAGCATGAACAACCTCGCCTTGGCGTACAAGGATGTCGGGAAGCTGGACCTGGCGGTGCCCCTCATGGAAGAGACGCTAAAGCTCTGCAAAGCCAAGCTCGGCCCCGAACACCCCACCACGCTTACCATCATGAACAACCTCGCCACGACGTATCAGGCAGCCGGAAAGCTGGACCTGGCGGTGCCGCTCATGGAAGAGACGCTCAAGCACATGCAAGCCAAGCTCGGCCCCGAACATCCCAACACGCTCGCCAGCATGAACAACCTCGCCACGACGTATCAGGATATCGGGAAGCTGGACCTGGCGGTACCGCTCATGGAGGAGACGCTGAAGCTCGTCAAAGCCAAGCTCGGCCCCGAACATCCCGACACGCTTGCCAGCATAGCCAACCTCGCCGTGGCGTACCTGACTGTCGGGAAGCTGGACCTGGCGGTGCCGTTGTTCGAGGAGTCGCTCACACTCCACAAAGCGAAGCTCGGCCCGGAGCATCCCCACACGCTCCTCAGCATGAACAACCTCGCCATGGCGTATCAGGCTGACGGGAAGCTGGACCTGGCGGTGCCGCTCTTGACGGAGCTTCTTGTCACGTCTCGAAAATCGCTGCCCAATGACAGCCCCCAACTGGCTGGCCAGTTGGCTCAGGTCGGCTTGTCGCTGCTTCAGGCCAAAGCCTTTTCCGAGGCCGAGCCGCTGCTGCGCGAGTGCCTGGCCATCCGCGAGAAGACGCAGCCCGACGACTGGACGACGTTCAACACGAAGTCGCTGCTCGGCGGAGCGCTGCTGGGCGAGAAAAGGTACGCCGAGGCCGAGTCACTACTGCTGGCCGGCTACGAGGGGATGAACGAGCGAGAGGCGAAGATTCCCCAACAAGGCAAGGTCCGCATCCCGGAAGCCCTTCAGCGGCTTGTAGACTTCTACACTGCCACCGACCAGGCGGAGAAAGCCGACGAGTGGCGAGCGAAGCTCGAAGCGGCAGAACCGAAAGAGCCGGCGACTGAGCGATAGGCGAGCAGGGTTGTCCGATTTAACCACACTTTTTGACACAGCGGCCGGCCGACGTTTAGCGGAAGAAATCGCGACGACCCACCACGAGCGTTGGGACGGCGGCGGATACCCTGCAGGCCTAGCCGGCCCGGACTCCCGGAATCCGGCCGGATCTTGTTCGACGAGGGGGCGGTTCGGAAGGCGATGACGCGGCTGTCCGATCTGAGCTATGGGGAGGTCGTCAGCGATTACCGCTTGGCGACCACATTCGTCAAGAACTGCGTGGCCAAAGAATCAGGCTAACATTTTGCCGAGCGCTTCCGCCGCGAATCCGCGAACGCGAGGATCACGATGACGAGGCGACTTGGATCTGCCGCCGTTCCCCAATTCGTTGACTTGCTTCAGCCACGCCAGTTCCGCAAATGTTCCGTGACCGTTGGGGGAAAGCTCGATCAAGGTTGGCATCACGGTGTCGGCCGGTTCGCCGCAAAACGTGAGGGTTCGAGCCGCGACCAGCCGTTCAACGGGTCGATCGTCGCCGAGCACGGATTTCAAATGCGCACGGCCTTTCGCGTCGAGCATGCCAATTGTGGCGTCCCGTCTGGCTCCAGCGCCGATAAACGATCAAGCGTCCTCGCCAGGGTGCTGATCCGGCACACCCCGAGGACAAATTGCTCCCAATCAAGTACCCCGCCGAGGAATCGAACCTCGTCTTGCGGTTCCGAAGACCGCCGTGCTCGCCTGCACACTCGCAGGGCAAAACCCAAGTATCCCGACCTGGAATCGAACCAGGACCACGACCCTTGAATTCTGGCTCGACTGGAACAGGTCGAGTTGCCCTTGCCCCTGCTACGAGGTGGCAACCTGATCGGGGATGGCCGGGTGGACAGTGTTCCTGACGTGCTGTGGGTCGCGGCCGTCAGTAGCGGCGATATTCGCAGGTGAGGGGACAGTAGGGTGGCGACGAGTAGCACGCCGAGTGTGTGGATGTTGCTGAGTTTTCGCTTTGCTCCCATATTTTGCTGCCGCAAACCGTGCGATCCAGCCAACTCTTCCGACCAATAACTAAAAAGAAGCCGCGCGGTCGCCCACCGACAGCCGCCCTGCCGGTTCCCGCCGGTTCCCGGCCTTGGCGGCCAAGGAAACCAGCAGGGCGACTGCGGGGCTCGCGTTCAGCCGGCCAGAGCGTGTTCGCTCCAAAACGCCGCCGATTCCTCGCGATCATGGTCGGCCAGCGTCGGATCGTTGACTTCCTTGGGGGAGACGGGTCCGCCGTACACCGTGTACAGCACACAGGGCAAACCGGCGTGCGGCCCGGTGATCACGCTGAGCTTGTTCGTCCGGCGCGCGCGCCGGGCGACCAGCCGGCTGTCGTGCTCACGACCGGGGCGCCGGCCGAAGTGGACCTCGCGCTCCGCGACCGGCGCATCGCCGCAGAGCGGGCCGTACAAGCCGCATTCGAGCGTGCCCAACTCCGCGGGCAGTTCGACCGTTTCAATGAAGAAGCCGTCGCGGTTGGCAAAGCGTTGCTTGACGAACTCGACGACGGCGGGGGTGACGTGGTCGCAGTGGGATTCCGCGTGAATGACGAGAGGCATGCTTTCCAACCTGACGGCGCGACATGTGCTTCCGTCAGGCTTGAGACGAAGATGGCCAATTCCGGTGGCTATCTTCGTGCGGAGCTCGTCGGTCGTGCGAATTCCGTTTGCGCGCGTGCCAGGGACTTTCGTGTGATCGGGCAGGCTCGACCGCACGAGCCGCGCCGCGAGCACGGCGACCTGGCCGAGACCCAAACCAGTTCGCCACCAACCAGGCGACGGCCGTCAAGACCCGCGCCGACGCCGGCATCTGGCAGGTGCTCCAGGACGCCTGCTCCGTGGCCGACGGCGCTTACTCCAAAGCCGATGCTGACGCCGCGCGGACGCTGGTGGTGGGCGGTGCCCACCCTACGCATATACTCCTACGCTACGAAGATGGCCAGTTGGGCGGAAAAGTTCGTGCGCCGGCAGGATCAAGGGGAACGCGGCGCGGACGGGTCGGCAAAGTAAGAACGGGGGCTGCGGTGCGGCCAGGGAACGAGCGGGAACAAGCGGGATCGGGCGCACCACGACGTCCGTCGCCTTTCGCTCCGCGAAAGGGCGTTCTTTCGCGGATCGAAAGGCGACAACTGAGGTATATGTCGATGACACTTCTTACCGCTTCACGTCACGAACTCGCAGCCGGAAGGCGGTGCGGCCCGTGGCGGCAAGCAAGCCATCACGACCCGCCCGTGTCCGCAACCGCGATCGGCCCGCAGTCGGGCCCATCGGCGGCCAAAGCAGCGTTTCCGCCGTAAAATGCTAACCGAATTTGCCGCTCTGACGGGCGGGCGATGGCCAGTCCGCGCGCGCCGTGCGATATCAGTTGCGTGGGATTCCGTCCGCGACCGTCCGCAAGTGGCCGCGACTGTCCGCCGCAGCTTGAGTTGCCGCAAGTCGAACGCCCACAGCCAGTTGCTTCAACCATGCGGACGGTGCGGACAGTGCGGACAGTTGTTTTCCCTATTTCTACTCAATGCCTCCCGCGCCCGCGGGCGGCGTGGCGCGTGGCGGCAAGCACGCCATCAGCGTGTCCCTCAAGCTGGCGCGCAGTGCCTTGGCCGGGACAGCGATCAGCAGCGTCGCCACCGACACCAGCGGAAAAAGACCACGCTGGTCATGTTCCACGCCGGCGTCCGCATGCGGTTGGACGTCACGCGGGCCGAGTTTGAAGAGCTGACCAGCGATTTGCTGGAGCGGACCCAAAACACGACATCGCAGGTTCTTAAGGAGGCCGGGCTCGACTGGCCGCGGATCGACCGTGTGCTGATTGTGGGCGGCGCGACGCGGATGCCCATGATCGGCCAGATGCTCCGCCAGCTCAGCGGCCAGGAGCCCGACTACTCGCAGTCGGCCGACGAAGTGGTGGCCCACGGCGCGGCCCTCTATGCCGCCATGCTGCTGGGCGAAGCGAACGGCGAGCGCGCCGCCGCCTTTGAACTGGTCAACGTCAATGCCCATAGCCTCGGCGTCGTGGGACGCGACACCCGGACGCGCCAGAAGGTGAACGTGGTGCTGATCCCCAAGAACACGCCGCTGCCCTGCCGCAAGCTGAAGCGGTTCAAGACGGCGCACCCCAACCAACCCACGGTCAAGGTCCAAGTCGTCGAGGGCGAAAACCCGCGGCCGGAGCATTGTATCTCGCTGGGCGAGTGCGTGGTTCGCGATCTTCCGCCCAACTTGCCGGCGGGCAGCCTGGTCGAGGTCGAGTACCGTTACGCCGCCAACGGCACGATTTCAGTCGGGGCCCGCGTGCCGCGGGCGCGGCGGTCGGCGTTCGCGGAGATTCAGCGCCACGTGTCGCGGACATTGGAGGACTTGGAGGTTTGGCGACGGCGGATGTGTGGCCGGATCATGGGGCGGATGCCAAGTCCCGCCGAAACCAACCCGCTGGTTTCGCCGCCGCATGGAAGCGACCGCGCCATCGACCGCACCCTGCTGGTCCAGGCGCTCGACGCGAGGTTCGTTCGCATGGGGGAGTTGGCCATGGGCCAGCCGTTGGCACCCGCGCTCGAAAAGGGCCGCCAGGCGGCCTTGGCCGCCGTCGAGCAACTTCGCCAGGCGCAGGAGACGTGCCGGCAGAGCGAGGCGGCGTGCTTGGCAGCGGGTTCCAACCAAACCGTCCGGTTGGCGGGCGTGGCGGCGCAGGACCGTCCCACCTGGGGCGGACCACGACGTGGCGGAAATCCGGCGGCTGCGGCAGCGATTAGGCGAAGCAACGCATTGCATTGCATTGCAGGAGGCAGAAGTACCGATGTATAATAGAAACGATCGACGGAAGCTGCTTCAACGCTTGGTCCGCCATGAGAAATGAAAATCAGCGTTGCGGCTACTTGCGGCAGGCTGGACGTCCGTCGCGCACCTGCGGCAAACTGATCGCGAAGGAAAGCTACGATGAGCACTGACGCCGAACGTGTTTACCACGCGGCCATGCAGCTACCCGACGACCAGCGAAGGAGGCTTGTCGGGCGACTGCTCGAGAGCGTCGACCCCGATGCGGATCCTGATTGGGAAATGGCTTGGGGCGATGAGATTAAACATCGCATCGAGGAGATCGATACCGGAAAGGCCGCGATGATTCCTTGGTCCGAATTACGTAGCGAGCTCATGGAAGATCGAGATGAGCCAGCCAGCGATTGAGGTCCACTCCGCGGCGGCGGAGGACGTCAGGAAAGCGAAACGCTGGTATCGGGCACAAAGCCCTGACGCGAAGGACCGTTTCGTCGCTGAACTTGATGCGGCGATGGCGCGAGTGCTGTCGGAACCCTTGCGTTGGCCCGAGTACCTGAACGGCACCCGGCGGTATCGTTTGCGTCGGTTTCCGTACTTGGTCGTTTACCGCGTCAGCGGGTCGGTAGTCCAGATCGTGGCCGTGGCTCATACGAGCCGACGACCCGGATATTGGAGAAAACGCCGTTTCGACGAGACTTGACGGCAGTTCGCTGACTGGGAACTCTTGTCCCCCGCGGACTCATTGTCCCCGATCCGCGTAGACGCTTTCGCGATCGTCATCGGCGGATCAGCGGATCGCCTACGTCTGCACACTTGCGCTCGGCGATTTCGCCGACTTGTCGCAGCGCATTCTGAACGAACTGGCCACGGCCAAGGTCGGTTTGCTGAACGCGACAAGAAAGGCGGTCTATGATGAGCGACTGCGCGCCGAACTGGCACCACCAGCGAGCTTTCCCCGCCAGGTGGCGGAGTCGGCGGCGGCGGAGACGGCGCACGCGAGGCCGCGCGCCGAACCGCCGCCCGTTCAGCCGCCTTTTGCCATGGCCACGATCCCACTGCACCCTATCGTGCGTCCGCCCGCGCCGCCGACGCGCATCGCGGTTCCCGCCCCACCTCATTCGCGCCACCGACTGCCAGCAACGGCCATGGTTCAGCCGGACGACGAGATTCCCGCCTCACGGGCGGGCGCTCACTACGCGCGCCGGCTGCGTGGCAGATCCACCTTCTTGCGGCGGAGCGTCGCGGCCTTCGCCACGGGCATCATGGTCGGGCTTGTTGCGTGGGCCACATGGCGGAACAGCGATACGCGAGGGACGCCCGGCAAGACCATCGCCGACCAGGAACCGCGAGAATCGGCGCCGCCGAAGGACCTTCAGAACCGGCCATTATTGAGCGATCACCTAAATTGACTCGGCTTTGCTCACCTAAAGTGACCCACTACCTGGGAAGAAAAAAGGGGGGCTTTCTTCCAAGTAGTAGTCGGCGCTCTGGGGGTTGGTTGGCAAGTTGGTGCTGCTCGGGTAAACGATGCGTCGTGGAGCGATTGCAGAAAGTTACTCGCAGCGCAAAGAAGATCTTCGAGGCACCGCTTGCGGTGGAATTGACGCGTGTTGCTCAGATAAACCAACCCACTAAGTGCTTCCCGTTTAGGCGCATAAACGGCCCCCCCCATATTGCTTATAACTCGGCCGCTTTTGGTTTGTATGGGCACAACTGGGCCGGTCCATTTAACTGATTACAAGTTCGCTGAGTGCGTGACGCACAGAGCGCACTGGTCCATTTAACTGATTACCAGTGGCATTTTACCTGAATGCGGCAACCGGACGAGGGCGGCGAAGGACAAAGGGCGTGCGCCACCGAAAGGCACCCCGCGCGACGGAGACGAAGTGCAGCGATCCTGCCGCCTCCATTGCGAACGCGCTGTGCCGGGCAACGGTCTGCGACACGCCACACACGACCATTTGACCGGCGCCTTGCTCGATCGGCTGACGGCGACCAGCCACATGACCAACATGAAAAACTGCAAGAGCCTGCGGGGCCGTTTGGACGAGGGCGAGTCAAGCGATCCGGCATGAGCTTCGACGACCTCCGCCAGCGTGCCGCCGTGGTCCGTGAGATCGCGTTGGAGGCCGTCTTGCTCTGCCGCGGCGCCGAGCGCGATCCGCGCGACCGGTCCAAGTGGCAGACCGAACAAGGCCCCTTGTCCGTCACCGGTAAAAAGTTCATGAGTTGGCGGTGGGGCCGCGGCGGCGGCGGAGCGATCAACCTGGTGATGCACCTGGCAGCGGTCGCCTTCCGCGCGGCGGTCGAATGGCTGGAGCAACGCCTGGCGGTCGGCCCCATCGGCGGCGGCCAATCTCCTCACCCATTGTTCGACGCTCCCTTCCTCGATTCCGCCCGTCTGTCAGAGAGCATCGAAAATCGCTTTGAGCCCGGCAGTGCCGGTGCCGTTGTTGATTTTGTGAAGGAGTTGCCCCTTGTAGGTCTCCGCGCGAATTTCAATGGTGCCATCAACATGCTCGTAACGAAACGCATAGCGTTTGCCCCGAATGTAAAATGCACGCCCCGTTCTGCTTGAAGACGCGGCGGCAACCGCAATGCCTGCAAGGCTCCTTGTGCTGGTTGACGCCGGCGGACGTCATCGCCCCTTCGCAAGCCGCGCAAACGCAAAAAGGCTGCGGATGCGGCCGGCCGCAGTCATCCGGCTTGGTCGTCGTCACTTGATGGCTCCTGTTGGGTTGGCCTCGCAAGGTTGACCCGGAGGCGGTTGCTCGTCGCCGCTCGCGAGAGTATCATTAGAAGGTAGACTGGCGCTCGGAGGGGGGATCGCCATGTCGACAGGCTTTGAATCGCCGCATATCAGCGATTTGAGACTGCGGAATCGCTGTTATTTCTGAAATCTCTGCATGCGGAGTGAGGAGGACGTTTCATGACGAAATTCCGCCACAAGGAGAAGGGCCTGCTCATTGTCGTTGCGATTGGTTGCCTCGCATGGCACAGCGAGTACTGCCCGCCCGCAGAGCACGTTGCCTTGGCTGGGGATCAAGAGTCGGACACTTCAGGTGACGGCCCAACGCGGCAGGCGCCCGACAACACGTTGTCCGCCACCGAAGTCGAGCGCCGAGTCATGGCCCTCTACGACCGAGTCGAACCGGCCATCGTGCGGTGGAACGCGCCGGATCGAGGTGGAGTTCGGACCGGTGTCATCGTAACCGCAGAGGGCCACGTCCTCGTCGCCGCCGTTGCCGCGGGCAAGAAGCTCACGTTCCAACTGTCCGATGGCCGCAACGCGACAGGGACCGCGCTTGGCTGGTCTGGGGAATGGAATGTCGGGTTGGCGAAGCTCGATGGGCAGGGCCCCTGGCCGCACATAGAGCTGAGCGGTTCAGCAAGCATCCGGGGGGGGCATGGTGTTGTCACGCTGGGGTATGCGAGTGAGGAGCCACCCGGCCTTGTTCACGGGGCTTTCCTTGCTGTAGGTTCGGTGATCACGGCAGCACCGGGCCTGTGGTTCACGACGTCCGACCTCTCCGTCCCTATTTGGAGAGATGCCTCGATCGTCTTCAACCTTGACGGCTCTTTGGCGGGTGTGGGTTGGACTTTGCACTGGGTATCAGGGTGGTGGGGCCACGGGAGGTTCTATACTGATGCAAAGGTGGTTCGAGCCCTCTGGGATGACCTGGCGTCTGGCAAGAACCGGGATCTCGTACTCCTTCGCCGGCCCGATCTACGAGACCGAGAGAAACCCGATAGCACGGAGCGCGATGGGAAAAAAGCGATCCCGCAGGTGGCGGAAAAGAAAGTGTCCGCGGTAACGGTTCGGATCCGCCGCGGACGGTTTTTAGACGAACAACGGCCTTGGGGAAGCGGACCGGGCGACCACGACTTGAGCGGGGTTATTGTTTCGGCGGATGGGATCGTCGCCACCTGTGCGCACCATTTCGTCATACCCGGCAAAGAGGTGACCGTCTGCCTTCCCGACGGCCGGGATGCCCCTGCCAAGGTGCTGGGAATCAATCCGGTGTGTGACATCAGTCTGATGCGCATCCTTGAACCGGGACCCTGGCCTTTCGTCGAGCTGGGGGATTCCCTCCGAATGCGGCCTGGCGACCCGTGCCTATCCATCGGCTATGGTCCAGTGGAGAATCAAGATCGGCAGCCGAGCGCGAGGGCGTCGTCCGTCGCGGCGTCGGAGACCGGCGAATGGGAGTATCTTCTCGGTACCGATCCTTCGATTACCTTAGTTGCGGGGGACTCCGGCGGCGGGATCTTCGACGCGGACGGCCGCCTCATCGCGATCCACCACGCACTCGGGTCGCTGGACCGCAATGGGAGAAAAGTGCCGCACACGCATGTGCGTGTCGAGGTGCTGCGCGAGCATTGGGAAGAGTTGAACGCTCCGCTCGACCGAACAAACGCCTCGTCATTGGCCACCGCGGAGGGTGACCTCAAGCAGGCGGCGCACGGGGTCGGGCAGAGCGTCGTGGAGGTGCTCGATGGCCAGAAGTCCGTCGCTGTTGGGACTGTCGTTGGCCGTGACGGACAAATCCTGACCAAGGCAAGTCTTCTGCCCGAAGCTCCTGCGTGCCGCCTCTTCGACGGTCGGGTCTTCCCGGCCACAGTGGTCAAGACTATCCGCGAGCACGATCTCGCCATTCTGAAGATCGGAGCCGAGAACCTGCCGTTTGCTGAGTGGTCCGGTGATGACAATCCCCGAACGGGCGCCATTGTGGCGGTGACCGGGGCCGGAGGCGAACTCGCCATCGGATTCGTCTCGCACCCAGAGATTTCGATCCCACCGGAACGCGGTGATCTGTGGGTAAACGTACGGGACAGCCCCCAAGGCTTGGAGATCGTGGAAGTCTATCAGGGAACCGGTCGTACGAAGCTTCACAACACGATGCTCCAAAAGGGAGACGTTATCCTTACCGTGGATGGCCATCCGACGCCGGACCTCAAGGCGTATAGAGAGTTGTTCTCTTCCAAGGAGGGCGATCCAATCGCGATCGCGGGGGATCAGCTTCGACTCGCCATCGCACGCGAGGGGAAAATGCTCGAACTCCTCCAATTGTTGGACCCGGCCGAACTACCGCAGCCGGACGGGCAGAGCCCCCGCTACTCGGGATTCGCTCGTGCCTACAATGTGACCGTTGACGCGAAGTCCCCTTTGGGCGGACCCGTCGTCGACCGAACCGGGCGCGTTTTGGGCGTGGCCATTGCTTGGCGGGCCCGGGGATGGTTGCTCGTGCTACCTGGAGCGACGGCCAAGACCATCATCGAAGAAATGGAGCGAGATTAGGCGACGAAGGGCGAGACCTCGCCGCCGAGCACCTCGTTGACGAAACCGCCCACCAATTGGTGCAGCAGATCGGCCTTGAAGATCGTGGGTGTATAGACGCCCAAGGATTTGCGACGCGTCAGATAACCCTTGGCCCGGAGGCGTTCGCCTCATCCTCGGCGACCTGGCGGATGATGCGGGCCTCGGACAGCTTCTTGCAGGCACGCGCGAAGGCGTGGCGGGGGGCCAGCTCGCGGGCCACCGACTCGTCCAAGCCGCTGCCGCGCAGGGCACCGACCATGTCGATGTGCTTGATGCTCACGGCGGAGCAAGCCCAGGTGATGATCTCGCTCCAGAGCCTGGTCCCAGACGGGATCGCCGGCAGGCCGTTCGTCGTGTTCAGGGTCATGTAGGTGTCCTTTCTCCGATGGTTTTGAATTCAGATCGACAGCATGTGCTCCACGGCCGTCTCGGTCACGTCCAGCGAGGGGACCATGTGGATCTCGTCGCTGATCGCGGCCAGGTCGCCCGGTTCGCTCTTGATGACGAGCGTGATCAGCCGGGCTTGAACCTGCCGTTTCCAGGCCAGGAACTGCTCCCGCAATTTCGCGGGGATGGAGCAGATCGCGTCGGTCACGAAGATCACGTCGGTCTTGCCGACCGGCGCGCCGAGCTGGTAATAATCCGGCATCTCACGAACCGGAACGTCGAGATCGCTGCCGCAGCCGAGAAATTCCGCCAGCCAGTCCATCAGCGCGACCTCGTCCCAGCGGCCGGGTGGCAGCGCCAGAAGCCGCTCGCCGGTGTCGCCCGAATAGGCGACCAGGCCGCACCAACGCCACTGCTGCCTGGCGATCCAGGCCAGGGCCAGCGCCAGGGCCTTGGCGGTGTGGGCCTTCTCGCCTTCCGTCGAGCCGCTTTCGTCCACGCTCACGATGATCGGCCCCTTGGCAACCGGCTCCGTCGATTGGTACTCCCGGCACTGGGTCTGCCGCTCGACCAGCCGGCGCAGCGTGTCGTCCTCGAACTCCGGGATGGCGAGCTTGGCCAGCTCATGGGGCAGCAGCCGCCCGAGGTCGGCGTCCATGACGACGCCCACGACGTCGTCCAGCCCGTGGGTCGCCTTCCGCCGCTGGCGGGATTGGGCCACGCGGCGGTAGCGGCCCGCCAACTCGCAAATCCGTCTCAAATTGGGGTCCGAGCGGATCCGCCGGTAGAGCGCGGCGATGGTCTTCGGATCGTTGGAGCCGGGGGCGCCGGGCCCCATGCCCATCGCCGCCGCCGCCTCCCTGGCCTCCTCGACTTCCTTCAATGCCTCCGAAAGCGCTCTGCTGACATGCTTCATGACGGCCATCTCGGCGCCGAAGCCGCCGCGCACATCCTTGCCGGGCTTCTTCGTTTCCTCGCGCTCGCGATCCTTGCGCAGCTCGGCGTACTGGCCGGCGAACGTGGTGGCGGCGATCTCCGAGGCCGTGCCGTTGAGTACCGTCGTGCTGCGGAGTTCGTGGTACTCGGGGGTCTCCATCAGTTGCTTCACGAACTCCCAGCGGAGGTGGTCCGCGCAGCCCTCGTTCATCCGCGGTTCCACCTCGAAGGCGGCAGAATGGAAGTCGGCAGCCGCGTGTGCCTGTTGCCGCCGGCCGCCGACACCCGACAGGCACGCCCGCAACTCCCCGTTCTCGCGCAGCAGATCCTCGCCCCGCCGCATCCCCCAGTCGTCCAGCCGCAGCGCGGTGGGGCTGGTTGGGACAGCCTTCCCCGCCTTCCCCTCCTCCGCGGTCGGTACGATGGCAATGGCTTCGTTAGGCTGCGGGGCTTCCTTGCCTTCCAGGTCCAGCATCTTCAACAGGTCGTCTTGCGTCATCCGATGTTTCTCCTTATGCGGCTCGAATGCGGGCGAGCAACTCGCCCGTGATCCGCCGGCCGCCGGCAAGTCGAACACCAGGAACCGGATCGACCGCCAATGATCGCTTTTGTCTTGCCGGCGGACGCTGCTCACGCAGCGCTGGAACGCCTTGCGCCCCAGCCACAACTCACCGTCCAACGGCACCCGCGGCAGGCTGGCGATGAAGAAGTCGGGCGCGTGATAGACGTTGCCGAGTCGTGAAATGAACCGTCTTCCGTCCCAATAGGCCCTCACGCGCAACACCCGGATTTACCGTCATGCCGCACGGCATCGATGAAGCGCGAGCGGTTGGGATCGTCGCGGTCGCACGGCTCGAAATCGCAATCCGGCTACTCGACCTCGACGATCTCGCCGACCTCGGCAAAGGGCAACTCCAACGCCCGGCCCGTCGTCACTCAGGTTCCGGCCGGGATGTACATTGGAATGAGGTCGTTCACTCACACCAGTTCCCGAATCGGCTGCGCCTGGTCGACCAGGTACTGCGGCCTGCCGGCGAGGTCGGCGACGGTGGCTCTGTTCACGTCGATGCCGAGGTTGTGGTAGAGCGTGGCGAAGATCTCCTGAAAGCTCACCGGCCGGTCCTTGGCGTACCCGCCCAAACGATCCGTCGAGCCGATCACCTGGCCCGTGCGAATGCCGCCGCCGGCCAACATGGCACACGAGACGGGCGGCCAATGGTCGCGTCCGCCTTGCGGGTTGATCTTGGGCGTGCGGCCGAATTCACCCCAGACGATCACCGAGACGTCGCGATCGAGCCCGCGCTGGCGCAGGTCTTCGACCAAGGCGCTGACACCCAGGTCGAGCATCGGCATGTGGTGCCGGGCGTTGTCGAAGGTCGTTCCGTGCGGCTGGCCGTGCCAGTCCCAACGGCCGTAAGCCAAGGTCACGCAGCGGACGCCCGCCTCGACCAGCCGCCGGGCGGTGAGAAAGTAGGTGTTCAAGAGCGGCCCGGCGTCGCCGTAGCCGGCCGGTTCGGGCGAGCCGTAACCGTAACGGTCGCGCACCGCCTTCGGCTCACGCTCCAGATCGAGCGCCTCGGCCAACTTGCTCGACGTGAGGATGCCAAACGCTTGCTGGTTGAAAGCGTCTTGTCCATCCATGACGCCGGCCGAGTCGGCGTCGCGACGGAAGCGGTCGAAGCCGGCCAGCAGCGCCTGGCGGTCGCGCAGCCGGTCGAGCGTGACGCCGTTGAGAACCATGTCGTCGCGGCCCTCGGCGCTGGGCTTGAAGGCGGCATGGGCCACGCCCAAAAAGCCCGGCTGGCCGGGGTCGGCCCAGGTCGCGGTCTTCATCGGCGGCGAAAGGCTGACGAAGGGAGGAATCGCCGGTTTCGTCGGTCCTTGAAACTTCGACACGGCCGAGCCCAGCGACGGCCAACCGCCCTGCGGCTGGTTGGCATGCGTGCGTCCCGTCATGCATTGGAAGGAAGCGTGGTGTCCCTCGGAACCGACGACGGAACGGATGATCGCCAACCGATCGGCGATGCCGGCCAGCCGCGGCAGGTGCTCGCAGATTTCAATGCCTGGCACGTTGGTCGCGATGGGATCGAATTCGCCGCGGATTTCCAGCGGCGCGTCGGGCTTGAGGTCAACCAGATCCTGATGGGGAGGCCCGCCCGACAGAAAAATCATGATCACGGCCTTGGGGGATGACGCTCGGCCCGAGCGCGCTTCAGCCCGCAGGATGTCGGCGAGCGATAGCCCGCCCATCGCCAAGCCGCCGATGGTCAAGAAGTTGCGGCGCGTGACGCCGTCGCAGAACCGCTCGCCTCCGCCCAGGATCGTCAGCATGGCAGGAACCTCCCGAGAGTACACGTTGGGCCGGCGCGTGGGCAGCACCGGCCATCGAAGAGATAGTATACCGAATGGGTCGAAGCCATCCAATGCAAAATGCAAACCCCACCCCAGTGGATCGTTGCCGCTTTGCGCAGGGATTCCACCCGCATGGAGACAATCATCCTCGTCCAAGATGAGTTCAAAAATACCGCTACATCGCTCACTTGAGAAGGGCGTTCCCTACGGAGTCGGTCCCGTTTTCAGGTCCAGGCATTGACGCTGCGCCCCGCGGCGGTGGTCACGGCCCCGTGTGCCGCTGGAAGAACTCGTCGCCGGCCACGAAGCCGGTGATCAGCTCCTCGTTGGCCACGCCGGCGCCAAGCTGCGCGAGCCAGAAGGCCAGGCCGTTGGCGTCGGGCTGCCGCCCCAGGTATTGCATGTAATCGTCGACGATCCGCTGCCGCCGGCGCTCGGCGCCGCCGGCGAAGCCGAGGGCCACCTGCGCGCGACCCTCGCCCGCCGCGAGCTGCGCGGTCCAGTAGGCCAAGCCGCCGGCGTCGGCCGGCCGGCCCAGAAAGACCTGGTATAGCGCCTCGACCCAGTCGGTGTTGGTGCCGCCCGCCTTGGCGAAGAACTCCGGCGAGCCGATGAAGCCCGCTTCCAACTGATCATCGGTCAGGCCGTGATGTCGCATCTGGTCGACCCAGTAGGCCAGTCCGGCGGCGTCGGGGGCGCGGCCCAGATAACTCTGGAAGGCGGGCGTGATGATGATGTCGGCGAAGTACTCGGCGCTGTGGTCGATCAAGGCGGTGACGGTCGCGCGCGACGCGCCGGCGTCGAGCCGGCCGTCCCAGAAGGCCAGGCCGGCGGCGTCGACGGGTCGGCCGAGCACTTCGAGATAGGCCGCGGCGACGTACTGGGCGTTGGCGTCGCCCACGCGCGCCTGCGAGGCGGCCTGGGTTTGGGCGCCGCCGGCATCGACGATCGTGACCTGGATGGTGTGGTTCGTCGTGTCGGCATAGATGTGGCTGCCGGTGACGTCGAAGCCACCGCCGGCGGCGGGCACGATCGTGCCGGGCGACGTCGAGGAGCCGTCGCCCCAGTCGATCGTGGCCGAGTAGTTGGCCGCCGCCTCGGCGCCGCCGGAGTCGGTGAACGTGGCCACGGTAACACCGTTCAAGGGCGCGCCGGGCAATACCGGCAGCGTCGTCGCGGCGGCCGTGAGCGACGCATCGGCCACGTTGGCGGTCGAGTCCGCCGTGGCGGCACCGCCGGCCGGCCCGGCGATGACGACGGTCACGCTCGACGATGCGCCGTCGGCGGCGTAGCTGTGGCTGCCTGAGACAGTGAACGCGCCGTTGACGCCGGTGATCGAGCCGGTCGATGAGCCGCCGTCGCCCCAGAGGATCGTTGCCGAGTAGTCGCCGGGCGCGGTCGATCCGCCGGGGTCGCTGAACGTGGCCACGGTTTGCGGCCCGGAATCGGCGCCTTCCACGGCGTTGACCGTGAAGCCGCCGCTGGGCAGCACCAGGTTGCCCGCGCCGGGGGCGGCGAGAAGCAAATGAGCGCCGTTTTCCACATGTACCCCGCCGCTCCCCAGCCCCTGGTTATTGGTGGGGATGATGGTGCCGTCTTGAATGTCGGTGCCGCCGGAATACGTGTTGGCGGCGCCGAGCATGAGTTGACCGTTGCCTTTCTTGGTGATGCTGCCGCCGCCGCTGACGACGCCGGCGAGCAGCGTGCTGCCGCTGCCGTCGAAAACCAGGCCCAGGCCCGCCGTGTTCACGGCGCCGTTGAACACCAGCGACGTGCCGGGGTCGCTGGCGGTGATTGTCGGGTCGGTGCTGAGCGTGTAAGGAAAATTGATGACGGTGGTGTTGTATCCGGTGCCGGTGATGCCCCCTGCGCCGATGACCAGCGCGTTGCCATTGACGCCGTTGATGATGTACGATCCTCCAAACGTCAACGAGGTGAACTGGGTGCCGTTGGGGAAGTTTTCGACGTTGGTCTGCTGCTTGGCCAGGGCGGGGAAATCGAGGTTGTCGCCGGGCGCCGGGACGGTGTCGTTGTACCAGTTGGCCGCGTCCATCCAGTTGTTGGTGAGGCCCTGGCCGGTCCAGATGTCGGTGGGGTGAATCGCGCCAACGGGTTGGCCTTGCGGTCCGATGGAAAAGCCGGGCAAAGGAACGGTGACCCCGATGCCTAACGTCCAACTGCCCAAAACCCCAAATGGGCCGAGCGAGACGTTGACGTTGATCCCCGCCTGGACGAACGGATTGACGACGATCGACAGATTGCCGTCCTCAAAATCGCCGCCCACGACCAAATCGGGGTCAATCGGTGGGGTGGGCTTCAATGTGCCGTCGCTAACATCATTGGGCTCAGGCTCCGAGGGTCCCGGAAATTGGTGCGGAGCCGTGGGCACCAGCGTGACGTTCACCCCGATATCCAGGTTCGCGCCGCCGCCGACGTTGACGATTTCCAGCAGGCTCACCTGGGCCTGCGCCTGGATGCCCACGCTCAGGTTGAAGTTCACGTCGTCGAGGAACAGTCCGTCGAGCGGGTTGCCGTCCTGGAGGCCGATCGTGTCGAAGCCGATCGTGCCGCTGAAACTCGCCTTGAAATTGCCGCCAAAGTTCAAATTGACGAAGACCACCAGCAGGGGCGTGGGAATGATGATCGGCACGTTGAACAGGACGTTGATCGACACCTTGGGGATGTTGAACTGGAAAATCGTTTCGTTCTGCCCCAGCAGCAGGTCGAGGGCCTTGGCGGGGTCGTCCAAGATCGGGAAATCCAGGTAATTCTTCTGGCTGCCGTCGGCCGCGGTGTAGGTGAACAGGTTTTCGAAGTCCGCCAACGTAGTAAAACCCGCGGTCGCGGCGGTCCCCACCGTTTGTTCGAGCGCGGAGGAGGTGCTGTTCAGGAACGTGCCGTCGCCCTGGTAGACCGCCGTGATGCTGTGGTTGCTGTCGGGCGGAAAGCTGGCGTTGACCGTGGCCTGGAACTGTCCGTTGTTGTTCTGCAAGGTTCCAGTTCCCAGAGACTGCGTACCGTCGAAGAAGGCGACCGTGCCGGTGGGGGTGCCCGTGCCGGGGCTGGTGACGCTCACGGTGGCGGTGAACGTGACGCTCGAATTGCCCCCTGGGGTGTCCGGCGACGGGTTGGCCGAGGAAGCCAGCGTGGTGGTGGTCGGGGTCAGACCGAAGTTGTCCGTCGTTGACGTGTTGGTGCCGATCGTCAGGGCCTGAACCGGAAACCCGCTGGGACCGCCGACGCTTTGGCCCGTGGTGGCTGGCGCCACCGGCGGGATCCGGCCGCTGTCGCGGGGGTCGCCCGTGGTGCTGAAGGCCGAGCCCAGTTGGATCGAGAGTCCCCCGCCCGTCTGCGGTTGCAGAGCGTTGATGGCCTTGAGGACGGAATTGATGTCCTGCAGGTCGTTGACCTCAGTCTGCACCGTCTGCTGACTGGCGCCGCTGAGGGTGTTGATAAGCTTAAGGATGAGATCGATGTAGGAGGGGGGCGTTTTATGGATCAGCTTGAAAAGCTGGTCGAGCACCGGCACGGGCTGCTCCAGCGTGGAGACGATGCTGCCCAGCGGCTTGGTGACCTTTTGCACCTCCTGCACGATCGGCAAGAAGGCCGGGCCGAAGATCGAGCCGAGGTTGATGGTAAAATCGTTGAACTTGACGGTCGGCGCCTCCCCCAGAGCCACCCCAGCCACCCCGTCCCCGATGGACGACGGATCAGGCCCGTCCACAATGGTCGACGGATCGGGGTTGTCTGGAACGTGAGCCTGCGGCGTACTCTTGCTCGTTGGATCGATGGGCGGGTTGGGGTTGCCGATGCTCCACGAGACGTTGATGGCGCTGCCCATCGTCGGGATTTCCGGCGGCAGAACCGCCTCGATGCTGGGGGTGATGCTGAAGTTTTCCGTCGCCGCCTTAAAGCTGTACCCCGACTTTTGCGTTAAGTCCGGTTTCGTGAAGTCCACCGTTTCCAGGCTTGGGTCGCCGTTTGCATGCAATAATGGGTTCCCCAAGACGGCGTCGCCTGAAAGGGGAATCGTGTAGACCCCGTTGAATCCCGATCTACTGTCCGTCAAGGTCACGGGAATCAGCCCCATCGTCCCGGAAATAGGCACCTTGGTGGGATCAGTCGCGGACGTCGGTGCGATCTTGGCTTGGACCTGGAAGGTGGCGTTGCTTGTGGGGTCAATGCCCATTCCGGCGGAGGCGGTAAAGTTCAGGTCGAGGGTGTAGCCGAGTTGCAGCGCGACGCCGCTGGCGTCACTCGTTTTGAAGGGAATACCGGGCAGCCCGAAATCGAATCCGGTGGTGCCCACCGAGTGCGGCGTCTGGTTGAGAATGATGTTGAACGTCTGACCATCTGAATTCTCAAGCTGGGTGGGTGTGATAATCACCAAATTCGAGTTAGGTGGCGCAATCAGCAAATTCAAGCCAGTGGGACCGAAGGCGTCGAACAGCAACAATGCGGCCGTAGCTTCAGTGGGGGCGGGCTTGCCGGGGAGCGCATTCCTGGTGATCGTCGCCGCGGCCGCGACAAGGGCCGCGTTGAGACCTTGGAAGATCTGGTCGGCGAACGGCGTCAGTCCCTGCCCGACAAGCGGGACGGGGTTGATGAAAATGTTCCGGTCCAGGTTGCTATTGATGTCGCTGAACCCGTTTTCGATGTTCGTAGCCACATCCGCGAAGGTGGGAACCACCATCGTATTTGTATACGTCGTTTCATGGACATTGAAGAACGTCCCGTCAAAGACATCCACCGTGATCGGAAAGCCGCCGGCGGGACTGGTCGTCGTGTACGTATGCTGTCCGGCGACCTGATAGACGTTGCCCGCGTTTTGAAACTCGCCGTTGACTGGATCGAAGGAGGCGCCGGTAAAGTTCTGCACGGTTCCCGCGGTGACCGTGCCGTCTCCCCAGTCGATTGTGGCGGTAAAATTCGACGCGATGCTGGACAAATTGGGGTCCACGAAGGCAACAAGCGGCCCGCTGAAGAGAGAGCCTTCCAAACTACTGGGTTTGAAAGGCTGCGCTGTTTGATCGATGATTTGTGTTTTCAGCGGCTGGTCGGCAATATCCGCGCCTTGATCCATCGTTATGCTCGCCTGGCTCCCTCCGCGATCGTCGACGGTGACCGTAATGGGATCTACGCCCGCGCCGGTGTACGTGTGGCTTCCCGTGACAACGAAGCCGACCAGGGACGGAGACACGGTGCCGACGGACGTCTGTCCGTCGCCCCACTGAATGGTCGCGGTAAAATCGCCGGCCTGGCTGAGCTTGTTGGCGTCCGTGAATTGGGCCAGGAGCAGGTTCGTGAGGGCAATTCCCTCCGTCCCCTGGATGGCTTGCGTCGGCACGGGGGTCAGCGTGAGGGGCACATCGGCGATCTGCGCGGAGCGGTCGATCGCCTGCAGCAGGTCGAGGCCCGGTTCGCCGTGCGCCACGAAGGTTTCGAAAACGGTCGCGACGACATGGTAGGCGCCGGCCTCGGCATAGGTGTGGCCCCCCTCGACCGCAAACACCTGCTCGAGCTTTGGCCGTGGGCTGGAAGGAATGACGTCGAAAGTCGTGGCGACCGTTCCCGCCGAACTGGTGCCGTCGCCCCAGTCGATTTCGGCGGAAAAATCGCCGGCCCGGGCGGAGGGGTTCAGGGAGGGGTTCAGGTCGACGAACTGCGCGACCTGGGTGGTGGCGGGCAGGGCTTGCCCCTCTTGCCCTGAAAACGCGCTGGCGTTCAGGTCGAAGCTGGTCAGGACCGGCGTAGCCACTCCATTGATCGTCTGAACAACCGTCCCGGTCGGGACGTCGGTTTGCAGCGGCGCCTCGGCCACCGCCGCCACGCCGAGAACTGTCGCCAGCAGCACTTGTTTGCGCGCGCCGCCGCCACCCACCAGCAGAAAACTGGCGGCGACGTTCTGGAAGATCGTCACCTGGATCGCGTAGTCGCCGGTTTCCTGGTACGTGTGCGCGCCCTCGACGGTGGCGCCGGGACCGACGAGTTGGACCGTCCCCGTGCCGCTCCGCGTCGCGTTGAGTTGGCTGCCGGCAAATAGGCTCCCGGCGGACGTGGTTCCGTCGCCCCAGTCGATGTGGGCGGAGAACTGGCTGTTCACCTGGGCCTGGGTGAACTGGGTGAACGTCGAATTCAGATCGAACACGGCGAGGGGGAGCGTAAAAGGCGCCCCCTCCATGACCGGCAGCGTCAACTCGGCCACGAGCGTCACGTCGCGGTTGTCGTACTGGGGCGTAAAGGCAAGTTGTTGCCCCAGCACCTGGCCGGTGACGGTGGTGAAACTCCCGTTGACCGAACCGCCGGCGTTGATGACCCGGTAGCCGTTTTGGGCCAGCGGAATGAACCCGTTGGTCTCGTCGACGTTCAGCGTGCCGTCGAGAAAGACGTTGCCGGTGGCGTTGAGCACGCCGAAGAGGTTGCCGCTGGGCGGCCCGCCGATCTCGAACGTGAGCGTGCCGCCGCCGAACTGGCCGTACTCGCCGTTGACGGAAAGCGAGCTCGGCCCGGTCGTGGCCGTGCCGGCGCCGATGGTCAGGCTGCCGTTGTTTCCGAACGAGCCTTGCGAGGTCTGCAAAGTCAGTTGCGCGCCGTCGAGCAGGCTCAAGCTGCCGCCGAAGTCGATGAAATACAAACCGGCCAGGGCGCTGGCCGTGCCCGTATCGCTAAAGATGTGGGAAGCCGGGCCGTCGAGGATGACGGAGGCGTTGTTGTCCTTGATGTTGACGCCGAGCAGGCGCAGCGTGTTGCCGTTGGCGGCCTCCCAGGTGCCGCCGTTGAGGTGGTCGAAGCCGGGGACGTAGTTGATCAGATCGGTCGTATTGACGGTCAACGTGCCGCTGGGGGGCGGGCCGCCGCCGATGCCGATCAGGAGCCGCGCGCTTGGGGTCTGAACTCCACTCGTACCGCTGCCGCCGTCGGCGGAGATGGTGCCGTTGACGTCGAGCGGCGTGCCGGGCCCGCCGCCGGGCAGGCCGCCGATGTCGCCGTTCTTGCCGTCGATGACGATGCCCGCCCCGATGGTCAAAGTGGCGTTGGCGTCCAAGTTGGCGGCCAGGATGTTGGCGCCGTTGGCGCCGAAGAGGATGGTGCCCGCAAGCGTGCTCGCGCCGCTGCTCGTCGCGCCGCTCGTCGAGCCCGCGACATGGATATCGCTGAACGTGGAGGGGATGACGGTGGCCGCGCCCAAGTGGAGGCCCGCCAGGTCGCTGGGGAGCGACACCCCCTGCTGCGGGCCGCTGAAGAGCAACTCGCCGCTGCTGCTGCCGCTTTGGTTGCCGATCAGGATCTGGCTGCCCCCCAGCATGACCAGGCCGTCGCGCACATGTACGGCGTTGACGCCGGCCGTGCTTTGGCTCAGGTCGAGCGTGCCGTTGAGGGCAATGCCGTCGAGCACGCCGATGGTCCTTCCCTGAGCGCCGCCGATCAAGGCGGCGCCGTTGACGGTTTGGACGGTGCCGCCCACGATCTGGCCGCCGTTGCCCACGATCCAGGAGCCGGGCAACGTAACGGTGTTCTGGTTGGCCGAAGTCTGGCTGGCGTTGCCGTCGAGAATCATGACGTCGCCGCTGTTGGTGAGCGTGCTTTGAATGACGACAGTGCCGCCCGATCGCTGGAAATTGCCCAGCGCGGCCAGGGTGAATTGTTCCGCGGCGCCGCCGCCGGCCACCTGGCCGTCGCCCAAATCGAGCGTGGCGTTGTTGAGCGAGATCGTGCCGAGATTGAGCCAGTTGGCGCCTCCGCTGAGCGAGGTGCTGATGCCATTCAGGGTCAAGGTTCCGCCGCCCGAGTTGCTGCCGGTAATACTGATGGTGGCGCCGGCGGCGTTGGTCCAGGCGACGCCCTGCGTATTGTCGGCGGCGCCGGTCAGTACCAGGTTGTTTCCGCCGCTGGCTTCGACGGTCCCCTCGTTGGTCCAGCCGGCGGCGTCAATGGTGATGGTCCCGCCCGTGCCGGGATTGCCGGTGCCCTTGGCACCGTCGGCGCTGATGGTGCCGTAATTGAAAAAAGCGCCGCCGGCGCCGACTCCAAACGGCGCGGCCGTGCCGATCGTACCGCTTTGGCCGTCGATGGTGATGCCAGCCCCGATGGTCAAGACGACGCCGATTCCCACGAGGTTGCGCGAACTGGCGCCCAGCCGGATCGCGGCGGTGCCTAAAGTTCCCAGAATTTCCTGCGCCCCGGAAAAGACCAGTTCCCCTTGGGTGCCGCCATCGGCGTTGCCGATCAAGACCAGCGCGCCGTCGCCCAAGGTCAGGCTCCCCTGCACGTCGAGCGTCGCATCGTTGTTTTTGGCCAGGTCGAGCGTGCCGTCCACCGTCACGCTTTGCAAGATCCCGCCGTCAATCGTGCCCAGCACGGCGGTGGCGGCGTCGACGTGGGCGTCTTCGAGCGTGCCTCCCTGGAACGTGAGGCTGCCGCCGCCGCTGAAGTCGGAGGTGCCGCTGAAGGGGAGCTGGAGCGTGCCGGCGAGCGTCAACTGTCCGCCGTCGCTGACGCTCAGCACCGACACCGTGATTCCCGACTGCAGGAGTGGGAAGTTGTCGTTGGCCACGGTGGCCGGGATGACGACGGCATCCGAAGGGCCGGGCAGCACCGTCGGCGTCTGGCCGCCAACGCTCCAATTCTTCAAATCGGTCCACAGGTTGTCCTTGCCCAGGCCCGTCCAGGTGTAGGTGGGCAGTGAGACCACGAAGCTGCTGGAGACCGCCCCGCTGAGCGTGACGCCGCCGTCGGTGTCGCTGGCTGAGAGCTTGTACGTGCCGGGTGTGCCGATCACCAGGTTGCTGAACGTGGCCACGCCGGCCACGGCCGCCTCGGTGAGCGTGCCGGAGGCGAACGAACCACCCGCGGGGCTGGCAATGGCGATCGTCACGTTCGACGTGTCGCCGGTCACGACGTTGCCGAACTGATCCTGGACCTGGACCGTGACGGCGGGGGCGATCGTCTGGCCTGGCGCCGCGGCCGTTGGCTGTTGGATGAACAACAACTGACTGGCCGCCGCCGGATTGACCGTCTGGTCCAAGACGGCCGAAGCGCCGCCCACAAAGTTGCCGTCACCCTGGTAGGCGGCGGTGACGCCGGCGACCCCGGCGGCGTCCAGCGTGAGTTGGAGGGTCGCCTGGTCATGCCCATTCACGACTTGCAAGCTGCGAACTCCCAGTTTTTCGTCGCCCTCGCGAAAGAAGACCTGTCCGCTCGGCGTGCCGGCGCCCGGACTGGTGGGAGTCACCGTCGCGGTGAACGTCACGGCTTGCCCCGCCACGGAGGGATTGGGCGAGGACACGAGCGTGGTGGTCGTGGCCGCCTGGTTGACGGTCTGGACCACGACGGCGGACGTGCTTCCTTGGAAGTTGCCGTCGCCGTTGTAGACGGCGGTGATGTTGTGACCGCCGACCGCCAACGAGCTGGTCGCGAACGTGGCCTGGTCCTGGCCGCTGCCCGCTTGCAATGTGCCCGTGCCCAGTTGGGTGCCGCCGTCGTCGAAGGCCACAATGCCGCCGGGCGTGCCTGTCGCGGTCGAACTGACCGTGGCCGTGAAAGTAACAATCTGGCCGAATACCGAGGGGTTGGCCGACGAAACGACCACGCTGGTCGTTGTGGGCAGGGCGCTCACGTTGAAGCTGTTGGAATTGAATCCCGACAGCGAGTCGGCCGAGTCGCCGGCCGAGAGCGTGTACGCGCCGGCCGTGTCGATCACCAGATCCTTGAACGTGGCCACGCCGTTCGCGGCGGCTTCGGTCAGCGTGCCGCCGGCGAACGTGCCCGGCCCGCTGGCGACGGCGATCGTCACGTTCGACGTGTCGCCCGTCTCGACGTTGCCGAACTGGTCCTCGATCGTTACCTGTACGCCGCTCGTGCCGTTGATCGTCTGTCCGGAAGTGGTGTTCGCCGGCTGCGCGGTGAAGGCCAGCTTGCCGGCCGCGGCCGGGGTGACGGCGAAGCTGCTCGACGTGACGCTGGCAATCGCGTCGGCCACGTCGCTGGCCGAAAGCGTGTAGCTGCCGCCCTGGTCGATCACCAGGTTGCTGAACGTAGCCACGCCCTTCACGGCCGCCACTGTCAGCGTGCCGGAGGCGAACGCCCCTGGCCCGCTGAGGACGGCGATCGTCACGTTCGACGTGTCGCCCGTCTCGACGTTGCCGAACTGGTCCTCGATCGAGACCACGACGCCGCTCGTGCCGTCGATCGTCTGGCCGGCCGTCGTGTTCGCCGGCTGCGCGGTAAAAACGAGTTGGCTGGTGGCGGCCGGGCTGATGGCGAAGCGATTCGACGTAGCGCCGGTGAGCGCCACGCCGTTGTCGGTGTCGCTGGCCGAAAGGGTATAGCTGCCGGCCGTGTCGATCACCAGATCCTTGAACGTGGCCACCCCGGCGACGGCCGCCTCGGTCAGCGTGCCGGAGGCGAACGTGCCCGGCCCGCCGGCGACGGCGATCGTCACGTTCGACGTGTCGCTGGTCACGACGTTGCCAAACTGGTCTTCGATCGCGACCTGCACGCCGCTCGTGCCGTCGATCGTCTGGCCGGACACGGTGTCCTTCGGCTGGGCCGTGAAGACAAGCTTACTGGCGGCGGCCGGGTTGACGGCGAAGCTATTCGACGTGGCGCCGGTGAGCGCCACGCCGCTGTCGGTGTCGCTGGCCGAAAGGGTATAGCTGCCGGCCGCGTCGATCACCAGATCCTTGAACGTGGCCACGCCCTTCACGGCCGCTTCGGTCAGCGTGCCGGAGGCGAACTTGCCGCCGGACGGGCTGGCGACGGCGATCGTCACGTTCGACGTGTCGCTGGTGAGCACGTTGCCCGACTGGTCGACGATCTCGACCTGCACGCCGCCGGACGAGTCGATCGTCTGTCCGGCCGTGGTATTCGTGGGCTGCTGCGAGAACACCAGTTTCGTGGCGACCGCCGAGGACGTCGTGGCCAGCGTGAAGTTGTTGGCGTTGTACTGCGACGTGAAGGCCAGGCCGCCGGCCAGGCTCGGAACATTGACGGTGGCGAACGTGCCGGTTCGGCCATTGGCGGCGCCGGTGGTGATGAGCGGGAAGCTCTGGCCGGCGGCGGGGCTGAATGCATTGGCCAAGCTGACGTTCAGCGTGCCGGCCAGCGCCGCGCCGCTGGAACTGCCGGAGGCGGCCAGTTGCCCGAACAGTCCGCTGGCGGGCGTGCCGCCGATCTGCGCGTTGAGCGTGGCGCCGGCGGCCTGGGTGTAGTTGCCGCCGACGGTGAGCGTGCTGGCCGCCGTGGCGCCGGCGCCGAGCGTCAGCGTGCCGCTGTTGGTCAGGGCGCCGTTGGTGGTCAGGTCGTTACCGTTCAAGAGCGACAGGCTGCCGGTGGAGGCGATGTCACTCAGGCCGGCCAGGGCGTTGACCGTGCTGGCGTTGCGGAGGTTGCTCGTCATGCTCGACGCCGGGCCATCGACGGTGAGGTTGGCCGCGTCGGTCGTGATGGGGTCGCCGACGAGCCACAGTGTGCCGCCGCCGCCGGCCTGCCAGACGCCACCGGTGAGCGTGCCCGTGGCGTAGTTGGCCACGCTGCCGGAGGCGTTGAAGGCGTTGAGCGCGAGGGTGCCGCCGGCGGCCGCGAGCGTGCCGTCGTTGGTGATCGGACTGCCGGAGAGCGTGAGCGTGCCTCCGCTGACGTCGGCGTTGATCGTGCCGTTGTTGGTCAGGGTGCCGTTGCCGCTTCCGATCGTGCCGTTGTCGCCTTTGATGGTGATGCCGGTCCCGATCGTCAGCGCCGTTCCAGAGAGCAGGTTGTTGGTGTTGCCGCCCAGCACGATCGTGCCCGTCGCGCCGCCGCCCAGCGTCTCGACGCCGTTGAAGAACAGGTTTGCGGACGTGCTGCCGGAGGAGTTGCCCAGGTCGAGCGTCACGTTGTCGAGCGTCAGGCTGCCGCCGGTGACGTGCGCCAGCGTGAAGTTGTTGGTCGAGAAGTCGATCGGGCTGGCGAGCGTTTCGGCGTTCAACGTGCCGCCGAAAGCGGTGGCGAACAGCGTGGCGCCGCCGCTGGCCGAGAACGTGCCGCCGCCGGTCGTCGAGCCGATGGGCGGGGCGCCGAGCTCACCGCCGGTCAAGTTCCAACTGCCTGTGGCGCCATCCAGCGCGAGGTTGCCGATCAGGTCGCCGGAGAGGTTGACGGTGCTGGCCGCGTCGCGCGTGAATGTTCCCAAATCGGCTTGTGTGAAGGCTCCGTCGAGGTTGACGGTCGAGCCGGTGCTGCTGATCGTGCCGGAGTTGGTCCAGGGATCGGCGGGCGAATCGTCGATCGAGAGCGTGCCGCCGCCCGCGATGCTGATCGTGCCGCTGCCGGTGTTGGTCCAGGTGCCGCCGGAGTTTCCAAAGACGGTCAGGCTGCCGCCCGAGGTCGCTTCGATCGTGCCGGCGTTGGAGCCGTTTTTGCCCAGGGCCACGTTGAGCGTGCCGCCGCTGGTGTCGGCGTTGATCACGCCGTTGTTCGTCAGCGTGCCGAAGTTATTGCCGACTGTGCCATTGTCGCCCTCGATGGTGATGCCGGACGCGATGGTCAGCGATTGTCCAAACCCCTGCGACTCGGAGAGGATGTTGTTGGTGTTGGCGCCCAGCACGATCGTGCCCGTCGCCCCGCTGGTCACTCCCAGAGTCTGGTTGCCGTTGCCGTTGCTGTTGAAGAACAGGTTTCCGAAGGTGCTACCTGAGGAGTTGCCCAGGTCGAGCGTCACGTTGTCGAGCGTCAGGCCGTTGGTGACGGTCGCCAGCGTGAAGGTATTGGTGAAGAAGTCGATCGGGCTGTCAAGCGTTTCGGCGTTCAACGTGCTGCCATTCGTGGCGGTGGCGAACAGCGTGGCGCCGCCACTGGCCGAGAACGTGCCGCCGCTGAGCTCGCCCCCCGCCAGGTTCCAGCTTCCGGTGCCACTAGCAAGCGTGAGGTTGCCTGTGAGCAAGCCGGTCAGGTTGACGGTGCTCGCCGCGTCGCGGGTGAACGTGCCCAGGCCGGCTTGTGCGAACGAGCCGTCGAGGTTGACGGTCGAGCCGGTGCTGCTGATCGTGCCGGAGTTGGTCCAGGGATCGGAGGGCAAGTCGTCGATCCCCAGCGTGCCGCCGCCCGCGATGCTGATCGTGCCGCTGAGGGTGTTGGTCCAGGTGCCGCTGGAGTTTCCGAAGACGGTCAGGCTGCCGCCCGAGGTCGCTTCGATGGTGCCGGTGTTGGAGCCGTTTTTGCCCAGGGCCACGTTGAACGTGCCGCCGCTGGTGTCGGCGTCGATCGTGCCCTGGTTGGTCAGCGTGCCGTTGCCGCTGCCGATCGCGCCGTCGGCGCCCTTGATCGTGACACCGGACGCGATGGTCAGCGCCTGTGCCCCTAACTCGGAGAAGATGTTGTTGGTGTTGGCGCCCAGCACGATCGTGCCCGTCGCGCCGCTGGTCACGCCCAGTGTGTTGGCTCCGTCGAAGAACAGGTTTCCGAACGTACTACCGGCGGTGTTGCCGATTTCGATCAGGCCGCCGTTGCCGAGCGTGAGGCCGCTGCTGACGTGCGCGACGGCGCCGTTGTTGGTGGCCAGGTCGAGCGTGCCGTCGAGCGTCACGCCGTTCAGCGTTCCGGGCTGCGTGGCGGCGGTGACTGTGGCGCCGGCGGCGACCACGGCATCGCTGAGCGTGCCGCCGGCAAGATCGAACGTGCCGTTGCCGCTCAAGCTGCCGCCACTGCCGCCGGCGACGACCTGCAGCGTTCCGGCTGAGAGCGTCAAACTGTCGGGCGAGCTGAGGGTGATGCTGTTGACCTGGTCGAAGACGTTCGCCCCGTGGACGACGGCCGTGTTCGTGCTGCTGTTGATGACGACGTCGTCGGCCGAGCCGGGCAGTGTGGTGGCGGCGGCGCCGCCGACGCTCCAGTTGCCGGCGGTGTCCCAATCGGTGGTTCCAGCGGCGCCGGTCCAGTCGAAGGTGGCCAGCAGGGCGCGGTCTTCGAGGCGTTCCAGCCGCAGCCAGACGACGGGCCAGGGCCAGCCCCAACGGCGGCGAGGACGTTCGCGGCGTCGCGCCAATCCCGCGGCGGGCTTGGGTTTTCGGCGTTTCCACGGTTGCCAGACGCGTGGCATGGTCGGCTCCCTCGTTGTTCGGGACATGGGCGGCGAAGGACTGGAACGATCCAGACCATGGTCTTCGCTAGTGCCCTGTCCAGACTAAATTTTCGGGTAGAGCCGCTTCAATTTAACCCTTGTTGATGCGGAGGTTCCCCAAAATCGACGGCCTTGGCAACCCGAAAATTTAGTCTGGACGGGGCACTAGCTCCCTAAACACGAAAACTCGCCGAATGCGCACTTCCGCGTGAAAAGTCGCGCCACAAATTGTTTGGGTGTCGTTAGTTACGTTGATTTAATTTTGACGTGCGCGTTGATGAACTGGCTAGCGCAGCGCGGGCGTACAGCCTGGGGCGCCAGCCCTCGTTGTTCTACACATCTTGTAAAGAGGCCAGGGGGCAAGCCCCTGGCCTCTGACGAAGAAGTCCAAATCAGAGCGGACTGTTTCCGCCTTGGAGTTGGCCGGCGATCTCACGGAAGCCTGCTTCCTGGCACGGTGCGCTCTTGATCCCGCGCATGGATGATTGAATCGCCCGCGGCGCCTGCCTATACTGGTGAAAAAGAATGGTCCGCTCAGAGGCTGGCCGGTTGCCTGTAATGTCGCCTTTCGCTCCGCGAAAGAACGCCCTTTCGCGGAGCGAAAGGCGACAGACAGGGTTGGCCGCCCACCAACCCATTGGCGCGCGGGAATACGCCGAATCGGACGATCATAGATTCAGGGAGTTACCGGGATGAGCAAGCAGGGCGCGAGCATCCTGCGCTGGTTGTCGTCGGCGCGCGCCGGGTCGCGCGAGGCGCTGGGCCAATCGCTCGAGGTCTGCCGGCCGTACCTGCTGCGCGTGGCCGGCGGCCGGCTCGATCGGAAACTGCGGGCCAAAGGCGGCGCTTCCGACGTGGTGCAGCAAACATTCTTGGATGCTCAACGTGGCTTCAAGGGCTTTACCGGAGAATCCGAGGCCGAGTTGCTGCGCTGGCTGCGGACGTTGTTGTTGCACAACGTGGCGAACTTCAAACGCGACTTCCACGGCACCGCCAAGCGGCAAGTGGCCCGCGAGATCGCTTTGGATCAGGAGGGGCCGCCGAGCGCATGGTTGGCGTTGGCCGGCCACGAGCCGACGCCAAGCCAGCAGGCGCTGCGAACGGAGGAGGCCGAGCGAGTACAACAAGCCCTGGCGCGAATGCCCAAAAGGCTCCGCCGCGTTATTGAACTGCGGCACCAGCGACAATGGACGTTCCAGGAGATCGGCCGGCGGCTCAAGTTGTCCGCCAGCGGGGCCAGAGTGTTGTGGAAGCGGGCCATCGAGCGTTTGAGCGAGGAATTGGACGCGGTACGATGATCAGGCGAGCGGGGGGCGTAAGCCCCCTGTTTGCTGGCTTCTAGGAACTATACTGTACACGGCCTGCTCCGACACTACCAACCCGCGGCGCAAGCAAGGCGGTGCCTTCAACTTGCCGTGCTGCTAGGGTCATTTTCAAACCACCTGGGGATTTCCTGTGGCTTACGCCGTCCGGGCTAGCTCAACCTGGCCAGCGCCGCCAGCGCCTCCTTGACCTTTTCGATACTGCCAATCTGGCCGACGAGTTTCTTGGCGGCCACCAGATCGTCGATGGAGACAGAGGCCGAATGGGCCGAGACCGCTCGTGCCGCGCCGACGACGATGGTCTTGCGACGCCGCTTCCGTTTCATGCCCATGCTCCTGAGCACTTTGCCGATCAGCGTGGTCGTGGCGGCGATGCCTTGCTCAGCCAGCACGGCGCGCACGTCACGTGGTCGAAACGGCTTCGGCACGCTCTTGGCGATCTCGCGGATGGCGTCGGCCTTGGTGCCGCGAGTGCCATGGGTCGAGGCCATCGCCGCCTGCGGTTTTCGGCCAGGCTTCTTGCGCGAGGTCTTCAGTCCATAGCGGGACTTGACTTTGGCGGCCAGAGACTCGGAAATGCCATGCACCGTCAGGTCGGCCACAATCTGCCGAGCCGTGGCGGCGGGATTGCCTTCCAAGTAGTCACGGACAATGTCGGTCTTGCTGACGCCTGGGACACTCTTCTCTTTAGCCATGGGATGGGGGCTCCTGGTTTCGTTGATGTCGAACTGTGTTGATACCAGAATAATCTCGCAAAAGACGGCCCGCAACGGCCCAGGGCAGCCATATTGGCCGAATCCCGCATTGAGGCCACTGTTCATGGTTCCCACACTAACCCGCAGCGCAAGCTCGGGGGGCCGTGGCGGCCCACGAATCAGGCAGGATCATTTTTACGCCCAAAGCACGCACGTTGCGCAGCAACGGGCGTGCAAAAGAAAACGCCAGCGAAGCGAAAAAAAACGACTTCCGAATACCCCATGACGTCTGAGCGAGCCGCGAAAGCGGCATCCAATTGCCGCGCCATCCTTCGCCTTACCCCACGCTCTTTTGGATCTCTTTGGGAGGGGTTTCGGAATCGTTTTTTTTCGCGCAGCGGCAATGCTCAGAGCGCGACTAGTCCTCGTGCCCACGCCGTTCGCGCTCGGCGCGTTCGCGCTGCAGCGCGCGGGTCATGGACGAAATCGGTGAATATCCCGCGACGGCGTCCGCACGCCCGAGCTCGTCGATCGCGCTGTCGGCGCCGAGTACGCTCGCGATCCATTCGCGCGCCCGAGGGTCGTCCGAGTGGGCCTGGCACGTTGCCGCCTCGACGAGGCGCTCCCACGCGGCGGGCGTCACAACGTCAAAGACCACGGACCAATAATTCGGCTCATCGCGATCCCGGGGCGTCGGAGCGCGCTCCGGGGCGATTCCAACGTGATCGTGCAAAACGACAACTCGCGGTAGATCGCGCCGCGTTTAGCAGTGTGCGCGCGAATTAGCTCTGCGTCGTCACTCTCCATCGCGCCGCCTCCGAAATAGGCTATCTTGCCAAAGTTCGCTAAGCTACCCGACGAAAGCTTCGGCGCGTGGGGCACAGATGCGCGATGCGGGGGAAGAAGTCTTAACGCGTCTAAAGCCGGGCAATCCGCCGAGACGGATTTCCTGGTCGGTACAGGTACGGTTTTGCCAGTTTTTTCTTGCGCAGTTTCGGCTGCGCCGAAGCCGCGTTTATGCGCGTTCGCGCTTCCCTCCGCCGCCGAAACGGCGGGGCTCAGACGTCGTGGGGATGTCGAAGATCACCGCCGCAGCGCATCGCGGCGCCGAGCGCGGCCGTCGTAGACCGAAGTGTGCTCGACGTCGCGTGCCGCGCGGGCCGGTCCCTTCGGCACGCGACGGCGGGCCGGATCGAGCTGGGACGACGCCAACTGGGCCGGCTCGTCCTGCTCCGGCTGGACGTCCAGCGGCTCGACGCGGGCCAAGGCTTCGCCCGCGTCGTCCGTCGAACTCGTGGCGACGGCCGACGCCGCAAGCGGCAACCGGCTCCCTTTTCGCACCCACTCGAGCCAGCCGTTTTGCAACGCTCCCAGGTTGTCAAAGCCATAAAACTCGCGAGTCACGCGGGTCCATTCTTCGCCATGCAGACCGGCGCCGACGTACTTCAGGTACTTCCGCTTGCCTCCCTGGGCGATCAGGAACGTGGCCAGCGAATGTCCCTGCGCGTACAAGGGAAGAATATCGCGCGGATACTCCTTCATGGCGAACATCTGGCTGAAAGGAATCCCGCGACGGGTTCGCAGGTAATGGACCAGCGCCCCTTGCTGTTTTTGTCGCTCGCTGTCATGCTCGACCGTGCCGCACGCGCCTTCGTCGGCCCAGCGCGGCAATGGCCGGCGGAAATGGCTGGCGAAGATGGTGTGCGTCACCTCGTGCGGCAAGACCGAATCGAGCACCCGTTCGAGCGAACCCTGGATGCTCATCTGCCAACCGAAGGCTTCCATGTTTCCGGTCGGGCCGCGGTCGAACATGAAGGTCGTGGCGCCGCCGGCGCCGAGGTTGGGTCCGACGTTGACCTCGATCGGGCAAGGGTTCGTCCAGTTGGGCATTTCGCGCCCCAACCACTCGACGGCGAGGTCGCGGCGAAACTGTTCGGCGGCCTCGCCCACCTGTTCGGCGACCTGGGGGGATGCCGCCTGGACCACGAAATTCGGCGTGCGGTGGCCGGCGCCCAACGACAACACGGCGGCTGCCACGCAGGCAGCGCCGGCAAAACGAGCTTCCATGCTCTTTCTCCAGCAATCCATTGCTTCAGATGATCGCCGCGACGGAGCAAACGGCGGGCCAAGTCGTCGCCTTTGGGTTGGCCGCGTCGCGTGTGAGCGATCCGAACTCCTGTCGCCGTGCGGTCTTTTCGAGCCGCCGGCATTTTGAAACCGGCCCTCATCATGCCCGTCGGCGACCTTGTAAACTTTGCAAAATTTACCCGACTGGACGCCAATGACCTAGAGCGATTTGGGGCCAGGCTAGGATTACGTAGCTCCCCGTGCCACCCTAAAGTGGCGCCAGCACAACGCTGGACCTTGCTCCCTGATCCTGCCTGTTTCGCGATATGCGCGTCGTCGCCGCCGGCGCGCCGCGACACCGCGGCTTCGGCGCAGCCGAAACTGCCCAACAAAAAACTGGCAAAACCGTACCTGTACCGACAAGGAAATCCGTCTCGGCGGATTGCCCGGCCTTAGACGCCTTAAGACTTTTTCGCACGTATCGCGCGGGCGTGCCCCTCGCGCCGAAGCTTTCGTCGGGTAAAGGTACGGTTTCGCCAGTTTTTTCGGAGCAGACCATCGCGGGGAGGAGCGGGGCGCGGCTCGGGGGATGGGTTCAACGCACGGGTGCGCGAATGGATCGCGAGCGTCCTGGGCGCGGACAGCGCGATTGAGGAGCTCGGGCGCGCGGACGCCGTCGCCGGATACGTGACGATTTCGTCGTTGAATCGCGCGCTGGAGCGCGAACGGGCCGCGGCGGGCGACCGTCCGGGGTACGAATACTAATCGCCCTCCGAGCATCGGCGCTGCGCGAAAAAAAACGATTCCGAAACCCCTCCCAAAGAGATCCAAAAGAGCGTGGGGTAAGGCGAAGGGTGGCGCGGCAATTGGATGCCGCTTTCGCGGCTCGCTCAGACGTCATGGGGTATTCGGAAGTCGTTTTTTTTCGCTTCGCCGCCGTTTTGTTTTTTTGCACGTTCGTTGCTGCGCAACGAGCGTGCTTTTTTCGGAAAATGATCCCTTCCTCATTCGTGGGCCGCTCCGCGGCCCCGGCGAGCTTGCGCCGCGGGTTAGTGTCCCTCGTTCCCACGCTCCGCGTGGGAACGTAGTTTCGGCCGCTCCGCGGCCCCGGTGGCTGGGGCAGAGGCTGGAGCCGGGGCATCGCTTGCGCTCTGCCCCAGCCACCGTCACGTTACATGCCGCTCAACTTTTGGAAGTCGATCTGGTTGAAGACCCAGAGGGGATCCTTGCCGAGGACGACGTACACGGTTTCTTGGGGCGCGGCGCCGTCGAGCGTGATTTTCACCGTAAACCGCTTGTTCTGGTCGTCGCCGCTGGTCGGGCCGACGATTTCGTAAGCCGTGAGCTTCTTCCCTCCCTGCCAATTGGACTCCCCTACTTCAATCTTGGGCGCCGTGGCGTCGACCTGGCCGAACGGCTTGCCGCTCTTCCAGGCGTCGAGCGCCGCGGTGAGCGCCTTGCGGGCCGCGTCATCGGGGGGAATGAAGTCCTTGATGCTCCCTTTTTTGCAGCCCGCCGCCATGCAGCAGGCCAGCGCCAGACAACCCCACAGTCGCATGCGAACCATGAGACAACTCCTTTGAATAACGAGGTTACATTGGGTTGGTGGGCGATGCCCACCCTACGGCGCAGCGGCGTCAGAAGTCCGCGATCGCTTCCTTGAGGTCGCGCGATCCCAAGGCATACCAGATGAATAGGGTTACCAGGTTGTTGACGTAGCGCACCGAACCGTCGCCCATGCAGACGTTGACGCCGTCGGGGTGATAACTCGAAGCGGAGACCTGCATCGGCATGTTCGTCATGTCGCCATTGGGCACGGGCACCCCAGCGTATGAAAACGAATTCGGCAACGCAACATGGTTGTACAGAGTGCAGCAGTTTTCGCCCATGCACCAACTCCAGCCCCATTTACTGGTCAAGGGAGTCGCGGTATAGGGATTGGTATTGAGACAAGCCTGATACCACTGGAGGACGTTGGCCGGGGAGCCGGCCGGAACGGCGAACAAGTCCGTGCGTGGGTCGGGGTTACCGTTCCCCTTGAGTTTCTCGCTGAAGAACGCGGTGGTGCTGGTGCCATCGCGGACGCTGGCTATGTTGACCTTGCTCAGGTAATACATCACGCCGTGGCTGACTTCCGTCGGCGCGATCGTGGCGGTCGGAGGCACGACGTCGCCGCGGTCGCAGAGCCAGGTCCCCTGGTTGCCGACGTAGTTGTTCTGGCCGGGCCAGCCGCCCGGATCGTTATTGCTGTCCGAGGGGCAGAGAAAGCCCGGCACCAGGCTGCGGCAGGGTATCGAGTTTATCGGGCTAAAGTATTGCGGCATAAACCCTGTTGTCGGGGTCGGGCCCATGCCGGGCGTTTCCGGCGGGAATTTGAAGTTGATGCTCTGGTACAAAGCCGCCTGTTCCACATACGGCAACAGCATGGCGTGCGCCGACCAACGCGCGAACGGGGGCGCTCCGGGATACATGGCCCCCTTGCCGAAGGGGAATACATTGTAGATGTCGTGGTAGTTTTGCATCGCGATGCCGATCTGTTTCAAGTTATTGGTGCATTGCGTGCGGCGGGCCGCTTCGCGCGCCGCCTGCACGGCCGGCAACAACAGGGCAACCAAGATGCCGATGATGGCGATCACCACCAGCAATTCAACCAGGGTAAATCCGGAACGACGATGTGCAGTCATGACGATCGATCCTCGACAAAACGGGAAAAAGGAAAATAAGAAAACAACGGATAAGCGAAGGCGCGCGTGAGTGCGCCGACAAAAACAGGAACAAGAACGAATGACCACCTGACTTCTCACGAAGTCAGCGACGGGCTGATGAATCACCCATACGCGCCACCCGCCCAACAGCGGGCAGGGCCGCGCGAACCGGGATCAGGCCGAGAAGCAACCCCGAAAAGATCTTGGGGGGTGAAAGATGTTGCTGGCCCGCCGAACGGGACGCGCCGCCGCCGCGATGCGGCAGGGCGTCGAAACGTGGGACGGAGCCAAAACCGCCGACGCGAGCGCAAAGCCGTACTCGTGGCTGACTTCCCGCGCGCCAGCGGGCGCCGCCGGAAGCGGATTTCGATGCCGGCCGCACTCCGGGCCGGAGCAGGGCGCCGGCGTTTGGCTACGTCCGCCGTCTTCTTGCGGAATGCCCGTCTCTTCCGTCACTCGGTCAGCCGACGGGTCGGGATGGCGGCTCCGAAACGGATGGCCCGCGCCCAGCATCACGTAGTCGCCGCAACTGGCCACCGCGGTTGCCGGAAACAATGCTCCGCCAACGGTCACTGCGAACAGAACCGCGGCGAACGAACGAGCGCTGAATTTGGACGTCCAATCAAACATGTTTCCAAGGCAGCCTGAGGGGGCACGCGCCGGGGGGTATCGGCACTGGAGTTAAGAATACAGGATTCGTCCAGCCCTGGCAAGGAAAATCCCGGAAAGTATGCGGGGTCATGGTGGGCGACGGTTCTTGTTACCGTCGGCGTAGATCTCGACCAGGTTGGCCGCCGGCCCGACGATGAACAAGGCGTGGTACAAGGAATGGACGTCCTTGAACGCCAGCCGGCAGAACGTCTCCATGGCCGCGACCAGCACGGCGACGAGCACCTGCCGGCGCCATGTGCGCGTCGTCGTCTTGGGGTCGGTGATCATGAAGAAGATGTAGAGCTGGAACATCGGGCTGGTGATCGGCGCGATTTCCGTCTGCCAGGCGTGCCCGGTGATGTAACTCCGCAGGAAGGCCAGCGGTATGAACGCGGCCGTGAATGCCAGCGGGATATGAAAGCGGCCCAGCCGGTACATGATCAGCCCGCCCAAAAGCCAGATGATCACGACCGCCCATCCGTTGTTGCCGGCCTGAACGCTGAGGCTGGCCACGTGCGCCGGTGCCAAGAAGAGCATCATCGTGACGCCGAAGTTGGACGGGTTCCACAGGTGCCGGTTGCCGATGCGCAGCACGTACTTCGACGCGATCGAGATCAGCCCGCACAGCACGAACGGCCAAAGCTGCGGCGACTTGATCAGGATGCCGACGCTGATCCCGGAGACGTAGGCGCTGGCCAGGTGCGGCCATTTGCCCCAGAAGAAACGACCAAGCACGACTTCGGCCAGCATTGTCACCACGATGGCCACGACGCTCGGCGAGTACTCCATCACGACGCCGCCGGTGGCCGCCACGAGCCAAGGCGGGGCGGGGTGGTTTTCCAGGATGTTGAACGCCGCGTCGCCGATGGCCAGGATCGCCGTGACCAGAAGCGGAGCGTGGAACCTCGCGTCGCACAACACGACCTTCCGCCACACGGCCACCAGTACGGCCAGCAGCACGATCACGCCGACGATCCGTGGCGTGGCCGCGTCGAGCGTGTCGCCGGCGGCACGCGCGTACCCGCCGGCGACCCACCGGCCAAGCGGTTCCCGGGCCCAGTAATAACCGCCCACGAGCAGGGCGGTCGCGGCACAGCGCAGTCCGAAGCCGAGCCAGCCTTGTTGGTCGGCGTCGCGACAGGGGCCCGGCACGGCGGGTGATTTGGAACTCATGGCGCGGGCTCCTGGGATGCTCCCTCGGAATCCACCTCCTCGATACGGTGCAAGCGGCCCGGCGCAAGGTCCACCAGCGTCCGCGTCCGGCCCGAGGGCCACTTGATGGCGGCTCGCTGGATCGTGGCGTTCTCGCCCAGGCCGAAATGCAGGCGGAACATGCTCTGCGAGGCATAGCCGTCGCCGGCCGATACCACCTGGACCTGCTCCCGCGGCGGGCCCTCCGCGCCTTGCCGCCAGGAAAGCAGCAGCTCGGCGCCCACGGCGCTTCGGTTACTCCAGCCTGACTCGCGACCGGGCTTGGCGCCGCCCACCAACTCGAACTGCACCCAGTCGCGTCCCGGCGCCACGGTGTTGCGGTAGAGCAAGAGTGGGCCCTTCTGGTTGGCGACGACGACGTCCAACGCGCCCTGGTTGAACAGATCGCCCAGCGCCACGGCACGGCCGTCGTAAACGTCGGCCGCGCCGACGGCGACGGCGACGTCGATGAAATCGCCCCCCTTGTTCAACCAGACGCATTTGGCCTGGTGGCCGGCCAGGCTTTGGTCGCCGATCGGCGGCCAATACTCGGCGTCGTTGATCAAACCCTTGAGGCCGCCGGCGATCTTGCCGTAGTCGTACCAATAACTTTTCGCCTGGTTCGCCGAGACGTAGCCATTGGTCAGGTAGAGGTCGAGTCGGCCGTCGTTGTTCAGGTCGCCGAACTTCGCGCCCCAACTCCATCCACCGCGCTCGATGTGTACGGCGCCGGCCTGGTTGAGGAAACGAGGCAAGCCGCCGGCCGTCTTGCCCGCCGGCACCCAGAGATTGTTCCCTTGGACCAGGTTGGCGGGTTCGGTGATGTTCGAGACGTACAGCGCCAGCTTCCCCTCGTTGAGCACGTCGCCGAAGCTGACGCTCATGCCACTCTTGGGCGCGACGCCGATCCCCGTCTCGTAGCCCACTTCCTCGAAGCGCTCGCCGCCCCGATTGGCGTAGAATTCCGACACTCCGTAATCGTTGGCCAGCACCAGGTCGGGATAGCCCGTCTGGCAGAGGTCCGCCGCCGCCACGCCGAGCGTCCAACGGGTGCTTTTGATGCCCATGATTTCAGTGACGTCGTCGAAGGCGCCGTCGCCCCGGTTGTGCAGCAGGTACTTGCGGCCGCCGTTCTTGGCGTACTCGAACGATTCGGGCATGATCCGCGTGCTGTCGAGCGCCCAGAGATTCACGTCGTCGGCCCAGTAGCCGGCGATGAACAGATCGAGCCGGCCGTCGCGGTCGTAATCGAGCCAGCAGGCGGCGTTGGCGTTGATCGAATCCGGCAGCCCGGCGCGGTCGGTGACTCGCTCGAACCTCTTTCCCTCGTGGTTGCGAAACAGTTCGGGCCGGCCCCACTTGTAGACGAACAGATCGGGGTCGCCGTCGTTGTCGTAGTCGGCCCAGATGGAACCCATGCAGGCTCCCGTGCCGGGCTGGTTCAGGTCAGCCACACCTGCCGCCTCGGCCACGTCCTCGAACGTGCCGTCGCCCCGGTTGTGGTACAGTGCGTTCTTGCCTCCCTCGTCGCTGGTCACGACGTAGATATCGAGCCAGCCATCGCCGTCGAAGTCGACCACCGCCGCCGCGGCGCCCATGGGGTTGACCAATGGCATGATGTGCGCCAATCTTGCATCGAGGGTGGCCGCCTCGTGGCGGAATTCGATGCCACAGTCGCGGGCTGACTCGCGCAACTGGAACCCATAGCGCCGCAACACTTCGGCGTCGTCGAGCGCCGCGGGCATCGTCGAGGCCACTTGCCCGGTGATGCGCCGCCAGACATCGGCGAGCCCGCCGCCGGAACCCCGCATGGCCACCACGCCGAGCAGGCCGACGAACACGGCGGCGATGATCCCTTGTTTGCGCGAATGGCTCATGGCTTGCTCCCGGCCGTGGCCCTGTCGGCCGTGTCGGCCGTGTCGTGTTGTGGGGCGCGGAAGCCGCGCAGTCCGCGCTCGAACGCTTGCGTCGTGACGTAACGTGTGTGGAAAACCTCCCAGTCCTGGGCGTGGCGGCGGTAGACCAGGTCGTTCTCGAGACGGCCCGGCGGCGCGTCGTAGCTCGTCAGATCGTGCGCAGGCAGCGGCAACACGGTCTTGCCGAAGCGGGTGTTGTAATCGCCGTCCTTGACCCAGCCATCGGAGACCCAGACGAAATCGCGCCGCCAGCCGGCGGGCGGATCGGCGGGCACGGCGAAGCGCAGTTCGATCTCATCGCCACCGCAAAGAATCGCGTAGCGATCGTCGATCCGCTCGAGCAATTCGCCGACGTCGCCATGACGTGTATGGAAACCGACCAGGTCGCGCCAGTGTTGACCGCACGAGACAACCTGGTCGTAGTCGGGCAATTCCGGCGAGCTGCGATTGGCCTGCGTCATCGCCACGATGCCGCGAAAACGCAGCTCGGCACGATCCGGTGGAAGACGCTGCCGCGTCCAAGGCGCGTCGTCCCGGCCTCGGGCGTACTGCAAGGCGTCCCAGTAGATCTCCATGTTGGTGCGGAGGCGAAACCGGCGCGCGACTTTTCCGCCGTCGAGACCGTCGAGCCGCAGCAGGATCGTCTTGTTCTTGCCCGCCGGAAACCCGAGCTGGTCGCGGGCCACCTTCCAGCCGCCCTGGCCATCGGGCACCTCCAGCACCAGCCCGCGTGGCGCTTCGTGCTTTCCCTGCTCCAGCGCGTAGTTGGTCGAGCTGTCGGTCGGGTGTACCCAGCCCCGCGCCACGAGCCACAACGGCCCATCGTCCCCGGCGCCCCCTTCGTCCTCAGCGTCCTCGCCCAGGTCGACCTCGACCCAGTGATCTCGCGTGACTCCCTGGTAGACGCCGCGCGCGCAACGGTCGAGATACACACCGTCGCAGGCCCGCACCTCGTCGGTCGCGTCGCGCCCCTCGTGGTCCCAGGCGCGGGCCACGCTTCGCGCCGGCCCGGTCAGGTGTAGCGCCGGCTCGGTCGGCTCCAGGAAGAACCGCTCGTCAACGAACATTTCCGTGTCGTCCGGATGATCCACGGCGACCAGGGCCAAGTGATCGAAAAAGTGCGTCTCCCAAAGGTTCGCGTTGACGCGCAGCTCGTATGCCCCGTCGCGCGCGACGAGTCGTTCGCCGGGGATCTTGACCCAATCGGTCGTCTGAAGAAGGCCGCCCTTGTCGGCGGCGTTGATGTACATTCCCAGCGGCGTGCTCCACATGAAGTCGGTGACGAAGGCGAAGCGATCTCCGTCCCAGGCGAACAGGAACGGGCAGGAGCCTTTGAGTCGTTGCACGGCCACGACGGCCTTGTCGATGGGAGTGTCGAACTCGGCCTGAAACGTGCCATTGGGCCACACGATGCGAACGACGTCGGCCCGTGATCGCTCGCCGAGTCCGAAATGGACCACGGGCGCCGCGATCACTTGCTTGACGATGTGCGTGCCCGCGCGGAGCTCGATCTCACCGCCGATGCCGAACGAGTTGATACGGTTGTCGCCCTTGATGTCCCCCGTGGCGGCCTGGGGACGGATCGTCTGCCAATGGTAATCCTTGCGGCCGGCGTTGCGCAGGCGCAATACGCGGCCGCCGTCGTCGAGTCCGACGAGGTCGAGCCGCCCCTCGCCGGCCAGGTCGGCGGCGGCGGCGAGGCGCGGCGGAAGCTCGGCCGCGAGCGGCGCGAACTTCCCTCCGCCTCCGCCCAGCCAGATCGCACTCAGGTCAGGTCCCGACGCCAGCAAGTCGAGCGCGCCGTTGTTATCGAGATCGGCGGCCAACAGCCGATCGGCCTCGATGTCCTTGCCACGGTTTCCGTCGAACGCATCCCAGCGGACCAATTCGACGACGTTCCAACTCGATCGCTTTTCAACATCGGAAATGCAAACCAGCGCGCCGTCCCGGCGAAGCGCGATCAGGTCGAGCACGCCGTCGTCGTTGGCGTCGGCCGCGGTGATCGCCAGGAAGCCGTCGCTGGGAGGGTCCGTCGGCCACGGGCTGAATGCGGCCGAACGGTCATTGGCGAAGACGCGCAGCTTGCCCTGCGCGTCGAGCAGCGCCGCGTCGGGCGCTCCGTCGTGGTCGAAGTCGGCCCAGGCAAAGGACCGTATACCGCTGAGCTCGGCGAAGATCGGCCGCGGCGTCCACCCGCCGTCGAAGTTGTTGCGCAGAAACCAAGGCGGCCCGTCGGCCCCGCCCCCGCCCCGCCCCCGGTTCCGGCAACGACGAGGTCGAGGTCGCCGTCGAGGTCGACGTCGGCGGCCAGCGCCGCCAGGCAATCGCGCCGCAACACATCCTCCGGTAACTCGGTGGCGGCCGTCACGTCGGCAAAGCCGCCCTTCTCGTCCTGCTGGAGGAATTGCAACCCGTCGGGTCCGGCCAGCAGCAGATCGGTTCGCTGGTCGTTGTTCCAATCGAGCGGAACCAGCGCCCTGGGCGCGACCATCAAGGAAGCGATCGCCGCTCCATCACCGGCGCGGCGGACCTCATGGGCGTCGGCCACGAACAGCGTGGGTTCGCCCTCGCCCGTGAGCCAAACAGGCAGCACTAGGTTCCAGTGGCCATCCCTCAAACCGCGCGCCGGTTCGGACGCAAACGCCGCTTCCGGGGTGAATGTCAATGCCATGTCGGGCGCGGCGGGTGCGGGCCGCACGGGCGCCAGTCGCAGGAACGCCTGCAACGAGCGGCCCGACAAGCCGCTGGCTGGACTGACCTCGCCGGCCTGTTTGGCGTAACCGGGCTCGCCCTTCAGCACATTGCCGAGAATCAACAGCGATCTAACGGCGTCCGGCCAGAGAGGGCCGGCCAGCACCTCGTCGAGACCGGCCAGTTGTGTTCTGGCTTCCTCGGACCAGCCGGGCGACAATCGCTTCAGGCGCTCGCAGGTATCGCGGGCGGCGGCCGCGTCGGAGCGGCGCACGGCCGCGCGCAGCCGTTCGACCAGCACATGCAGGTTTTCAGGCCGGATCGCGAGGATTTGCTCCATCAGGCGTTGGTATTCCGCGTCGCTACCTTCTTGTTGCTCCTGGTCGACGATCTGGGCCAGCAGGAAGAGGGCCTCGACGTCGCGTGGATCGCGCTCGACGGCCCGGCGGAGGTAGACGGCCGACTCGCCGAACCGGCCGCCGCGCTGCAGGAGCAGGCCGACCAGCTTCAGCACGTCCGGCTCGTCGGGAGCCAGGCGGTGTGCCTGCTCGATGTCGTGGGTGGCTTCGGGCAGCCGGCCCGTCCGAAGATAGAGCAGGCCCCGGTCGGCCCAGCCCGCTGGCTCTTGCGGCACCCATTCGACGGCCCGCGTCAGGTTTTCCTCGGCCACTTGCGTCACGTCGGCGTCCAACGCCGCGACGCCCACCTGAAACGCCTCGACGTACTGCTCGTAAAGAGCCGAGCCGGGGGCCGGTAAACCGCCGCGTCCCCACGCCAGATAGCTGGCAGGGACTGGACGTCAAAATCACCGGTGGCATCCACACAGGCTGCCTACGCCTTCAGGTCGGCGTCAAGACGGACATCAAGACGGTCGAGGATCTCAAGGGCAAGACGATTGGCGTTCCGACCCATCTCGGCAGTCCGCCCTACCTGTTCGCCAGCCGCGTGCTGGCGGCGCACGGAATCGATCCCCGGCCCGAAAAGAATGAAGTCACCTGGGAGGCGTTCCCTCCCGACGTGCTGGGCAAGGCGCTCGACGACGGCCGGATCGACGCGATTGCCACATCCGACCCGATCGGCACGATCCTGATCGGGCAGGGAACCGCGCGAACCATCGCCGACCAGGCCGAAGATGAGCCTTACTGTGATGAGTATTGCTGCGCCGCGGTCGTCAGCGGCAAGCTGGCCAAGGAAAACCCGCAAGCGGCGGCGAAGGTCACGCGCGCGCTGCTCAAGGGCGCGAAGTGGGTTGGCGAGAACCCCACCATGTCGGGCACTCTTTCGGTGGAAAAGAAATACCTTGCGTCGTCGGCGGAGATCAACATTCAGGCCCTTTCCAAACTCAGGTACATCCCTGGGGTGTCGGAGTGCCGCAAGAGCGTCGAGCAGGCGGCCGAGGACATGAAGAAGGCCGGCCTGCTGAAACCATCCACCGATCCGGCCGCGCTGGCCCGGCGAGCCTGGCTCGACCTGGAGGGGGTGACCGACGAATGGATGGAACAGTTGACGGTCGCCAAGATCGATCGTGGCGCGACGACGTTGCTCGCCCCGGCCGCGTTCGCCGCGCTGTTCGACGGCAAGCAGGGGTGCTGTTCGTGTTGCTGCCTCAACGATTGACCCGCCCAGTCGGGTCAAGCAGGAGTTCGGACTTGTGTCATTGAAGGATCTCGAATCCCCGCCGATCGTCGCTGATCGGCGGGAAAGCCCGCCCACGCTCGATCGCGCGGCCCGCCGCGGCGGTCTCGCCACGGCCTCCGCGCTGTCGCCCGCGGTCGCGGCCATGGCGGCGTTGTCGCTGCACCAGTTCTTGCCGGATCGGCAGGTTTTGCCGATGACTTGGGCCGATTCGCTGCCGTCCTGGCTGCACCCGTATCCGGTTCTGCTGGAGGCGCTTCTAGCGACGTCGCTGATCGCGGCGGCCGCGCTGGGAATATGGCGGCGTGCGCGACCCTGGGGCCGCCACCACGCGCCGCTCTTGGCCGGCGCGCTGGCCACGGTCGGGCTCTGCGACCTGATGACCGTCAAGTTCGACTGGCTGCCGTTGCCGTACTTCCCGGGTCCGGACATGGTCCTGGCGGGCATGATCGACGACCGCTCGATCCTGTTCGACAGTACCTATCGTTCGCTGAAGTTGTTGCTGAGCGGCTACTCGGTCGGCGTCGTGGCGGGGCTGGTCAGCGGCGTGCTGATGGGCTGGTTCCGACGCGTCCGTTACTGGGGCATGCCGGTGATGAAAGTGGTGGGGCCGATCCCCGCGACCGCGTTCGTGCCCTTGGCGATGGTGCTGTTCGCCGATTCGTTCCTCGCCGGCGCCGCCCTGATCGCCTTGGCGGTCTGGTTCCCGGTCGCGATGCTGACGACCTCGGGGATCGCCAACGTGCCGGTCTCCTATTTCGACGTCGCCCGGACCCTGGGCGCGGGGAGGGGGTTCTTGATCTTTCGCGTCGCGATACCGGCCGCGCTGCCGAACGTCTTCATCGGGCTCTTCATGGGGCTGGGCGCCTCGTTCCTGACGCTGATCGTGGCCGAAACCGTGGGAGTCAAGTCCGGCTTGGGATGGTATCTCAAGTGGCAACAAGGGTACGCCGAGTACGCCAAGGTCTATGCGGCCTTGATCATCATGGCCGTCTTCTTCTCCAGTCTGATGACGCTCTTGTTCAAGGCGCGCGATTGGGTGTTGGTGTGGCAGAAGGGGACCATCCGGTGGTGAGCGACCCGACCACTTCCGCCGACGGCGAGGCCTCCTCATTGCTGGTGCGAGACGTCGGCAAACACTTTCTCGCGGCCGATGGCGCGGCGATACAGGCCCTCGACGGCCTGTCGCTGTCGATCGCGGCGGGGGAACTGGTGTCGCTGATCGGACCCAGTGGCTGCGGCAAATCGACGCTGTTGCGCCTGATCGCCGGTCTCGACGAGCCCACCGCGGGCGAGTTGCGGATCGGCAACCGGCCGATCGCCGGCCCCCAGGGCCGAGCGCGGACTGATGTTCCAGGATCCCAACCTGTTTCCCTGGCTGAGCGTGCGCCGCAACATCGAGGCCGGTCTGCGGGCCCGCGGCACGCTCCGCCGGCGCCGCGGGGAGGTCGACGAATTCATCAAGCTGGTCGGGCTCGAAACGTTCGCCGAGACGTATCCGCACCAGCTTTCCGGCGGCATGGCCCAGCGCGCGGCGCTGGCCCGCGCGCTGGTCAATCATCCCAAGATCCTGCTGCTCGACGAGCCGCTCGGGGCGCTCGACCAGTTCACGCGAATGCGGATGCAGGATGAAGTGCTGCGGCTCTGGCAGGCGCGCGGCACCACCATGCTGCTGGTCACGCACGATATCGACGAGGCGATCTACATGAGCGACCGGATCGCGCTGTTGACCGCGCGACCCGGCCGAGTCGAGCGCGTCATCGAGGTTCCACGCGAACGACCCCGGCAGCGCAACAGTCCCAGGTTTATCGCGATGAGGGCGGAGATCCTTGAAATGCTGCACTTGGCCGGTCGCGCGTAAACAGGGTCTGGTCGTGCATATACTGCACGCGGCCGAGAATGAGACGTTCACGGTGGCTGGGGCAGAGCCTAAGCGATGCCCCGGTCGCTATGTAGCCGGGGCATCGCTTACGCTCTGCCACCAGCCACCACACTTCTCGTGACAAAATGTCTCATTCTTGGCCGCGTGCAGCATAAACAGGGGGCGGGCCCTGGTATGCGCAAAAGGTCGCGTTTGGGCGTTTGGCGCTGGATGCCGATCATTCCCGTCCGACTCCCAGCGCGTCGGCCACCCGGTTGATATAGTTGAACCAGGCGGCGATCAGCGTGACTTGCAGGATGCCCCGATCGTCAAAACCCACCGCCCGTAGTTTTTCGTGGTCTTCCCGGCTGATTTTCGTGGCGTCCTTCGTCAGCTTGACGGCGTACTCGAGCATCACACGCTCCTGTTCGCTGATCGGCGCCGTGCGGAAGTCGTCTTGTAGCGCCCGCGCCAGCGTGTCGTCCAACGTGACCCTACGCAGAAACTCTGCGTGAGATTCCAGTCAGTACTTGCAACGGTTGGTCTCCGACACGACCGTGGTGATCATCTCGTGTTGTCGCCGCGACAACGGCAACTCGGGCGATAGGAGTACACCGAAGGTGGCGAACGCATGTCGCAAGGCTTCCGGGATCAAACTATGCGACGCGACGATCGTCGCCGTGCCGTCGTCGGTCGGATGGGTCGGCTCGCCGTATTCGGCGGGGTACAGCGCGCGAGTGTGCTCGATGGCCTCCTTCAATGGGTCGTCGGCCTCGGAAAAGGGAACGGTTCAGGGCCAGCGCGCACTCTGGGGTAGCTGGGAAAGATGGGTAGGTTGCGCTCGGCGCTCTGATTCTGTAGAACCAACCTCCGTGTGGTGATGTTCTTGTGACTCACGGAGGATGTGCGATGGTGAAG